>Ga0099828_10003962_pt1 | contig 10409 bp, 9 predicted proteins | sample CZO8metaG_2_FD_79338 | JGI IMG/M metagenome (GOLD analysis project Ga0099828, IMG submission 79338) | Vadose zone soil microbial communities from the Eel River Critical Zone Observatory, Northern California, USA - CZOApr15con2H1.8 metaG | ecosystem: Environmental > Terrestrial > Soil > Vadose...
AACATGCGGAACGTGTCGGCGGCGGCTCCGGTCGTCACGCGCGCGACGCTGGGCGGCGCCGCTCTGAAGCCGTATTGCGCTAGCCGTGCTTCCGTCTCCGGGGACACGACGATCACAGCGCGTTGCGTCCCCCCCCCGGCGATGGTTCGCACGTCCGCGACTTCGAACCCGAGGCGGGCGAGCGAATCGAGGCCGGCCCGTCCGGCGACCGGCACTTCGACGATGCGAAGCTGTGCCGAGGCCGCAGAGGCCCCGAACAGCAGCAGAACTAGAAGCCCAGCTGCGCCGCGAGCCATGCGGGGGCCGGCACGTAGCCGCCGAGGATCAGGCCAAGCCACACGAGGAGCGCGGCAAGCGGAATCCATACCACGAAGATCGGCCACAGCGTTGGCCGCCAGGCGGAAAGCGCATCGATCTCGGGAGTCCAGCGCTCGCGCTCCGCTTCAACCTCGGCCTCGAGGGCGAGCCATGCAGCTTCCAGCCGCCGCGCCACGGTGCGAAGTGCGTCCTGCCAGGCGGCGTGCGTGTCCTTTTCGAGCACGGAAGCGTCCGCCGCGCGCGCCGCGGCTGCTTCGAGCTCGTCGAGCGCCGCGACGAAGGGGCCGCCGCCCGTTCCCAGCCGCGCCACAATCGCGCGCTTCTCGGCATTCGTGAGCAGATGACGGCGCAGCCGGCGCCGCGGCAATCGTACCTGCTGCGCGGTGCGCGCGATTTCGGCGTCGAGCGCATCGGCGACTCGGGCTGCGGCGCGCCGCACGGCGTGGTCCCAGGCAGCCGCCCAGGCGCGCCGTCCGGTCACCTCGAGCGTGCGGGCGCGCGCAACAACGCGGCCTTCGCCGCCCAACTCCAACACGCGGGTTGCCAGCTCCTCGCGTATGTCGTCGAGTGGCACCCACGGATCGAGCAGGCGACGCGGGACGATGATGCGCCCGAGAGACGGCGCCAGCTCGGGGACACGCAGCGGCATCAGCAGCTTGAGCGGCGGATTCATTCGCGACGCCTGAGCCGGCTCACCCGGGCGACACGACCGGTCCGCTTCTCGTACGCCTCGGTGAAGTACGGAAGCGACTCGGGCAGAAATGCATCGCGCGCGAGGCCAGTGGCCGTGACCGCGCGCTCGATTGCGTCGGGCGGTCCTTCGACTTCGAGGAGCACATCCATCGATGGGTACCACTCGAGACGCAGTGTGGCGTCGCCGAGGCGATACTGCTCGACGGCGCGATCCACGCGCAGGGTGATCTTGTATCCCATATGCCGCAGCACCACGAGCACGGCTTTGGGGTCGTCGACGTGCGACTCCCACTCTTCACGCAGTCGGTACTCGTCGCGGAGTTGTACCGGACCCTTCCAGCCCAGTACGCCCCACTCGGGGGATTTATCGGCCGGATGGTAGACGCGCAGGCGCACGACTTCGTCGCGCCGTTCGAGTCGACCCTTGCGATCGAAGCGCCGGTCCATCATGGCGCCGCGGTAGACGAGCTCGGCCCCGGCTGCCAGGATCGACTTGCGCACCGCGTCGGCATTCTCCACTCGAGCTTTGAGCTCGAGCTCCTCGCGCACGACCGTCACGAGAACAGCGCTTGCAGCACCGCTTGCGTGTCGCCCAGGTTCTCGAACACGTGCGTCGCACCCGCAGCTCGGAGCGCCGCCGTGTCGTAGAATCCCGTCGCGACCCCAACGGTGCGGGCCCCCATCGGACGGGCGCACGCGACGTCATCGGGTGTGTCGCCCACCACGACCAGGTCGGCTCCCGTAAACCGCCGGCCAGTGCGCTCGGTCGCCCGCTTGGCCGCGACGGCCGGCAGGTCGGCTCGGGAGTGTGAGTCGGAGCCGAACGCGCCGACGACGAACCGCGCGGGATCGAGGCCCGCCGAGCGCAGCTTCAGCGCCGCGCCGTGCTGGACGTTGCCGGTGAGCAGGCCGACGAGCGCGCGATGGTCGGTTTCGTAGGGCTCCAGCGCCGCGAGCAGCTCCTTGATCCCGGGATAGAGCTTGGTTGTCTGGGTGGGCTTCGCCAGCTCGGCAGTGAGCAAATCGACATAGCGCCGGCACACCGCGGTGATCCGGTCGTCCGAGCGGGACTCAGGGTGTCCTGCCAGCTCCAGGAGCTCACGGACGATCTGCGGATCGGTCTTGCCATCGAAGCGGTAGCCGTCGATTGGGCCGGCGGTCCCCACCTCGTCGAGCAGCGCACGATGAATGGCGCGCCTTCCCGCACCATTCGTCCAGAGGAGAGTTCCGTCGATGTCGAAGAGGATTAAACGCATGGACTAAAAATAGGCGGTTCAGCGGTTGGGCGGTTAGGCGGTTGGCGGCTTCTCGAACCGCCTAACCGCTTAACCGCCAAACCGCCTCACACCAACCAGGCTCTCGCGTAACCGCACCATGCGCGGCTCATCACCAAACAAATGGTCACCTCCCACTCCGCCCCGTGACAGCGCCGCGTGCACGATCCGTCCTGCGCCGGCCCATAACGCCACGTGCGACACTCGGCCCCGTTCCGCAAAGAACAGCAGATCGCCGGCTTCGTAACCCGCCCCGTCCGGCGACATCGCGATCTCCTGTCCCTGGCCGAACTGCTGATCGCTGTCGCGCGGCAGCTTGATGCCGCGGGCGGCGAACACCGCCTGCGCCAAACCGGAGCAATCGATGCCCCACTCGGTGCGTCCGCCCCACAGGTAGGGCGCGCCGGCGTACCACTTCTGCGCGAGCTCGGGCAACGCGAGATGTCGCGCTTCGACGCGCAGCTCCTGCTCGCGGCGGACGTTTCCGGCCGCCACAGCGCCGCGTTGGCCGTCGGCCAGCTCCACGACGCCGCGGCGCAGCGCAACGCGCGCGCCCGTCGGCAGTCTGCGCCGCCCGTCGGTCGTGAGAATGTCGGCGCTGAGCGAGCGGGCCGTTGCGCGTTCAGCCCAGTCTTCAGCCCAATCCGCCGGACCGGTCGCGACGTATCCCGCGTTGAGCCAGGCGATGTAGCCGTCGGGCGCGCGCACGCGCAGCCATTCGTCGCGCTGCTCCAGCACGTCGAGGACCTCGCCGTGCAGTACTTCGCTGGCGCGGGGTGCGGACAGGCGCGGCTCGCCCAGCAGCGGCGCGAGCGCGACGGTGACGATCGCGGACGGTGCCACGATCTCGCCCGGAATCAGCTCCACTTTTTCGACGAGTCCCGCGTCCCCCGCGAGGTGGCGCAGCGCATCGCGCGCGTCGCGGCTGGACGTCACTCCGGCCACGCCTTTCGGCAGGAGCGAGATCTCGAACACACCGAGCCGTCCGTCCGGCACCCATTTGCGCCGGATGTCGTCGACGGCCCGTTCGATCTTATCCACGGCGAACCGCGCGCTCGACCGCCTCGGGCACGACAAGGGCGGCAATCGCCTCGACCTGCATCGGGGACTTCGGTTTCGCGGTGGCGGTGCTGACCGCGAAGATCACGTCGCCATCGAACAGCGTGCCGTACGGCGTGATCCGCCGGGCGAGCGCATCGCTGCCTGACTGCGCGAGCGCCTGGAGCTGCACGCGGTCCAGGTCCGCATTCGTGGCGATCACCGCGAGGGTCGTGTTGCGGTTCAACCGTTCGGGGTCGCCGAGCGGCGCGCCGCCGGCGGCCAGGTACTGCAGGCTGTCGACGGTGCCGGCAATAATCTCCCCGTGCGCATTTCTCACATCGCCAACGGCATTCACGACAACCAGCGCTGATACGATCACGTCACCGAACCGCGCCGCCCACGACCCAATACCCGCGGGGACCATTCTCTCGATTCCCGCCGCTTTGCCGCATGTGGCGCCGCGCCCCACGCCAACCAATCCCTCGGCGTAGTCGGCGGTCGCGTTGTCGCAGGCGCGGTAGGCGTCATCGGGACTGGGCCAGCCGAGCGGCTTTCCGGCATTGCCGAGGTCGAAGATCACCGCGGAGGGAACGATCGGGATCGTGCCCATGTCGCCAACGGGAAGGCCGCGCCCGCGCTCGCGCAGCCAGCGCATCACGCCGTCCGCAACGCCGAGCCCCAACGCGGAGCCGCCGGTCAAGAGGATCGCGTCGATCCGTTCGACGAGGTGGCGGGGATCCATGACGTCGAGCTCGCGCGTTCCGGTGGCGCGGCCGCGCACGCAGACCGCAGCCCGCATCCCCGTTTTCGGCGCGAGCACCACCGTGCAGCCGGTGCCGTGCGCTTCGATGGTCGTATGCCCGACGGTGATGCCGGGGACCGCCGCGAGATTCGTGCGCGATGTGCTCATTGACGCGCCAAGATAACGTCGGCAACGTTGACGGCCATGACATCTCCCAAAGTGCCTCCCCCCGCTGCCGGTGATCGCACGAGCGTGCTGGTGGTGGACGATGAAGATGGCATCCGGCAGGCACTGACTCGTTTTTTGACTCGCCTGGGCTACGACGTGCAAGCGGCGTCGAACGCGAAGGAGGCGCTAGAGCTGCTCCCGGCGCACCATCCGCAGGCGATGCTGTGCGACATCCGGATGCCGGAAACCAGCGGGGTGGAGCTGCTCCCCAAAGTGCTCGCCCAGGACCCCGATCTCGCGGTCCTCATGCTCACGGCGATTGACGAGCCGCGCACCGCGATCGAGTGCCTCAAGCTCGGCGCGTACGACTATCTCATCAAGCCGGTCGATCTCGAGGAGCTGGAGTTGTCGTTGCAGCATGCATTGCGGCAGCGCCAGCTGGAAGTGGACCGGCGCGAGCTGGAGCAGTGGCTGGCGCGCGAGGTCGCGGTGCGGACGCGCGAGCTGGAAGAACGCTCGGTGGCTCTCGAGGAAGTGGCACTCGACGCGTTGGCGGCGGCTCGGGACTGGGAGGGAACGGAGGCGGCGCTGACCAAGCTGGCTGCGGAGCTCGGCGCGCCGCGGGACGAGTTGGCGCTGGAATTGAAGCGCCGGCGCGCGGGCGCTTAGGGGGCTTAGGCTTTCACGGCTTTTGCTTTTTCCTCGCACGCCTTGCAGCGCGTCACGCCGCGGAAGGTGCAGATCAGACAGATGAAGGTGCCGCAGTCCGCGCAGGGATAACCCTCCGACGCCCGCTCTTCATTCCCGCAGGACCGGCACACCATGCCGTCGTGTTCTTTGAGCTTGGGTTTGTCCATGCCCTAATCTGTGTGGAAACCTCAGAGAGAGACAGGGTTACAACAGAAGGATAGAGAGGAGTCGACTATGGGAGTCTTCTTTGTCTGCCCGAATTGCAACAAGCCTGTCGACCCGATCTCGCCTAACGCGACGATGGGTGCGGCCACCAAGCGCTGGCAGCACAAGGACTGCTCGACCGAACCCGCGAAAAGAGAACAGGCTGCCTCATGGCCCCAGGTTGAGCGACGTCGAACGCCACGACGCTCGTGGTCTTAGATGTTCAGGCTGTACGCCTTGATCTTGTTGATCAGGGTCGCGCGCGAGATCCCCAACTCCAGCGCGGCCCGCGTGCGGTTCCCACTGTGATGACGCAGCGTGCGCTCGATGTGCTGCCGCTCCACCTCCGACAACGACTGCGCCTGGTAGCGCCGGTCGGTCGCGGCACGCTGCCGTAAATCGGGCGGCAGCTGCTCGATGCCGATCACCGCCTGGCCGCGTCCCAGAATCATCGATCGCTCGAGCACGTTGCGCATTTCGCGCACGTTGCCCGGCCACGCCGCCGATAACAATCGATCCAGCACATCCGTGGTGCATTCGCTGGGACATCCCGGCAACTGCGTCTTGAGATCGCTGATGATGCGCCTAATCAGGTCGAGCCGATCCTCCCGCGAGCGCTCGCGCACCGGCGGAAGCACGAGCGGCACGACGTTCAGCCTGTAAAACAGATCTTCGCGGAACCGCCCTCCCTCGACTTCTCGCACCAGATCGCGGTTCGTCGCCGCAATCAGCCGGACATCCACACTCAGCTCGCGGGTGCCGCCCAGCCGGCGAAATGTTTTTGTCTCCAACACCTTGAGCAGCTTGGGTTGCAGGTCCGGCGTCAGCTCGCCGATCTCGTCCAGGAAGATCGTACCGTGATCAGCCAGCTCGAACAGACCCACCTTTCGTTCTTTCGCGTCGGTGTAGGCGCCCTTTTCGTGTCCGAACAGTTCAGAATCGAGAAACGTCGCCGACAGGCCGGCGCAGTTGACCTCGACGAAGGGCCCGCCGGAACGCGGCGAGAGATTGTGGATCACGCGCGCGACCCACCCCTTCCCCGTCCCGCTCTCGCCCTGCAACAACACGGTCGACCGCTCGCTCGCCGCCAGCAACTCGATCTGGCGCGCCATCTCCCGCATCGCGGGCGAGACGCCCAGCGAGCCGATGCCTTCGGCCTCATGGTCGAGCGCCCTGAGCCGGGCGTTTTGCCGCGTCAGCCGCACCTTCTCGGCGACGCGCGCGATCGCGGCCGCCAGATGCGTCATGTCGACGGGTTTGGTGAGAAAGTTTTCGGCGCCGAGCTGCATCGCTTTCACCGCGGTCTCGATATCGCCCTGGCCCGTCAGCAGAATCACCGCCGCACCTTCACGCCGCAGCCGCTCGAGCACGACGAGCCCGCTCGAGTCGGGGAGATGCAGGTCGAGGAGCACGACGTCGGGACGCACGCGGTGGAACGTCTCCATCGCCTGCTCGCCGGTACCCTCACGCCAGACTTCGTAACCGATGCGCTCGAAGTAATCGCCGATGGCGCGCAGCACGCTCGCGTCATCGTCCACCAGCAGCAGCGTATCAGCCATGATGAGCCTGGAATGCGGGTCCGACCAACACCGTGAGCGCCCCCGGCAGCAGCCGGGCCTCGAACGGCGTCTCGCCCGTCAGCTCGCCGTCGAGCTGCACGGGCCGCGGCGCGTCATCAGGCACCTCGACGCGTACCGAGCGGCCACGCGCCCACCACACGCGCCGTCCCTTCCCCTCGCGCTTGCCGTTCCCGAACAGCAGCTCGATCACCGCGCTCGCGCCCTGAAACGCACCGTCTGCTTCGAGCGCGACGATATCCAGCCAGCCGTCATCGGGTGCGAGATTGGCGCGGAGATTGAGAAACCCTGGAGGCAGCTTGCCGCAGTTCAGCACCAGGAGCATGGCCGCGCGGATTTCGTGCAGGGTCCCGTCCACCGTGACCCGATGCGGGGCACTGCGCACCGAGGGCAGCGTGAGCGCGGCCCGCGCGAGGTAGGCGCCGAGCTTCCAGCGGCGCTTCTCCTGACGGCCGGTCGCCGCCATCAATGCGGCGTCGAATCCGGTTCCCGCGGCGACGGCGAAATAGTGCGCGCCGTCCGAACGCTGCACGACGCCGAGATCGATCGCGTGCGCGCGCGCTTTGAGCAACGCCCGCGCCGCGCCGGTCGTCCCGCGCGGGAGCCGCAGGTTGCCCGCGAGCACGTTCCCGGTGCCGCCAGGCACGACACCGAGCGCGATCCCCGACCCCGCGATTCCAGCCGCGACCTGCATCGCGGTCCCGTCGCCGCCGTGGCTTACCAGGATGTCGAATCCTTCGCCGAGCGACTCCTCCGCGATGCGACGGGCGTCGCCGGGACCGGTGATGGTTCGCAGATCCACGTTCCAGCCACCACGACCCAGGATCTGCAGGATCGCCGTGACGGCCCGGGCGTCGGCGCGCGCCGCGAAGGGATTGGTGATCAGCAGCGCGCGGGTCACCTAGTAGCGCCGCTCCCAGAACACGTCGAAGCCAACTTGGCGCGGGATGGTCGTCGTGTTGAGGTAAGGGTCACCGACGGCGCAGTTGCGCACCGGCTCGAAGCTCGCCTCGGTGCGCCACTCGGGACTGAACCGGAACTGCAGGGTGGCGCCGAGGCTGTTCGTGAACCGCGACGTCTGGCGGTTGCCCTGGCAGAAGCCCGCGTTGAGCACGAGGAACGTCTTGGCCCCGATCGCCCATCCCGCCGCGAGCTGCGCGCCGGAGAACGGGTTCGTCGGATCGCCGGGCCGAATCTCGAAGTAGTCGAGCGGCACGCCCAGATCCGACACCACCGTGCGCTCCAACTCACCCGCCAGCAGCGACGCCGCGACGCCGCGGACGTAGGCGCCCTGCCCGCCGCTCAGCTCGAACGACGGCTTGCCACTGATCAGATACGAGAGCAGCTCGGCCTGCGAGTAGTCCGCGTGCTCGGCCTCGAGCCGCAGGCGCGGCAGTCGCAAGGTGCCGCCGATGTGCGCGAGAACTGTGATCTCCGGCGGCTGACCTGGCCCTGGCAGCGGATGGACGACGTGGCTCCCTTCGATATCGAGCGCGGCATCGAGATCGGGTGTGCCGAAGTATTGGACCGTCCCCCGCCTGACGACGAACTCGCGCGTCACCGGTCCGATGATCAGTCGATAGGTGCCGCGTGGCGCCTGCAGCGTACCACTCAGGATGTAGTTGTTGCGAACCTTGTTGACCGTGACCGAGCCCGACAGCTGGATGTTCGCTTCGTTGGAGCGCAGCCACACATCCTCGCCCATCGTCAGCTGCAGGTTCCTGACCTGCAAGCTGTCAAAGAAGAGGCTCTGGAACTCCGGGCCGAGCCGGTGCGTGCGGATCAGTGACGTATCGATGAGGTCCTGCACCCACGGTTCGTCGAGGTTCACGACGCGCTTGTTGACGAGGTCGGCGAAGTGCAGCACGCCCTCCGTGACGGTGCCGCGCCCTGTGAGCGTCGCGCCGAACACGGGACCCGTCAGGGCCACGCGACCGCTCGCGGTAAGCGCGAGATAACCGCGCAGATCCAGCGCCTTGAACTCGGACGTCGTGATGTTCAGCGCGAGCACCGGCTTGGTGAGCCGCTCGAGTCGCATGAACCCGGTCAACTCGGCGTGGCCGCGTTCACTCGTCGCGGTGATGCTGTCCACGCGGATCGTGTCGCCGCGCAGCGACAGGCTGCCGTTCAGATTCGTGTAGCGCACGCTCAGCGCAGGGATCGTGGCCGCCGCATGCCCGATCTGGAGCCCGCCGCGCAACCTCGGCGCCTCCCATGTGCCGCCGATGCCGAGATCGGCGGTGAAGACACCTTGGACCTCCCGCACGGTCGTCGTGACCGCCGCCAGCACGCCGAGATCGACGCTGTCGGCGCGCGCCTGCACGGAGAGTGTGTCCGGCAGCTGGCGATTGGCGACCGGAACAAGCGCTAGGTCCAGAGGAAGGTGAGCCGTGACGTTCAAGACCTGCTGGCCAGACCGCCACAGGTGCACCTCACCGTTCAGCCGGCGGCTGCGATAGTCGACGATTCCGTCCATGAACGGCGCGCGGAACGAGCCGAACGAGGCGTTCGAGAATGCAAACGAGCCACTGTACAACGGGTTCGCGCGCAGGCCGCCCGCCGCGAACGTGGCGGTGACTGCACCCGCCACGCCCAACGTATCGCTCTCCATGAGCGCGTAGATGCCGGTGAGTGGGAAGCTATCCAAGGAGACGCGAGCATTGATCGGACCCCGGCTCGGCAGATCGCCGCTTACGGCGAGGCGACCCGCACCAGCGGAATTCTTGAGCGCGGCCGAATCCACGTGCAGCACGGAATCGCCAAAGGCCAGAGCCATCGGGCGCTCGAGGAACCACACGCCGCTCGGCAGGAGGACAGCGAGTGAGTCCACCACCGCGTGCTGCGTGCCGCCCTTCCGCCCAGTACCGCTGAGTCGAGTGTAGCTGCCACCTGCCAGGAACGCGCCCAGGTCGCCGACGCGCGAGCGCGCAAACCAGGTCAGTGAGTCGCGCGTGCCGCGCGCATGGGCGGCGGCGGCGCCGAACCCGAACCGTCCATACCCGAGCGAATCGATGTTCGCGTCGATGTCGAAGCGCGGGACGGGCCCCGGCTGATACGCGATCGTGCCCTCGCCCTTCGGCATCCGCCAGCCACGCCACTGCAGCTCCAGGACGCGGGCGTCGCCCCCGATGGACATCGAGTCGAGCGCGCCGTCCAGCGTCAGCCGCACCCGGGCGGAGCCCTTGAGTTTGGCCTCGCTCGACGCGATGGCCACGTTTGGGCCGGCGAACCAGGTCGCCAGTGAGTCGAGCACGCTGAGGCTGTCGGCGTCGAAATCGAATGTCAGGGTGCCGTTGTCAGGCCGTTGCCATCCCAGGGATCCGCGGCCGCTCGTAAACAGCCCCGGTTGCTGCAGCCGCAACGAGTCCACATACAGCCGCCCCTCCGCGAACCGGATCTTGGTCGCGCCGCTGTCGATGATCGTGCCCGCGAACAACGACGGGGCCAGCATGACTGAGAGCTGGCCGATGGGCTTCGTGACGCTGTCCGCTGCGACGGTGCCGGAGGCGGTGAACGTGAGCCGTGAGGGCGGCGCGCTGGCGCGGGTCAGCCAGCGCTGCAGGTTGAGGTCTTGAGCATGCAGCGTGAAGCCGCGGGCGCCGAATCCAGGATGTGCGTCCCGCGCGCCGAGCAGTAGCGTCCCGTCGCCGCGCACTGCGCCTCCCCCGCCCAGCATCCCGAGATCGGCATGCGTCTCGACGC
>Ga0099828_10003963_pt1 | contig 10407 bp, 8 predicted proteins | sample CZO8metaG_2_FD_79338 | JGI IMG/M metagenome (GOLD analysis project Ga0099828, IMG submission 79338) | Vadose zone soil microbial communities from the Eel River Critical Zone Observatory, Northern California, USA - CZOApr15con2H1.8 metaG | ecosystem: Environmental > Terrestrial > Soil > Vadose...
CATTCGGGAAAACGTGCATCGTTCGCCCATGTACAGCGGCCAGATCAAGTCCATCGGCCCGCGCTACTGTCCCTCAATCGAAGACAAGATCGTCAAGTTCCCCGACAAGACCACGCACCAGCTTTTCCTCGAACCGGAAGGTCTGAACACGCACGAGATTTACGTTAACGGCATGAGTACCTCTTTGCCGGTTGAAGTTCAGCTTGCGATTCTCAAGTCCGTTCCCGGTCTTGAGACCGCGGAAATGCTGCGTCCCGGCTATGCCATCGAGTACGACTCCATTGATCCCACCGAACTCGAGCGCACCCTGGAAACCAAGAAGATCGCCAGCCTCTTTCTCGCCGGCCAGATCAATGGAACCAGCGGCTACGAGGAAGCCGCCTGCCAGGGCATCATGGCCGGCATCAACGCTGCGCTCAAAGTGAAGAACGAAGCGCCGCTTATCCTCGACCGCACCGAGGCCTACACCGCGATCCTGATTGACGACCTGATTTCCAAGGGCACCAACGAACCCTACCGTATGTTTACCTCGCGCGCCGAGTTCCGCCTTCACCTGCGCATCGACAACGCCGACCGCCGCCTCACGCCCCACGGCCGCCGCGTTGGCCTGATCTCTGACGTCGCTTGGGCCGAGTTCCTCGCCAAGCAGCGGCGCTTGGAAGCCATGAAGCTCTTGTTGGAGAAGACAAAGCTGACCAGTGCGATGTTGGACAGGGTCGCCAAGTCCTTGTCCTACGCAGCGACGGGCATCTCGCCCGTCCAAGCCGAACCCGGTTCGGCAGACGATGCTGGCGCCGCCACGGTCTGCTGCCCAGGCGCCCCCGACGCGGCAGATTCGGGAGGACACGGCTTTAGCCGTGCCGAAACCGCCGTTGCGAATGACGCGGCTTCAGCCGCTGAAGTCAATCTTTCTTCCGCTGCCGGCCAAACCTGTGCTCAACTCCTCAAGCGCCCGGAAATCACCATCGAGCACCTAATCCCGCTTCTCCGCGAACTATCCCCCGAGTTCTTTGAACGAGACGAGATCCGTGAGAATCCGTGCGAATCCGTGGCGGCTCTTTCATCCACCGTGCGCAACGAACTCAAGTCGGTCGAAACCGAAATTAAGTACGAAGGCTACCTTCACCAGCAGCAGCGCGCCATCGAGCGCCTGAAGAAGGCCGAACAGCGCACCATCCCCGACTGGTTCGACTATCGCTCGGCCAGCGGCCTTTCCCGCGAGATGCAGGAAAAACTCATCAAGATCCGTCCCCGCACCCTGGGCCATGCCTCCCGCCTTCCGGGTGTCACCCCGGCAGCGGTATCTCTGGTGAACGTGTACATCGAGATTCAGGCCCGCCGCCGCGAACAGGCGGCTGCGATCTGATCGGGTTCTAGCCGCAATCACTTTTACCGCTGGCTTTTCTGTACGGCTCGCAGTATTCTTGTGCCCGCCATGAGGGGCGTTCGCAGTCCGCTTTGGACTCTCCTTTTATTCCTTTGCCTCGCTCCAAAGCTGTGCAGTCAGCAGAATTGCCCGTTGCCTCCCTCTATCCAGCCAGTTGCAGCCGGCAAGAACATCTTCTCCGACCAGCAGGAAGCCGATCTCGGCGACGTGATGGCGGAAAGTTTCGCCCACGACATTTCTGTGATTGAAGACGATAGTCTGAACCGGCATGTGCAGGACGTTGGCGATCAACTCATCCAATATCTCCCTCCCAACCACCTTCGTTTTCGCTTTTCCTTAATCGAGCTTCCAGAGGCCAACGCTTTCAGCCTGGTGGGCGGACGAATATACGTATCGCGCAAAATGGTTGCGCTCACGCAAAGCGATGATGAACTTGCCGGCGTGCTCGCTCATGAGATGGGCCACATCGTCACCCACCAACAAGCTATCCGCACGACTCGGCTTTTTCATGATGTTCTGGGTGTCACGCAAGTCGGCGACCGCGCCGACATCACAGATAAGTATCACCGGTTTCTTGAAACCTGGCGCCGTAAGCCGCCACATCTCCCCAACGAAGAAGAGGCCCATCAGTACGTGGCGGATCAGGTTTCACTGTTCGCCATGGCGCGGGCCGGGTTCGCTCCTCACGCCTATGTGGATTTGTGGGACCGTTTTCAGCAAACTCACGGCAAGACGGGAAGTTGGTTCTCTGATCTGTTCGGCAGCACTAAACCCGAGCAGCGCCGCCTCCGGGAGATGCTGAAATCAGTGTCCGCCATGCCCGCCAATTGCGCGGAGATTGCGCCCGCAGCACGCACGGCGAATTTTCAGGATTGGCAGGCTCGTGTCATCGCTTATAGGCCCGGCCATCTCCCGGAATCGTTGCCCGGCCTCATCTCCCACCAGTCGCTCGCGCTGCCGCTGCGTCCCGACATCATCAATCTTCGTTTCAGCCCCGATGGCAAGTATGTTCTCGCGCAGGATGATGGCGGCATCCACGTCCTCTCCCGTGATCCGCTCAAACTGCTCTTCTTCATTGATGCGCCCGATGCTCACAAAGCGGGGTTCAGCCCCGATTCTCAATCAGTTGTTTTCTACACCGCCTCGTTGCGCGTTGAGTCCTGGAACATTGGCTCTCAAAAACGCACTTCCGTTCACGAGATTCTTTTGAACGAGCGCTGTATCCAAACCATTCTTTCGCCAGATGGTCAGTTTTTCGGCTGTCTCAAAGCAGACTTTTCGCTCTCTTTACTCGATGTCGCCAGCGGTACAACCCTGATAACAAAGCAGCATTTCTTTGAGGTGAGCTCTTACTTCGGATGGTTCCTGCTTTTAGAACTGCTGGCAAATCCCAACCCCGTGTTGATTCACATGGGGTTTTCACCTGAAGGGCACCTCTTTCTCGCTGGATCGCGTTCCGGCGCTCTTGCCTACGATGGGCAGCAAAGGCGGGAGATTAGCTTGCCAGGCTCGATCAGGCGCGCCATCCAGGGAAGCTTTGCCTTTGCTGGTCCCGACCGCATTGTGGCAGTCGATCCTTACTCTGCGCACAAGTCTCCCGTGCTGCGGTTTCCGACTGGTGAGCGCATCAACGAACTGCCACTCAGCAACACCACTCAGGTTTCCTCCGCCTCGCATGGTGATTACGTGATGCTGTGGCCTTTGAAGGAAAGACCTCTCGGCGTCATGGACCTGAACCAGCGCAAACTGTCCATCTCATTCCAGCATGATGCGGGCGATATTTACGATGGCATTATCCTTCACGAACAAAAAGACGGCGAAGTTGCACTTACAGATTTTGCCAATAAGAAAACTGTGGCAGCGGTCGACCTCCAGCAATCCCGGCTGGGAGGGACGATGGCAATCACGGTATCCAATGATTTTGCCTGGCTAGCGGTTTCGACTCGCACGCGCGGGGCTATGTGGGACTTGGCACATAACATTCGTATTCAGCATGTGCGCGGCTTTCAGGGGGGCTGGTTTGGCGAAGACCATTCTCTTTACGCTGATTTCCCCAAAGAAGGTGAGCAAGAGCGCTCGATCGTGCGGCTGAGTCCCTATGGCAATCTGCAAGTCATTGCACCCGTCGAAAAGGGGCTTGCCTATCAGCGGGGCTCTTATCTGGTGCGCGAAGATTGTGCGAAAGACAGCGGCTTTATCCGCAAGGATTGCACGGTCACCGTTAATGATTTCACCGGCAAGAATGCGGTCTGGTCGCGGCGCTTCGCTCGCGAGGCGCCTGCTCTGAATTGGGACATGCAGTCAGGAACCGTGCTCCTGCATTGGCCGGTGTCGGAATCCGCTGCGCACGAGGAACTGCAGCAGCTCGCTGAATTCAAAGGAAAAGCTGAAAGCGACGATTACTTTTTCGAGTTGCTTGATTTCCGCAAAGATGCCCTCAGCGGCAAATTGCTCGTCAAAACCAACAAGCGATCTTTTCGCATTGAGCATGCTGTCTGCAGCGGCGACTGGCTGCTGCTGGGCGTTAGCGGGGATCGCGTGCTCACATTTTCCTTTTCTTCTGGCGAGGAAAAAGGACATGTCTTTGGCGTGGAGCCGGTCGTCTCGGCCGCAGCGCGGCAGTTTGCCGTTTCTACTTCCACTGGGGAAGTCGATATTTATGATCTGGCCGGCACGCAGCTCCGCCGTCAATTCAAATTTCCTACTTCTATCGCGTACAAGAGGTTCTCTCCAGATGGCAAGCGTCTATTCGTCTTGACCCGAGATCAGACAGCGTACGTGCTCGACTTAACCGCTCCAGAGACGCAGACCGCTTCCTCTCACCCTTAGAACATTCGCGTTGAGATTTCCCCCTAACTCCTCTGCGAGTGCTGTGATTAAATGAACCGGCATGCTCCAGGCCCGCCAACACTTCCCTGGCCTTCTCGGCAAAGTTTTCCTTGATGCTGCCTGTGTTTCCCTCGCGCCACGGCCAGCCGTCGAAGCCATTGAAAAATTCCTTGACTTGGCCATGGTCTGTCCGCTCGATTCCGCGACCGCCCACCACATCTTCATGGACGAAATGCGCGCCGCCGCCCGTCCTGCTGCCGCGCGCCTGATCAACGCCTACGAAAACGAAATCGCGCTGGTCGAAAGCACTAGCCACGGCGTCTCGCTCGCCGCCAACGCCATTCCGCTTGAGCCCGGCGACCGCGTCCTGCTCTCGGACCTGGAATTTCTGGAAGTAGCCGTCCCTTGGGTTCCGAAGAAGAAAGATGGTATCGAGATCGATGTCGTGCCCAATCGCGACGGTGAGGTCCGCGTGGAAGACATCGCCGATCGCCTCACGCCCCGCACCCGCGTGGTTGCCATCAGTGCCGTGCAGTGGACGAACGGCTACCGCTGTGACCTCACCGCACTCAGCAAGCTCTGCCGTGATCGCGGCATCTGGCTGGTCGTGGACGCCATCCAGCAGCTTGGCGCCATTCCCCTGGACGTTCGTCAGACGCCCGTCGACATCCTCGCTTGCGGCGGACACAAGTGGCTCAATTCCCCCTTCGGCTGCGGCTTCCTCTACATTAACCGCAAAGCGCTGCCCCGCCTTAACCCGCCCCTCCCCGGCTATCTTTCCGTCCAGGATCCGCCCGGCGGCTGGGGCGGATACTTCCAGACTCCAACCACCACGCCGGTCCAGGATTATCAGTTTGTCTCCAGCGCGCGCCGCTACGAAACTGGGGGGACTGGGAATTATCCCGGCGCAGTCGGCCTCGCCGCTTCGCTCAAGCTTATCCATGAGCTCGGCCAGGCGAACATCGCTGACCACATTTATTCCCTCACCGATCGGCTTCTCGCCGGCCTCGATAACCTGCCGGTAAGCATCGTCACGCCTCGCGCCCGCGAGAGCCGCTCCGGAATCGTGACCTTCTCTGCCGGCTCAGCGGAGCAGAACGTCAAACTGATGAACCACCTGCTGGAGAAGAAGATTTTAGTTTCAGTGCGCTATACATCGAACGTTGGTGGGATTCGTGTTTCCTGCCATTTTTACAACTCGGCCGAAGACATTGACACTCTGCTCGCTGCTGTGAAACTACTTACTTAGGGCGAGGGCTTTAGCGATGACCACCACGCGCTACACCCGGATCGAAAGCCCGCTGGGGCCGTTGCTGCTGGCCGCTGATGATGCGGGACTGCGCCACATCCTGTTTGCGACGGAAAAGCGGGCGGTGCGTCCAGATCCTGCCTGGCGTGAGGACCGCGGGCCGCTAAAGGAAACTGTTCGCCAGCTAACCGCATATTTTGCGGGACAACTGGAAAGCTTTGATCTGCCGCTTGTGCCCCAAGGCACGCCTTTCCAGCTCGATGTGTGGAAGCGCCTGTGCGACATCCCCTACGGCGAGACGATTTCCTACGGTGAACTAGCCCGCCGTATCGGAAACCCAAACGCCTCCCGTGCGGTTGGCCTCGCCAATGGGGCGAATCCCATTCCTATCGTGATTCCCTGTCATCGCGTAATCGGCAGCGATGGCAAACTCACCGGCTACGGCGGTGGCCTTCCGATCAAGGAGAAGCTGCTCGCCCTGGAGCGCCGTCAGCTCCGGCTGCTATGAATTCGACCATGCAGATGTCATTGACTTCACGGGCGAGACGCACGTCTCTCCATCGCAGATTCCGGCTGCTTTGCACTGGGCCTCTGTCCTGTTGTTCTCCGCGTCCTCTGCGCAATCCTCAGCGCCCTCTGCGCTTTAAGATTTTGCGAGTCCTATCGCACCCGGCACTGGCTTCAGTTACCATAGATACTCAGAAAGAGACAGAGGTCCCGACATCCGCATCTAACGCATATATGAAGAAGAACTGCAACGTACTCGCCTTGGTTGTTCTGTTGCTTGCTTCTCTGGCTGCGTCCCAGGACGCCAGCTCCGCCCTCAAGCCACCCAAAGGCGCACAGGTCGCCATCGTAGTCTTTGAGGACCTGCAGTGTCCCGACTGCCGCCGTGCCGCTCCTCTGCTGGAGGAAGCCGCCAAAACCTACAAGATTCCTATCGTCCGCCATGACTTCCCTCTGCCCATGCACAACTGGTCCTTCGAGGCGGCCGTGATCGCCCGCTATTTCGACACCCATTCCAAGCAACTGGGCAATGAATACCGCGACTACATCTTCGAGCACCAGCCGGAAATTACTGCCCCGACCCTCCGCGGTTTCGCGGAAAAGTTCGCCACCGACCACAAAGTGGACCTGCCCTTCGTGGTCGATCCGCAGGGCAAGCTGGCCGCCGAAGTTGGCGCCGACCGCGACCTCGGCAAGCGCGTCGGTATCGCGCACACCCCGACCATCTACGTGGTCAGCAACAAGACCCAAGGCAAACCCTTCGTCGAAGTCGTGGACCGCAGCCAGCTTTTCCAATTGATCGACGCTATGAAGCGCGAATAACTTCTTTGCTTGTGTGGGGACGGGCGAATCGCCCGTTCCATCTCGTGAGGTGTTGCATGGCCCTCAGCTTTGCGAAAGATATTCGCCCTCTGTTCCGTGATTCTCCCGACGTTGACTCGATGAAGGATTACGGGCTCGACCTCTCATCGTTCACCGATGTTAAAGCTCAAGCCGAAGAGATCTATGCGCGCGTTCTCGACGGCAGCATGCCCTGCGACGAACCTTGGCCCAAGGACCGCATTGCGCTCTTCAAGCGTTGGATGGAAGAAGGCATGGCGCCTTAAAGACGGAAGCCCCGCACACATCTGGATCCCGCCGGGCAATGAATTGTTGATTGTTGATTTGTGATTGTTGAACCAGCACAAACCCTCGGGATCTGCGGCTTTTTAATCAACAATCATCAATCAACAATCTTACTTCTCTTTGATCACCAGCTCGCCATTCTCCACCCGCAAATCGCCCACGAAGTCAGGAAGCTTCAACCGGTCGCGCTGTTCCTGGAGCCTCTTCTGTAGCTGATCATTCACCAGCGAAACGGGAACGCTGAGATCGCCAACCTTAAACTCTGTCGGATCAAATGTGGCATACCCGTCCTTGGCACCCAAATGGCCCCCGATCGTGATGTAGAGTTGTTTTCCCGCCACCTCGGTCGAGAACTGCCCACGCACAATGTCTCCCTCGAAACTGACCTGGTAGTCCGTCACTTTCGGCTGCTCTGCAGGTGCACTGCCCGGTGCGGGAGCTGGCGTTTCGACTGCCGGCGCGGGAATGGCCCCAGCCTGCGTGATCGCGGCGCTGATCTCGCCCGCGGTCAAATGAACCTCAGCCTGACTCTGTCCCTGTTCCTTGGCCTGCTCCAGTTGCTGCAGCTTGGCCTGGTAGGACTGGACATTTGTCGCAACAGTAGCCGCGTCCTGTGGCTTGGCAACCGGTTCCGGCTTTTTGATCAGTAGGAAAACGGCCAAGATCAACGCAATCAGAACCACCCAGCGCACAATGCGGTAAATCTTCACAGCGTCCTCCTGGGGCGAGACTACCTCAGGAACCGTCTAAGTTTAGGCGGAGATTACAGGCACAGGAACCCAGATGGTCATGGCAACTTCTCGGACGGCCACATTGTGCATCAGCACAGCTTCAGAGCTTGGCAGTGCCTGTGTAAGGATTCCTAACCCAGTGTCTTCGTCAGCAGTTCATTCACCAACTGAGGGTTGGCTTGGCCCTTCGAGGCCTTCATGACTTGTCCCACAAAAAAGCCCATGACCGTCTTTTTGCCGGCGCGGTATTGCTCGAGCTGCTTGGGATTGGCTGCGATGACTTCCTCAATGATCTTCTCCAGCGCTGACGTATCGCGGGACTGCTCCGGCCGTCCTTCCTCTTCGTAAACAACAGGAAAATCTTTTCCCCGCTCGAAGCAGAGATCGTAGAGGTCCTTGAGCATTTTGCCGGAGATCGCGCCGCTCTCGACCAAGTCGGCGGACAAAGCAACGCCCTTCATGGAAATCGGTGACTGCTCGATCTCCAGACCCTTCGCTTTCAAGCGCCCCATCAGCTCGCTCTGCACAAGGTTGGCCACACGCTTGGGATTTTTCGCCGCCTTGGCCGCCGCTTCGAACTGATCCGCCAGGGCCTTGGTGAGCGTCAGCACCTCCGCGTCGTACTCGGTGATGCCATACGCTGAGAGCATGCGCTTTCGCCTCGCCTCGGGCAGCTCGGGCAGAGTCTCGCGGATTTCCGCCTGCCATTTTTCATCCACCACCAACGGCAGCAGGTCAGGCTCAGGGAAGTAGCGGTAATCGTGGGCCTGCTCTTTCGACCGCATGCCATAGGTTTTGCCTTCGTTCGAGTTGTAGAGGCGGGTTTCCTGCGTAATCTTGCCGCCGGATTCGATCACGCCGATCTGGCGCTCGATCTCGTATTCCAGCGCCGCGCGGATGAAGCGGAACGAGTTGACGTTCTTGACTTCGGTTTTGGTGCCGAATTCTTTCTGCCCGCGCGGACGCACGCTAACATTGGCATCGCAGCGCAAGGAACCTTCCTCCATGTTGCAGTCGCTCACGCCCGTGTAAAGGACGATTTCCTTCAGCCGCGTGAGGTACTCATAGGCTTCTTCGGGCGAGGTGATGTCCGGCTCGCTGACGATTTCGATCAGCGGCACACCGCTGCGGTTGAGGTCAATCGCCGTCTTTTCCGCCGAATCCGCAAAGCCCTCATGCAGGCTCTTGCCCGCGTCTTCCTCGAGGTGCAGGCGCGTGATGCCGATCTTCTTGGTCCCGCCGCGCACGGTAATCTCGATCAATCCGTGCTCGGCCAGCGGCTTGTCGTACTGGGAAATCTGGTAGCCCTTGGGCAGGTCGGGATAGAAGTAGTTTTTGCGGGCAAAAATTGAAGTCTCGTTGATGCGGCAGTTCAACGCTGTGGCCGCGAGCACCGCGAACTCCACGGCCTTACGGTTCAGGACCGGCAACGCCCCCGGCAAGCCCAGGCAGACGGGGCAAACATTCGTATTTGGAGGATTGCCGAAGCGGGTCGAGCAGGAACAAAAGATTTTGGTCGCGGTCAGGAGCTGGACGTGCACTTCCAGCCCGATGACCGGCTCGTACTTGGCGCGCGCCGCAACCGACGTGTCCGGCGTGGTGACCATATCGGGTGATTATAGCGCCCGCTAATGGAGGGGCAACGATCACTTCGGCTTGGCTGGGGCGCTCAGGTATTTCTCCAGCGGAACTTCGAAATACATCAGTTCATTGCCCTTGGCGTCGCGCATGCCGGTGAGGTAGAAGTGCGCGCCCGCCAGGGGTGCAGAGATGCCGGCTACATCAAAGAACAGAAAGCCGGCCTGGGTGGTATGTGGCTCCACGGCGCGGGCCCCGAACTGAGCGTTCTGGATTTCCTCTCTCGCCTGCTTGCTCACGCCGCCCTTGACCTTCCTGGGCCAGGGTAACGGGTTGGGAGTGGTGCTGGCCGAGGGTCGAGAGAGGCGCCGGAAAACGTCGTCCTCAGTGGCGGGCGAGATTTTGGTTCGGCTAACGGTAATTAGCTCTGCTTTCATTCCCGCTAGCGTGACGGCCTGACTGCCGTCGTTGGTCATAACCAAAAAAACCGGTAGCAGCCCCACTTCCGCATAATGAATGGAGAAGATGCTGGCCTTATCGGCCATGTCATACGGATCAACCGCGACGGTAACGGCTTCCATGGGATGCTCGTCATGCGCAGGGTATGTTCTGGCGGGCTGGGCTGCTGGCATAACGAAATCCTTGGCTGCCAGACAAAGGACGGGAATCAGCAAGACGGCGAGCGCAACCGAGATCGTCCAGCTCGACTTCCTTTCGAAAGCAGACAGCACCCAGTTGTCATTCCGAGCAGGTTGCAACCCGCGAATAATCCCTACTCCCGGCACTTTGCAGGAGTTAGGGATGCTTCGACTCTCCCGGCCTTTCGCCAGCGAAAGGCCGGACTCGCTCAGCATGACAAGGCGTCCGTAAGGCATGATTCGTCGATTATAGGATGCGCGCGACTCGCGCGGTGGTGTTTTCAGCGGTGCTTATGCGGTTAGAATGTCCCTTCCCCCATGTACTTGCTTTACAGTGCGCTGCTGGCGATTGGGCTGCTGATC
>Ga0099828_10003968_pt1 | contig 10402 bp, 6 predicted proteins | sample CZO8metaG_2_FD_79338 | JGI IMG/M metagenome (GOLD analysis project Ga0099828, IMG submission 79338) | Vadose zone soil microbial communities from the Eel River Critical Zone Observatory, Northern California, USA - CZOApr15con2H1.8 metaG | ecosystem: Environmental > Terrestrial > Soil > Vadose...
ACATTATCCCTCGCTTCCCACCCCACCGTTGCCAGCGGCGCAGAGAGGGATCGGAGACAGCCCTGGACACTGGGCCGAGAGCCTTTCGCTCTACTCGACACAAGCGACTTCAGGTCGCACGCATGAAGTCATCTGCATAGCGCACGTACCTTAGCCTCCTGTACCCAGGGTCTTCTGGGTCAAAGTAAGGGAGCTGTTGTTGCTGCTTTCGCACCTGGAACGCTTCCTTTCTCATTCCCTTTTTCCTCAGTTTGTACGCTCTTTTTTGCAGCTTCTTGTATTCGAGGTTAAGGCTCCGCTCTTTTTGGCAGTTGTACGCTGGTAGGAGCACGTTCTCGACATATTTATCTAGCTTGTCCAAGTAGATATTCGCCAGAATAGGGCTAATCACTCCGCCTTGCGGTGTTCCGCTCATCGTGCGATGATAGTACCATTCCTCTAAGTATCCAGCTTTGAGCAAGCCATCTACTAAGCGCAAAAACCTATTGTCGTGGATTTTTTCTCGCAGTATGTCCATCATTATTTGATGGTTGATGTTATCAAAACATCCTGTGATATCTCCTTCGACAAACCATTTGGTACCTGTCCATGTATGCTTTATACTGCTTAATGCAGTATGGCATCCATGTCCAGGTCGGAACCCGTGGGAGTGGTTGCTAAATTGCGGTTCGTAGTATGCCTCGAGAATGAGGCGAATTACTTCTTGCAGCAACTTGTCAGACCACGTAGGCATGCCAAGCGGTCGCATTTTTCCGTTTTTCTTCGGTATGTAGATGCGCCGTACTGGCGTCCATCGATAGCGTTCACAGCGAAGATCGTCTATGATGCTCTTGATTTTCTTCAGTGACATACCATCCACGGTTTCGCTGGTAGTACCCTTGGTCATTGCTCCCTTGTTGGAGTACAGTCGAGCATATGCCCGCAGGTACAGGTCTGGGTTATAGAGTAGCCGATAGATGTTCTTCAGTGGCAGCTTCCTTCTGCCGTATTCTTGGACGATACCTAATACAGTTTCGGCGTTCCGCATCTTGCGTACCTCGCTGTTCTTAGTTATCAGGATTACCTGTTCCCCTTCCCCGTGTATCGGGCATTATCCCGATCCTTTGAGTACTATGGGAACTCCGTCACCATGAGGGTCTCCCCTTTTAGGCGATCCCGCATTTACGCTCATTTGACGTTTGGCTCGTTTAGGTAGCCCCGTTCGTCCCCTTAAATGTGTTCGTTACACATCGCTCATCGCATAGAGCGTTTCGCTAACGGCTAGCGGTTAACGTATTGTCGATGTCGCCGATTTCAGGTATGCTGCGGCGGGAGGCGAATTGCTCCGCTGGGAACTAGGGTTCAGCCAATCCAGGCTTCTCCATGCGAGCAGGACTTGCGGCACGTCGCGCTACATACCTTCCCGTTTAGCCGCTTTGCCAACATGCTGTTTTCCTCTTTGACTTTCGTCGCCAAGTAGGTTGGTTGTCCTAGAAAGCTATTGCTCTCAACTTTCTGCCTCTCAGAGGCGATCAAATGAGCGCCAAAGCGGCGCACCTAGCCGTTTCGCAAGCCCATCTCCTTCCAGGGGATGGGTCCCTGACCTGCGACATGTTGTGCCTATTTCTTCTGAACCAACCTACTTACGCCGTGACGTTGTCATCTCCGAGAGGGAGTGTCACGTCTTCATACACAGCAGCTATCGGAAAACGCACCCCGAGACTGGCCAATTCAACGTCATCTCCTGATCTAAAGACATGAAAGCTCCATAAATCATTTCTTGCTCGTCGACAGACCTCGACCGCCTGGTATTCTGTGTTGACCATTACATACTCCTGAATCGTTGGGCATTCCCGATAGTACATGAACTTTCTCCCGCGATTATAGTCCTCTGTACTCGGGGAAAGCACTTCGACAACCAGGTGTGGATACTGAATAACATCAACTCGTCCTCGGTCTCTCCCGTCACAACTCACTGTTACATCTGGAATCACGTAGCGTGTCGCGGAGAGGCGCACACGTGCATCTGAAGAAAACACACGACAGGAACTGCCACGCAGTAAGCCCAGCAGGGTGCTGGCTATATTCAGGCTAATCGTGGCATGGTCGAGCGTTCCTCCAGCCATCATGGTCACATGTCCATCGATGTACTCATAGCGCGTCTCGGTACTGTTCCGGTCCAACGCAAGATATTCTTCAACACTCATGGTGAGCCGATTTGGTGAAGCAGTCATCTCTCCTCCTTATGAGTCTCTGGCTCAGACGCTGGCAGGTGCTGCACCAGTTCCTGCTGTCTATAGCCTAGCACATCACTCTCATGACGTCTAGTAGATAATCTTATAGGTGGGGAGAGGGTGTATGAAAAAGTTGTAGATAATCACCGACCGTGTGGCCTCCCCCGCCCCGCGGACGCGATAAATCGGGTCCCTACGCAAAAATCATACGCACACCCGTGGGGAGATAGACCCTCGACAGGCTTTTGCTGATATGCTACACTGCTCATAGACTGAGATGAGGTTTAAGAAGTGCAAGAGAAGATTCCATGGAACAGCCAGCTCTACTCAATATCACACGTAAGGACAATATATATCGTTTTCGCCTGGATCTGCCCGATGGCCCAGCTCCCGCCGGCCAGGAGTATGTGACGGACCTCAATCCCGAGATGCGTGAACGGTTGCGGCGCGCTTTGCAGGCAGCGGCACAGCAAATGCAAGCATCGGCGCTGACGGAGGTGAGAAGTCAAACGACAAAGCTGAGCGTAGTAAACGATTCCCTGCAGACGTTAGGACGCTTCCTCTTTGATACGCTGCTGCCTTCACCCATCCAGGAAGCCCTACGCCGCCTGGACACTCCGCTTATCCTCAGTACGAATACGCCCGATATCCCCTGGGAACTACTGTTCGATGGGGGGCAGAAGACTGGACGCTACCTCTGCCGGAATCTGAGTGTTGGACGCCAGGTGAGCACGGTGCCAGACAAGACGCAGCGTGTCCCGGCGCAGGATCGTTTGCAACGCAAGGGTGGGCGACGAGAACCGCAGGGTCTTTCCGTGTTATTTCTCGTCAATCCTACAGGTGAACGTCCCCGGGCGGAAGAGGAGGTTGCGGCTCTTTGTACGATGCTGCCCGAGTCGGTATCGCGTATCATTCTTTATCGTCAGCAGGCCAACCCCTTAGAGATGCGTATGCGCATCAATGCGGACACCCCACAGGTGGTGCATTACGCAGGGCCATCACCGGCAGGCGATGGCACGTTAACATTGGCGGGGAGTTCGCGTTTAGATGAGAGCATCGCTGAACAATTATTGCAGGTCTTACCGCGGCGTCCACTTGTTTTTCTGAGCCATCACGAAGGTGAGCGCCAGCAGGGACGGAATGGGAATGTGTCGCTGAGTCAGCAGGAGCGGGATGAGCTGATGGAGCAGGTGGCGGGTAAGCTGATGGCGGCAGGCGCTGGGGCGGTAGTCACGATGCGCTGGCCTGTAAATATGCTGCGCGTGCAGGAATTGGTGGTGCTATTCTACCAGGAGGTGGCGGAAGGCGTGTCGCTGGGTGAATCGCTGCGCCATGCGCGTTCGATGATGGCTCAGCGTCATCCAGACGACATCTCATGTATGGCATATGTGCTTTATGGGGACCCAACCCAGCGGCTGGCAGCAAGTTCTCCTACGGGGAAGGATCGGAGCGCTGAAGGGGAGTCTGGTCTCTTCGATGAAAGTCAACTGATCCCCCCAATCTCAGCTTCTGCCGGTGGACTTGATCGCCGCTTTTTGCAAGAAGTGCTGGCTATCGCGTTGATGGAGGCGCGGCGCATGCGTAAAGACTACCTGGGGACGCCGCACCTGTTCATCGCTCTGACGAAGTTGGATGGCGGGTGTACGCAGGAGGCGCTGCGCAGCTTGAATTTTTCGCCCAAACAGGTGCGCGATGTAATTCGCCTCGCACTCGGCTCTGGTAAGGCGAATAGTGAGACGCCAATTCTGCCAACACGTCGCTGTAAAGAGATTTTGCAAACCGCGGAACGCAACGCGTTGAATTCAAGCGCAAGCTTAATAGATGAGCGTTCTATAGCGCAGGCGGTTCTGAGCGAAGGCGATGGGGTGACGCACGAACTGCTTACAAAACTGGGCATTAATCCGGCTCAACTGATTGAACTGATCCTGATGAGTAATGCACATGCCCTGCTTGAACTGGTGCCTTCGATAGGTGCGAATCCAGGGACAGCGCCAATGGAACTTCCAGTTGGTGTGATCCAGGAGGGAGCATCCAAAGGGGGTACTTCACTGCTAGATCGCCTGGGACGTGATCTGACCCGGCAGGCCAGTATGGGGCAACTGACGCCACTAATTGGACGTGAGAAGGAAATACGCCAGCTCATGCAGACCTTGATGCTCAAGGATCGTAATAATCCCATCCTGATTGGCGATTCAGGCGTGGGCAAAACAACGATCGTCGCTGGACTGGCCCAACGCATTGTCGATGGGACAGTTCCCGTCGAACTGCGCGGGAAGCGCTTGATCGAGTTGTCCGCCAGTACGCTGGTAGCCGGTACGAAGTATCGTGGTGAATTTGAAGAACGGCTCCTGAAAGTGTTGGAAGAGGCGGAAGGCAGTGGTAATATCATTCTGTTCATCGATGAGATGCACCTGCTGATCGGTACCGGGCGCGCCGCCGATGGAAGTATTGACGCGGCGGGTATACTCAAGCCGGCGCTTGCCGGTGGCCGATTGCGCTGCATCGGTGCCACGACGCCACAGGAGTATCGTGCGATTGAGAAGGATGCGGCGATGGAGCGCCGCCTGCGCCCGGTCATGATCGAGGAGCCTTCGTCGGAGGAAGCGCTAGAGATTCTATCAGGCATGCGCGACCTGTATGAGCAGCACCACCATGTGACTATCACCAAGGAAGCATTGTACGCGTCGGTGCATCTCTCTGTGCAATACCTGCCTAACCTGCGTCTTCCCGACAAAGCCTGTAGTGTGCTGGATGAGGCGTGTTCGCAGGCGCGTGTGTTCTCGCTGGAGGATAGGCCACAAAAGGGAGATGATGGGTTGGACGATGATGAGATGGAGGAGCAAACAGTGATTACTGCTGCGATGATTGCGGAAGTAATTTCGAACCGGACGGGGATTCCTGTGCGTGCACCGGGTCGCGAGGAGCGAGACCGCTTGTTGAACCTGGAGGGGTTGCTCAAATTGCGGGTGATTGGCCAGGATGAGGCCGTCAGTCGAGTGGCGCAGGCAATTCAGGTAGCTCGCGCAGGCTTGAAGCCACGCAATCGGCCGGCAGGGGTGTTTCTTTTCCTGGGGCCGACCGGTGTGGGGAAAACGGAACTGGCCCGCGCATTGGCGGCTGAGGTATTCGGCTCTGACGAACATTTGATCCGTGTCGATATGTCAGAGTACATGGAGAAGCACTCCGTCTCGCGTATGGTCGGTGCCCCGCCTGGCTATATTGGGCACGATCAGGAGGGTCAACTCACGGGCAAACTGCGTCGCCGTCCTCATTGCGTTGTGCTGCTGGATGAGGTGGAGAAGGCTCATCCCGAGGTGTTTGATCTTTTCTTGCAAGTCTTCGATGCCGGTCGCCTGACAGATGCCCAGGGGCATACTGTTGATGCTCAACATGCTATCTGGATTATGACTTCCAATGTGGGCACGGATATGTTGGGGCGCTCGATGCCCAGTGGGTTCCGCGCAAGTCTGAAGGGAACCGCTGAAGAGATGCAACGTGAACGTTTATTGGAACGCTTGCGTCAGACGTTCCGCCCCGAGTTCCTCAATCGTGTCGATGAAGTGGTGATCTTCCAACCGCTAGGGCCAGAACAAGCTCTGGCCATTACTCGCCTGCAGATGAACGAGTTGGCAGCTCGTTTGCTGGAACAAGGATTGACGTTACACGCTGATGATAGTGTCATAGAACTCCTCTGTAAAGCAGGCTTTAGCGAGACCCAGGGCGCACGGCCTTTGCGCCGTACCATTGAGCGGCTGTTGACGGTGCCGCTGAGTCTGCGTATTCTGCTGGCGAACATTCCTGAACATGGTGAGGTGCGGGTACATGCTGTGGACGGTAAATTGGATATCGATATCAGGGATGCGACGCAGGTAGCGGTGGAGGAGAATATAGAGGTGGATGCGTAGGTCGTCGAGTGCCTTTGCATAAGACGCACCTATCCATTATAATTATGTCAGGTAAATATTAAGAACATTCACAGACGCTCTAGAAAATGTACTGGAACCCTGTCTGGGGGATAGGTAACCCCTTGCGGGTACCAGGATCGAGCAACATATCGCTGCTAGGGGAGCCGATTGGCTGAGAGGCAGGCGCAACGGGCGTGCTGCTGACCCTATGAACCTGATCTGGGTAATACCAGCGGAGGGAAGCGGCAACCGAACGCCAAGTTTTTCATAGGCATGCAGGCCGCAATCCTCCATATCAGGGTTGCGGCCTTTTGCATGCTCGGAACGTGCCTGAGCGGAGGTAAAAGACATGGACGCTCCAAAGCTGCTGGTGCAGGGAGTTAGCAAGGCGTTTCGTGATGGGCGGCGCTCTCTGGAGGTAATCGCATCAATTGACTTGACGGTGGCGGTTGGTGAATTTGTCTCGGTGATCGGACCGAGTGGCTGTGGGAAGAGCACGCTCTTTAACATCGTAGCGGGCGTGGAAAAAGCGAGTTCGGGGCTGATCGCCATTGATGGTGAAGCTGGTGGAGCACGTGCAGGCAAGTCTGGCTATATGCTCCAGCAACCACTGCTACTGCCGTGGAGAACTGTCGAAGAGAACGTCATGCTGGGGTTGGATGTGCGTCGCGTGCCACGTAAAAAGGCGCAGCACGAGGCGCGCGAATTGCTCAAGCGTTTTGGGCTGGCGGATTTTGCCCAACACTATCCGGCGACTCTCTCGGGAGGCATGCGCCAGCGCGTCGCCTTACTGCGTACTGTGCTCTTCAATCGCACGTTTCTTTTGTTGGATGAACCCTTTGGCGCGTTGGATGCCCTCACACGCCTCTCATCACAGATGTGGCTGCTTGATGTGTGGCAGGAGTTCCACGCGAGCGTGCTCTTTATTACCCATGATGTGCGAGAGGCAATTTTCTTATCTGACCGCATCTACGTGCTCAGTGCCCGTCCGGCGAGAGTATTGCGTATTGTAGAGGTTGATTTGCCGCGCCCACGCCGCCCAGAACAGCTCGCGTTGGAGCAGTCTGTGAAGTTGGAGCAAGAGTTGGTGGCTCTGCTTCTGAAGGAGCAACAGCTATGAAACTGCGTTGGATAGCAGGCTATGGCCCTGCTTTTGTACTGGCAGTCACGCTGCTGGCCTGCTGGGAACTCTATGTCCGCTCGGGCCAGATAAGCCCGACGGTACTGCCGACACCGATAGGCATTGTCCAGGCGTTGTTTGACAATTGGGATGTTATCTCCGGTCACACGCTGCAAACATTGCTGGAGACAGTATTGGGCATGGCAGCGGCGACGCTGCTGGGTCTGCTCCTGGCTATCATGCTCGATGTGTCACCGTGGATGCGCCGCGCCATCTACCCGCTGCTGGTGACCTCACAGACCATTCCGATGATAGCCCTGGCCCCGTTATTGCTAATCTGGTTTGGCTTTGACCTGGGGCCGAAAGTGCTTGTGGTCACGTTATATTGTTTCTTTCCTATAGCCGTGGCATGCGCTGATGGCCTGGCTAGTGCTGAACCTGAGTTGCTCAAACTGTTGCACAGTATGCGTGCCTCGCGCTGGCAAGTACTGTGGTTGGTACGTCTACCGGGGGCTATGCCCGCCTTTTTCTCTGGTCTGCGTATCGCTGCGACTTATAGCGTGACCGGAGCGATCTTTGGTGAGTATGTGGGAGCATACCAGGGGCTGGGTATCTATATGCAAACTTCGGCGAACTCACATGCTATTGTGCTGGTCTTTGCTGCGATCCTGGTCACTGCCGTACTGAGTCTCTTGCTCTTTGGCCTTGTGTCGGTTATTGAACGTATTGCGCTGCCATGGTATCACGGCACTCATGCTTTGTGGCAACGTGGGTAGGTTTTATGGAGGCACGGTCAGTGTTCCCGTAGGGGCGGTGCGGGGAAGAGTGGGATACCTGTCCCCCAGACAGGGTGCCCTTGTGCTGCGAAGCATCGCCGAAGGCGCTTGCCCGATTAATCAAACGAAAGAAGGAGGTTATGATGAACGCTCGCACACGACTTCTCGTAAGTATTGGCATACCTGTAGTGCTTATCATCTTGATCGTAGGAACATTTTTGTTGTATCAGCGTTCGACAACCACGGTGCCAACTACTACCCATGGACCGCAGAAGCTGACGACGATGACGCTGGCGCTGGACTGGACGCCCAACACGAACCATACTGGTATCTACGTTGCACTGGCGAAGGGATGGTATCGCGCTGAGGGGATTGACCTCAGACTATTGCCCTACTCGTCCAGTGTCTCGCCGGATGTGTTAGTAAGTAGCGGTAAGGCTGATGTTGGTATCAGTGCCACGGAGGGAGTGGTGTCCGATGCAGCAGTGGGGCAGCCGGTGGTCTCTATCGCTGCCATCATTCAGCACAATACGTCGGCGCTCGTCACGCTGGCAAGTTCTGGGCTGACGCGACCTCGTATGCTGGATGGCAAAATTTATGGTGCGTTTGGCGCGCCATATGAGAATGCGGTGGTAGGCGAGATCATCAAGCGAGACGGCGGCAAAGGCGTGTTCAAGAGTGTGACGCTCACTGTTGACGCGATGCAGGCGCTAGAGTCCCATCGCATTGATTTTGTGTGGGTTTTTGAGGGTTGGGAGGTGATCCAGGCACAGCAACGGATGGGCGTCAAGTTGAATGTCTTCCCGATTACGGACTATGGTGTTGCCGACTACTATACGCCAACGCTCATCACCGGTCCGGCTGAGATGAAGCAGAAGCCCGACCTGCTGCACAGGTTCATGGCCGCCACCGAACGTGGTTACGAGTATGCTCGTACGCATGCGCAGGAGTCGGCGCAGATTCTGTTGCAGGAGGCTCCCAAAGGGACGTTCCCCGATCCTGAGTTGGTGATAGACAGCCAGCAGTTTCTCAGCCCACGTTACGCCGATCCCGGTCGCAAGTGGGGCTGGCAGGATGCAGCTGCCTGGCATGGCTATCCTCAGTTCATGCTGGACACAGGCGGGATCGATGATGCATCGGGTAAGCCGATTCACAGCTTGAATTTCGATTCGTTGTATACGAACCAGTTTTTGTAGTAAACCTGGCGGTAGTGGTTCACTTGAGAAGGATGGTCCGCTCTCTACAAATCGGTAGTGGTCAAAAAGAGAATGATAGGGTAGAATACGGCCGTCCTCTCTTTTTGACCACTACCCGCTCTTCTTATGCGATCCAGAGATGTGAAGCAAGTTGAAGTGACGTGTCACCTGATGCGTGGTGACTTCTTCAAGAAATATGTCTATACTCCTCTACAATGGGTCACCTTTTTGCATGGTGTTCGGAGAGAAGACAGTCCCAATGGCTGCGTTTATTATGGTCGCATACGCATGATGCTCACCCGAAAGTGAAAGCCACGCTTGATCCCTTTTCCGGAAAATGTGAACCTGGATGACAGCTTGCAGAGAGAGGGCATGATGTCGAAAGAACACAAGACCTTCACGCGCGAGTTCAAAGTCGAAGCCGTGCAACTCGTGCAGTCCAGCGGCAAACCGTTAGCACAGATTGCACGTGACTTGGGAATAGCCGACGGTACGCTGCGCCATTGGCGTAAGCAATTGGCCATGCAAGGCGAACAGGCCTTTGCTAACAGCGGGTACCAGGCCGCGCAAGAAGAGGGGATGAAGCATTTCCCTTCCGATCAGCAGGAGCGGGAGAACGCCTTCGGGCGCTCCTGTGTGAGACTGCGCAAGAGCATGGGCCTGACCCAACAAGCACTAGGCAAGCTCCTTGGCATCAGCGAGCAGGCTATTCAGCACTGGGAGCATAGGGTGCATGTTCCCAAACCACAGCATCTGGTGCGCTTGCTGGTCCTCTGTCTCCAGCGCCACGCCTTTGCGCCAGGTCGAGAGCACGAGCAAGCGCACCAGCTGTGGCTGGCAGCAGGACAGCAGGCGGACTTCGATGCCTTCTGGATGCGGGTGCAGCTCGCAGTACCATCGGCTCCCCAGGCGCTCGTGGTGCTCAAACGGCAAGCAGCCCAGACTGCAGAGCCGAAGGCTAACCAGGAGCCTCCATCCACCTCGTCGCACTTTGATTGGGGCGATGCCCTCGATGTGCACGATTTTTACGGGCGAGAGGCCGAGCGCCTCCTGCTTGAGCAGTGGGTGCTCCAGGAGCGCTGCCAGGTGGTGAGTGTGCTGGGCATGGGTGGCATCGGCAAGTCGGCGCTCTCGGTCACGTTCATGCACCAGGTGGCCCCCGCTTTCCAGCACGTCGTCTTTCGTTCCCTGC
>Ga0099828_10003969_pt1 | contig 10400 bp, 9 predicted proteins | sample CZO8metaG_2_FD_79338 | JGI IMG/M metagenome (GOLD analysis project Ga0099828, IMG submission 79338) | Vadose zone soil microbial communities from the Eel River Critical Zone Observatory, Northern California, USA - CZOApr15con2H1.8 metaG | ecosystem: Environmental > Terrestrial > Soil > Vadose...
CCGCGCGTTGCCGCTTGCGCTCCGCTGCTCACGCATCTTTTAGATGCGCTCCGCTGCGGTGCTCGGGCCCTCCCGCCTTCGGCGGGGACCCCACAGGTAGCTCACCGCAGCGCGAATCTGCTCCGTGCGGCCGGTGGATCCAGGCTAAATGCGGCGCCCCAACCCCGCCCAATAGGGCTCGCGAATCGTCCGCTCCAAAAGCTTGCCGGCGGCATCACGAGGCAGCGCGGCGACAAAGTCAACCGAGCGCGGCTTCTTGTAGCCGGCCAGCCGCTCGGCGCAGAACGCGATCAACTCGTCGGCCGTCGCGGCTGCCGACGGCCGCAGCTGCACCACCGCCTTCACCGACTCGCCCCACTGTTCGTCCGGCACGCCGATCACTGCCACATCCTCCACTGCCGGGTGCGAGTGAATCGTGGCTTCCACCTCGGCGGGGTAGATGTTCACGCCACCGGAGATGATCATGTCGATCTGCCGGTCGCAGATGTAGTAGTAACCCTCGCTGTCGCGGTAGGCGACGTCCCCTACCGAGAAGAATCCTCCGTGAAGGCTTTTGCCCGTGGCATCGGGGCGGTTGTAGTACTCGGCCAGCCAGTTGTTGCGGACCATGAACTCGCCAGGCTCGCCGTCCTGAGCGTCCGTGCCGTCGGACTTGACCAGGCGGATCTCCTGTCCGGGCACCGCTGTGCCGCAGGACCCAGGTTTGCGCAGCTGGTCCTCGGGTCGCAGCACCGTGTTGATCCCCGTCTCGGTCGCGCCATAGAACTCCCACAACACCTGACCGAGCACCCCCTCGGCGCGCGACTTCAGAGCATGTGGGCACGGGGCCGCGCCGAGGATCACCGCCCGCAGGGACGACAAGTCACGAAGACGGCGCTCGTGCGCGTCGACCAGTCGCTGAAGCAATGTCGGAGCCATGAAGATGGTGGTCACGCGATGGCGTTCGATCAGATCCGATGCACCCTCTGCGTCGAACTTTGGCTGCACCACCACGGTGGCCCCGAGCAATTGGTGGATGGCCGTGAACGCGGCAACCGCGCTGTGATAGCCGGGTCCGCACATCAGGTGGACGTCGGACTCGGTGAGGCCGAAGATCGAGATCATCTGCAGCACGTTCTCGACGTTCACCCCATTGGGCCGGAAGGCGCCCTTGGGGTGGCCGGTGGTGCCGGAGGTGTAGAGCATCGAAGGCCCGAGCCCGCCTGTGCTGATCGCTCCGGGTGGTTGATTCGACGCCGCGTCCATCAGGTCCCGGTAAGAGAGCCAGCCAGGCGGTGTCTTGGCTCCGACGGCGATGAAGCTGCGATCACCTTTTACCTCGGGTCGCGCGGCGTCGACTATCTCGACGTGATCAGGCCCGGCGCCCACCACCCTGGCGCCGGAGTCGTTGAGAATGTAGGCGACCTCTGAGCCTCGAAGTCGATAGTTGATCGGCACTCCGACCAGGCCCGCCTTGCGCAGTCCGTTCGTGATCTCGAAACCGGTCAGCGAGTTGAAGGACATCAGCGCGACCCGATCGTGCTGCTCGCAGCCCAGGCTCTTGAGCACGTTGGCGGCCTTGTTCGCACGCTGGTTCAGGGTGGCGAAGTCGACCACCTGGTCGCCATAGATGACGGCAGCCTTGGTCGGCTTGGTCTCGGCGTGGCTGGCAAGGTAATCGAAGTCGGCCACGATCCCAATGCTAAGGACTCGCTAGGTTCGGGCCAAAGATCCCGGGAAAGCGTCGAATTCAGGGGACCACTACTTGGTCGGGGTCGGAGTAAACGCCTGGGTCGGACTCGGACTCGGCGGCGCGTTGCACGGTGTGCTGGAGGCCAGCCCGAAGGTCGACGCCACGGGCGCAACGCTGCCCGTGACGACCACGCGGTATCTGTAGCACCCGCCCAACAATACCCACGTCCCTGACGCCAACCAATGGTGGAAGTTCACCGACGCGGCCAGTGGCGGGTACTGCTGGAGGACCGCCGGCGTTGCGTCGGCGATGTTTGCGATCGGCGACGCCTTATTGGAGTCGAACTGCCACAGGTACACCTTGGTCAGCGGCCGGGCCGCGGCGCTGTCCGCGCCGGGCGGCAGCATCGTCGCCGTCAGTAGGCCGTCGACAAAGCCCTGCGGGCCCGCACCAGGCTTGACCACCGCCAGGCTCCGGCTCGGGATCGGCCCCGACCAGTCGATCCCGATGACGCCGGACGCGCTCAGGTATTTGCCGGAGGGCGGCGTCCCATCTGCGCCCGCAGCGCTGTAGACGTCTATCTCTCCGCTCACAGCCAGCGCCAGCTGCTTTTGGTCCGGACTCCACGCGAGGGCGTCGGCGTGAGGGATTTTAGAATTGACGTGGTGGGGCGCCGGCGGCGGAGATGGCGTCGTGGCTGGCGAGGATGTGGCAGGTCGCGCGGACGCGGATGGCGTGGCGCCGGCCGCAATGGACGCGGTGGCTGCCGGCGAGGCCGGGGTCAGCCTGATCGGTTCGATCACCGGTCCCTGGTCGGGCAGCGACACCGCAACCAGCGTGCCGTCCGGGCTGAACGCGACAGGACCATCGTCTGGCCCGAGCTTGAGAGGGAACGCGTTGAGCACTCCCGCGTCGGGATTGAGAAAGTACCAGGCGCCAGTACCGAAGGCTCGCACCGCGACCAGACCATCGGCACCCGGCGCCGCCCCCTCCGTGAACAGCGCCGGCTGAGTGGGCGGTCTCGCCAGCACCTTGAGCGCACCCGCAGGCTGGGTGAGGTCGAGCGCGTCAACCTCGTATGCGGTGCAGCATCCCAGCGTCAATGCGAGGTAGTGCGAGTTGGCGGCGAGCCCGAACGCTCCTTCACTCTGGAGGTCCGCTGAGGCCGCGACCGGATCGATGACCCCCGTGAAGGGATCGACGCGGAAAAGCCAGTCGTATGGGACCACGCCCGCGCTGCTCCGGCCCTCGGCCGGCCGGTCGTCATGGACCGCGAAATACAGGACGGGATAGGAGAGTCCCGGCGCCGGCCCCCACACTGGACCGGCCGTTCGGAAGGCGCCACCACCGGGTAGCGGAGCCACCACCATCGACTTGCCGGTGAGGGGGTCGAGCACTCCCACGCCCCCCTCAGCGACATACGCGATGAGGCCAGCCGTAAGCGCTCCCGCCACTGGCGACGGGGTCACGGCCCTCTTGGCCACACCACCGCCGCAAGCGGCGAGCAGCACAACGGCGGCGGTCAGCGATGCTGATCGCTGGAGGGATCTGTTCCACACGTAGGCTGCCGATGTTATCGCCATGGCGCCCCCACCCCTGCCCCTCCCCCGCAGGGGGAAGGCTTTAGCTACTTCCAACTGTGTTACCCGGGCGGCGCCGCCTCCGTTGCGTCCTCGAGATAAGACACATACTGGCCGTGGCCGGCATGGCGGTCGCCATCGCGATCTCCGCGTGCGGGGCTCCCGTAGAGCACATGCCCCGCCCCGCGACCAGCCACGACCTCTACATCACCGAACAGGACCACACCGCCACGATGAAGGTCGGCCAGATTGTCGTGTTGGTGCTGCACGCGAATCCGGGGATGACCAATTGGGCCGGCGTCCGCTCCAGCGATCCTTCTGTGCTGGCGCCCATCGCGGACACTGCAGGGACCGCCATCGCCGTCCGGGGCGTCACGGTCGCGCGGTTCCTGGCCGTCACCGCGGGTCAGGTGGAGATCACAGCTTCGGCGGGAGCGCTGTGCTCGCCCGGACAGGCGTGCCCGCAGTACGCGGTTCTCCTCTCGATTCGAGTGACGGTCGCGAGCTGAACGATCCTGCTGCTCTCAGCCCCTCACCCTAGCCCTCTCCCCGAAGGGGAGAGGCGGAATGGCTAGGACGTTGCCGCGCGCAGCGCGGCCGCCACAGTCTCGAGCTGCTCCCGGCTTGGCGGTTCTCCATAGCCCGGCGGAAAGCTGAGACCGAATCCATCGCCCGCATAGCGCGGGATGACGTGCACGTGAAAATGCGGCACGTCTTGAAAGGCGACTTCGCCATCGGCGACGAATAGGTTCACGCCGCCAGCGCCGAGTGTCGGCCCGACAACGGTGGCCAGCTTGCGCGCGACCCTGAACGTGCGCATCGCCGCCTGGTCGTCGACGTCGTTCATCAGAACTCCGTGCTCGCGAGTCATCACCAGCATGTGCCCGTGGGTGATCGGCTGGATGTCCATGAACGCGACCACCGTGTCGTCCTGGTAGACGAAACTGGCAGGGGACTCACCCCGAAGGATCTGGCAGAAGACGCAGTCGTCGCCCACTTTACGCAAAGCGAAGCTTAAGGCGGCTCGAGGCTCGCGGGCTACTCCGCGGCTGGAGGCGATTCGGGTGGAGCCGTCACCGGCGTGGCCTCTTCCCTCGCCTCGGTGGACGGATGAACCGGCTCTCCGCCGTTCGTGCCCAGGGCGGTCTGGCCGTCGTTCCGGACGCGTGAGAGCTCCGCGGCCTCGGCCGCGACGGCCGTTTCGCCATTGACCGTGCCCTCCAGGGGTGCCCGCTGCCCGCGGCGCCGCCGGCGCGCGCGCCGGTCACCGCGCCGCGGCCTCGACAGCCGCTGCACCTGGGAGCGGATGCCCACCCGCTGGCAGGCAGTCACGACCGCGCCCACTCCCGCCACGAGGCCCTCTTCTTTCGCGTGCTCGAAGAGCGGACCGAAGAGCTCGGGCGCGCCACCGATGACCGTCTTGGAGTCGCCAACGATGACGAGCAGCTTCTTGGCGCGGGAGATGGCGACGTTGACCCGGTTCGGGTCGTTGAGGAACCCGATCGCTGCGCGGTCGTTGGAGCGCACCAGGGAAAGGATCACCCCGTCCGACTCGCGGCCCTCGAACGCATCCACAGACTCGATGTCGTCCGGCGGCACGATGCCCTTGAGCGCCGACTGCAACCTGTTGACCTGCGAGTTGTACATGGCGATCACGGCCAGCTTGGCTTTGCGCACACGGCGCCGGATGATCGATGTGATGTCTTTGCAAAGGGCGACTTCGAACTCGTTGGCGACCGACCGCTGCGCGTCTCGATACTCGTCCTGCGCGCCGGTGTCGACCCACACCAATTCGCGGTCGAACGGCCAGGGCAGCGGCATTCGCGGGTGCGGCGCTTCGTGGATCAGCTTGCCCTCGTAGAAGAGATCGGAGACGACCCGACCGATTGGCTCGCGCATCCGGTACTGGCGCGGCAGCATGATCCGTGATCCGGCCGGAACCTTGTCCCAGATCCAGCCGTAGAAGCTGTCGTCGCGAACGACCTCATCCAGCGGCTGCTCGATCTTGAAAGTCGAGGCTGCCTCCTCCATCACGGGCGGCAGTTGGTTCAGGTCGCCGATCATGACCCACCGCTTGGCGATCGGCATCAGGGCGAGCGCTTCGTTGGCGCGCACCTTGTTGGCCTCGTCGAGGATCAGCCAGTCGAAGACCTTGAATCTCAGCCTGGAGTCGATGGCCAGCCGGTTGCAGGTTCCCGCGACCAGGTTGTACGGCTCGAGGTCGTCGCCCTCGACGAGCGTTGGCCGCAGGCGGCGCGGCACCTTGCCCGGCTCTGCGATCCGCGCCTGGCGCACGTGTGAGAACCCGAGCAGCCGTTCCTGGCCAGTGTCGACCGCGTCGTTGGAGTGCGACGAGAGGAGTATCGATGACCCAGGGTTCCGGCCGAGGATGCGGCGGATGGACTCGACGATGGCGGTGGTCTTTCCCGTCCCCGGCGGTCCCTGGATGAGATACAGCTGGCCCGGGCGCATCCCCATGACGCGGGCGACGGCCTCGGCCTGCTCCTCGTTGGGGTCGGGCAAGTGGTGGGCCCTCTTACCGTCGAGAGGAACGCGCGGTGGGCTGCCCAGCCAGCCCGTGTCGACGAGCTCCGCCGCCAGCGCCCCCGTGCGCGGGCTGCCGATCTGCAGCTGGCGGATGACTGAGCGCTGCGCCTCGAACATCTCCACGCTCGCGGTGGGAAGCACGATGCCTTCGTCCGGAAGTGGGTCGTAGCGCCGGAAGCTGACCCAGAGGTTCGAGCCCTGGATGCGATCGAGCGACATGCCCCGATACTCGGGGAAACCGGCCGAGCGCACGGTCAGCGAATCGATGCCGCGGTAGATGCGTCCGTCAGCGTCGTCGACGAGGTGCAGGACTGCCCGCATGTACTCGCCGCCGCGCATGTCTTCCCCGCACTCAGGGCAGTGGATGCCGTTGGAGGTGGGGACCTCGGCTTCGCACTTCGGACACTCCATCCACTGTTCGGTCGCCTCGTAGCGCCGCACCGCCGCTTCAGCGAGCTTCTCGCGGTAGTCGCGTAGGTGTTCGATAAAGCGCAGCGTGGAGGCGAGGATGGGCTCGGTCTTGGCCTTCTCGCGCAGGACGATTGCCGCGAAGCCCTCGAGGTCTCCGTCCCATTCCTGCACGAGCTGCAGTTCCTGATAGCGGAGGCGAAGGCGGTTCTTCTCCATCTCGAAGTCGCCGTCCAGCTCCTGCCAGTCGGTGATCTCAAGGGCGAGGCCGGTGGGCGTCCGTCCGAGCCGGCCGGTCAGGAGCGACTGCTTGACCTGGCCGATGAACTCGAGCGGCTTCTCCGGCTTGATGATCGTGTAGGTGCCGTCGATGATCCGCTGCTCTTCGAGGACCTGCCGCAGCAGCTCGGCACCACCCGCGGCCTCCAGGGCGGCGACCTTGGCCGCTGCGGGCGTGCCGGGGCGGACGCGGATGCCGAGGCGGCCGGCCTGGATCTCCTCGCCCGGAATGTCCGGGTTCCAGAGTGGGAGGACGTCGCCGGGGTTGGGCGTGCTCATATCAAGCTGGCCACAGGCGGATTGGGCGTGAAATGGGGATCAAGTGAGTTCAAATGGGGTCCCCAGGCGGGACCCAGCACCCCAATGGGCAAGACCTACGTTAGCACATAAATAGCCTCTCCCTGCGAGTTAGGGATTTGACGCTTTGGCCGGCGGTAGCACCATCCGGTCGTGTTGCACACTTAGCGCGCGATGTGGAAGAACCACTTGAAGCCGTACGAGATCCTCAGCGGCGACGACGTGGAAGCGATCCACGAGCAGGCGATGGTCATCCTCGAGGAGATCGGCATCGATTTTCTCCACGAGCGAGCGCGCGAAGTCTTCCGTTCGGCGGGCATGCCCATCGAGGGCGAGCGTGTTCGCCTCGATCGCGGATTCGTCCTGGAGATGGTCGCCAAGTCACCGGCCATATTCGATCTGCAAGCCCGCAACACGGGCCGCACCGTGACCATCGGCGGGGACCACATGGTCACCGCCCCGGTCTATGGACCGCCGTTCGTGACAGACCTGGAACGCGGCCGCCGTGGAGCAACGATCGAAGACTTCAACAACTTCGACAAGCTGGCGCAGGCGATCGACCAGATCCACTGCGCCGGAGGAACCACCGTCGAGCCCGAGGACCTGCCACTGGGCACGCGACACCTCGACATGCTCTACTCGCACATACGCTGGACCGACAAGCCCTTTATGGGCAGCGTCATCTCCGCGGAAAACGCACGCGACACTGTGGAAATGGCGTCGATCGTGTTCGGGGGACGAGAGCGCATCGAAGAGACGCCGGCGGTGATCAGCCTCATCAATGTCAACAGCCCCCTGCGCTACGACGACCGCATGCTCGGCGCCCTTCTCGAGTACGCGGAGGCCAGGCAGCCGGTGATCGTCACTCCGTTCTTGATGGCAGGGGCGATGTCTCCCATGGGCCTGGCCGGGACCATCGCCCAGCAGACCGCCGAGGCCCTTGCCGGCATCGCGTTGATCCAGTCGGTCCGACCGAACACGCCGTGCGTCTACGGCTCGTTCCTCACCAACACCGACATGCAGTCCGGCAGCCCCGCGTTTGGCACGCCCGAGTCGGCGATGGGCATCCTCGCAAGCGCACAGATGGCCCGGCGCTACAACGTGCCGTTCCGGGGCGGTGGCGCCCTGACCTCATCCAAATCGCCGGATGCCCAGGCCGCCTACGAATCGATGATGTGCATGTGGCCCACCGTTCTGGGCCACGTCCACTTCGTCCTGCATGCTGCCGGTTGGTTGGAGAGCGCCCTGCTCGCCTCATACGAGAAGTTCGTCATCGATGTCGAAGCGCTGCGAATGTTCGAGTGGATCTTGCAGCGTGGCGTTCCCGTGGACCAGGAGGGAATGGCCATGGACGCCCTGCGCGAGGTCGGTCCAGGAGGCCACTTCCTCGGCGCGGAGCACACACTGCGCAACTACCGCACCGGTTTCTATAGGACCTGGATCTCGTCCACGGAGAACTTCGACCGCTGGAACCGGACCGGGGCGCGCACCGCGGACAAGGTGGCGGCGGAGCGCTGGAAGCACGTCCTGGCCGAGTATCCGGACCCGGGCATCGATCCAGGGGTCGACGAGCACCTACGCGAGTTCATGGCACGACGCAAGCTGGAGATCGGCGACGACTGAAGAGGTCGCGGCGGGCCTGAGCGGCTTCCTGGACGCGCTCGGCTCCGAACAGCCCGTACCGGCCGGGGGCTCGGCCGCGGCCGCTGCCGTCGCCATGGCGGCCGGGCTGGTCGAGAAGGCGGGGAAGCTGTCGGTGTCGCACTGGATTGGAGCGGCAGGTGTGCACAAGCGGGCGCGAGCGCTGCGCCGGCGAGCCACGGAGCTGGTCGAGGACGATGCTCAGGCTTATCTGGCATTCGTGGAGGCGTCGCGGGCCTCGAAGGGCCCGCATTCAGAGCTTCGGAGGCGCGTCGTCGGCCCGGAGCTGGCGCGCACCGTGGAGGTGCCGCTCGCAGTCGTGCGGTCGGCTGCGGAAACGGTCGCGCTGGCCGCGGATCTGGTCGTCCACGGCAACCCCAAACTGCGCTCGGACGCGATTGTGGCTGCACATCTGGCCGCCGCCGCGGCCCAAGCCGGTGCGGTCACGATCGCCTCCAGCCTCGCGGCCGCATCCCGGGATGCGCGGCTGGCTGAGGCGCGCCGGCTCGCGAGGGCCGCTAGAGTGCGGGTCCGCTCACTGTGAGCTCGCCGACCACGTTCTGATTCACCCTTCGGGATCCATGAGATGAGATCTCGGGTTCGCGGCGTCCAGCTCCGCGACGACGGCGGCGAGGACCTCTTCTGGCGTGCCCGGTCTTTCTTCGACTGGGCCGCGCCGCCAGCCATCTAGGTACGCGTCCATGCCCGTCGATCCCTCACGCATCGCGTAGGTGTCGATGGCAACCTGGAACCGGTCCGGCATCATGCGTTTGACGTCAGTGGTGCCGTCCCAAGACCTCACCTGCGAGGGGATGTGCTTCCAGAACATCACCTGGTAGCTGGCCAAGCTAGTTCCCTCCCCGCTTGGCGGGGAGGTCCGGCCGTGCCCGTGCAGCGGGCACCGCCGGGGTGGGGGGGCGGAGTTGCCATTCTTCGTCAACCTCGACCAAGTCGGCCAGTCGGGTCTCCAGCTCGCCCAGACCGACGTCGTTGATCTCGAGCGGCAGGCCGAGGTAGGCAGCGATCTCTTCCGCCTTGGCCGCCAGCTGCGGATTCGGCACCTGGCGCAGGAACAGCACCGCTTCGTAGTTGGCGAACAGCATCGCCTTCACTTCGGGATGGCGGTCGAGACCCAATCCACGGACCACCGCGCGATCGAAATTGCGCACCAGCCAGTCGGTGAGGTAGAAGGTTCCAGGTCTCTCGTCTGAGACCTTGCGGAAAAGGTCTTCGCCCGCAAGCATCTCGTAGCAGTGCGGCCCGCGCACACGCGACGCGCCGACCTCGTCGAGGATCGGCTCGAGCCGGCCGGTGGTGCCGCAGTCCCCATACACGACCACGAGCCGCTCGTAGCGAGGCCTCAGCGCATGGAGCCTCTCCCGCAGCTCTTCGACGATCCGGCCGGGGTACAGGTGCAGCAGCGCCGAAACGCCGTAGATGTCGACGTCCCAACCACGGCGGTCCGCTATGTCCTTGACCTCCCGTCCGAGGGCGCCACAAATTACCAGTGCGGTTTTCACCTCCCCACCATGTGGGGAGGCCGGGTGGGGAGGCTCGAGCTGCCAATTGTCAACTGACGAGCTCCAGGTTCGGGAAGCCGAGGACCGAGATGAACGCGTCGTTGAAATCCGAGCGCCCTGAGAGCTCTACGTATTCGATGCGCGACGGGAGCTCGAAGGCCACCTGCCGTTCGCGGTACGAGAGAAGCGCGATCTTGGCTCCTTCTCCGGCTGAGTTGCCGACCGCGATGATCCGCTCCACGTCGACCGGCGGCACCAGCCCGATGATCTTGGCGCTTTCGGGATTGAGGTAGGACCCGAAGGAACCGCCCAGGAAGATCTCATCCAGGTCGGAAGCGACGACGCCGAGTATGTCCATGAGCACCTTTATCCCGGTCGCAATCGAGCCCTTCGCGAACTGCAGCTCGCGAACGTCCCGCTGGCTGAGGTACACACCTTCGGCGAGCAGGAACGCGC
>Ga0099828_10003971_pt1 | contig 10397 bp, 13 predicted proteins | sample CZO8metaG_2_FD_79338 | JGI IMG/M metagenome (GOLD analysis project Ga0099828, IMG submission 79338) | Vadose zone soil microbial communities from the Eel River Critical Zone Observatory, Northern California, USA - CZOApr15con2H1.8 metaG | ecosystem: Environmental > Terrestrial > Soil > Vadose...
AATGTCAAAGTGACGCGAACGGGCCCCGCCGGATATAAGTTGGCCATCGCCAGGGGCGTGGTCCCAACCACTTGGCCATCGATGCGCACGATGGCTCCTATCGGCTCGCTTTTGACTTGAAGGATTGGCGATTCCACTGCCAGGGGGAAGATCGCCAGATACTTGTGGGGGATCCACGATTGGAGCTGTGGCCAAAAATAAATTCCGAGGCCAAGCGTGCCGAGCAGTAGCGAGCTTTTGAGCAGGAGGCTCCCTGGGGATGCGCGCGAGTGCACCGTCTTCGCTACCTCAGGAAGGAGCATCCTTTCTGTCGATGGGCGTTTCCTAGGCCGCTCCTGGAGTTGAAGCGAGCAGGATGGGCAATCCAGCGAAGCCGCGGTGTCGAGGCTGCGAACGCTGCCATAGCCAAACAGCTTCGTCGGAGAGGTTAGCGGAATCAGCTCGCCACAGGTTGGGCAGTGGTGATTAGGAAAGCTTTCAATACGAGGCGGCTTCCAAAGTTCGGAAATGTCTCCCCGGCCTAGCTTCTGCATTCAACACGTCCCTTCGTTGATGAAATACATGGCAAAGATAGCAACCTCCGTATCGCGTAGATATGCATGCGTGTGAGCAGAGCTACGCCCGTCGCGGTTCATTGCTGCGGAAGGCCGAATACCGTTCATTGTCGCGGTAAATTTATGCTCGGGCATCAAACGAGTGCGGGACTTTCCCCCGATAAACACTCGCCGTGGCGCCGAGCAGCATAAGCGGCAAGTTCGCCAGTCTCTCCAAGAAGGAACCTTTGGAAAGGAGCAATCAACAAAAGAGGTGCCGACCCTGGCGAATTTCGAAGCGCAGTACCTCGAATACGCTGAGCTGCACAACAAGCCGGGCACGGACGGTTCGCCAAGTCGCCGAGTTTTTGCGGGTGTCGTCAGTGCTTGTTTACCGCTTGGTCGCGACCGGCGCGTTACCGTGCGCGCGATTGTCGAATGCGATCCGGATTGCGCCTGACGAGCTGACCGCGTTTCTAAAACTATCCGGGCGCCCCCACGATCCCAGTAAAGACTCAGGGCAAGATCAACGCGTAGGGGTCCACAAGCGACCTTCGGTCTACGACGCTGAAGAAATCCTCGGTCCAGAGCGGCTGCTGCTCAAGACTGTACCAACGGCCGCTCTGTCGCTGCGGAATCTGTACGGAGGCCTTGAATTGTGGTGCGAGCAGAGCTGCGGGCTTGCGGACGCCCGCCATCGCGTGCTCCAGGAGCCCCCGGAGACGGCGCGAGTCATCCGACGACGTGTTCGGACCGAGCACGGTGTGGATAGGCAGGTACTGCTCGCTGTTCTTCCGGATGGCCCCGAGAAGTCTCCCGCGCGCCTCGGCATCGGTCGGCGGAAACAACTTTACGAACAGCGGCTTCGCGGCTTTCGTGCTTGAGACTACCGGGTGAGACATCTACGGTGACCCGCGGTACCAGAGCGGTGGTTTATCGAAGGCGAAACGGCTGCGCGGCTTCTGGCGGGTCGAAGATTTGCGGTCTGCGGTCAACGCGATTGCACCCAACGTCGTTCCGTTTGGTCCACCGGTGGTCCAAGGCCCCGAAAGTCCCACTCCGGGCATCCCGGGCGCCGAGGGAAAAACCCAAGCGGCGCGGGAGGGTTATCAAAGCGCGCGATACAGGAGTCGAACCTGTGGCCTTTGGCTCCGGAGGCGATTGAAACAAATATGCAGGAAGTTGCAGATGGTAGTCAAATTATTGCAATTCCTAGCGATTCCGCTCGAACGGATTTGCAGCAGTTGTCTACAAATTGCTCAATTTCGCGTGGCGAAGGTGCACCTGTGGGTGCACCCTCTTTTGGCATTCCCGCCCCTCCCGCTGAAGAGCTTCTGCGGGTCCGAGAAGTTGCGCAGCGTCTGAAGGTCTGTACCGCGACAGTCTACAAGCTTGCGCATTCGGGTGCCCTTCCCTTCTTGCGAGTGCTGGGCTCGCTTCGCTTTCGCGAGTCGGACCTCCAGAGATTCGTGTCGCCAACTGTGGGATCCTCGGCAGAGAAATGAGAACTCAGCAGGCTGAACCAAGAGGCCACAACCGCGTCCATCATGCGCGCCCGCGGGAATAATCCAGGCTAGCACGCATCGTCTCTGACTGTGGCGCCGGGTTCGCGGGCCACCGGCAAGAACCTCGGTTGGGAAGCAATTGATATGTCGACCAATTGTTTCACCGCCAACTGGGAGTCGTGTGGCTCATTCTCCGCCTCCTCTAAACCGACTGCCACCTCGGGCAGGGTCATTTCTTTTTTCTTCTCGTAAGGATGCCCTTTCCTATCGAGCTCGTTCTCGTCGCGTAGTCACATAGAGGTCTCTTCCTCCGAAGCCGCCATCACGGTCGGAGAAGAAGTACATCGTCGTGCCATCACAAGACAGCGCTGGGCCTCCCTCGGCAGACGAGGTGTTGACCGGGGGACCGAGGTTCACCGGAGTCGACCAAGCATCAAGAGTCGTCTCCCTTGTCGAAACCCAAATATCGTTAGCACCTTGACCTCCTGGTCGATTGGACGTGACGAGCATTTCTAGCCCGTCACGACGGATGGCGGTTCGCGTGTCACGGGATGGACTGCTGAGCTCCCAAGCCAAGGCGGCGCGGCCGAACCGACCATCGGGACGTAGCGTGCTCACGTAGATGTCGAAGTCTCCAAGGCCTCCCATAGCCCTGCAGAAGTAGAGGGTCGTGATTCCTGTCTCTTCGTCCTCAAAGTAAGTCGGCGCACACGCAAAAGTTCCAGTGGCAGGGTAAATCTGGCAGCCGAGATTCACGGGCGGCTCCCACCCGAAGTCGTCATCCGTGTCTTCACGATGAGAAACCCACAAGTTGGAACCATTGCCGCCAACATCGCATCCTCCTAGGCGGGTGGCGTCGAAGTACAACCAATGTTCATCGGGTGACAGGTTTGGACAGCAAGTGTTGTCTGGGCTGTTGATGTTTGCACCAAGGTGCTGCGGCGGCCCCCAAGCTTCGTCCACGCTGGCGCACTGCGAGACCCAGATATCCTCTGAGCCGAAACCACCCGGGCGCTGAGACGTGATGTAGAGGCTCAACCCGTTATTGGAAATCGCCGGGTGATAGTCGTCAAACGTCGAATTGACAACTGGCCCAAGGTTGACTGGCTCGGACCATTCCGAGAACTCGCCGAACCTGTGCGGACGACAGCGATGATGCCCGTCCCCGTTAGCATAAGCGAGGTCGCGCGCTACTAAGAGACCGCAAAGCGAAACAACCAACGAGAAAACAGGACTCATTTTTTTTCCAAACATATTCATCCCTCCCGGCATTTGTTCAGGACTCGTATCGCAAGTCGCGAGTTGCTCGCTGCCACAGCAATCCTCACCTGCCCATGTGGCAGGTCATCCCTTTTGATCGGCTTACAGAGCCCGCCTGAGCGTGCGTTGCTGCTTCACTCGTTAACCTTCCTGCCGTTTTGCGCCGACGCAATCAGCGCTGATGAAGGTTACGGCAAGGTTACCATCAACCTTACCAACAACCTTATTGTGGTTCTGGGCTTCGCCTTTCGACGTCAACGCAGACCGTGACTCCAAGCGCCTGGACGCGCACGCCTCCGCGAGATTGCTTTCCTGCTGTGAGGAGACGTCAGGAACGCTGTATAAACGGTCCCTGACGCGCTTCGAGTTCAATGGTGCTACATGGCCTGTCGGACTGTGCTTTGGCCAGGCTCGCGATTGCGGATGATGACACCACCTCGGAAAGAAAGCCTCCTCGAGGCAATCCTCAGAGAAGAAACGCTGCTTGCTGACCTCGATATGGGACGGGAACGCGCCCAAGCCCGCCTTCAGCGGCTGAAGGCCGAGTTCGCATCTCTCGACACCGAGCCCAGCCTCCGCGCACCGTTGCCCTTCTCCCCGACCGCACAGGTGCCGCGCACCTCGACGGAGAAGGTTGCGCTGTTTCGCATGCTCTTCCGCGGGCGCTCGGAAATCTTTCCAACGCGCTTCACTTCCAAGAGCGGGAAGCACGGGTACGCGCCCGCCTGCTCCAACAAGTGGGTACGCGGCGTCTGCGGGCTACCGAAAGTGAAGTGCGCAGAATGCCCGAACCAGGCATTCATTCCAGTCTCTGACCAGGCCATCTTCGATCACCTGCAGGGGAGGCACGTGATGGGCCTCTACCCGATGCTCGAAGACGAAACCTGCTGGCTGCTGGCGGCGGACTTCGACAAGAGCACCTGGGCCGACGACATGGCTGCGTTCGCCGAGACCTGTCGAGACGTCGGTATCCCTGTGGCTCGAGAGCGGTCCAGATCCGGAAACGGCGCTCATGCTTGGTTTTTCTTTACTGCGCCGGTCGCGGCAAGCGTCGCGCGGAAGATGGGCTGCTATCTCATGACTGAGACGATGGCGCGGCGTCATCAGCTCAGTATGGAGTCGTACGACCGTCTCTTCCCGAGCCAAGACACGATGCCGCGTGGTGGCTTCGGCAACCTGATCGCGTTACCCCTCCAGTACCGGCCCCGGCAGCATGGCAACACCGTCTTCCTAAACGAGCAGCTCGTTCCTTACCAGGAGCAATGGGCATACCTCGCTTCAGTGGCGCGGATTGATCCTGCCACAGTCGAGTTAATTGCGAGGGAGGCAAGTCGCCAAGGCCAGGTGGTCGGGGTGCGGCTGACCGAGACGGGCAAAGACGAGGAGAGCGCCGCGCCTTGGACGAGCTTGCCTTCAGGGAAATCGCGAACCCGACTGACCGAGCCACTCCCGAGGAAAATCCATGCTGTGCTCGCTCAGCGACTGTTCGTCCAGAAGTTGGGGGTTCCCTCAGCTCTGCTGAACCAGATCAAACGTCTGGCCGCATTCCAGAATCCGGAGTTCTACAAGAAGCAGGGCATGCGGCTGTCCACAGCGACCACGCCGCGGGTGATCGCGTGTGCGGAGGAGCTGGCCCAGCACATCGCATTGCCCAGAGGCTGCCGCGCCGAACTCGAAGAGCTGCTGCGCGAGCACCAGGTAAGCCTTGTCGTCGAGGACCAGCGGCACGACGGTGAGCCGGTCGAGCTACACTTCCAGGGCCAGCTGACCCCCTTGCAGGAGCGGGCGGTACGAGCCCTGCTTGGAGATGATATCGGCGTGTTTGTCGCCCCGCCCGGCGTTGGAAAAACCGTCGTAGGGGTCTACCTCGTCGCAGAGCGCGCCTGCAGCACCCTTGTTCTGGTGCACCGCCGGCCGCTGCTGGATCAGTGGATGACCCAGCTCTCGATTTTCCTTGGCGTCGAGTCGAAGGCAATCGGCCAGATCGGTGGTGGCAAGCGCAAACCGACCGGCAGGGTCGATGTCGCGATGATCCAGAGCCTGATACGTAAAGGGAAGGTAGACGATCTCGTAGCCGGCTATGGCCATGTGATCGTGGACGAGTGCCATCACGTGCCGGCAATTTCCGTCGAGCGAGTTCTCAACGAGGCAAAGGCCCGGTACATCACCGGGCTTACCGCCACACCGCGCCGTCGCGATGGCCACGACCCGATAACGCAGATGCAACTCGGCCCCGTTCGCTTCTCCGTGGACCCTAAGAGTCAAGCTGCGCACCATCCCTTCGTTCATCGCTTGATTGTCCGCGAGACCTCTTTCAAGGCGCCCAGCGTCGACTCGAACGCCGGCATCCAGAGGCTTTACGCCGCGCTTGCCGCAGACGAATCGCGAAACGAGCTCATCCTCAATGATGTGATCCGCGCTCTTGAGGATGGCCGCTCACCCATTCTCCTCACCGAGCGAAAAGATCATCTCGGGTACTTCGCGGCGCATCTTTGCAAGTTCACGCGCCATCTTGTGGTGCTCCAAGGCGGCATGACACGGAAGGATCGGCGTGAGGCAGTGGAACAGCTCGCTGCGATTCGTCCAAAGGAGGAACGGCTTGTCTTGGCTACCGGCCGCTATGTCGGGGAGGGATTTGACGATGCCCGCCTGGACACGCTCTTCCTCGCGATGCCGGTCTCTTGGAAGGGCACGTTGGTTCAGTACACAGGCCGACTGCACCGACTTCATCCCGGGAAGACCGAAGTCCGCATCTTTGACTACGTGGACCGCGAGATCCCAATGCTGCTCCGAATGTTCGAAAAGCGTCTCCGCGGCTACCGGGCGATCGGCTATGCGCGGGGCGAAGCTCCACTGGGTTACGAAGAGGTAAACGAACCCGTTATCGAATTGGACGAGGAGGTGCTCCATTCTCTGCACTCCTTCAATGAGTTCGCTTAGGCGGAGAGCCGATGATTGAAAAAAAGACGACAGCAAAAAACACGAAGCAGCTCGTAAACATTAGCAAGCCGAAACTCCAGGCGATGATCGAGGAAGCGACCGTCGATTGTTACGGCGAATCAGAACAGGTGACAGGTCTCTTCACCAAGATTGAGGACAATCTCAAGCTTCCATTCCGGACCTCGTTCCTCGGCGTCGAGATCACAGTGGAACGTATCGATCTGAACCATCGCGATCAGATCATGGCCATCTGCGCGCGAGGCCGGGAGCGCCAAGCAGTCCGGCTCGTCGACCTTCGATTACCTTCGCCATTGCCAGATGGCGCGGAATGGATCCAGGCTTACTGCCACTGGCTTGGGGAGGGATAATCGAAATGGGGAAGACGAAGCTCGCAGCGAAGTTCCAGGACTGGATCGAGGCACGCAAGCGATTCCATCTTTCAGACGCGCACGTTCAGATGGCTCGAGAACTCGGAATGAACCCGAGGAAGCTTGGCAAGCTCGCCAACGATGACCAGGAACCCTGGAAAGCCCCGCTGCCCGAGTTCATCGAGCACTTGTACCTAAAGCGGTTTGGAACAGAACGTCCTGCAATCGTGACTTCGATCGAGGAGCGCGCTCGGTTGCTCAAGCAAAAGAAGGCAGCAAGGCGAGAGGCGAAGCGCCACACCACCTCGGAGCCGCAAACCCATGAGTGAGTACCAGTACTACGAGTTCCTTGCCGTCGACTGTCCTCTCGGTGAGCGCGAGTTGCGCGAGCTCCGTGCGCTCTCGACCCGAGCTCGGATCACGCCGACAAACTTCGTTAACACCTACAACTGGGGAGACTTCCGCGGGGACCCCAATGTCCTTGTGAAGAAATACTTCGACGCATTTCTATACCTCGCGAATTGGGGAACACACCGGCTGATGCTTCGGCTCCCCAAACGGTTGTTCGATGTGAAGATGGCCGCGGCTTATTGCTCGGGCGAGGCCGTATCGGTCAGGGCGAAGGGGCAGTACTCGATCCTCGAGTTCAACTCAGAGGACGAAGAGGGAGATTGGGAGCACACAGGTGAGGGGTGGCTCTCATCAATCATCCCCGTTCGCGCGGAACTTGCAGCAGGTGATCTGCGAGGGTTGTACCTGGGCTGGCTGCTCTGCGCACAGCTCGGGGAATTCGAGGAATCTGAAGTCGAGCCACCGCTGCCACCGAACCTACGCAGTCTTTCTGGGTCGCTCAAGGCCCTCGCAGATTTCCTGCGGATCGACCCAGACCTGATCGCCGTTGCAGCCCAGGGAAGTCAGCAGGTCGCTCAGCGGAGAGCGCAGGACCGGCTCGGTACATGGATTCACGGACTGTCAGCTGCAGAGAAGAACGAAATCCTGCTCCAGCTCACCAAGGGCAACAGTCCTGAGATCAGGGCCGAGCTGCTGCAACGTTTCGATCAAGCGCGCACCAACTGGAGACAACCTGATCCTAATCGGCGGAGCTTGCGAACGGTCGGGGAGTTGCTCGCCGCGGCGAAGGCACGCGCTGAGGAAAGGCGTCGGCGAGCTGCTGAGCGCGACGCCAAGGAGCGTGAGCGCCACGAGCGCGCGCAAGCAATCGCCCGCGAGAAGCATCTGAGCGCACTCGCAAAACGTGAGGCCAGCGCCTGGCAAAAAGTGGATATTCTGATCGCAACCAAGCGGCCTACGGATTACGACGTGGCTGTCACGCTGCTTAAGGATTTGCGCGACGTCGGGGTCTGGAGAAAGCGAGTGGGCACATTCGAGAAGCGAATCGGGCAACTTCGTGAGCGACACGCGAGCAGGCCCAGCCTGCTTTCGCGGTTTGACAAAGAGGGCATGGGCCGCCGCACGTGAAGCCCGACAAAGCCGCCCGTATCGACGAAGACCTTCTTCATTCGTCTTCGCGTTGATCATCAGCGGCTGCCGCGCGTGCTTGTACTTGTCGGTCGAGAGGTCGTCGAAGTCAGAATGGACCGTGCCCGCAGCAGCCAGCGTGCGAGCATACGGGCCGTCTGGAGGGCTCTACTTCGCCTTTGAGGGCTCTTCCAGCTCCTCTGACGAATCCTCTAAATCTTCAAGCTCCTCGACAAGCAGTTGTCGTTTTTTCACCGAAAGCCGTTTGGCCTCCTCGAGGATTTCATCGATCTTCCGCATCCTGCCCTACCTTATCGTTTCGGTGTACGGCGAACGTCCGAAGCATTCCACCCATGGACTAGGTTGAGCGGCGCCCGAGGCGAACCTAAGTGCGCCTTCGTCGCGCCGGCTACTCCCACGCGGGAGAATTAGCCTTGGAGGGCCGGTACCGGCGTGCGCTTCGCTATTGCCAGAAGGTGCGGAATGGTTCGAGGCACGCAAGCGATTGCATCTTTCAAACGCGCACGTCCAAGCAAGGCTCAAACTGAGGCCCGCGACGTTACCTCGACGCGGTATCGAAGCCCCGACCGGCGCAAGGCGTCTTGTAGGGCAAGCCGAACGAATTGCGCTTCACTGTAACCAAGCGCACGGGCATACCGAGCCGCGCTGGCCGGGCTCACCGGCTTTCCAAGCTCGATCGCTGCCACGTGAGCCCTCGTTACACGCAACTTCCGGCCCATGTCGGCCAGCGACCAGCCTTCTGCTTCGCGGATAGCCTTCGCGAGCTTGCCCAGCGTTAGTGAACCTCCCGCGAGGAGCTCCAGCTGTCTTCGGGTTCTATTTTTTCGCTCAATAGCCATGGGGATGCACCTCTTCGACAGCCACAAACTCAATGATGGGGTAGTCCCGAGTTTTTTTCACGCTGTACACCGCTCGCCAGTGGAGGCTTAGACGAATGGCGCGCTTCCCCGCGAGCGGTCCTTTCAAGGGATGGTCATTGTATCCGGGTACCTTCCGTACCTCCTCTAAGCCGCGGGTTTGGACATCATCCACCCACGCGAGGAGCTTGACGGCCACATGGGGTGGAGCCTTGCGGAGCTGCTTGAGTGCAAGCTTCGATACCTCAACCAGCTGAATCATTCGACTGAAGTGTATACCCATTCAGTATACAGAATCAAGATTTTGCTCGAACTAACCCGGGAGACCTCGAACAAAGCCGCCGAACTGGGGCCGGACATGCAATGGCGAAGGAGATCTTGGCCCAGTGGAAAGCGCAGAAGGTTCCCGAGGCCCGCCGGGAGTGGAGAACAGGGGCTTTCCCTCTCGATGCGGCTCCTCCATGAAGCGCATCGCCGGCTGATGCGCGGCCTGCGCGAGGCCGACAAGCAGCCCGGTGAAGTTCGCCGGAGCCAGAATTGGATCGGTTGCGCATCACATTGCTGCTCGAGCACTGGAAGAAGTTGTCTGCGCCGCTCCAGTACCTATGTCTCTTTTTCAAACGTCATCGCGCTGAGTACTACCGGCTGCTCGGGTGAGGTCCGGCGCAGCGGGAACCGGGAAGCGTGGACCGACTTCTTCCTCGAGGGTGTTGCCACCATCGCCAATGAGGCGGTCGGCGCGACCGTCATTGGCCATCCGGCTGTTCGAGCAGCTGCCGGTACACCCGGTAGTCACCATTCCAGGCGTGGTGAAGCTGCTGGAAACGACGAGGCCCGCAGCCGAGAAGGCCGTTCAGCTTCTGGAGGGCGTCGGTGTTCTCGTGGAGACGAGCGGGAAGCGGCGGGACCGGACCTTCGCGTACAAGGCTTATCCGGAGAGGCTCCGGTCCGGGACCGAGCTCGAGGAAGACCGATCCATATTTACTTTGGTCTAAAGAAGGTCTAAAGTGCCTCTAGAGATCCCAGGAGAGCGACCAACATGCCCAAGACGCCCGCCAGAGACGACTACTTCACCCAGTCTTTTCGATTCACCCCAGAGCAAGCGGCGATCATCAAGGAAGAGGCGAAGCGTTGTGGCAGCACCACTGCATTCATCCGCGAGCTCATCGACGATCACCAAACTCTGTTCGGCTTGCCGCAGGTACAGGTGGGACTGCTCGAGCAGGATATAAGAAGCCTCAGGCTTCCATCGCATCGCGAGTACATCCGCCACCTGCTGTCGCTCCGACTCCAGAACCCCCTCGAGGCAAAAGTCCGCGCAGGGAAGACGGCCAAGCGATGATCCTCGCTGAAATGCCCAGCATCTGTTCGCTCAGAGCATACCTTCGCAATCCCCAGACCAGTCTGTACGTGCATAGGAGAAGGCCGCGATGA
>Ga0099828_10003974_pt1 | contig 10393 bp, 10 predicted proteins | sample CZO8metaG_2_FD_79338 | JGI IMG/M metagenome (GOLD analysis project Ga0099828, IMG submission 79338) | Vadose zone soil microbial communities from the Eel River Critical Zone Observatory, Northern California, USA - CZOApr15con2H1.8 metaG | ecosystem: Environmental > Terrestrial > Soil > Vadose...
CGAATCTCCCACTAGCAGGCTGCGGAAAAACTATCGTCGCGCGCGAGACAGGCGAGACGAGCGAGACGGGCCAAAGAAGATGGAAGCCCAATCTGTTCACGTCGCGCCTTTCTCGCATGTCTCGCGCTTCACGCGCCACGGTCTGTGGCCGCTGGCGGACTCTTGCAGCATCCTGCTACAGAGGAAACGTGAATTGGGATAGCTCAGCCTTCTCGAGGCCCTGCTTCACCAGCGCGCCAATATCGAACATTCGTTCGATCTTCTGAATGTCGTCGAGTCTGGTTTTTGTGCTGGGGTGCGGCGGGGTGAAGAGTGAGCAGCAGTCTTGATCAGGCTCAATCGATATGGCGAAGGTACCGATACGCTGAGCCTGGTCGGTGATTTCCACCTTATCCATGCCGATGAGCGGGCGTAGGAGCGGCAACTCTGCCGCCTCTTCAATAACCGTCAAGTTCTCCGGTGTTTGCGAGGCGACTTGTCCTAAGCTATCGCCCGTGACGAGCCCCCAACATTGCTCGCGTCTGGCTAATTCCTGCGCGATGCGGATCATAACCCGTCGGTAGAGCACCACGCGATACGGGGCCGGCGCGTTCGCCACAATGTCGCGTTGAATCTCCCCGAACGGGATGACATAGAGCTTCGACCTGTATTGATGGGCCGTGAGGATCTGTACGAGTTCGCGTACTTTCTCTTCCGAGGCACGGCTTACCAGCGGTCGGCCGGAGAAGTGGACGAAGAGGGCTCGGCATCCGCGCTTCATCATGCGATAGGCTGCGACCGGCGAATCGATCCCTCCGGAGATCAGGCAGGCGACTTTCCCGCTGACGCCCACCGGCATTCCGCCCGGCCCCTGAATCTTTTCGATCGCGTAGTAGACCTCTTTGGAGAGCAGTTCGAGATACACCGTGAGGTCGGCATCTTTCAGGCTGACTTTTTTGCCGGTTCCTTCACGGATGGCAGTACCGACATCCCGCGCGACCTCCATAGAGGTCAGAGCCAGCCGTTTGTCAGCTCGTTTCGCCGATACGCGAAAGGTGGAAAATGATTCCGATCGGAGCGCGTGGATGACCGCTTTGCTGAGCGCTCCCAGATCTGGATGGGCCAGATCGAGCGGCAATCCATGTGCCAGCGAAAAGTTGGCGATCCCGAAGACTCGTGCGAGCCGTTCTTTGACAGCCTGGTCCGGAACCGCGTCAGGCAGGACCACGCGAATCCGGCTGCGAAGATTCTCGACGCGTCTGACGCCGAGGTCCTTCAGTGTCCATTGAATATTGCGTACGAGCCGCTCCTCGAAATATTCCCGGTTGCGGCCTTTGAGGGCGAGTTCGTGGTAATGGACGATGGCGCAGCGCATGGTGTTAGCAGGATGCTGAAAATGGTTCCCTTTTCACCCGCCCAGCCCCGGCGCGCCGAGACGCGCCTTTCCGCGGGCTTCGTTCTCGGCTCGACAACATCTTCAACGTACCCCACTTGGGAAAGAGCTGTATTGGCAGCTCAGGGTCGGGTGGGTGGAAAACAGGCGCCTCCGGTATTTGTCTCGCCTGCGGCCTTGTTGGACGACCATTTTGAGCATCCCGCGAAGGATTTAGAGGGTATGACTACCTGATTCAAGAAATCGCTCGGCGTCGATGGCCGCCATGCAGCCGGAGCCTGCGGCGGTCACGGCTTGGCGGTATGTCGAGTCTTGGACATCGCCGGCGGCGAAGACGCCTGGTACACTTGTGGCGGTTCCCTGGGTCGTGCGGATGTACCCCTTGGCATCCATGTCTAATTGGCCGCTAAAGAGATTGGTGTTAGGACGGTGTCCAATCGCGACGAAGACACCCGCGCAAGGCAGTTCCGTGACCTTGCCAGTCACCAGATTCTTGACTCGCACGCCTGTCACCACGTGATTCCCAAGAACGTCTTCGACGACGGAGTTCCACACGAACGTGATCTTCTCGTTCTTCACCGCGCGGTCTTGCATGATTTTGGAAGCCCGCAGCTTGTCGCGCCGATGGACGATCGAGACCTTGCTGGCGAACTTGGTGAGGAACGTGGCTTCCTCCATCGCACTGTCGCCGCCGCCGACGACAATCAGTTCCTTTCCCTTGAAGAAAAACCCATCGCAGGTTGCACAGGTTGAGACGCCGTGCCCCGTGAGGCGCGCCTCGTTCTTCAACCCGATCTGAATGGCCGATGCACCGGTCGCAAGGATGAGGGTGTCGGCTTGCACTGTGTGTTCGCCATCGATCGTGAGCGTGAACGGACGTGGTGTGAGATCAACAGCTGTGACATGGCCGGTGAGGAACTCCGTTCCGAATCGTTCCGCTTGCGCTCGCATTTCTTTCATCAACTCCGGGCCCATGATCCCCTTGGCAAAGCCAGGATAGTTCTCGACTTCTGTCGTCGTGGTCAGTTGTCCGCCGGATTGCCAGCCTTCAATGAGCAGGGGCGAGAGATTCGCCCGCGCCGCATAGACCGCGGCAGTGAGTCCAGCCGGCCCCGAGCCGATGATCACGACATTTCGCATAAGTGAAAATTTAACACAGAGGGTGGAGGGAATGCACGGCATAGGGTTAGGCGAGGAGGCGGAGGCTCCTGAATAATTGGCCGACTTGCTTGCGGAGAGACGGGCGAGGGAGGGTCCCATTTAACACGTGGTCCGCTCGTTGGATCTTCTTTGCCAAGGGCATTTGGCTGCGGATGCGGCGCAACGCTTCGGCGCGGGAGAGGCCGTTTCTTTTCTTGAGGCGGGCGATTTGGGCGTTGCGGTCGACAGTGACCACGATGATTTTGTCGACGCGTTTGTCTACGCCGGCTTCGAAGAGCAGCGGCACTTCGTAGATGACCACAGCACGGGGTTTGCGTTTGGCGATCCGACGCACGAGTCGTTGTTGCTCGCGGGCGACGCGTGGGTGGATGATACGTTCGAGTTGTCGGCGTTTCTTTGGATTGTGGAAGACGATGCTTCCGAGGGCTTGGCGGTCGAGCGAGCGGTCCTGGTTGAGGACTGTCTTTCCAAATAGTTTGACGATAGCTCGCCAGGCCGGTTTACCTGGCTCGACGACCTGTCGCGCCAGCAGATCGGCATTGATCACCGCCGCACCGTCTTGCTTGAACATCTTGGCGACGGTGCTCTTGCCGGTGGCGACGCCGCCTGTGAGGCCGACCAAAATCATGGGTGCGGAGCATAACACGCGAGTTATCGCCTCACAACAAACCTCGATTGACTTCCGGCGGGGGAGGCCTGTATGAGATCTTGCATGAAACAACTTGTGGTTATATGTCTGATCACGGCGCTTGGGTTCTGGGGCTTCAGCCTGGTGTGGGCTGATGAGGGGCCACCACTTGGTCCTCGGACCATTGTGGTCGCGCTCGACGGAACAGGAGATTTCGTTTCTCTTCAGGAAGCGGTCGATGCCGCCAGGAAAGGCGACACCGTCTTTGTCAAGCCGGGCCAGTATCCTCAGGACGTGACCATTCACAGCAAAGAGAAGATCAAGCTCGTCGGGGCTGGAATGGATCAGGTGACGATTCTGGGGCGTGATATTGTGGTGGGCGCTCTCCATGTGGGCAAGTGGCCCTATGGGGCGACGGACATTGAAATCAGCGATATGACCATTAATGACCAAGGGGGGCATGCCGTCGGTCTCTTCAATGGGCAAGGGATTGTCCTTCGCCGGATCAAGATAAATGGCATGTTGTTCAGCCAGCAAGTCCACGATGTCCGGATAGAAGATTGTGTCATCGGGGGGAGCGAGACGACCGGCGCTCAGTTTGCCGATTCAGAAGCCGTCCTCATCGGGAATTTTATTCATGATAACGATCATGGCGTCTCGATTGCCGGAAAGTCGAATGTGCGGTTGGAGCGAAACGTGATTACCCGAAGTCTTTTTGAAGCCGTCGTTGTCAGCGACCGTGCCCGAGCCGTGCTGGTGAGCAATACCTTGGTCAAGAATGGTGGCGGCGCAGCATTTCTCGGGCAATCCCAGAGTGATGTCACCGGCAACGTGGTTGGGCTGAATCGAAGGGGTTTTGTGATTGCCTCATCGAGTCAGACCACCACCTCTTTCAATGCGTTCTACAACACGGATGGTGATTATCTGCGGGTGGGTAATCCGAACCAACCGGCTCCGGAACTCAAAGCCCAGTCAGATATTACCGGCGACCCGTACTTTGTTGACCCAGGGCATGACGATTTTCGCCTGCGTCTCGATACGCCGCTTCTCAAGATCGGTCGTTTCCCATACCTCGGCGCCCTTGCACCTGCCTCAACCGCTGCACGTCGATCGACTGAAAAGTAGCCTGCAATCAATACGATAGGCCTTTCCCTCAGGGCACTGACTTCTATGTGCTATGCTACTTGTACGTCGTAAGTCAGTTAGGTGATGAGTCTCTGGCGTAGGGATTGCTGATCCAACTGTCAGAGAAACAGGAGGCGACCGTGGCAAGTTACCGACAAGAGCTGGAAAAGCCTGGAGCTGACGGGATTCCGTCGCTCGACGACGTTGAATCAGGCAAGCTGCTCGGAGCCGTCCTCCCCATGTCCGAAAAAGCGCAGATCCAGATGCGTAATAGTATCGAAGTGATCGATTACCTCCTCAATCAAGAACGCGTCGTCTGGAGCTAACGACCGCGTTCGCCACTTCCTGAATCCCCGATCCAAAGTCGCCATCTTGACAGGCCCTCTCGCGCCTTCGTACGCTCCTTGCCCTAGATCTTTCCTTTCTAACCAGGAGACACACCGATGGCATGCGTTCACCTGCATCATAGGGGTTCTGTGACTATGGCGTACCGGCTCATGATCGTAACGGCGTTCGTGATGCTGATGCCTTATACGGTGCCGGCTTCTGATGAATTGCCGAAAGAGGCAGTCTTGCCGATGGGTCTGGCCGGCAAGGCAATCCAGGCATCGTTGGATGCCTGCAACAAAGATGGCTACCGGGTGAGCGTGTCGGTCGTGGATCGAGCCGGCGTGCTTCGCGCCATGGCCCGAGCCGATGGGGCCGGGCCGCATACGGTCGATAGTAGCAGGAAGAAGGCCTATACCGCGGCTAGTCTCCGCCGTCCTACGACCGAGCTGACTGAGCTGATCAACAGGGTGCCGACCTTGCAAGCTCTTCGTGAGGTGAACGATCAGGTGCTGATGCTCGGGGGCGGACTCCCGATAGAGATCGGCGGTGAGATCGTCGGAGGGATTGGCGTTGGTGGGGCACCCGGTGCACACCTCGACGATGCCTGTGCTCAAGCAGGGCTGGATGCGATTGGCGCAGCGCCGAAAGTTCCAGCGCCCAAGTGAGGCGCCAACACTGGTTGGCTGCCATTGGGAGCGTGGCAATGCTCTGTGGTGCTTGCAACAGCAGCGCCCCCGAACCGGCATCTGTGGATATCCCTTCGGCACAGGCCCAGCTTACCATTATTCGAGCGGCGACCGATCTCTTCCTCTCTCGGCACAGTCTCACATTGAGGGTCGAGGGAGCGGTAGGCTGCTCATCTTCAACGGAGCTGTTCCCCAATACGGGGTATGTGAGCCGACGCAATCTCTATCAAGCGGGAGCGGGTTTGCTCTATGTGGTGGGCCAGTTCGATGCCCGCGTCATCGACCCTCTACACTGCACGATCACGCTCGTCGAGTTTCGCACCCTCGATCGCTACGTGACCTTCCTCGGTAGCTTCGACGAGAACGAGCAGAAGCGCTGGACCTACTTTCCCGCCAGTCAGCGGTCAGAACTCCCCTTTGAAAAGCGGTGATGGATGGGGACGACGAACCGTCATGAATATTGTGGGCTACTCTGAGCTCCGGTCTTTGAAGGTGAGTTCAGAGACGGCGGACTTGTCCAGCTCGCCTTTGCCGAGAGCGACCAGTCGCAGGTATTGATCGTAGCTCGCTTGAGCTAACGGGACGGTGAGCCCGGCGGTCTTCGCTAACGCGAGGGCGATGCCCGAGTCCTTGGCTGCATGGGCAGCCGAGAAGTAGCAGTCATGGGCGCGGTTCTGCATATCCTCGCCGTCCGTCTCTAATACGCGCGACGCGGCTCCCGTTTGGGCGAAAATGTCTCGCAGCATCGTCAGGTCGAGGCCGAGTGCTGCTCCAAGCCCAAGTCCTTCTGCCAGTGCAGCCGTATTGCAGTTCATCACCATGTTGACGAGGGCTTTGACCTTCGCGGCCTCTCCTGCCGATCCGATATAGCGGAGGTGTGCGCTCAATTTTTCCAAGAGCGGCTTCGCTGACTCGAACACATCCGGACGCCCACCACACATGAGGTATAACGTGCCTTGGCGCGCCTGCGTGATGCTGCTGGCCATGCAGGCTTCGAGGCTCTGGCCTCCACGTTGCGTCACCAGAGTTTCGACGTCGACGTGCACAGCTGGCGAGAGGGTAGCGCAGTTGATGAAGAGCCGGTCCTTGGCGTGGCAGAGAAGACTCTCCGTGGCAGTCGCGGAAAAGATCTGGCGCATCGCAGCGTCATCGGACACGACAGTGAGAATAGTGCCTGCGAGTTCTGCGACGCGGGCAGGGGTCGCCGCCGCTTCACAGCCTAGCTCGGTTGCAAGGTCGGTGGCCGTGGCGCGATCCCTATCGTATACGGCTGCGATTGTTTCCTGATGATCCCGCAAACGCCGGGCCATGTTAGCCCCCATCCGTCCGACTCCCACGAAGCCGATCCTCGAATCAGACTGCCTCATCACGCTTGCCCCTCCATTCGTGTTAGCATGCGCTCGCTCGCGCGAGTGTAGCATACCGCTAAGGAATCGATGACAAGGATGTGACGGAGGTTCATGCGTGCATCAATCCATTGTCGGATTTCACTTGGACGAATATGGTGATTGGGTGGCCGATCTACAATGCGGCCATGGTCAGCACGTGCGTCACCAGCCACCGATGACGAATCGGTCCTGGGTCGTAACAGAGGAAGGCCGGAGACAGCATCTCGGAGAGACCTTGAACTGCAATAAGTGTGACGAAGCGAGCGGTTGATCCCGCAGGATGCTGAAAAAGTCCGCCAGCTTCGTTCTCGCTTCGCTCAGAGGCTCAACGTACCGAAGCGTACGCCTCGCCTCTTCGCTCGCTGCGGCCTTGCTGGACGGCCTTTTTGAGCATCCTGCGGTGTCGTGTCCTGTTGTCTCAGACATACGGACCATTGAAGTTACTGGCGCACGACAATAGTCTTTCCGCATTCTATTGTTCGATCGTGGTGACGTTCGGGGAAGGTGCTGCTTTCATGTCGAGGCCGGGTCCTGACCAGGGTTGCAGGCGCGAACCTTCATAGCGGTAGCCACCCGTGACGGGATCACTGGCCAGCAAGAGCGGGGTGTCGAGGTCGAGCACGTCGAAGCCGCCGAGTCCCAGGACCAGGCTGAGGGAGCAGCCCATGGCAATCCGTGTTTCGACCATCCCGCCGATCATCAACTTGAGGCCGGACGCTTTGGTGAAGGAGGCAATCTCCACGGCTTCGGCGACGCCGGTCTTCATGATCTTGATATTGATGTAGTCAGCCGCGCCTCGGGCGACGACCTCTTGTGCCTCCGCGAGCGAGCGGACCGATTCATCCGCCGCAACGGGAATGCCAGTCTCTCGACGGATTGCCGCCATGCTGTTGAGGTCGTCCCGCAACACCGGCTGTTCAAGCAGCACCATCGTCCCGCCATATCTCTTCACCCCCTGTGCAAACGTCAGGCAGTCTTGGCGCGAGAAGCCCTGGTTGCCATCGCCGATGAACGAGATGCCTGGGAGTGCGCGATGCACGGCTTCCAGACGCCGGATGTCGCTCTCGACATCCTTGCCGACCTTCATTTTGAAGAGGCGAAACCCCTTCGCATACCATCCGCGCGCCAGGACAACGGTCTTGTCGAGGTCGGTGATGGGAATAGTGATATCCGTCTCTCGCGCTCGCACATCCGCGCCACCCCAAAGTTGCCACATCGGGATTTTTGACGCATGGCAGTGGGCATCGATGATGGCGGTTTCGAGTCCACAACGTGCGGCCGGATGAGTGAGCGCCTGTTCAGATAGCCATAGCCCGATCTCCTTGTAGCCTGCGGATGAACGACCAAGAACTGCTTTGCCGAGTTTCTGGAGTGCTATAAGGCAGCTCTCGCGAGTTTCTCCCCCAACTTCAGGAAACGGAGCCGCTTCCCCATAACCCTGTGCGCCATTGGCCAGCGTGACTCGCAGAAAGACATTCTCCGCAATCGTTCGTGCGCCGGTGGCGACGACAAAGGGGTCAGTGATGGGCACATCCACCGGCCAGAATTCCACCTTACGTATGGTGCCTGACATGTCGTGCATTGGAACGAAAAGGGCCTGCTCCTTAGTTGAAGGTGTACACCAAGAGGCCGTTAAACTGCACGCGCGTGTATACATTGGCTATCTGGGTGTAGTCGGCCATCAATTTCAGCAGCCATACTTTCGAGAGGTGATTGGTGTAGACGGCGTGGGCATCTCCTCCGATACGAAAGGCCGACGATTGAGTTGATTCATCGATGTACTGGACCGCTGGGCCTGCAGCAAACGAGAGTTCGTCCTTGTTCAACATGGTGTAGGTGGCCGCCAGCCGTGGAATTTGATTCACGAACACCTGAGGGCTGAAGTATCCGCCCGGCAAGGGTTCCCTCGTACTGGAGACAAACCCTCTCTGATTTTCTCCATAGTGGGTGAGGTAGAAGAGGTATTCAGCCGACAGGTCCCAATGGTCCTCCGTTTGCCAGAGAGGGAGGGAGGCCTTGAGGTCCAGCCCAACCTGGTTGTTCGAGCTCAGGCCCTCAGACGTCACCCAGCCGGCGAAGGGGGTCACGTCAACGTGAACCGATCCCGCATCGAATGTGACCGTGCTGTAAAACAGGGTCGATCGAGCGAGGCCGAGCAGCTGGCCTGTGCTACGGGAGCCGGCGAGCGCGGTAAAGGAGTCGTATTTGAATTCGCGTTTCACGCCCGGGCGGATCGAAAAGGACTGACCCTCGTGGGCATACTCGAATTTGTACGCGAGCCCGTCGCCTCGGGGGGCTCCGTGGTATTCCAGAATTGCGTCGAAGCGATTTGATGGGTTGAACCGAATCTGATTGCCCAGCGAGAGGTAGCCGCCTGTCCGATTCTCCGATGAACTCCAAAAATGTTCGCTTCCGACTTCAAGGATCGTAGTGGTGAACGGTGTGATATCGACTTTGCCTCGCGATCCCATCCGAACCCCATAGAGTTCGAATGGTTTCTCGGGCTGGGCCAGCACGCCGATCACCCCTTCGACCGTCGGCTCGCGTCCCTTGAGCATGTCCTGGCGCAGGGTGGTCAGATCGCCTGGCTCCCGTCTCGCAGACTGCCGTGCCAAATTCGCGTGATAGAGGGCCTGATCGTTGTTCCCCAGCCAGGCATAGGCTTTGGCGAGCCCGCGATGCGCCTCGGGATTACGGGGCTGTCGGTCGAGGACTTTGTCGTATTGCACGATGGCTTCCTGGCTGCTCTCCTTGTACCGCGCCAGGTGCGTCGCGTACTTGAGGCGCATCGTGAAATCGTCTTTGCGCTTAAGCCCCATGCGGTAGTAATTCAACATGTCTTTTTCGCGGTAGGCATAGCGGGACCACTCCAGGGCTTGTGCCTGGTCAAAGGCAATCTCCGGGTCGTCGTCGTACTTGGCGAGGTAGTGGTCGAATGTCTCGATGGCCTTGTCCGTGAGCCCTTGCCTTTCATAGGCGATGCCGAGACTGCGCATGGCTTCACGGTGGTTCGGGTCGCGTTCCACTACCTTCTCGTAGGCTTCGATGGCCGCTTTGTAGTTTTCAATCTCCATGTTGGCGCGTCCGCGCGACAGGTACCATGATTCCGTAAAGTCTTCTGCGCCCGCGCACGTGTTGAGCCCGATCAACATCAACAACGTGAGACTGATCATGGCAAGGGAGCGCAATCTCATATGTAGAGCCCTTCCTGCATTATGGTTCCTAGTGTGTCGAGCTGTCCGCGAGCAACTCCTGTGCGGCGGATGTCGAGGGGGCAATCTGGAGGCCCACTCGCGGCACCAGGCCCCACAGTTTGGTGTGATAGACGGGACGATACGCCGTCATCTGCCCATTGGTGTTCTGCACTAGCCAAGGTGTTGTGAGGGGAATTTCCCTGTTGAGGATCAGCAGACCGAGGCCGCTCGCGGATTGATCGCGTACAACCAGGCGGTGCCGTCTCTCTCCGATCTGAACCTGGATGATCTGGAGCCTCCAATGTCTGGGGATCTGCCGTCGCCTGAGGCGCAGCGGGGTGAAGTGCTTCAGCAATCCGACAAGCAAGTGCCCCGTCATTAGGAGGCTGCTCTGTAGGCGGTTTGTATGAGCGTCCCTCCATGTGGCTGGATCGGTATAGAGGTTGAGCAGCAAGAGACGTCGATCTTCTTCATTGAGGTTGAGAAACGCCAGTCCGCAGCGGGTGGCA
>Ga0099828_10003976_pt1 | contig 10392 bp, 8 predicted proteins | sample CZO8metaG_2_FD_79338 | JGI IMG/M metagenome (GOLD analysis project Ga0099828, IMG submission 79338) | Vadose zone soil microbial communities from the Eel River Critical Zone Observatory, Northern California, USA - CZOApr15con2H1.8 metaG | ecosystem: Environmental > Terrestrial > Soil > Vadose...
ATGTGCTTTGAGGCCATAACACAATAGGCGCCGCCATAGGCCTTGCGCGTAATCACCGTCACTTTCGGCACAGTAGCTTCGGCAAAAGCAAAGAGCAGCTTGGCGCCGTGTTTGATGATGCCGCCATACTCCTGGTTCGTACCCGGCAGAAATCCGGGGACGTCTTCAAAAGTTACGAGCGGGACATTGAAGCAGTCGCAGAAGCGGACAAACCTCGCGCCCTTGATGGAAGCGTTGATATCCAATGTCCCGGCGAGAACTGCGGGTTGATTGGCGACAATGCCTACCGAGCGTCCGTTCAGCCGGGCGAATCCTACAACGATGTTCTTGCCGTAATGCTCGTGCACCTCGAAAAAATAGGCGTCGTCTACGACGGCGTGGATCACATCTTTGATGTCATAGGGCAGGTTGGATTGATCGGGGACAATCTTATCCAGCGCGGTATCGGCGCGATCGATGGGGTCAGTGCAGGGTTTGCGCGGTGCGTCCTCGAGATTATTGGAGGGAAGAAAGCTGAGTAATTCACGGACGGAAGAAAGACATTCAGCGTCGTCACGTGAGATGAAATGGGCGACGCCAGAGACTTCATTGTGGGTCATGGCGCCGCCGAGTTGATCTTTAGTGACGTCTTCGTGAGTCACGGTCTTGATGACGTCGGGGCCGGTGATGAACATATAAGACGTCTTATCCACCATGAAGATGAAGTCAGTGATGGCCGGGGAATAGACCGCACCACCGGCGCAAGGGCCCATGATGGCCGAGATCTGCGGCACGACCCCGCTGTATAGCGTATTGCGCAGGAAGATATCCGCGTAGCCGGCAAGCGACATCACGCCTTCCTGGATGCGAGCGCCGCCGGAGTCGTTGAGTCCAATCACCGGAGCGCCCATCTTGGCCGCGAGATCCATGATTTTGACGATCTTGCCCGCGTTAGCTTCGGAGAGTGATCCGCCGAAAACCGTGAAGTCTTGCGCGAAGACAAAGACCAGGCGGCCCTCAATGCGGCCGTAGCCGGTGATGAATCCATCGCTATAAAACTTCTGCTCGGCCATTCCAAAATCGTTGCAACGGTGGCTAACCAGCTTGTCGGTTTCTTCGAAGGTGCCATCATCGAGTAGAAACTCGATGCGCTCCCGCGCCGACATCTTGCCTGCTTTATGCTGTTTCTCGCGGCGCTGCGCGCCGCCACCTTCCTCGGCCAGGTGGTCGCGCTTCTTCAGTTCGTCTAACTTGCGGTCAAGATTCATGCGGGGAGATTATAGCGTTAGGCGGGATTGCTGGGTGCTGAGGGGACATGCCGACATCTGAGGATCCGAACAAATTATTAGTGATAGTGCAGCGCTTCGGAGAACCGCCCCTACTCCATGCTGGAGCCCATAGGCTGGTACTTATATTTCTTGCCGTCGAAGAAAATGACTGAGGTGGCGCCGTCGGCTGTGGCTTCTTCGGCGTAAATCGCCATTACCGGCTTTTTGTGCACTGTTAGTTTTTTTACTGCAAGCTGTTTGAAGGGCAAATTGATAATCACGAACTTAGACTTCGTCGCCTCGGCGCGCCAGCCTTCCGACCCCGCACCGTGAATAATGAGGAGGACGAGACCCCGGTATAGGGGATCCTCCTCAGAAAATTTCGTGGTTACCTTGGGATCACCGAAACCATAGAAGCTGTCGTAAGGATCGAGCACCTTGTAGTCGTGCTCAGCCTGATCGATGAGCGGGTTCTTGCAGCGGGCCGCAATCACAACGTCTTCGACACCGTCGCCATCCAAATCAGCCGTTAGGGGAGCGAATGACGGGAGCAGCGTGAACTCGCTGCCGAATTGTCTTTTTACGAATTCGCTGTTTACCACGACGGTAGAGGAGGTTTGCTCGATCGCTGCCTGAGGCAGAGCCTTTGCAGGTGTTGCGGGCTGCTGCGCTACTGAGTTTAGAGTTGCGAGTACGAGCAAAAAGAACGAACCAAAGCATTGGAAGGACGACATGAATCTACTCTAGTCCGACAAGTGGCTGTGGGCTATAGGCTAGAGAGGTAACAGAGGGACATGACCGGCAGTGGGCATTCATTCACGGCTTCAGGTGTTCCCAGCCCCGAGGGATTAGTTCGCGAGCTGCGCCGCGCTGGTCTACCAGCAAAACGTGCTTGCCACTTTTAATCTCACCTATCAGGTGGATTGGCACGCCGGCAATTGAGCCTGGTATTTTCTTACCCCGAGCTGTGAACAAAAGCTCGTAGTCTTCTCCTCCGTGCAACGCGAGATCGAGTTTTACCGCGCGGCGGGTTCTGCCGACACGGGCGCGGGGGATTGAAGCTTTCCGGAGTTCGGCGCCCACCCCGCTCTCATCGCAGAGATGAGCGAGATCGGTAGAAAGACCATCACTGATATCAATCATCGCGGAGGCGAGGCTTCTTTGGCGCAGGACGCGGCCCACCTCGATACGGGGCATAGGACGAAAGTGACGAGGGAAGTCCCTCGGGGGAAGCTTTTTGTTTGGGCTGGCCACTAACCTCTCTATCGCTGCTGCCGCACCACCCAGTTCACCAGTCACGTAAACGCGGTCGCCGGGGCGAGCTCCAGAGCGCAGAATCGCCCTGCCCTTGGGCACTGATCCGAGTACGACGATGTCGGCAAGAATGCCGTCTGGGGATTCTGCCGTATCGCCTCCAGCCAAATTAATTCCGAAATCACGGGCGAGCGTCAGCAGGCCTTTCAAAAACAGGTCTACCCAGCGCTGGGGAAGTTTCGGGGGCAGAGCTAAAGAGAGAAATGCGGCAAGAGGTTCTCCACCCATAGCAGCGACGTCGCTAAGGCCTCGGGCAAGGCAACGATGGCCGACGACCTGGGGCGAGTGCCAGTCGCGACGGAAGTGAATTCCTTCCAGGGAGAAATCCGTGGTGACCAGCGCTTCATGTCCTGGCGGCAACCGAACGATGGCGCAGTCATCCCCGATAGCGACCCCAACATTCGTCCGACCGCGATTAAATTTTGCCGGCAACCTCGCCTCACGGCGGATGCGCCGGATCAGGGCTTTTTCCGGTAATGGCAAAGTGGAATCAATATATAGGAGCGGGCCTGACGGGAAGAAGTTGTCCTCCAAATGGTTCTGCCTGGTGGCTCGAATTTGACTCGACCGCCGGCATATCGTCACCGAAGCCGCCACAGGCGCTCTATCTCAGGCGGCCAAAAAGAACAGACGGGCATCCAAGAACCTGGAAAAAGCGGGCACGTCACGGGACGGAACGAGCTAATCGCGGCAGTGGTGTAAAACCCGTGAGTAATCGTCCTAGCGGACATGTGCCGATTACCCGCCCTTAGTAATGGAAAACCAGGCCTTGCGGCGTTGACAGGGAGAACCCAGTTTGGTACCGTCGTGAAGCTGTTGGAAACATCTCTGGCCGAACTAAGTGCTGCGTTAGCTTACAATTGCAGCCATCAAGTTTGGGCCTTGCCTGGTTCCGGTAGGTGGCGGGCACGCAAAAGCCTCATCCCCAAGTGGGGGCGTAGCCCAGATCGGGATAGTTTTCGGGCTCCTGAAACCGCAGGACCACCCGAAAGTAACTGGTCCTGGATCTCTAACGGGAAGGGGAATATTGCGTAAACGCTTTTACATTCTCTTTGTCGCCCGCGACGACGACGGGCAGTTGCGGAAGATACCTATTCCCGTCCAGTATCTGTACGTGTTCGTGGTGGGAGCGGCGATTGGATTTCTCAGCTTGACGGGAATTGCCAGTTCTTACGCCCGAATGCTGTTCAAGGTATCGCGTTACAACGAGCTCCGGACTGAAAAGGAAGATCTGAAGAACCGCTACTCGAAACTTGAGCAGGTGGCCAAGGAAAGAGATATCCAAGTGGCATCACTGGGTTCACTGGCCAGCGAGGTTTCGGCTCTCTACGGATTGAAGGCAGAACCGCCCCTGGCGGCGGCCAACGCCGAAGAAATCAGGGCGGCCGAAGTCAGCTCGTCCCTCGAGCAGTTATACGCCTTGAAAACATCGGCTCTGAGCGGCGCGGCGACGGTTGGAATTACCCTAGGACTTAGCAAGAATGTAACTACAGCCGACTGGCTGCGAGCCTCCGCGGCTCCGAACCTGTGGCCGGTGGAAGGTCCGGTGACGGGCTCGTTCGGGGAGCGTATTGATCCATTCAATGGAGAGGGCGCCTTTCACTCTGGCGTCGATATTTCGGCTGGCTATGGCCAAGCGGTAGTGGCTCCGGCTGACGGCGTGGTTGTCTTTGCCGATTTTATGGGCGGTTATGGCCGCGCCATAGTGATCGAGCATGGCCACGGGATTACGACTCGATTTGGGCACTTGGCAAATTTCGCCGTAATTCCCGGACAGCAGATACACCGTGGCGACACAATCGGATATGTTGGCCTTAGCGGTCGAAGTACCGGGCCCCACCTCCATTACGAAGTACGCATTAACGACACTCCTGTGAATCCTCATAAATACCTGCGAATGACCGTGGCGCATAGCGGCGGATTCGCAGCGGGAAGCTAGCGGGTCCTGCTTTTTAGCTCTCCCCAGCCTCGTTCGCTTCCTACCCTCAAGATCAGAAAGCTGGGAGCTTCGTTACTGCCTCAATCCTATCCAGTGCTCGGAGATCACAATGGAATTGCCGGGATTGTGCGTATCGTAGCGCACCGAGGTGGGTAGACCGAGACGGCAGGATTGCAGGTTAATCCACTGGCGCAAATAAGTGACATCCTGGGAAGCCTCGTAGGAGACGCCGGCAACGTCGTACTTGTAGATCAACATGGTTGAGGCCTCGTCACCGTTGGAAATCAATTCTTGCACGTCTATTACCGTGCCATCAGTGATGCGGCCGACCTGATTCAGCCATGCCCGGCGGATACGTTCGAGTTCGGCGGGACTTTTAGGCTTACGCCGAAAGAAGGCGTAGGCGGCAAGAGCGATTCCTATGCCACCAATAACCAAGGTGTAGATGCGAAGAGGGTCCATTCGTTGCGGGAAAAAGCAGCGGCAGTAACCGCCGCTCGATTCCAGGAACCAACAGCATAAGCTGGAAAGTCGAATGGCGGAAGAGACTGCGCTGGTTACCAAAGAATCGCTGCGAAGCAGGCCGATGCTTGTACTTGTCGCTATTCGTCAACGACGGGATTCCGCAAAGCGCCGATTCCATCTACGCTCACCTCGACGACATCTCCGGCAGCCAGTGGCCCAACGCCTTTAGGCGTGCCGGTGGCGATCAGGTCGCCGGGCAGAAGAGTCATCACCTCGGCAATGTGGCGGATTATGGTATCGAGAGAAAAGATGAAATCCTGAGTGTTACCCGCTTGCCGAACTTCGTCATTGACACGGGTTTGGAGAGCAATCCCAGCCCAGGGATCGATTTCGTCGCTCACCGCAGGTCCGGCGGGGCAGAATGTATCGAATCCTTTGGCCCGGGTCCACTGCCCATCTTTATCCTGGAGATCACGGGCGGTAACGTCGTTCACGCAAGTGTAGCCAAGAATGTATGTGCGTACATCTTCCTGTGCGCCTGGTTTGTGACAAGTCCGTGCTATGACAACGCCGAGTTCACCCTCATGGTCGACGCGTTGCGAAATCTTTGGACGGCGAATGTTCTGGCCAGCCCCAAGCAGTGAGGACGGCGGCTTCAAAAAGATCAGCGGTTCTTGCGGGATTTCGTGGCCTAACTCGGCAGCGTGTTCGCGATAGTTGCGTCCTACGCATACGATCTTCGAGGGGCGCACCGGTGCAAGCAAAGTCGCCTCAGCCAGCACGATGTGATCCATCCGTTTGCTGGCGAGGTCTTCCATGTCGCCACCAACATCTTCCGGAGGACTGAGCAGCAGACGGGTGATCTTTTCAGTTCCAGCAACAGCTTCAACCAGGCCGTAATTGGCCTGGCTATGGAGTTGGAATCGGCAATATTTCATGCAGACCAGCCGTTAGCACTCAGCATTTAGCGTCAGCCCCAAAACGATTTTCTGTGATCAACGATTTTCTCGCGTCCTAGTTTATAGCCAACGGACCAAACGTTAAGTGCTAATTACCAAGGCTTCTTAGTCTGCCGTTCGCAGATTCCTAGGGTACAGTTTCACTGGTTTCTTCCGAACGAGCACTTTCGTTGCCGCGCAGATCAATCGCGGATACGGAATAGAAATACTTCTTGCCCGGCGCCACACTGCTGTCGCGGTATGCCGGAGTCTTTACCAGATCGCTGTTGATCTTTACCGGCTTATCACCTTCTTCATGCCGATAGATATTGTAGCCAGCGAGGTCGGCATCAGTATCCGGCGCCCAGATCAGATCGACAAAAGGCTGCTGACCGGCGCCGGAGAAGACTGCCTCAAGACCACTTGGGACTGCGGGCGGAAAGATGTCATGCGCGAAGACTCTGATTACAGGCGTGTCGTCGCCTTCAACCTGTAATTCCGGCTTGCCAGGCTCCAAGACTGAAGTGAGTACGGTCGCGCGGTAATCGTACGTCTTCTCCCACTCAAAGCCGTGGTCTACCAATCGCATTTCAGATTCGTTCTGCAGTGGCAGCTCGCCGACGAGGCCTTCGTTGCTCGATCCAACCTCCCGGCGATAGACACGATAGCGATGGCTCAAGCCGGGAATCGGGTGACTGTCAGCCGTCCCTTTCCAGGAGAGCATTACGCCCTCAGCCATGAGTTGCGCGGTGAAACCTTCGGGTGGCGGCAGCGTCGGCGCGGCTGCGACCCTCGCCTGATTTGACAGGCCTGCGCCACGATTGCTCGAATTCAAAACTTCTACGGCGTAGGTCAGCATTGCAGTAGGATTCTGCTGCTGCAGTTGTGGCGGGAGAGTGTCGGTGTAATTGGCCTGCAGGATCGGGGTTGTAGAAGAAGTCTTTTTCATGTTAGCGGCGCGTGGCGGGATCGGTGGCGCAGGGGATTCACCTACCGGGTTTCCACACTGGGTCATCACCGTTTCCAGGCTCCGACAAATCCGGGTGGCGCCCAAATAACGGACTGCCTGGCGATCGGTGGTTAACGTGGGCACACTCCAGGTGAGATACACCCGGTCGCCCTTGCGCATCGCCCGGAGGTCGGTTGGTGGCTTGGGGAGCTCGAGCGACGGTGGCAGTGGGGGGCTGGTTGAGGCACAACCCGCGAGTAGGGTCGTGAGCACGAGTGCGAAAGAGGGGCCAAAGCAATCGCGCAAGGGTTTCATGCAGCAGAACTATGAGGGTAACACGGTCTTTAGCTCGCGACTTATTTCACTGGTTTTATGACGTCGCAGTTGGCTATGCACTTGACCGTTTGTAGTTCGATTTCGGCTTTCTTGTGGCTTGGGATGGAGACGTCGGGCAAGACAACGATGGATTGCGGGCCGTCGGCCAGATTGAACTTACACTCGAAGGTCAAGGACTGCACTCCTCGCTGCTTGCATGAGGTGGTGGCCAGCGCCGATCCCAGCGAATCGGGCTTGTCATACACCTGATCGGCGAGCTTTGATGCGAGAACTGCAATCGTCATCGGCACTGGAGCCTTGATTTTTACGCTTAATTGCTGGCCATCGCGTTCCGGCGTCAGCAGGCTGTAAATCTTCGCCACCGACGTGAGCTGATATTTCTCTTTCACCAGACGAAACCACTGATACTCCGGTTGAATGCAATTCTGAACACATGCCCAAGTGTTGTAGGTGATGCGAACGTCATTGGGCGATACAAACTGCTTTACGCCGTGCCCCAGGACCGCCTCGATTCCAGTTAGCAGAACGCGATCGGGAGTGCGTTCATCATGAATAACCAAAAGCATCGGCCGGTCTGGAGGAAGATGACATTCATAAATCGTGCTGACAACATGTTCGCGCACGCACCGGTAGGTGAGATTAGTCATGTTCTGGGGATGGAGAAGCGCGTCGTTCCAGTCGTCAGCTCCGGTCATGGCGATGGTCACCGGCTGCTTCGCCTCGATGCCGACATGTATGTTTCCACCGTCAGGCCCAGGCCGGTAAACACGGCCGGTGTGGTAGTCGGCAGGATCCAACTGCGCAGTTTCGTCACTAGCACGAACCCAGTCGAAAGTTTTCTGCTGCGCCAATGATGGCGCGGCAAACGCACAGAGCAAAAGGCCTAGCATGAACGAGGTTTTCATGGAATTAACAGCATTTAAGGACATACGCGCTCACCCAGCAAGGACATTCGAAACGGATGGGTTACGCAGGTACTCGAACTACGGATACGGCCACGCCGAGAAAACAGCATGGCCGAGTCCTTTTCGTACATGCCAGAGGCGCTTACATTAGTTCTTGTGAATATCGGGGTTTTGAACCTCGCTATTTTGAACTGTGGAGCTTGCCTCCGGTGGACGAACCGGTGTGGTGACGACGCTCTGCGCCGCGGGGACGGATGGTTCCGATATCTTCACCGTAGAAAGAATCTTCTCTAACTTGGCGAATGCGGCTTGGGAATTTGCCTCGGTGACCCCGGCTTCGGTAACCTCTGCCTTGCCTTCGGATTCTGTGGCTTCCGGTATGGAGCTTACAGACGCAGTAGTTTCAGCTGCGGAAGTTGCCACACCCAATGCAAACTCGTAGCAAACGCCATTCTTGAACACGTGGTAATAGCGGGCATCCGCTTGCTTCATGGCGTCTTCCACTTCATCGAACTCGGTCGAGCCGACTTTTGCTTTCGTGGGTGAAACGAGCCCAACCGGCGCAGTACTTGGATCGGGGAAACCGAACTGAGCGCATTCCGGCGCCGACAGATTGCGATTCACGCTCGCATTGAAGAATGCGGAAGCGAACTGAGCAGCGTTTGGATCCCCAGAAAATGAGCCGCGTGGCAATTCGATCGCGGCTACCCTGACACCACCGGGCTTAACAAAATTCATCTGCACCGGCTCCGAATTAGGCCAATCGAGATTTGCCTCATCACCCGTCTTCAGGACGTAATGTTTCGGATATTGGAAAGACAGATTGTAGGCTCGGCTGTTGTAGGTCGCAGCATGCGACTTTCTCTGTGGAGATCTCTTCGTAGATCTCTGGGCTACCGCTGGCTGGCTTGCGGACGGCGCTGTCGTGGACGCTAAATTAGATGTAGAAGCAGTCAGCATTGGCTGATTACCGGACGACGCAGCGGATTTCTCAGATTGCTTTTTGGAGCAACCACTGGTGCTCAAGAAGAAGATTCCTAAGAGCGATGTGATCATTACGGAACCAACGATCGCCGCCTTCTTTTGCTTGCCGCTGAATCGCGTGCTAAGGTCTCGCTTTTCGACATTTTGGGCTGGGTGTTTTTCTGGCTTACCTTCTAAGTTGAGTTGTGTTAGCTGTGCCATATAGGCCTCCTCCAGAGTTACTGAACTTGGGGGAGCACGGTGGCGGCCTTTCAGAAATGCGTTGAGCCAGCAAGATTTACATCAAGAGCCACATTCGATTGACGGTGTCAGAGGAGACACCCTGTGGATTGCAAGACACGCCGGCGGCACTATCTTTTCGCGGTCCAGTCCTATCATTCCCCGTTGAGATCAACAGGTCAATTCCCGAACACCTTCACGGAAAATCCTGCTGTGCTCGTCTACATCCTCGGACGCGGTGACCGGCGACATAAGGGCCATATTATGGAAGGGAGTCAGCAGAATGCCCCGATTCATTGCGTAGAGGTGCATGAAGCGTTCGAGCTCGAAGTCCATGGAATCGTGAGCTTCGCGGCCGTTGCGCGGACGGTTTGGCGAAAACAGATATTCCGCGCGGCAACCCAACCAGGTCACATGCCAAGGCACGGCAAACTCCGCAATCACTTTCTGCACCCCATCTGTCCAGCGCTTGGCCAGAGGAATCATGTGGTCAAAGGCTTCTTTGGTGAGAACCTTCGCCAAGGTTGCCCGCATGGCTGCAAGCGATAAAGCGTTGCCGGCGAGCGTGCCGCCAATGCCTCCGGTATCACAATCTTCAAGATTATGGTGGGCTGTAATCCGTTGCGCCACTTCATCTGTGAATCCATAAGCTGCGCCAGGCACTCCTCCGCCGATTGCTTTGCCGAATACCAGGAAGTCGGGCTCGAGGTTTTCAAGACGCGTGTAGCCGCCGGGACCAGCGCAGATGGTATGGGTCTCATCGATGATCAACAGAGTGCCGTATCTCCGAGCTATTTCCCGCAACTTTTCATGGTAGCCCGCTTCGGGGTGAACGATTCCTACGTTGGTCATCACTGGTTCCGCCAGCACACAAGCGCTGTCTCCTATAGCGACTGCCTGCTCCAGCGAATCAATATCGTTGAATTCGACAACCCGCGTAGTGGTCGCAGGATCAACCGGCGGGCCAACGTTACCCCGGCGAGCTTTCGCAACTCCGTCGTCCTGTAGTGTGATGAAGGTCTCGTCGACGGTACCGTGATAATACCAGTTGAACACCAGGATCTTCGGGCGCCCGGTTATCTGGCGCGCCAGGCGA
>Ga0099828_10003979_pt1 | contig 10389 bp, 9 predicted proteins | sample CZO8metaG_2_FD_79338 | JGI IMG/M metagenome (GOLD analysis project Ga0099828, IMG submission 79338) | Vadose zone soil microbial communities from the Eel River Critical Zone Observatory, Northern California, USA - CZOApr15con2H1.8 metaG | ecosystem: Environmental > Terrestrial > Soil > Vadose...
CAGTTGCGCGACCTCAGTTGCTTGAGCCCTTGAAACAGCCCGCAGTCGATCATGACGCGGCTGCCGTGAACTTCGAGCACATACTTCGAACCGGTGACAGTCTCGGCCGCGCCAAGAAATTGAAGCGTCGTCATCGCGGCGCTCACAGTAACAGAGCCACCGAGCGGCGGGCAACCACGTCGGGCACAGATGATCGGGCGACTATGAAAAACCTCTTGACGCAGGACGAAGACGTAGTATACTTAACGGTGTTAAGTGATATGACAACGTTAAACGCAATACGGGGTCCGAAGCAGAGACGGGAGCGCGAGAAGGAGGCGCTCCGACAGGTGATTCTTGACGCGGCGCGAGAGCTCTTCGCCAAGGAGGGCTACGAGAACGTATCGATGCGGCGCATCGCCGAGAAAATCGAATACTCGCCGACGACCATCTACCTGTATTTTGAAGACAAGGCGTCGCTGCTGTTTGCCATCTGCGAGGAGACCTTCGCCAAGCTCGCCAAACGCATGGCGACCCTTGCCAAAGCGAGCGACGACCCCGTCGAATCCTTGCGGCGCGGCTGCCGCGCTTACGTGGATTTCGGCCTCAAGTATCCGAATCACTATCGCATCACCTTTATCAACCACCCGGACCTTCACCTCGGCGCGGAGCACTATCTGCGCAAAGGCTCGATGGGCCTCAAGTGCTACGAGACTCTGCGCGCGGGGGTCGCAGAGTGTATTCGGCAAAAGCGTTTCCGCGTCGAGGACGTCGAGGCCGTCACCCAGACCTTCTGGGCCGGAGGCCACGGGATCACCTCGCTGCTCATCACCAAGCCAGACTTCCCCTGGGCGAACAAGGATAAGTTAATTGATCTGATGATTGACGTTTACATCAAGGGATTCGAAGCCTAAATTTTTTTGGAACCTTGGTTAACAGTGTTTACGTACTGATGGGTGTTAATGCACAGAATCGCGTAAAGCCGAAGCGTGAACGAGGAAACCAGCGACGTTTACACCGGGCGCGGGCAGTAAGTAGTGAGTTTGAAATGAAGCGCCAGAGCGACAGGCTTAAACCATCAGGCTTGCGCATGGCAGGGCAATTGTAAAACGAGAGAAGCCGAGAAAGGAGTTCGGAGCATGAAAAAGTTTATGAGTGTTGTTACGTTAGGATTGGCAATGGCCCTCGGGTCGGCGGCGACTATGCCGGTATCGGGTCAGGAAGTCAGCCGATCAATCGTCCTCAAGCGTGATGCCAAGGTCGGGGACCAGGTATTGCCGAAGGGCGAATACGCCTTGAAGTATGTCGAAGGCAAAGACGAGCTCGTCATTCTGCGAGGCAAGCATGAGGTGCTGAAGGCGACTTACAAAGTGACCAAGCTGGACAAGGCAGCGCCGGCCACCTTGGTAGTCTATTCACAGGACACAGACGGCTCGTTCCAACTGAAGCGCATTGAGTTCAGCGGAAAGGACTCGGCGCTCGTGTTTGAGAACACCGTCGCAAAAGCGATCAACAGGTAGTTACGTCGGCAAGAATCGTCTTCGGTTTTGGGAAGGGGCGATCCCACGAGCGAGCAATTTTGCAAGCTCGCGGGATCGCCCTTATTCTTAAGTCGAAGTATTCTAGTATTTCCTGTATTGTTAATAGCGGCACGCCAATTGACGTTTGTCTGGGGGAGAGAATGCGGGGACAACAGCTCGACCGCGGAGAATTTGATGAAACGACACGCCGAGAGAGGTCGTATCAACCATTTGACTGATCAGCTTCTGGCGTCATTATCCACGGAGCGCTGAGCCCGGCGTTTTAGTTCCGGGGAAGCAAGCGTCTAACTACGAATTGAGAGGAAGGCTATGAGTTCACTTGTACGGAAGCTTCAACATTCGAGCCGCGCGATAGCGGCGGCGGCGTTAACGGCGCTGCTCGCCACATGTTCTCCGATTGCGGCGTTCTCACAAGACGGAGTTGTTGCGCGCCAGCAGCAGCCGGCGCCGGCGACGACCCAGCAACAGAATCCGAGCGGGCAGAATTCGATTACGCAGGTCATCCCGCTCTCCCCGGAGGTCAGTCCGCGGCGAGTGGGCGTGACAGAGGGAGAAGTGCAGTCGTTGGCCCTCCAAGACGGGATCGCGATGGCTCTGCAAAACAACCTTGACATCGAGCAGTTTCGCCAGGGCGTACAGATAGCCGAGCGAAACCTGTATTCGCTCAAGGGCGTGTACGACATCCTCTCGACCTCGGATGTGAATTTTCGGAGTCAGACGGTGCCCGTCGTATCGATATTCGGCGGAGGCGGCTCGACCTCCTCACTCACTCAAAGAACATTTAATTACAACTTCACCACGAGTCAGTTTATGCAACAAACCGGCGGTTACTGGGAAGCTGACTTCACTAACTCGCGCATCGTTACCAGCTCAACCGCCTCGCTGCTGACTACTCAATACAGCCCACAGCTTTTGCTTCAGTTCACGCAGCCTTTGCTTCGTAACTTTTCCATTGATCAAAACCGGCGGCAGATTCAGATTGCAAAGAAGACCTTGGACCTGTCGGACAGTCAATTCCGCCAGAGGGTAATAGAAATCATCAACTCGGTCCAACGGGCGTACTGGGACCTGGTGTTTGCGATTCGCAACGAAAAGATCGCGCGAGATTCGGTGGAACTCGCGCGCCAGCAACTCGACAACAATCGCAAGATGGTCGACGCGGGGACTTTGGCGCCCATAGAGCTTAGGTCCACTGAAGCCCAGCTCGAGACGGCAAAGGGAAACGTGATCGTCGCGCTGCAGGGAATTACCACCGCAGAAAACGTGCTGAAGGGTTTATTGCTGAAAAACCCCGCAGACAAGATGTGGAACGCCGCAATAGCACCCACCGACGAGCCACAAATAGGTCAGGCGACGTTCAATTTGGATGAGGCGACACGACTCGCGCTCAAGAATCGCCCCGAGCTCGATCAGATGAGACTCCAGACCGACCAGAAAGATATCGATATCAAGTTCTACAAGAATCAGACCAAGCCTCAGGTAGATTTCGTAGGCAACTACGGAGATACGGGATTGGCTGGCACTCCGTCGACCGTAGTGAACCCAAATACGGGGTTGCCGCTCGGAGCAAACGTGTTGTCGCGGTTCAACGGGGGCTACTTCCAGTCGTTGAACAATTTGTTCAGTCAGGATTTCAAATCGTACCAGTTTGGAATCCACCTCAGCTTGCCGTGGCGAAATCGCATCGCAGAAGGCAACCTCGGACGCAGCCTTGCGGAGTCGAGACAACTAGATGCCCGGCAGCGTCAGCTCGTAGAGACGGTGCAAATCGACGTTCGAAACGCTTTGCAGGCTGTCGAAGCTTCCAGGCAACGCTACGAAGCGGCAGGAGCCGCCGAGCTCGCCGCCAAAGCGCAGTACGACGGAGAGCAAGAAAGATATCGCGCCGGGCTTTCGACCAACTTCGTCGTGTTGCAGCGACTAACTGATTTGTCAGTCGCACGCGGTAACACGGTCCGCGCGCTCACCGACTACAACAAAGCTTTAGCTGACTTGCAGCGAGTCACTGGAATGACGCTAGTGAGCAACAACGTTCAGATTTCGTCCGGAGCTGCGACCGCGACGAAGTAGTTCCATTCAAGGCGAAAAGCTTAAGGGGTGGCCCGGTGCCACCCCTTTTTCTTATGGCGTTTTCGCAGAATATTAGAGCCCGGCCCGTGTGTTTATCACGCTACGAGGCTGTTAATCTGGTCGCGGTCGTAAGGAGAAAGATCGACGAACTCGACGCTGAAGCCGGACTCGAACTTGCTATCGCTTACGACTCCCGTCGAGCAGACCTGGTGACCACCGGGGAGGCGAAAGCGGAGAATCACTTTCGACCCGTTCGGCGGCGGAACGAAGCTTTCAACGAAGACTCGTTGCGCGGTCAGATTGAGTATTCGACAGTCCCGGCCGCTTCCATTCATTTCGCAACGAGCGCGCAAAAAGTTCTGAAGCTGGGCTCGATTGCCCGCAGAAGCACAAACACCCGCAGCACTCATAACGACTCTCCTTTCGTGATCTCTTACTGACGGCTACATCGCGCAAAATCCAGCCCAACAGAATAAACCGTCGGGCGCAGTACCTGCAATAGTAAACCGCGCCATTTCTCGGTTGGAGGCCACGATGCGACCCAGGGCCTGCTCTTTCTTCTCAGATTTCTATTGCTACCTTGGCCGGCTCATGTACAATTGTTGGCGGACCTCAAGGGACGTTCGCTCCGCGTGGGAACCTTACACCTAGTACGGGAAGGCTTGAGAAACCTATCGAATCTTTCGCAACAAAATGCCCAATAAAGAAATCCTACAACTCGGAAACCCTCTCCTTTGGCAGAAGTCTGCCGAAGTAGACAACGCCGGGGCCACTGAGATTCAAGATGTCGTCCGCGACCTGAGCGACACGCTCTCCGCGTTTCGCGAAGCTACCGGTTACGGGAGAGGAATTTCTGCTCCACAGATCGGCATACTCAAGCGGGTCATCTTCATTCGAATGCACCCCTCGGGGTATTGCGGTCCCCTCATCAACCCGAGTATTGTATGGGCGAGCGGAAGCAGGTTTGAGCTGTGGGACGATTGTTTCAGCTTTCCCGATTTATTGGTGCGCGTCTCGCGAGCCGCCGAGATTCGAGTCGGGTATCAAGACGATCGGGGCTCGCTCAAGACTCTGGAAGCCGAGGGATACTTATCTGAGCTGCTCCAACACGAGGTCGATCACCTTGACGGGGTTCTTGCCGTCCAACGAGCGATCTCGCCTCAAGCATTCGCTACGCGCTCGGAGTGGGAACGTCGCTTGAGAAGTTAGAACGGCCCTTTGACATGCAACAGTTCGCCGCGGAAGTTTTTCAGACTTTTGATCGCTCAAGAGAGTCTGAACAGGCGGGATTGACTCGGAGAATTCCATTCGCACTGAGACAGAGCGGTAACCGTACGGGACCAGTTCCCTTCCTCACGAATACGGTTTCCAGGAATTGAGCTTTTGAACTTTGCCACATAGGAAGTTCAGGATTTGTGGCTACCGGCGGCCTCGGCCGACCGCCGGTCAACTCAAGGAGGAGAGTAACCTATGGCGAGCCTAAGCTACGAAGAAGCCGCGCATTTGCTTAGACGGGCGGGGTTCGGCGGCACCCCCGAAGAAATCAGCGATCTCTCGTCACGCGGGCGCGAAGGGGCAGTCGACTTTCTCATCGACTTCGGTCAGATAGACAATTCGGCGATGGACAGCCTGCTGACGGCCAGCTTCGATTTCTCCAACCCGCTGGCAAACGACGCCAAGTTCAACCAAAACGAGATACGTCGCTGGTGGCTGACGCGCATGGCTACCACAAAGCGACAGTTCGAAGAGAAGATAACTCTCTTCTGGCATAACCACTTCGCAACTTCCATCAACAAGGTGAGCGGGAACAATGGGCTCTTCATGTTCAACCAGAACAAGCTGCTGCGCGACAATGCGCTGGCGAAGTTCGACGACCTGCTCCTGAAAGTGGCTCAGGACCCCGCTATGCTCATCTGGCTGGACGGGCTCACCAACGTTCTCGGTAAGCCCAACGAAAACTTTGGCCGCGAGCTTCAGGAACTGTTCACGATGGGCATCAACGACGTCGTCACCGGCCAGCAGAACTACACCGAGGATGACGTAAAGCAAATCGCCCGAGCTTTCACCGGCTGGGATTATCAGAGGACGTCGCCTTTCACGTTCCGAATCAACGCCAACCAGCACGACAATGGCACAAAGACGATCTATGGGCAGCCGGGGAACTTCAGTGGCCAGGACGTGATCACCATGATCAGCGCGCGTCCCGCAACCGCCCGGTACCTCACCTGGAAGCTGTTCAACTTTTTTGTCTACCCGGTCACCGGCAGCGACGCGGACAAGAGCACGATTGAGCATTTCGCAAAGCTCTATCTGAACAACGATCACTCGATCAAGGAACTCGTTCGGGCGATCTTCACCTCGGATGAGTTCTTTAGCGATCGAGCTTTCTTCTCCCTGGTCAAGCAGCCGGTTGAGTTCGTTGTGGGCGCGGTGCGCATGTTAGGCGGCACTTACAATCCGGGGAGCACGGTCTCGACACCCCCGCGGACCTCGACTGAGCTGCAGACTTCGTCCCGCAATATGGGGCAAGACCTGCTGAATCCGCCAGACGTGTCCGGTTGGGACTTCAACCTTGGGTGGGTCAACACCGCGAGCATGCTCGAGCGATTCAACTTCGCAAACCGTTACATCAACAACCGCATCACGAACGCTCCGGGCGTCTTCGTAACCAACGATCAGCTCAAGAGCATCACCAGAGGTTCAAGCAAGAAGACGGTGAAAAGATTCCTTAGCAGACTTGGGCCGCTGAGCGTTGGTGACGCGCTGCTAACGCTGCGCACGTATCTTGAAACCGGCGACAACGGGCAGCCAGTGACTTATGTGAACGACGATGCAACGGTCGATAAAAAGATTCGCGGCCTCGTTCACCAGATCCTGAGCTTGCCGGAGTTTCAGTTGAACTAGGAGGAGACCAATGGCGATCAACAGAAGACAATTCATCAAGCGAAGCGCGGGGGCGGTAAGCGTCAGCCTGGTCATGCCCAAGTTTTGGATGGCCAACGTAGCGCGAGGTCAGGAGGCTGCGGCTGATCCGAACCGAAAGATTTTCGTGGTGATTCAGCTTGCGGGTGGAAACGACGGTCTCAATACAGTCGTGCCGTTCACAGACATGAAGTATCACGACCTGCGGCCTATTCTTGGATTCAAAGACACTGAGCTCAAGGATGCCCAGGGCAATTCGACCATCCTCGGAAACGACCCGTTGGGCCTCAACCCGGCCATGAGCGAGTTGAAATCACTCTACGACGCTGGAAGGGTGGCGATCCTGCTTGGCGTCGGCTACCCTAACCCAAACCTGTCCCACTTCTTTTCCATGGACGTCTGGGGGACGGCCAACCTCACTGCCGCTGGAGTGGGATGGCTTGGCCGGTATGCGGACCAGAAGCTGTTGGGCAAATCAGGGCTGTCGGCTGTATCAATAGGGGGTTCACTGCCGAAAACCTTCTATGCCAACAAGTTTGTCATCCCCAATATCACTCCGGCAGGCAATCCCGATCCTTTTGTCAATTACGCGTTCCAAACTGATGGCAAGTTCGTCGGCGACAAGAACAACCAGATAAACACGTTCAAGTCGACCAATACTCGGAGCTTCCCGGCTGACAGTTTTATCGATGCCATCGCAAAGGACGGGTTTGACGCCGAAGAGGGCGCGGCGCAGCTCAGAGCGGCGGTTCTGAACTACACACCGGGTGCGACCTATCCGACGGGCGGTCAGCCCTCTACTACGGCTGTCTCGTTCGCTTCAGCCTTGAAGATGGTCGCCCAGATCATCACTACCATCCCCGATGCGAACCTGTTTTACGTGCAACTAGGTGGCTTCGACCATCACTCGCAGGAGATCGGCACGAACGCCGACAACTTCACCGACAAGACCAAGGGTCAGCACGCGGTCTTGCTGAAGGCCTTGTCGCTGGGCGTCAAGACGTTCTACGACGATCTTGCAGCGCACGGTGTTGCCGATAACGTGGTGATGATGACCTGGTCGGAGTTTGGAAGGCGTCCTAACGAGAACGCTTCGCACGGGACCGACCACGGCACGGGGTCGCCGATGTTTGTGATCGGCAATGCTGTGCATGGCGGACTCTATGGTCAGCAGCCAGCGCTTAGCGATCTCGACAGCGCGGGCAATATGAAGTTCAAACTCGACTTCCGCTCGATGTACGCGACGATTCTTGACAAGTGGCTGGGCGCCGATTCGCAGTCCATACTCGGGGCGAAGTTCGACAACGTTGGATTCCTCGGATGAGCTAAAACAAAGGCTGCGGGATGGCGTGACGGGCTACGCCATCCTGCTGCCTTCCGCCCCGTGTGTCCTCACGATCTCTCCCATGATTGATTGTTGCGCTCTTCTGACTGTCGGTTCTCGGAAACCCCGAGTGCCCGAATTGCAGCGATGGTTTGAATGGTTCCGAGTTGTACGATTAGGATTACGGTATGGCACTTCTGGACACTAGGCGAAAGCTGCAATCAATAGTCTTACTTTTGTTTGTGGCTGCCGTTGCCTACGCCAAAATAACCGGCCCGGATGCTGGTTACACCGATGCCCCAGGGGATTTGGGCAACTGTACTGCATGCCACGACACTTTTCACGATCCGAATGTCGGGCCGGGCAGCCTCAGCGTTGGCAGTGTTCCGCCGATCTACAATCCGGGACAGCAGTACACCCTAATGGTGACCGTTCAGCAGAGTGGCCTCCGGCGTTTCGGCTTCCAACTCACGGCAATCGATCAGAGCGGAAACAGAGCTGGAACCCTGGCTCCCCTGGGTTCGGACACACAGATTAATCCAGATACTGGCGTCGGCGGGCGACAGTACATCGAACATACCAAGATCGGAACTTTGGCCCCGGTCACCGGGAGCCGAACCTGGTCAATTCTATGGACCGCTCCGCCAACGGACATCGGAACAGTTGGCTTCTGGGTTGCTGGCAATGCGGCAAACGACGATGGGACCAATCAAGGCGATTATATCTACACCAAAAGGGTATTAACTGATTCGCCGACCAGCGCGGTGACCGTCTCTCTGCAATCACAGCCGGGCGGCCTTTCGTTGCAAGCCGGGTCTCACTTCACGATCGGCTGGAACGTGACCGGCGTATCGAACATCGACAACATCGAGGTGCGCTATTCAACCGACGCCGGCATGACGTTTCCAATATCCAACTTGATCCTCTTTACCAACAATCCCGAAATCACCATCTATGACTGGACAGTTCCCAATACCCCAACTACTCACGCAGTCATCCGCGTTTTGGTCGGCAAAAAGTCAGGGGACGCGGTTCAGACCCTGAGTGGCGTCTTCACCATAACCGGCGACGGATCAGTAACGCTTCCAAAGATCTCTAGTGCTTTGGTCAGCGGAAAGAAACTGTTCGTGTTTGGCCAGGGCTTCCAGATGGGCGCCGTCGTCCAGTTGAATGGCGAAGAGCAAGGGACCGCGAACGACGACGACTTTTCACACATGCTCAGGTGCAAGAAGGCGGGCAAGAAAATAGCTCCGGGCGCGACGGTAACGCTCAAAGTGCTTAATCCCGACGGGACGCTTTCTGATCTCTTCAGCTTTACAAGGCCGCTTGAATGAACCGGCCGCTTTGTTAACCCCTCTCTTTCGAACCTTCCGCAAATTTGCAAACCAGGCTTTATCAAATATAATCAACCGTCGCGAGTAGTCGCCCGACGTAAGGTTTGCAGACGTCACCAGTCGTCGAGTCCAGGACTCCTCAGTTCTTATGGAGATAATCAACCGCATACCTCGAATGGTGTCCATCACAAGCGAGATCCGAAGCGAAGGCAGGCGCATAGGCCTGGTTCCAACAAGTGGCGCGCTTCACGAGGGACACCTGTCGCTTATGAGCCGCGCGCGCGAGTTGTCCGACACCGTCATCGTTTCAATCTTCTCGAACCCGATGGTGGACGAAGGATCGGATAAGGCGTCTGTCGATCTTCCCCGCGACGCCGAGCTCGCTTTCACGCGCGGAGTGGACTTTATTTTCGCGCCTTCGCCGGACGATGTTTTTCCCGAGGGTTTTTCAACGAGCGTGACAGTGGAAGGCTTAAGCGCAAGACTCGAGGGCGCGACTCGCCCTGGTTATTTTCGCGCCATCACAACAGTAGCGAACAAGCTGCTCAACGTAGTCGCTCCGCACTTCGCGTTCTTCGGGCGCAAGGACGCACAGCAGGTGATCATCGTCAAGCGAATGGTGAGAGAGCTTGCGATGAGTGTGGAGATAGTCGTGTGCCCAACGGTGAGAGAAGAAGACGGGCTCGCGCTGTCATCTATGAATGTGAATCTCAATACCGAAGAGCGAAAGGCGGCGACTGTGTTGCGCCGTGCGCTTGAGCGTTGCCTGTCACTCCACAATGGAGGCGAGCGCGAAGCGGCGCGATTGATCGCCTCGATGCGGTCGGTGATCGAGGGCGAGCCGCTCGCTCGCATAGACTACGTTGCCGTCACCGATATTGATCGACTTGATCCTGTGGATACGATCCCCGGCGCCTCGCCCACCCTCGTGTCTTTGGCTGTTCATATCGGAGCTACGCGCCTTACTGACAATATCGTGTTGAATGGTGAGCTGTAGCTAGTTAACGAGCTTCTGATGCCGACGCATGCTTGAATGTCTTTTCAATCATATCATCCTAATCACCACGGCATTTCAAGAGGTCTAACGGCGGGATTCAGCGGCCGGCCTGAGACAATGGTAGTAATCGAAGCCTACGCCGCAATTGGGGTTAGACCCGCTACTCTCTGCCATATTATTTGATCCCTTTTCTTTTCCGCCCTCGTGATTGATCCCTATGCC
>Ga0099828_10003982_pt1 | contig 10386 bp, 6 predicted proteins | sample CZO8metaG_2_FD_79338 | JGI IMG/M metagenome (GOLD analysis project Ga0099828, IMG submission 79338) | Vadose zone soil microbial communities from the Eel River Critical Zone Observatory, Northern California, USA - CZOApr15con2H1.8 metaG | ecosystem: Environmental > Terrestrial > Soil > Vadose...
AATACCTCCGCACATTGATGCAATCGTCGAGCGACGAGGCGCGGCAGCGAAAATTCGGACTTACGCCGCGGGAGTTGGAGATTGTCTCCGCCGTGGTGGCCGGCTATTCCAACAAGGAAATTGCCGAGTACTTCAAGATCAGTGAAGACACGGTCAAGCATCATCTTAGTAACATCTTTGACAAACTGGGAGTCTCGACGAGGCTGGAACTGGCTCTGTTTGCGGTCAATCAGGCGCTGCCACTGAAGAGTATCGCTTGATGCAAGGTGACTGCCCGGGTTACGCCGGATTGTATTTGTGGCACCTTTGTGCTATTGGCTGGGTCGAGGCCGGCGGCTAGGATTGTCCCTAAGGACCAGCCTCGGGAACAGTGAAGTAGGTGTACGTATTCGGCATCCCTCTGTTCATTTGGTTAGGGGTGCGGTCAGTTGTACAAGGAGAAAGCGAGGAGCCCGTGGCAAAACTTCTACAGCAGCTATGGACGGATGAACGTGGTCAGGACATCGCGGAATACGCGGTGATGCTGGCAGTGATTCTGGTCATCGTCGTGGGCACGATCCGACTCATCGGTTCGAATGCCAACAATGTGTTTTCGCAGGTTGGCAGCGCTATCCAGTAGCAGAGATATAGAGATATATCGAGAAAAGCTAATCCGTCGTTAGATTGCGGACAGCGCGCCGCCTGGCGTGTTAAGGGTTAGCGTCGCAAAATTCCCTGGCGGGAAAATTTCTCGCCCAAAAACATTAGTCCACGGCCAATAGTTGTAGCGCCGCCGTCTCGGCGGCTGTCCGGCGGGCGTCCTCGCCCGCCCCACCCGGGCCGAAGAAGACCTCGAAAGGTTTAGCGCAGGCTCTAGCTCGCGCCAGCGTGGGCGCGACACGCCCACGCGACAGCCGGCCGGAGGCCGGCGCTACAGATTCCTCCACCCCGCTATTTCGGGGTGGAAGCCGGTGTCGGAGCGGTGGAGGCAACTTTCTCCGTGCCTCCGATGGAGAGCCGCGTCAGATATGGGAAGAAGGGTGTAAGTTCGAAGGGTATCTTCTCGCGCGCGGAGGTCAGGGCGACAGGCTTGGCTTTGGCAAGTTCTACCTGATCACTCCAGGGGTCGACTTTCAGGCGGCCGCCAAGCGGCAGCGCGGCGATCTGGTCAAGACGATTCACGTCGAGTGCCGGAGCGTTCGCCAGGAGGGCCGACATGCGAAGGTTCTTGTCCGAAGCCAGACCGTTGCCCAGATGGGGTGAGATCAGATTGGGCAGAACCGGGGCGCGCTCCTGCAAGGCGCGCAGAAAAAGCCCCGCGCTTCCCAGTTTGTCTTTGTAGGGAGAATTCTTCAGAAGCTCCAGCGCCTTGGTATCGGCGGCCTGTTCGTCGGCGGCACTGCGGCGAAATGCGAGCCGCTGGAAGGATTCTTCATCGGGGAAGAACATGCGGTCGTTAAAAGCCAGCTTGGTATCCAGCCGGTGGCCCAGCACGATGTGGCTCAACTCGTGTGACAGGACCATGGCCAGCGAGGCCTCGTCGGGAAGCACATCGAGCAGGCCGCGGCTTATGACGATGGTGTGACCGATGGTGAACGACTCGAGCGGAGCGGTCAACAAGATCCGGCAATGGACATCGGACTGGAGATCGATATTATTCGTAACCAGCAGGTTGTTGACCACGGTCAACAGGACCTTGTCGACTTCTCCGGCCGGGGCAAGCAGGCCGATCTTGAGCATGCGGTCGACGACATTCTCCTCCGCCTGCCTTTCCCACATGCGTGAGGCAACAATGGGACTGGCGTCAGCGGCCGCTTCGCTCTGGTCTTTGATCGACTGCGGTGAGTCGACCAGGATCTGGGTGAACTCTTCGTTCTTGCCCAGTCCGTGCAGGTCATATCCCCAGAGCCGGGTTTGGGCCTTGAAATGAAGGCCCTTGGCCAGACCGGTTTTCAGATTCGACTCTTCGCTGTAGATGTAAGCTGGCAGCCATGTGCCGGGACGCAAATTAAGGCGCCAGCTGTCGAAGTGCAGGTAGGCGCCCATCTTGGGCTGCGGGTAGTAGGTACCGTTGAAACGCACGATGTTGTAGTCCTGGTCCTCTACCCAGATCCGTCCCAGAAAGCGTCCCGGGGGCGCGCCCTTCTTGGGCTGGACATCAATGACCAGGCAGCGAAGCTCGCCAAGAAACTCGCGGCGCACAAAGGAGAAATCGTAGTACTTCCGCTGGAAGTCAGTGTCGAGGACGACCATCTGGGCAAAGCCGAGTGGCAGGAAGTGCATGGCATAGATGCCAGTCAGATGGCTCACCATGCGGTGCCCAAAGCCGGGCTGGCCGGTGAAGGAAGTGTCCTCGGGCCCGTCGCTCATGTCGAGGCGTCCCAGAAAGTACTGATCCTTGGTGGGCTGAGTGACACCCTCCTTGTCGTCTTTCAGGTACTGGAGGTAAGTCTCGACCATGGGGCGCATGTGGCGCATCTGGGCGAGGAAAAGGTGTTCGCGCTGCACGACGCGGTCAACGACGTCATTCAGCGACGCCGCCGCGGGTTGCGAAGGTTGGGCCGGAGGAGCTTCCTTCCTGGGAGTTTCAGGAGTTGCTGTGGGCGGGGCGGAGGCTGGCTGCGATTCAGCAGAAGGCGGTTGCGACTGGTCAAGAGCCTGGGGAGCCGGGGCGGGTTGCGTCGAGGAAGCCGGATCCTGTGCCGCTGCCGGAAAGACGGATGCGAACAGGAACAGGGAGAGGAAAGTCGATTGGACAATTCGCATAAACACCTTCTGGACCCCTAAGCGATCTGGAAAATGATGTGCAACACCGCAGTGGAGTCAGCGGGTTGGCCGTCCTGCAATGCCGGTTTGAAGCGAATCTGCTCGGCGGCTTTCACCGCGGCATCGTCGAGGCCGTGACCGAGGCCACGAACGACCCGCACGACCTTGAGCTTACCGGATGATTCCAACACGACTTCGAGAAGAACTTCGCCCTCGACCTTTAACTTGCGGGCTTCTTCGGTGTAGACGGGTAAGGGTTTGGAAAGGATTTCCGCGGGGACGATCTTCATCGCGGCTTCCGCCTGACGGGCATGGACTGTGGGCGGGGCGGGAACGTCGGCGCTCTGGAAACCGGCCTGCCGAACCGTACCGCGCGGCCGGGCACCGTCGCCGATGGCCACTCCGTTGCCGAATCCCGCACTGGCAACCACTCCACGCGCGCCGTTGGCGCCGCCAGTTCCGTTTCCATAGCCAGGTCCGGAGGGAAGATCAAAGGAGCCTTGGGCTGCGATATTGATGGCTTTGCCCTTGCCTTCTTTTGCGGGGACACCGTTGGGGTCGCCGAAGCCTCCGGTCTGAACCTTGTCGGGCGCCTTGGCGATCGTCGGGGTCGCGGAGCTGCCGGTAGAAAAGACGTTAGTCCTCACTAACTGTTTAGGAATGACGGGACCGGCTGCCGGCAGCGGATCCAGTTTCTTTGCAGGGATCCTTACTTCGGGCACGGGGGCATCCGCAACCGCCCTAGGCTTCGGGGTCGGAGCGGGCAGCCGCAGAGCCTCCGGCGGAGGGTCCAGGTGAGCCAGAAGAACGGGCTTCTGCACAATTCTTACAGGTGGTTGTGGCTGATGATTCACCGGCGCCGGTGTTGGAACCAGAGCAATCGCGTTCTGGTGGCGGGGCGGGTCGAGAAGTTGAGGGTGTAAAACAGGAATCCAGAGAAGAATGGCGATGGCCACGGCCTCAGTTCCCATGCTGCAAATGAAGCCAGTCCAGGGCTTCCGCATCTCCGGCAGCATGGAGAACGGCCCCTGTGGAGCGGCAGAAAGTTCCATAAAGATGTCCTGTCGTACTAGACTGTGAACCCTAGCTACAACGTGAAGTTTTCCGAGGATTCTGACAAAACTGGGTACCTGGGAGTCAGTTTCCGGGGAAAACCAAGTGTACTACCCCGCTACTAAATCTGCACGACAAAGGCCACAGCGCGGTGCAAAAATTGGCCTAGTAAACTCCATTACCTCAATGGCTTGCAATCCGTAACGTACCGTAGGAGGGTGGAGATCAGCCCCTAACCGCAAAAAACTACACCTTAGTAGAGAGAATTGCTGCCATAGGTTGCTTGGAAGGCGGGGTAGCGACGGAGATTCCCCGGTTTTTGTCGTCTCAGGGCTTAAAACCTTTGGGGAGCTCAGAAAGGAGCCTGCCGGGTGCGGGCCTGCGAGTTTCATTGCTTTATGAGTGAGAAGAATGCGATCGGCGGAGGACGCCCGGCCCGATTTCGTGGCAAGCTGGGGATATGCCGTCGCCTTGTTGTTCCAATGAATGAAATTCTTGGCTTTCGATCATCTTCGGAGTTTAGCAAGTGGCTGAGGGCGAATCATCGCCAATCGGATGGAATCTGGTTGCGCATTTTCAAGAAGGGCTCGGGAGAGGCTTCCATCACCTACGCCGAGGCGCTGGATGAGGCGCTCTGCTTGGGCTGGATCGATGGTCAGAAGCGGCCTTACGATGAGTCTTCGTGGCTGCAAAGATTTACGCGAAGACGTCCCAAGAGTGGCTGGTCGAAACGCAACACCGAACACGCGGAAAGGCTGATCCGGGCAGGTCGTATGAAGCCGGCGGGTCAGGCGGAGATTGATGCTGCGAGGAAGGATGGTCGATGGAGTGCGGCTTACGACTCTCCAAGCAACGCTACGTTTCCTGAGGATTTTTTGGCCGCACTGGGTAGAAACAAGAAAGCGAAAGCATTTTTCGAGTCGCTGAACAAGGCTAACCGCTATGCGATTGCCTATCGTTTGCAGACGGCGAAGAAGCCGGAAACCAGGCAGCGGCGGATGGAAATGATTCTTGGCATGCTGGGCAGGGGTGAGGCGTTTCACTAGCTTGACGGACCGTTCATTCTTCTTGGACGCCTAATCGGGGCGATACTCGCCAGATCCCTTCGACTTCGCTCAGGGCAGGCTCTTCGCTCCGACTGAAGAACGGCTGCGCGAAGGATGAGGCCGCGGATACGTAGGATTAAGAAAGGCGTTCGTTTCCACGGAGTGAAGTCGAAAGAATGCAGCTATTGAAACGAATTAATAGACGTGTTATCCATTGCTGCTGGCTGGATTTCTCCGGCTGTCATCATGCAATTGCGGTTTTAAGGTGGGTGCAGGTGCGGACATAAAGGGAGCCCTATGAATTCACGCACGAGATGGACGTTTGCCCTTCTGGTCTCATTCTTTTTGATTACGACATTTTTGTGCGCAGACGGCCCGGCTCAAGCCAAACCCTTGTCGGCGGCTACGGCGGAGAGCAAGTTGGCGTTGCGCGAGGGTTGGGCTCTGCAGACGTCGCTGAAAGTTCAAGCTAAAGGAGAGGCCATCTCCACGGCGCAGTTCGCTCCTGCAGGGTGGTACCACGAGGTCACAGTTCCGACGACCGTTGTGGCGGCGCTGGTGAAGAACAAGACGCTTTCGGATCCTTTTTTTGGAATGAATATCCGGCAATTTCCAGGGGTAACTTACCCGATCGGTGGGAACTTCTCGAATATCGCCATGCAGCCGGACAGTCCCTATGCTCCGTCGTGGTGGTACCGGAAGACGTTTGCGGCTCCGGCTTCTTATAAGGGCAAGACGGTGTGGCTGAAGTTCAATGGCATCAATTACCGCGCCAACATCTGGTTGAACGGAAAGCAGATTGCCAACTCCGATAACGTTGCGGGGGCGTGGCGCACTTACGAATTCAATGTGACGGATGCGGTGAAGCTGGGAGCGGAAAATGTTCTGGCGGTCCAGGTGTGGGCTCCTACGGAGCATGACCTGGCGATCACGTTTGTGGACTGGAATCCGGCGCCTCCGGACAAGAACATGGGGCTGTGGCGCGAAGTTTATCTGACGACCAGTGGGCCGGTTGCGTTGCGGTATCCAACGGTGGTTTCGAAGCTGAATCCGCCGGCGAATGATCGGGCGGAGTTGACGGTTACGGCGCAGGTGAAGAACGGCACGAACCAGCCGGTGAAGGGCAAGCTCAAGGGTCAGATCGAAACCGTGAGCTTCGAGCAGGATGTCGAACTTGGTCCGAACGAAACCAAGGATGTGACCTTCACGGCGGATCAGTTCTCGCAGCTGGTGTTCTCTGGTCCGCGGCTGTGGTGGCCGGCGCAGATGGGGAAGCCGAATCTGTATCCGTTGACCATGGCTTTTGAGGTGAATGGCGCGATCAGCGGCCACTCCTCAAGCCACTTCGGGATTCGCGAAATCACCTCGGAGCTCAATTCGGTTGGTGGGCGGGTGTTCCGTGTCAATGGAAAGAATATTTTGATTCGCGGCGGCGGCTGGACTCCGGACATGATGCTGCGGGAGAACTCGCAGCGGCTGCAGGATGAGCTTCGCTACGTCCGCGATATGGGGCTGAATACGGTCCGACTGGAAGGCAAGCTGGAGACGCAGGAATTCTTTGATCTGGCCGACCGCCAGGGAATTCTGATCATGGCGGGCTGGTGTTGCTGCGATTTCTGGGAGCGCTGGCCGCGCTGGCAGGCGGCGGACTTTGAAATTGCGAAGCAGTCGCTACGCGATCAGATTTACCGGCTGCGCAGCCATCCGGCGCTGGTGATGTGGCTGAACGGGAGTGACAATCCTCCGCCGCCGGACGTGGAGCAGATGTATCTCGACATTGAGAAGCAGTTGCTGTGGCCGAACCCGGTGGTGTCGTCGGCGACGGGCAAGCCGACCAGCGTGACGGGAGACAGCGGCGCCAAGATGTCAGGGCCGTATGAATATGTTGCGCCCGGTTACTGGCAGCAGGATATTCCGCAGGGCCAGCCGGGGCGCAAGCTCTGTAATCCGGGAGGGTGCGGGGGAGCTTACGGGTTCAACACCGAGACCAGCATGGGACCGGCGGTGCCTCCGGTGGAGAGCATTCGGGCCATGGTGGGGAAGGATCATCTGTGGCCGGTCGACGATGTTTGGAACTTTCATGCGGGGGGTGGAGAATTCAAGACGATCGGGGTCTTCACTGACGCTTTGAACAATCGCTATGGTAAGTCGGAAAACGTCGAAGACTTCGCTCGAAAGTCGCAGATGCAGACTTACGAAGGCGTGCGGGCGATGTATGAGGCTTACAGCCGTAACAAGTATCAGTCGACAGGCGTGATTCAGTGGATGCTGAACAATGCGTGGCCGTCGATGATCTGGCATTTGTACGACTACTATCTGCGTCCGGCGGGCGGCTATTTTGGGGCGAAGCGGGCTATGGAGGCGCTGCATCCGATTTACGGCTATGACGATCACTCGATCTGGGTGGTGAGCAGCCAGTATGAGGACGCGAAGGGGCTGAAACTCACGACGAAAATCTACAACCTCGACGCGACGGAGAAGTTCTCGCAGGAAAGTCCGGTGGATGCTCCGGCTGACAGCACGGCGAAGATCTTCACGCTGCCGGATGTTTCGGGGCTGAGCGGCACTTACTTCCTGGCACTGCGGCTGGAAGACTCCGCGGGCAAACTTGTGGGCTCGAACTTCTACTGGCTCTCGACGAAGCCAGAGACGATTGACTGGCCGAAGTCGACCTGGTTCACGACGCCGACCGAATCGTACGCGGACTACAATGCGCTTTCGCAGTTGCCCAAGGTGAAGCTGAAGGTAACGGATCGCAGCGAGCACAGGCTCGATCAGGAAGTGACGCACGTCACGCTGGAGAATCCGAGCAAGAATCTGGCATTCTTTGTGCGCTTGAAGGTGAACAAGGGTGCGAAGGGCGAGGAAATTCTGCCGGTGATCTGGGAGGACAATTACATTTCGCTGCTCCCGGGCGAGAAGCGGGAAGTCAGGGCGACTTATCGGGTCAGCGAATTGGGTGCGGCTAAGCCGGTGGTGGAAGTCAGCGGGTGGAACGTGGAATAGTCGGGATACGTCATCTTACGGTTGACGGGAAAACACAATCGCAGAGGACGCTGAGAAATGCCGCAGAGTACGCGGAGAGGAGCTTAGTTGCAGAAAGTGTACTCGCTGCATGGGGACCAACCCGGCTTGAAAGTCACGACCAGACCTTGGTCACTCTCCTTCGGGCGGTAGGTCGAAGTTCACAAGGTCGCCGCGGAAGCCTCGCGTTTTCCAAGCTCCAAAGGCGATGCCAACCGCCATCCAGATGCCGCCAACGAGCCACGCCTTCCAGCTCAGGTTTTTCCAAAGGAAGAAACAAATCGTGAATCCGGCGAGTGGAGGCGCCCACACGGCAAGGACGGCCAATAGAACTCCCGCCGCAACTAACAACATCCAATTCGAACTTGGCCAGATAACCATTACGATGACCAACGCGGTCACCAGCAGCGGCGGCAGCGGGCTGTTTCCCCCTTCGCGCACATGGTACCGTACGAACGCGGCCATGTTTACGCCCATAAAGGCGATGAGCGCTCCAAAATTGAGCATCTCGGCCCCCAATCCGTAGCTGAACAGGCCGAAACTCACCAGCAACGCCCCGGCAAGGGCTATTCCTCCGACAAAGAGAACGTTATTGCGAGGCACGTGCCGCTTGGAATCGACAATTCCGAAGAACGATTGCGGCAACGCGTTACTGCGTCCCATACCGTAGAGCAAACGGGCCGCGCCGATCTGCGCTCCCATTCCCGAACCGAAATTCGCGACAAGCAGCGTGAAGCCGAGGATCGCGAACATAGGTTTCCAAGCACGACCGGCAACGAACGTAAAGGCGGTATCGCTGTTGGGAAAGGGCTCAGTGGCGGGCCACACTAGTTGTGCGGCGTAGACCTCCAGAGCTGAAAGAATGCCGATAACGAGACACGTTAGAACCGTAGCCAACAGGATGTTGCGCCGCGGATTCTCTGCTTCCTCTGAGAGCGTGGAAATACCATCGAAGCCAATGTAGCTGAGCACCGCGATCGAAGTCGCGGCCAGCACAGCCTTCGAATTCCAGAGCTGGGGATCGAAAAATGGACGCGTGAAGAACGACGCACCGCCGTGCGGGTGCCCCGCAATATAACGGACCGCTACCATGAAGAACACAGCTACCACCGCGCCCATGCCTACTGCCAGAGCTGTGTTGACGCGAGCCGAAGTCTTGATTCCTTGAATGTTCAGAAAAGTGAAGACCGCTCCAAAGAAAATTGCCCAACCCCAGTAAGGAATTCCGGGTGCGAAGACATAGGCCTGCTGGCTGCACCAGATGATGCAAATCATGGGGTTGAGCATGTAGTCCATTACCATGCTCCATCCCGTTACATAGCCGAGCGCAGGATTGATCTCTTGCCCCACATAGGTAAACGCAGAGCCAGCGCTGGGATATGCCCGCGCCATGCGGCCGTAGCTGAACGCTGTAAACAGCATGGCCACCATCGCGATGAGAAGAGTAGTGACGACATGTCCGCGTCCGCGATCGCTGAGCACGCCGAAGACCGACATGGGAGCAACCGGCTGAATCACGATTACCCCGTACAAGATCAAGTCCCAGAGCGTGAGCGTGCGTCGGAGTCTTGGAGCGGAGGAGACGGTGGCGGTTGAGGTGGTTTCCATGGGTCGGGCTATTGGATTATGGGAGGGGCGAAATTGTCAAATATTAAAACGATTCTGTAGGGAGCTTCTGCCCCGTTAAGAGATGTCATCCCGATGAGAGCGCAGCTCTCGGAGGGACCTTACGAGCGGAGATAGTGGCAATGCGGCTGCAACGTTTGTTGTGCTGTATGGGTCGTAGGTGGTCCGATCCACAACATCAACGCTGTCGATCGACGTAGGGTCCCTCAACCCGGCTTCGCCGGCTTTCGGGATGACATCGCGTTTGGGATCAGCTTCCGCACCGCTAGGCTTTTACTTCGCTCTGTAGTCGAACCAGTATCCGGGCTGCTCGTTTCCTGACATGTGGCGCGTGTTGTATTCGAGAAGGTAGTTCACGTGGGCGTCGTCGAGCGGGAATGACTTCTTTGGAGCATAGGGATACTCGCCCATGCTTAGAAACGGGAGCGGGGCTACGTAGTTCCCTTCTGCGGCGTAGAAGTCCATGTCTTTCTCGTAGCCGTTGGCGGCGAAGAAATAATCGCGCACCCAGCCTTGGGGCAGCGCGGGTAGATTCGAGGGATCGAAGTCGAGGCGGACTTCGTCGCCGGAGCCGAAGACTGCGAGTTTGTCGTCGGTGGCGGTTAGCAGTGGCGTCACGTTGCCGTAGCGGGTGTAGGTTCCGGCAGGGCGGGTGTAGGGGCCGGTGGCGCTTACTTTCTCGTAGATGTACTGGACATTGCCGGGGGGCGTGCCTTCGATCTTTAGCGGGTAGCCGTGGTGCTGGAGATCGGCGTTGGCGAGGGGAACTGGTGTCAGGCAGTAATCGTAGCGCGGGCATCCGTTCGGCTCGCTCAGGGCAGGCTCTGCCGGCTGTCTCGAGGGCGTCGCGCCCTCGGCTCCGGCGGCCGAGTTGCAATCGCTGATTTCTGTG
>Ga0099828_10003983_pt1 | contig 10384 bp, 11 predicted proteins | sample CZO8metaG_2_FD_79338 | JGI IMG/M metagenome (GOLD analysis project Ga0099828, IMG submission 79338) | Vadose zone soil microbial communities from the Eel River Critical Zone Observatory, Northern California, USA - CZOApr15con2H1.8 metaG | ecosystem: Environmental > Terrestrial > Soil > Vadose...
CCTTCTTCCTGGGTCGCATAATAGGTCGGCAGGTGGAAATAGACCGACCGCTGTTCATAGGTGATCATCTTCTGCATGAGATCCCGGCGCACGAGGACGAAGCCGACGCCTGGAAAGCCTTGGATGCATTTGCCGGAAGACCCGGCGATCACTCCGACATTGTAGGACTGGAAATCGATCTCCTCTCCGGCGAGGCTGCTGACGCCGTCGATCAGCAGAAGGCGACCGGCTTTCTTGACGATCGCCCCGATCTCTTTGATCGGGTTGAGCATGCCAGTGGAGGTTTCATGGTGGACCACGGCCACCACTTCAATGGCTTTGTTCTGCCGGAGCGCAATCTGCACCGGTTCGGTCTCGAACCGCTGATCCCACTCGCCGGCAATATCCATGTTCTGCATCTTGTGGGCGTTGGCGATGTCCGAGATCCGCTGCGAGTACACGCCGTTCTTGACGACCAGGATGCGGCGTCCCGGAGGCAGGCAGGACGTCAGCGCCGCTTCCACCGCCGCCGTGCCCGACCCGGTGATGAGGATGGCCATGTACTCCTGGCTCGGGGCGAAGGCGCGGACGAGCTTGTCCCGGATGCTCTCGATCAGGTCGGAGAATTCGGACTCGCGGTGGCAGATGTCCGGACGCAGTAGGGCCTGCCGCACGCGGTCGGACACATTGACGGGACCGGGATTCAACAAGATCATGACGCAGTTCCTTTCATCGCGGCCTTTCGGAACCGGTCGGTCATGGCCGCCGGCTCGATCTCGACCCGTCCCACGTCATCCGACAACTCCGACACCTTCACGAGCAGAAAACTCGGGCCGTCCTCCTTCAACATCGTTTTCGCTTCATATACCGCATCGTCCAGCTCACGCACCCGCTCCACGTTCCGGTAGCCCGCAGCCTTGGCCATCTGCTCCAGAGGGACGGTCTGCGAGATCGTCGGCTGGTTGCCGGTGCTGCCGTAGACTTCGTTGTCAAACACGATGTGAATGAAATTTTTCAGCTTCAACGCGCCCACCGTGGCCAGGGTCCCCATGGCCATCAGCACATTGCCGTCGCCGTCGAACACCACGACCTTACGCCGGGGCTGGGCCAGGGCAACGCCCAGACCGATGGCCGGAGCCAGCCCCATTGAGCCGATCATGTAAAAATTCTCCGGCCGATCGCGCAGCGCAAACGCCTCACGTGAAGGGAAGCCGTTACACACCACGGCAAGCTCGTCGGTGAGCAATGCGAGCACGGCCCCGATCGCGCGACTCCGGCTGGTCAGGACCCCTTCTTCGGGCCTCACGAGAGGACCCCTTTCGTGATCAGCAGGGCAACCGGGATACGTTGCGTCATACACGCCTGGGCGGCCCAGCCGACGTCTTCCCGGACGGTTTCGGCCCGCACCGTGCGGTGGGGAATGCGCACCAGCTCAAGTTGCTTGGTCATCACCTGCCCCATGACCACATGCTCGGGAGCGTCCTTGCCGTCATGCCCGCGCCAGGAAATCAGCAGCAGGCACGGCTGGAGATACATCAGGTTCAGCGAGACCAACGCGTTGAGGGACGTCCCCAGCCCGGAGTTCTGCATCAAGACCGCCGGGACCTTCCCACCCATGTAAGCGCCCGCCGCTATGCCGAGCGCCTCATCCTCCCGGACTGCCGGAATGTAGGCCCGCCGCTCGATCAGCACCGCGATGGTCCCGGCCAACGTCGAATCCGGCACCCCGGTGAAGAAGTCGAAGCCGACCTCCTGGAGCAGGCTGACAAAGTCTTTGGCGGGAAACGTCATGGAAGGGTCATTATAGCCAACCGCACGGGGAGTTCACAAGGCAGGGTCCCGCTTCCCTTGACACCTCGGCGGCCTACGGATATTCTCGGTCCGCTATGTCCAAGGAAATGGAAATCAACATCCGGCCGATTTTCGCGACGCCGTTCCTGGTGTTCACAATTCCCGACCACGAGCGCATCAACAAGGAACTTCGCCGCGCGATCCTCGAGCGAGAAGCATCCGTTCCCGCCGAGGCGGACCACGAAGTCATCGGATGGTCGTCCCCCCACGACATGTCCATGTTCGAGTGGGCCGGCCCTGTGATGAAGGATCTGCTGGCTCCCGTCGTGGAAGTGGCCACCCAGGCGACGGAATATTCCGAACGGGCGCCCTCCCTCGAAGGCTCGCATCCGCAGTGGCAGATCGTTGAAACGTGGGCGAACGTGCAGCGCAAAGGGGGCATTAACGCGGTGCACCCGCATCCCGGCACGTTCTGGTCGGGTGTGTATTACGTGGACGTGGGGGACATTGCCCCCGACGGCAAATGCGGAGGCGATCTCCAACTCTTCGACCCCCGCGGGTGCTTGCCGACCATGCTGGCCCCGTTTCTCCGGTATGCCGTGTCCGAGCTCCACGACGCAGGGAAGAGCATCTCGCTGACGCCGGAAACCGGCACGTGCGTCCTGTTTCCCGGGTGGCTGTCGCATGCGGTCGGCCTGTACCGAGGCGATCAGCCGCGGATCAGCGTGGCGTTCAATTTGGATCCGATCATCGAGGAGTTCACGGACTGGCGCTTCAATACGTCGCCGAAACCTAGGTAGGATAGGGGCCCGGCTAGCCCTTGGGCTTGATGTCGATCACATCGCCGCCGCGGCGGGTGATGACGACGACCTGGCCGCGGTCGCTGAGGAGGGCCGTCACTGCCCAGCTCACCACACTGATGATCAACGCCCCGAACACGGCCGTCCAGAATCCGTGTACCTCGAACCCTTTGACCAGCTGAGACGTGAGCCACAGGCAAAAGGCGTTCAGCAGGAAGATGAAGAGCCCCAGGGTCACCAGCGTGAACGGCAAGGTCAGGAACAGAAGAACCGGTCGAACGAAGGCATTGATGAGCGCCAACACGAGCGCCGCTGCCAGCAACGACAGCCCCCCGCTGACGTCGATCCCCGGCAACATATAGGCGGCGGCGAGGATCGCCAAGGTATTCGCGAGCAGTCGGATCAGAAAACCCATATTACATGAGCACTCTAAAAGGATGCGCGAGGGGTGTCAAGGCTTATTGCCTTCATGAAGCCGTGGCTCGCTTGCTCGGGCTGCGGCGGGCGGACCCCGTCCGGGCTTTTTTCTTGCGTTTCCCGCGGAACGTCCGCCACTCTTCCTCCATCGCGTGGAAGGCCGCCCGTATCGCGTCCTCGAACGTTTTCTCAGTTTTGCTGGCGGTAAACGTCCCGCCACGCACGTTGCAGACCAGTCGTGCGCTGGCGATCTTCGGTCCCTTATTGTGATGGCTGTTCTTCTCCAGCGTCATCCGCGCATGCAGGATGTCGTCGTGGCCTTCCTGAAGATCGTGTAGGCGGATTTCAATTTCTTCCTGCCAACTTGGCGCCATCTCCATGTTGCGGCTCTCGGTTCGAATATCCATAATCGTCTCCTCAGGTGGTAACTTCTATTATAACGGAGCTTGATCAGCGTGGAATCAAATGCACCGCCGAGGCTTTGACGGTGGCCGTGACGGGAGTCCCTGGCGTGAGGGCCAGATCCCGTTCAGCCTGACGGGTCACCAGCACGGTCAGCGCAAAGCCGCACTCCACGACGAGGCGGGACACCGCCCCGGCCGGACGGATTTCCACGACCCGTCCTGCCAGATGATTGCGGGCGCTGCTGCTCGGACGAGTCCCGATTTCGAGGGTCACGTCCTCGGCCCGAATACAGAGATAGAACTCCTCGCCACGCTTGCTCGGCTCGACTGCCCAGAGCCGCACACCGCCGACCTCCAACACCGCCAGATCGTCCATCCGCTCGACCACCAGGCCGGCCACGACCGTTTCCACGCCGACAATGGCGGCGACGTCCGCGTCGACCGGCCGGCTGAAAACTTCGTCCGGAGGACCGACCTGGAGCACGCGGCCTCCGCCCATCACCGCGACTTCGTCCGCGAGCGCCAGCGCTTCGACCCAATCGTGCGTGACACAGACGATCGGGATGCCCTGGCTCCGCAATAATCCCCGCAACTCGCCCCGCACCTGTTCGCGGGTCGGCGCATCGAGGGCGGACAACGGCTCATCGAGCAGCAGCAGCCGGGGCCGGCGGACCAACACTCTGGCCAACGCCACGCGCTGCTGCTGTCCGCCGGAGAGCTGGGTCGGCCGGCGATTTTCCAATCCCTCCAGGTGCAACAATTGAAGCATCTCTCCCACGCGCCGCGCGCGCTCGCTGGCGCCGGTTCCCTTCAACGCGTAGGCGATGTTTCCGGCGACGGCGAGGTGGGGGAAGAGCGCGTAGTCCTGAAAGAGATAGCCGATGGCACGAGCCTGCGGAGGCGTCTGCACGCCGGTCTCCGCGTCGAACCAAATCTCACCGGCAAAACCGATCCGGCCATGCGTCGGCCGCTCCAGGCCGGCCAGGCACCGTAAGACCGTGGTCTTGCCCGAGCCCGACGGGCCGAACAGGACCAACACGTGCGGCCTCCCCAGCGGGACCCTGAGATCGACCCGGATGGAAGATCCGCTGTCGTACGCCTTCTCGAAAGCGGCCGTCATTTCATCGGCCATACGGTCCACAGGTTCCGGTTCACCGCGTAGACGACCGAGAGGATGAGAAACGAAAAGACCAGCAGCACAAGCGCGGTTTGCGCCGCACCCACGTAGTTCAGCGCCTGGACTTCGTCATAGATGTCGATGGACACCGTGCGGGTCACACCCTGAATGTTCCCGCCGACCATCAGGACCACGCCGAATTCGCCGAGCGTATGCGCGAAGCTGAGAACGCCACCGGTCACCACGCCGGCGACGGACAGCGGAAGCGTCACCCGGAAGAACGTTGCGGGCTTGGAGATGCCGAGCGTCAACGAGGCTTCAACCAGCTTGGGGTCCACAGCCCCGAAGGCCGCGGTGAACGGCTGGACCGCAAAGGGCAGGCTGTACAGCACCGACGCGAGCACGAGGCCTTCAAACGTGAACACCAAGGGATGACCGACGACCGTCTGGTACCATTGCCCGAGCGGGCTCTTCGGCCCGATCGCGACCAGGACGTAGAAGCCCAAAACCGTCGGCGGCAAGACCAGCGGCAGGGCCACAACTGATTCCACCAGAAATTTCCATCGCCGGCGCGAGTACGTCAGCCAGTAGGCGATCGGCATGCCGACCACCAGAAGGATCATCGACGTCAGCGCCGCCAGTTTCAGCGTGAGCAGAATCGCGGTCCAGTTCATGAATCAGCGCTCCTTGATGATCATCACTTCCGTGGCCTTCATCAAAGCGACCGCCGTGTCCCCGACCTTCAATCCTAAGTCCTCCAACGCATCGCGCGTGATCACCGCGGTGATCTTGTGCTCCCCCACGTCGAGGTTCACCTGCGCCAGAATCGCGTCCCGCTTGATGGCCGAGACCTTCCCGACGAGCTTGTTCCGCCCGCTGACATCCTCCCCTTCCGCTCTTTTCCCCAGCCACTTATCGAGGAGAGATTTCTTGAATCGGTACCGTCCGCCGATCTTGGAGCTGGGAATTTTTCCCTCCCACATGTAGCGGTAGAACGTCGGTAGGGTCAAACGCAGGTACTTGGCGGCCTCACGCGCAGTCAACACATCTTGCGGCCCGTCAGCGGCGACGGATCGGCGTTTCTTCGACACGGTTCCCCTCTAGCGGAATCTTATCATGGATGTTGCGCCGCTTGTTCCGGCAGAAAAAAGCCGTACCGCTTGAACACAGCGGCGCCTTCAGGCCCTCTGATGTAACTCAGAAACGCACGCGCGGCCTTCACATCCTTCGCCGCCTTTAAAATCACTGCGCCTTGCTCGAGCCGCGGATAGGCTTCCAAGGGCACTTCCCAATACGTTCCGGATTCCTTCATAGCCGGCGCAACCGCCAGTGACAGTGCGATGACACCGATATCCGCACCGCCGGTCTGGACAAACTGAGCCGTCTGCGAGATATTCTCGCCCAGTACCAGTTTGTCCTTCATCGCTTCATAGATCTTGTAATGTTCCATCGCAGCGACGGCCGCCCGTCCATACGGCGCATGCTTGGGATTCGCGATGGCGATCTTCTTCACCGATGGATGCTGCAGGGCCTTGATCTCTAACGATCCAACATCTATCGGAGAACCTTTGGGTACCCACACCACGATGCGGCCGATGGCATACATATAGAGCGTCCCCGGCTCCGCCAGGCCGGCTTCTTCCAGTTTCTTCGGATAGCCGATGTCGGCGGAGAAAAACACATCGAACGGCGCGCCGTTCGAAAGCTGCGCATAGAAATTCCCCGACGATCCCAAAGACAATTTGACCGTGTTCCTGGTCTTCTTCTCGAAATCCGCCACGATCTCCTTGAACGCGAAGTTCAAATCGGATGCCGCTGCCACGGTGATCTCGGCCGCCCGCACGGCGCTGACCCACAGACACAGCACGCATGTCACAGCCGTGACAAACCACTTAGAGGCTCGCATAATTGTGACCTCGCTCATCTGACAGAATTGCCGTCTTGTGCACGGCAACCTGGTCTTCAAAATGGAAAGCGTACCGTCAATAGCCATGTGTGGTCCTGGTTACGGAAAGAGGTAATAGGGGTCTGATACCCGAGGCCAACGACGGCTTTGACCCTGTCCCAGACCGGGAACCGGCCGAGGATCAGGCCTGGCGTTATTGTCCATTGGTTTTTATTTTTTGTCGTAGCCGGGCCGTCTATCCAATGGGTGTAGCTGAACTCGACCTCAGGCCAGAGATACGTGAAACCATAGAGCTGTAACGCTGTATTCCAGACGATCGGCATGCCGATTACCTTTTCGTGTCCGTCAGGAATGCTCGCGCTCACGGTGCTTTGAATGTCGAAGCCCTCGGTCCTTGTTCCCCAACCTTTGCCGGCGGCAAGCGTAGGGGTATAGATAATCTGTTTCTTCGAGAACTCATCGACTCCAGTCGGAATGGTCATGCCGAGGAAGCCTGTCAGGATATAGTTTCCGTGCTCCTCGTTGGCGGTCAGAAACCGGTACTTCAACAGGAAGTTCATATCGACCAAACCTTCCTCCTTAAAGGGCTTTTTCGGAGTCCTGATCACTTGGTAGGTCGGAATGCCGATAATGATCTCAGTGTTTTCTGTAGGGATCAGTTCCAGACCTTTTTGCCCGCCATAGTTAGTCTGGTATTCGCCGTTCAACCTTTTCTGCCAGATGAAATCTTCGCGTATCTCTTGTTCAAGTCGTGGAGTGACGGTCACGATCGGCGTCATCCAATGTGGCTGCCCTTCTTTTGCCTTGTCTGATCGGACAAACCAGTTCCGAAAATAGTCCCCGTCATCCGCCGACGCCGTTCCGACCGCCACGATCAAAAGTCCCAACACAAGTCCGGCTATCTTGCGACTCATCGGTTCCTCCCCAATAGACAATGTCGCCAACATCACATCCTGGAGAGGATGATACTAAAATAGTATATTATTGTCAATACTAGCTTTATTTTATCGTAAACGCGACAAAAAATATATTTCTTATAAAGCTGTCAGATCCCCCAGCCGCCGCTGAGGTGGTCTCGAGATACAGAACGGCAAACCGTTCATGATCCACCTCCTCCACATTGATTAACGCATGAGCACTTGCCCGCTCTTGCTCCAATACCAGAAGATCGAGAAGTTGGGATAGATAGATTCTGTGGCGTTCTGGCCCGCGACGGTGAACAAGACCCCGACTGCGCCCACAATGTTCGAGTCGCCAAAGCGCCACTGGATCGCTGGCTCGACCCCCAGAATGCTGAATCCATGCTGTTGCCCTCGATTAAGCGCATGCCCATCGAGACGCCACGGGATGCCATGGATGCTTACAAATTCCAAGGTGTAACCCAACCCTTTATTGTCATTCAGTATGTGTTCGAAGGCTATACGCGTGTTGATCACATCGGGGACGTAGGTCGTCTCCAGCCCTTCGCTCCCCGGAGGCTCATACGTGTAGTACGCGTTTGCGCTGATCCGAAAGGGCCGAAGGTTCTTTCGAGTCTCCACACCCTCGGTGAGGGCCAGTGAGCCGAACTGCGTGGCGGGGAGGCGGCCTAACGGAGCAAATCGGCCCGGCGGTGTCTTGGTGCCCGTGAGCCATTTGCCGGTGGGGAGTCCCACGCCTGTAAACGATGTCACGGAGGGGCGCCACGTGTCTGGATCCTGCACAATGGGTCGGTAAAAGACCACCAGAGAGGTGTCACCCAACCCCGTGTTGGTCTTCCAAGGCCCCCCTTGGCCGCGGTTAAAGCTCGCCGTGTCTTTGACCCAAAACGAGTTCAGAGAAGTGGCGACGAGAAACTGGATGTGGTTAGTGACCCCATAGCCCATCTGGACAAATGGGTCCTGGACCGAATAGAGATGTATCGGCCCGTCTTGCCGCTCAGATGACAGGGTGAACCGGTTCCCGAAACTGTGCTCCCCAACTTGGGAAAAAATGAAGGGGCGGAGATAGAACTGCCCTTTGGGTTGAAGGTCCGCACTGCTGACCAGGATCGGACCATGTGAAAACGGGTTCCAGCTCTCCCTATATTTCTGGATTTCTTCCTCTGCTGGCACCCAGCTCCAAGCGTGAGCAGGATCGGGACGAGCCATTGAAACAAAGCAACCGAATCCTAAGACAAAGCACGTGCTCCAAAGAATGGTCTCCCATTGACTCCTCATCATCAACCCCCTTCGCCTTCACAGAACTCTCTTACTGCTGTTCTTCGATCGACAGCGACGCAAGAAGGCATGTCCGGACGCTGCTAGGAAATCCTAGCCTTCAGGCCTACAGCGCTGCGCTACAGTTCTAGTTGCTTAGAGGGAAGAGAGCGGGGGCGCGCGGGCGTGTAAGGTTGTGGAAGGAAGCGTGGAAATCGAAATGACGACAGGAGCCGGTGTATGGCACGACCATCTCGGTTCGGGCGCAATCGGGGGGCTAAACGCTGCCAGTCCCGCTTCGCCGCTCGTGCCGATCCAAGTGCAGATCTGGTGATGGGGCTTGGCAGGCTCTCCCGGCTGGGGCACGCCTGCCTCCAGCACCCACACATGCATCCAGATCGCAAGAGAAAAATAACTGAGACAGGTGGTCCAACAAAGGAGACGTAGAAACCGTCTTGGGATTGGGATCATAGCCCGGTACTCTATGACCGGAATGCAGCCTTAGTCAACCACTGCGTGACATTTCCCAGCTCCTTTCATGAGTTTAGACAAAGTTCGTGTTCTTACATCCAGCGGATGTGGAGCTGAATGAGGAAGGCATTTCCCCCTGCTGTACTGCCCCACTTAAAATTTGGACAGGGAGAATGAGCTAGGGAGAATGCGGGAAACTCAGCGAAATCTGTTCACAACGAGAAGGAGAAACTAGCTGTCCAGAAATTAAATAGCTACCCTTTTATGCACACCAGCGGCTCCAGCCTCGCCACTTTGCGTGACAGCTTCGCCTCATTCGCCGCATCCACGACCGCGCTGACATCCTTATAGGCGCCCGGCGCTTCTTCGGCCACGCCACGATACGACGGGCTGCGGATCAGGATGCCTTGGCGTTTCAGTTGGTCAACGACCTCGCGGCCGTGCCACCGCTTCGTGGCCTGTGTCCGGCTCATGTTGCGGCCGGCGCCGTGGCAGGACGAGCCGAAGGCGATCCCCATGCCTTCGCCGGTGCCGGCCAGAATATAGGACGCGGTGCCCATGGTCCCGCCGATCAGGACCGGCTGGCCCACCTCGCGCAGCGCTGCAGGGATGTCGGAATGGCCGGGACCGAAGGCGCGCGTCGCGCCCTTGCGGTGCACGAAGAGACGCCTCGGCCGGCTGTCGAGGACATGCTCCTCCACTTTGCAGGTGTTGTGCGACACGTCGTAGAGCAGTGGGAGCTCGGCCTTGGGCAGTACCTCGGCGAACGCCCGGCGGACCAGATGGGTGATGACCTGGCGATTGGCCAGCGCGCAATTGATGGCCGCGCGCATCGCGCCCAAATAGGCCCGGCCGACGTCCGAATGAATAGGCGCGCAGGCCAATTCGCGATCGGGCAGCGCAATCCCGTGACCGGCGGCGGTGGTCACCATTTTTTTCAGGAACTCGGTGCCGATCTGATGCCCGAGGCCGCGCGAGCCGCAATGAATGCTCACCACGACGTCTCCCTCGCGAACCCCGAACACAGAGGCCACCCGGAGATCAAACACCTTCACCACCTGCTGGACCTCCAGGTAGTGGTTTCCCGACCCGAGGGTGCCCACCTCGTCCTGCTGCCGCTTCTTGGCATGATCCGACACTTCCTCAGGCCGGGCTCCCGCCATGCAGCCGCGCTCCTCGATACGCTCCAGATCGGCCGGCAAGCCGTAGCCGTTCTCAACGGCCCATTGCGCGCCGCCGGTGAGCATGGCGTCCATGCCCTTGCGGTCGAGATGAACCTTGCCGGTGCTCCCCACCCCAGCCGGGATCCGGCGAAACAGCAC
>Ga0099828_10003989_pt1 | contig 10376 bp, 9 predicted proteins | sample CZO8metaG_2_FD_79338 | JGI IMG/M metagenome (GOLD analysis project Ga0099828, IMG submission 79338) | Vadose zone soil microbial communities from the Eel River Critical Zone Observatory, Northern California, USA - CZOApr15con2H1.8 metaG | ecosystem: Environmental > Terrestrial > Soil > Vadose...
CCCGATGCAGCTGCTCGACGTGGACGCCGACCACGAGCCGAGCGCAGCCGATCTGGCCTGGGCCCGCGGCCTGGTCGAGGATCCGTGCGCGGTGCCGTCATCGCCCATGCCTTCGCCGGTGACGCCGTCGGCTGGCGATCCGGGCTAAGCCGGTGGCCATCCGGCGCGGCCGCGGCGCGGCCGCAGAGCATGCGGAAACGGACGGCGGGCGCGGGAACGTCGTCTCGCTGCCCGGCCGTCGGCGGCGCGGCAGCCAGGCCCCGACCGACGCGCTGACGGTCCGCGAAATGCTCGCCCTGGATGCCATGCGCGGGGCGAAGATCATCGCCGGAACCGATGGGCTCGACCGCCTGGTCCGGCGGCTCAATGCCATGACGGTGCCGAACATCGTCCGGTGGACCAAGCAGGATGAGTTCCTGCTGACCACCGGATACCCGCTGCCCCGCCAGCCGGAGGAGTTCTGCCAGCTGATCGAGCAACTGGCCGCTAACGGCCTGGCAGGCCTCGGCGTGAAACTGGACGAGTACCTCGCCGAGGTACCGCCAGCAGCGGTGGCGCTGGCCGACCGGGCGGGCTTCCCGATCGTAGTGATCCCCGCCACGTCGCCGCTTGATGACGTGCTGAGCCAGACGTTCGAGACGATCGTTAACCGGCAGGCGGCCGCGCTGGCCAGAAGGCAGCAGATTCATGACGCGTTCCTTCGCGTCGCGCTGACCGGGGGGGGCCTGGCCCGGCTGTCCGACGAGCTCGCCGAGATCCTGCCCGGTGCTGATGTGGTCATCTGCGACCCGGCCGGGTACCCGCTGGCCGCTACCACACGGTCCGGCGTCCAGGCTCGTAGCTTCCGCGACGCCAGCGGCCTGGTGGACACCACCCGGCTGATCGGGGGCGTGCACAAGGACGCCGAGACCGGGACGGGCTGGGCGGCCGGGGTCATCCGCGCTGGCGACATGCGGCACGGGTTCGTACTCGCGGTTGGTGGGACGCCGGGCCTACCTGCGGTGGCTGGCCTGGCGGTCGAGCAAGCGGCGCTCGTGGCAGCGCTGGAGATCACCCGCGATCTTGCCGTGCTCGCGGTCGAGCAGCAGTTCGCCTCGAACGCGCTGCACGACCTGGTCACCGGCACGGCGGCCGGCATGGACCACGCGCTGGCGCGGGCTGTCAGGTTCGGCTGGGACCTGCAGCGGCCGCTGGCCGTGCTGGTGGCCCGGCATTGCGGTGCCGAGCGCGGCGACGAGCCGTCCCGCCAGCAGGAGGCGTCCGCGCTGCGCGCGGTGGAGCTGTGGACTCTGGCGATCCGCGACAGGGACCGGAATGCGGCGGTAGCCGGGTTCGCCACCGAGCTCGTGGCCGTGGTCGGAGCTGCCGACGCGGAAGCGCTCGCCCGCAAGGTGCATGCGGACATGACGGCGTCGACGGGGCGGGCCTACTCGGTGGGAGTCAGCCAGGTCGCCGCCGGACCGCTGGACATCCCGCGCCTGTACGAAGAGGCGAGGGTGGCGCTGCAGGTCGGCCTGCGGCTCAGCGGCAGCGGCGCGGTCACCAGCTTTGCCGGGCTCGGCCTGTACCGGCTGATCAGCAACGTGAGCCAGGCAGAGCTGCGGGCATTTGTGCGCGACACGCTTGGCCCTGTGCTTGAGCTGCCCGAGCCGGCCCGCGCGGACCTGCTCAAGTCGCTGGCGGTGCTCTCTGGCACGCGCTTCAATGTGGCCGAATCGGCCCGTATCCTGCACTACCACTACAACACCATGCGCTACCGGGTGACGAAGCTGGAGCGGATGCTGGGCGAGTTCGCGAACGACGCGGCAGTGGCGCTGCGGATTGGCGTTGCCCTGGAAATCCTGCGCATGTATGAGATATCCGGCGACACGCTGCAGACACTGCTGTGAACTGGCCGGCCCGGGCTGTCCCGGCGGCGTGAACTGCCTATTGACCCCCTGAGCAGCGGCGCGATCAGGATTCAGGCTGCTCCGGGCCACCAACGATCTTGCATGCGCTGTCGACGGTCTCGATCCGTGCGAACGCAACTTCCAGGCAGAGCAGGGTCGCCCCGTGCCGCTCCGGGCTAGTCCCCGCCGTCGCGTCCCGCAGGACCAGGCGCCGGTAGTCCAGGTTCCTCGCGTGCTGGATTGTGAAGGAGACGCACACATCCGTGCAGACGCTCACGGCGACCAGATTTTCAATCCCGTGCAGCCGCAGCACCAGGTCCAGCTCGGTGCCGGGGAACGCGTCATACCGGCGCTTCGCTCTGATAATCAGGTCGGATGGCTCCGGAGCCAGGCCGTTCGTGATCTCGATCCCGGTGCCGCCCTCGACGCAGTGGATGGGCTCGAAGAAGCGCTCGATGCCGAAGTCCTGGCGCCCTGGCCGGCTCAGGCTCAGCCCACAGGCGGAGCGGTGACCTGCACGTCGAGCACGGTGGGCCGGGCAGCGGCCAGCGCCGCCCGGACGGCATCCCCTACCTCCGGCAGGCGGTCCACCCGGATGGCGTCGGCACCGAACCCGCGCGCGATCGCTACCAGGTCCACGCTGGGGTCGGCGATGTCCAGCCCCACACTGGGGGCGTCCTGGGCGGACGGCCCGTGCATCTCGGCCAGGAACCGCCGCAGGATCAGATAGCCACGATTGTTCATGACCACGACCACGACCGGGAGCTCCTCCCGGACCGCCGTCCAGAGCGCCTGCGGCGAGTAGAGGAAGGAGCCATCTCCCACCACGCTCACCACCGGTTTACGGTCCCGGCCCAGCGAGACCCCCAGGGCGGCGGGAAGCCCCCAGCCGAGGCCGCCGCCACGCGAGTAGAGAAACCGGCCCGGCGTCCGGACCCGGTGGAAGGCTCGGACATACGGGTCGTTGGTGACTCCCTCGTCGACCACCGTGGTTTCGGGCGGGAGCGCCGCCAGCAGCGCCTCGACCGTCGGCAGCGGATGCATCCGCCCGTCCTCGCCGGGCCGGGCCGCCCGGACCCGCTCATGCAGACGCTGCAGATGTTCCTCCGCCTGTGCCCCGGCAGCCTGGATCAGTTCCCTGGTCTGAGTTTCGTCTATCCCGGAAAGCAGCGGCAGGAGCGCCTCGAGGGTGGCGCACGGGTCGCCTACCAGTCCCAGCGAGGTCGGGTAGGTCCGCCCGATATCTTCTGCGGCCGGGGACAGATGGAGCAGCTGGAGTTCCGGCGGCACCGGCCAGGTCTCCCGGTACCCGAACGTCATGAACCCGCGCGCGCCGATGAGAAGCACGGTATGGAGCCCGGACAGGAGAGCGCGCGTCTGCTCGGCGTCCGGCGGAAGCGCGCCGGCCCACAACGGGTGGGCCGTGGGGAAGACGAGCGTGGAGTGCATCGCGGTACCGTATACCCGGCAGCCCAGCCGCTCGGCCACCGCGACCAGCGCGCCGGTCGCCCCGGAGCGGCCCACCTCATCACCCGCGACCACCGCGAAACGCGCACGGGGGGCGGCCAGGATGGTCGAGGCCAGGTCGGCCAGCGCAGCGGGGACGGTCCGCCGCTCGATGCGCGACGCCGCAGGCACCGGGAACTCGCCCTTGTCCTGCAGGACATCCATGGGCATCGCAACGAACACCGGCCCGGTGGGGGGCGATGCGGCGTCATGGAAGGCTCGGCGGAGCACCGGCCCGAGGTCGGCGGTCCGGTGGACCTCGTGGGCCCACTTCACCAGGCCGGCTGCCATGCCAGTCAGGTTGCCGGACAGGAACGGCTCCGCCAGCAGGTGACGCCGGTCCTGCTGTCCGGCGGTCACCACCATCGGCGTGCCGGTGGCCCGCGAGTTGGACAGATTCCCCATCGCGTTTCCCAGGCCAGTGGCGGTGTGGACGTTGAGGAAGGATGGCCGTCCGGTGGCCTGCGCATAACCGTCGGCCATGCCAGCCGCTACGGATTCGTGCAAAGCGAACACGTAATGAAACCGGTCCTCCCCAGCCAGAGCGCCCATGAGCGGGAGCTCGGTAGTTCCAGGGTTTCCGAAAATATGCCGCACATGTTCTGTCGCTAGAATCTCGAGAAGGACATCCACACCAGATCGCAATTGGCCCATAGTCATCATGGTAGCGACGCTCAGGCGGGTGAAGCGGGTCGCCTCCACGGATAATCGTTTGGAAGGAAATGATGGGCGATACTTTCGTGCTGTTGCATGGATCATGGCACGGCGGATGGGCATGGGAGCCAACCGCGTGGTGCCTTCGCGAACTCGGCCACACCGCGTATGCGCCCACGTATCCGGGGCATTGGCCAGGGGTGAGCCGGGTGGGCATCACTCACGATGATTACGTGGCGGCAGTGACTAGCTTCATCGAGCGGAGGGATTTGCGGGAAGTCATTCTCGTGGGGCACAGTTTCGGTGGATCCGTGGTCAGCCGGGTCTCGCAGCGGATACCCGAACGGCTCAAACGCCTGGTGTTCCACACCGCCTTCGTGGTGGAGGACGGCGGCAGCGTCAACGACAACCTCGCTCCCGAGCAGACGGCCTTGTTCGCCCAGTCCGCCAGTGCGAGCCCCGACAATACCGTGGAGTGCCCCTGGGAAGTGTTCCGCGACCTGTTCATCCAGGACGCGTCGGCGGAGGACGCCAGGTCCGTGTGGGAACGCCTGGTCCCGCAGCCGTTCCAGCCATGGGACGCCAAGCTCGACCTCGCGGAGTTCTACCGCGCCGGGCTGCCCACGAGCTACATCGCGGTGGCGGAGGACCGGGCCCTGCCGGAGGGGGCCTGGCATCCTGGCATGTCATCCCGGCTGGGCAGGTGCAAGATCGTCGAGATGGCGGGCAGCCACGAGGTGATGTTCACGCGGCCGACCGAGCTTGCCCGCAAGCTCGCCGAAGCCGCCAACGACTGAGGAGGCGGGTGTGGAAGTCCCCGAAGTCAACAGAGCAGCCGGCCACTGGGCATAACTGATGACATCCGGAGATCCCGCCGGTGACCTGGGCCGAACCGGCGATGCCGCCACCAAGTACTGCGTTGCCTGGCCACCAGGTTTGCCATGCTCGCAGAAAGGCGGTCTGAGGTGACATCACTGGGGCTTGAGCGGCATGTCGTCGATCGCGAGGTCTACGGTCGAACCGTCGGCCGGTTCCGTGAGGCAGGCATTCTGCTGCCTACGTTCGCCCAGCTGGCCACGCCGGGCAGCATCCCGGCGAAGGTCCGGGAGTCGCTGGCCGGGGTGAAGGCGGATGAGGCGGACCCGCGGAACCTCTTCCGGGTGCACTGGTACAACGACGGCGGGCGCACCGGCCAGGTAGCCGTGCCGGTTCACGTGGTCCTGCCGAGTGAATTCACCGGTGTGGAAGCGCGGATCGTGGTGGCTATCGGCGGCCTCTTCCCGATGATCCGGGCCCACAAGGTGCTCGCCGCCTACGGGTGCCTGGCTCCCCGCATCGTCACCGGCGCGTTCGATCCGACCAGGAACCGGGCTGTATGGCCTTCCACGGGAAACTATTGCCGGGGCGGTGTCGCGATCTCCCGTCTAATGGGTTGCCGGGGGATGGCCGTGCTGCCCGAGGGAATGAGCCGGGAGCGTTTCGCGTGGCTTGAGGACTGGGTCCGCGACGCTGAGGACATCATCTGCACGCCGGGAACCGAGAGCAACGTCAAGGAGATCTACGACAAGTGCGCAGAACTGTCCGCCGATCCCGGCAATGTCATCTTCAACCAGTTTTCGGAGTTCGGTAACCACCTCGTCCATTACCGGTGCACGGGCAGAGCGCTCGGGGCAGTGTTCGATTCGATGGCCGAATCCGAGCCAGGCCTGCGGTTGCGTGCCTTCACGTCGGCCTCGGGCTCGGCCGGCACTCTCGGCGCCGGTGACTACCTCAAGGAGCGCTACGGCTCCAAGATCGTCGCGGTGGAGGCGCTCGAGTGCCCGACGATGCTGGCGAACGGGTTCGGCGAGCACAACATCCAGGGAATCGGCGACAAGCACATCCCGCTCGTCCACAACGTGATGAACACCGACCTGGTCGCCGGGATCTCCGACCGGGCCACCGACCAGTTGTCGGTGCTCTTCGCTGCCGGGGAGGGTATTGAGTACCTCCGGGTGTGGCGGCGGGTCCCGGAGCACGTGCTTGAGGCGCTGCCCGCCTTCGGGCTGTCAAGCATCTGCAACATCCTGGCCGCCGTGAAGACTGCGAAATATCTGCGTCTCGGGCCGGACGACGTGATCATTACGGTGGCTACGGACGGGGCGGGGATGTACGGGAGCGAGCGTGAGCGCATCGCTGCTCGCGATTTCCCCGGCGGGTTCGGGATGGTCGACGCGGCCGAGGCCTTCGGCCGGTGGATGCTCGCGGCCGGCACCGATGACCTGCTGGAGGCGACGCTGGCGGACCGGGATCGCATTTTCAATCTCGGCTACTACACCTGGGTCGAGCAGCAAGGGGTATCGCTGTCCGACTTCGAGTCGCGGCGTGATCAGCAGTTCTGGGTCGGCCTGCGCGACCTGCTGCCCGCCTGGGACGCCATGATCGAGGAGTTCAACGAGCGGACCGGCCTAGCGGTGGCGAGATGACATCGCGTGCTAGCACAATCCGCTGCCAGGGGTGCGGCTACGTCGCCGACCCGGACGACCCTTACCCGTTCCGGTGCCCGCGGGCCGGGACCGATGACACCGACCATGTGCTGACCCGTGTGCTCGGCCTGGAGGGTACTCACTGTCCTTGCGGCAGCGAAGAGAACCCGTTCTTGCGCTATCGCGCACTCATGCACTCCTACCACGTGGCCATGGCCCACGGAATCTCCGACGCTGGCTACAGCGACCTGGTGGCATCGCTCGACGTGTCGGTCGCCGCCGTCGACGGCCACGGATTCCGGGTCACGCCATTCTTCCGCAGCCGGGAATTGAGCGAGTCACTGGCCTTCTCCGCCACCGGCGGAGTGTGGATCAAGAACGAGACCGAAAACGTGTCGGGCTCGCACAAGGGCAGGCACCTCATGGGTGTGCTCATACATCTGGCTGTCATGGAAGAATGCGCTCTCCTACACCCCGGAAACCGCCGCGACCTGGCGATCGCGAGCTGCGGGAACGCGGCACTGGCCGCGGCCGTGGTGGCCCGGGCCGGCGGCTGGCGGCTCAGGGTGTTCGTTCCGCCCGATGCCGACCCGGGCATAGTTCACCGGCTGCGCGAGCTCCAGGCGAACGTTGTGGTCTGCCCCCGCGAGCGCGGTGCGCTCGGGGAGCCGGCGTACCTGCGGCTGCGGGAGGAACTGGACTGCGGGGCGCTGCCGTTCACCACTCAGGGAAACGAGAACGGGCTCACTATCGAGGGTGGCGAGACTTTGGGCTATGAGCTTGTGACTGATCTCGCGATCTTGCCCGGCGGCCTGGACCACCTGATCGTCCAGGTCGGTGGGGGAGCCCTGGCCAGCTCGTGCATTCAGGCGCTACACGAGGCAGTGGGGCTGGGCGCACTAGACCAGCTTCCACGCATCCACACCGTGCAGACGCTTGGAGCGCACCCACTGGAACGAGCTTACAGGCGGGTGCGGGCGTTGCTGCCGGATGAATCCGGCCCAGAAACGGTGCGCCAGGCGATGGTAAAGGCCGCTGCCCATCGGTCGGCGTTCATGCACGCCTGGGAGGAGCAGCCCACGAGCGTGGCGACGGGCATTCTCGACGACGAGACCTACGACTGGCTGGCCGTCGTGGAGGGCATGTTGACGACAGGCGGTCGGCCGCTGGTCGTGAGTGAGGACTTGCTTGTCGAGGCCAACTGGCTGGCCGTGTCCAAGACTGGGATCCAGGTCGACCCCACCGGCTCGTCAGGCCTAGCCGGATTGCTCGAGATGCGGCGCTCCGGTGCGATTGGCGACCATGACCGCGTCGCTGTGCTGTTCACCGGGATCCAGCGATAGCCGTCCGGCGTGCCGGCCCACCGGCCGCGCAGCCCACCGCGTCTCTACCGGTGGCGGCTCACTCGCATGGGTGTCCGCCGCCGTTGAAGACGTCTATCTGGCGGCAAGGTTTGGTCACTGACGGTGTCGATGTGAAGTGAGTTGCGGAGCGTGGGGGGCTTCCTGGACTACCAGCGCGACGCTTGATTGGAAGTGCCGGGGACTGAGCGACGACCAGCTGCGGGTGGCAGTACCGCCCGCGTCGATGACGCTGGGCGGGCTGGTGAAGCACCTGGCGCCGGCTGCTGGACGCTCACCGCGACCATCGGTGGCGAGAAGGCCGGCGCGATCACAGTTCCAGTTGCAGCGCTCATAGCCGGCAGGTGACCACACCATAACCGCCACAGTGCGCTGAACCCGCGATCATCACAGCGGCTATGACCGGACGTTGGTGCCAGGTAGCGGCCCGTCGCTAAGGAGGCCTAAATTCTGCGATCTGGCGCCCGTCCCGATCGTTCGGCAACGTCGCCAGTGCCCGTCCGGACGGTCATACTGCGTGTGTGCCTACCTCCTGCCCGAAGCCGGAGGTGAGGCCAGCCAGAAGGGGGTGTTGCGTGATCAGCAGCGTAGTCGTCAGCTACCAGGTCCGGCCCGAGGCCGTCGCCGAGCACGTCCGCCTGATCGAGGCCGTGTTCGAGCAGCTGCATGCCGAGCAGCCGGGCAATGTCGAGTACAAGGTCGTGCGCCTTCAGGACGGGGTGTAGTTCGTGCACGTGTCGTCGGCGGACACGCCGGACGGGTCGAACCCCCTGCCTGAACTGGCGGCGTTCAAGGAGTTCGGCCGGGACTCAGCCGCCCGGGTCGCCACCGCCCCGGTGCCCACGGCTGCCGACATTGTCGGGTCGTATTACCCGGGGACACCGGTGACGGACCGCAGATAGCTCACAGTCCGTACAACGACCGTCACGCCAAAATGGCATGAACAGCACCGCATACGGCCGAGCTGCCGGTACGCGGCACCAGGGACGTCTCCGCGAAACGCCAGCAGTTGCTAGCGAGCGCCAGAGTGCTTCATCGTCGCGCGACCGTCGGCTAGATGAGGACGCCGGTCAGCGTTCCGTGCTGCCCGCTGAACCTGGTCCGCGGGCAGCGAGTTTGGCCGCCGAGGTTGTATGGCCTCTGAGCTAGGCCGGGAGGTGGCTGGGCCGGCGTTGCACCTGGCCGTTGCGGCGGATTTGTTTCCGGCACGGGCGGGCCGCCAGCGCAGTAATGCGCGCGTGACTGCGCTCAGGTCCAGAAATCGATGCTCGCCTGCGGGTCCGTTGTTGCGCCCCAGAACTCAGTGACCTTGCCATCGCGGACGTGGCTGACGTTCGCCACCGGAACCTCGATCGACTTACCGCTGCGGGACGCGGACAGCGTACACAGCGCAACGGCGTGCTCGTCGTTGGCGAGCACATCGTGAACGTCCAGCCGGAACGTGCCACCGGTCTCCTCGGCCAGCCTGCCAAAGAACCCGAAGACCTCGTCCCGGCCGTGATAGGTGCCGCTCAGCGGCCCGGCACCCGACACGTGCCAGGTCACATCGTCGGCGATCAATCCAGACAGCGCGGCCAGGTCTCCGTGCGCAAAAGCCTCGTAGCCTCGGCGTGTCACTTCGACGTTCGGGTGCTCGGACATGACTGCCTCCGGTGCTGGTCTTCCCCGGATCACGCTGATCCGAGGCGGTATCTGTACGGTAACGTTCCGTCGCCGGCCCGGACATTGCTTTCGCCGCGTTCAGCCTGCCCGCTACAAGATGGCGGCCCGTGAACTTCGCCGATTCGGCTCAACACCTCGCCAGCTGACCGTCCTAGACTCCGATGGCCGGCCGCCTGATCAAGACAGACGGCCCGCCCTGCGGCGCGCGCCGCGTGCCATCGGCGGCATAGCGAGCGCTTACGGCGGCCGGGTACCCGCGGCTGGTGTTCAGTTGGCGGTCAGGCCGAATAGGGGCGGCAGGCCTCGAAGCCGCTGATCTGGATCTGGCCGGCGCTGCCGCTGGTCCTGAATCTGTCCGCCGTCAGGCGGTGGCGGCCGCTGCGGCCAGGACTTCCTCCACGACCGCGGCGATGTCGGCGTCGGTGGTGCGGTGGTTCACGATATAGGCGCGAAGAGCGAAGGCACCGCGGACGCTGGCGTTGGACAGGTAGACGTGCCCGCGACGGGATACCTCGCGCAGAATCGCGGCGTTGCGCTGACCCAGTTCCGCCTCCGGGGCGTCGTTCCAGCGGAAGCACACCGTGCTGAGCTCAACCGGTGCCAGCAGCTCCAGGGTGGGCTCGGCCCCTACCAGCCGTGCCAGTAGCTGCGCGTGGCGAAGGTCCTCGCGGATCGCCGCACGGAATTGGCCGATGCCGTGGTAGCGCAGCGACAGCCACAGCTTGAGCGCCCGGAACCGGCGAGACAGCTCGAGGGACTCCTCGAAGAACGCGAAGCCCTCGACCGGGTCGCCGGCGAGGCTCGCCGCGTACTCACCGGTGTAGGCGAAGGCCCGGCGC
>Ga0099828_10003990_pt1 | contig 10372 bp, 7 predicted proteins | sample CZO8metaG_2_FD_79338 | JGI IMG/M metagenome (GOLD analysis project Ga0099828, IMG submission 79338) | Vadose zone soil microbial communities from the Eel River Critical Zone Observatory, Northern California, USA - CZOApr15con2H1.8 metaG | ecosystem: Environmental > Terrestrial > Soil > Vadose...
ACGTCATCGGCGTCTCAGGCTATTGCGTCTCGGTCAGCATGCTTGGAAAGCCGGATGTCGGCCTCGTCACGATGAGCGAAACGGCGCGGGTCTGCCGCGATATCTGCAAATCGGTATCGATCCCCGTCATGGTCGATGCCGATGCCGGCTATGGCGACGCGCTCAACGCGATGCGGACGGTGGATGCCATCATCGAGGCCGGCGCCGGCGGCCTTGGCCCACGAGGCGCCGCCGGGCCGGAGCCCGACCACCACGCTCGCGCCGCTGTCCCGCAGATTCAGCGCGTGGGCATGGCCCTGGCTGCCGAAGCCGATGATGCCGAACGTCCGGCCCAGGAGCCGAGAGCGATCGGCGTCGAGGTCGTAGAACACCTGGGGGGTCGCCATGTCAGACGGTCTCCGACGTGAGTGTGAGCTGGGCGGTGGCCGGCGCCCGCTCGAGCGCCACGGCGCCGCTGCGCGCCACGTCCAGCACGTCGAAGCGCTCCAGCGCACGGAGGAAGGACAGGACGAACGCTTCTGGGCCGCTGACCTCCAGGATGACGGCCTCGGGGGACTCGTCCACGATGGCGGCCTTGTAGAGCAACGCGACGTCCAGCAGCTCGGCGTAGCGCGCATCGCCCGGCCGGACCTTCACCAGTGCCAGCTCGCGGGTCACGCCCTCGCGCGAGGGGAACGCGGCGACCTCCCGCACGCCGACCACCTTGTCCAGCTGCTTTGCCGTCCGGTCCGCCGTCGCCTGGTCCGTCTGCATCATGATCGTCAGCCTCGCGAGTCCCGGCGAGGCATTCGGCCCCACCGCGATGCTCTTGATGGAAAGGTTGCGCCGCCGGAGCATTCCGAAGGCGCGGTTCAGGGTGACCAGCTCGTTCTGCAACAGCACCGACAGCGTGTGGCCGCCGCTCATGCCGGCACCAGCGGCGCCGGCTCACACTCGATGGGCTCCGAGAGCGACGCGCCCGGCGGGATCATCGGGAAGACGTTCGCTTCCTGCTCGATGACGAACTCCACCAGCGCGGGACCCGGCACGTCCATCGCCGCCCGCACCGCGTCTGCGGTGCGGTTGGCCTCCGCCACGCGCCAGCCGGGCACCCCGTACGCCTCGGCCAGCTTCACGTAGTCGGGGCTCCAGATCGGCGTGGCGGAGTAGCGGCGGCCGTGGAAGAACTGCTGCCACTGCCGCACCATGCCGAGGTAGCCGTTGTTGAAGATCGCCATCTTCACCGGGATCCGCTCCTGCACCATCGTGGCGATCTCCTGCATGTTCATCTGAAAGCCGCCGTCGCCGGAGATGGCCCAGACCGGCTCGTCCGGCCGCGCCAGCCGCACTCCCATCGCCGCGGGCACCGCGAACCCCATGGTGCCCAGCCCGCCGGACGTGATGTGAGTGTTGGGCCGCTCGTAGGGGAAGAGCTTCGCCACCCACATCTGATGCTGGCCCACGTCGGAAACGATGGTGCACTGCCCGCCCGTCACCTCGTGCAGGGTGCGGAGGATGCCCTCGGGCGAGAGATCACCCCGGTAGTGCTCCGTCCGCAGCTTGGTGAAGCCTTCGATCTCGCCCCGCCAGGCGTCGCACTCCCGCGGCCGCACCAGCGGAAGCAGCCGGCCGAGGATCTCCCGGCAGTCCCCGACCAGGCCCAGCGCCGTCGGCACGTTCTTGCCGATTTCGGAGGCATCCAGCTCGATGTGGACGATCGTGGCGCGCGGCGCGAAGGCGGCCGTGTTGCCGGTCACCCGGTCGTCGAACCTGAGGCCGATGCCGACGATGAGGTCGGCGTGCTGGATGGCCCGGTTCACGTGCACCTCGCCGTGCATGCCGGGCATGCCGAGGTGCAGCGGGTGCGACTCGGGGAATCCGCTGATGCCGAGCAACGTCGTGATCACGGGCATGCCGGTGCGCTCGGCCAGGCAGCGGAGCTCGTCGTATGCGCCGGCCAGCAGCACTCCATGCCCCGCCATGATCAGCGGGCGGCTGGCCTCGGCGATCAGCCGGGCCGCGTGGGCCAGCTCGGCGTCCGCGCCGGTGGGCGAGAGCGCCGCCCGCGGGCGCCTCGACGCGGCCGGCTGGGCCGCCGGCGTGTAGGTGATCTTCTGGTTCTGCACGTCCTTCGGCACGTCCACCAGCACGGGCCCCGGCCGTCCCTCCTGCGCAATCGCGAGCGCGTCGCGGAGCGCGCCGGCGAGCAGGGTGACGTCCTCAACCAGCACGTTGTGCTTGGTGATCGGCTGGGTGATGCCGATGATGTCCGTCTCCTGGAAGGCGTCCCGGCCGATCATGTTGCGGGACACTTGGCCCGTGATGGCGACCACGGGCGCGCTGTCCATGTGCGCCGTGGCCAGGCCGGTCACGAGATTGGTGGCGCCGGGTCCCGACGTCGCCACGCACACGCCCGGACGGCCGCTGGCACGGGCATAGCCATCGGCGGCGTGCGCGGCGGCCTGTTCGTGCCGCACGAGGACGTGGCGGAGGGCCGGGTACTCCGGCAGCGCGTGGTAGAAGGGCATGATCGCGCCGCCGGGGTAGCCGAACATCAGGTCCACGCCCTGCTCCAACAGGACGCGGCACATGAGCTGGGCCCCCGTCAGGGTCTCCGTCATCCCGCGTGCGCCCGGTACGAAACTGCGTAAACAGTGAACAGTGAACAGTGAACGGGGGACTCCGCTGCTCCACGGAGCTCCCTGTTCACGGTTGACCGTTCACTGTTTACGCTGTTCCCAGGCATCACACCCCCCACAGATAGCTCGCGTTCAGGGCGGTCGCTTCCAGGCGGTCGGCATGGCGCGACTTGTTGAGCGCGTGGATCAGCGCCCGGGCGCTGGCCTCCACGATGTCGGTGGAGGCGCCCTGCCCGCTCAGCGACTTTCCGTCCACCCGCGCCTGGAGGAACACCTGCCCCACGCTGTCCTTGCCCGGCGTGACCGACCGGAGCTGGAGGCCGATGACTTCGACCTGGCGGCGAAGAATCTCGCTGATCGCGGTGAACGCCGCCGCGATCGGTCCATCGCCGCTGCCCCGGGCGGTCCGCTCGCCGCTCCAGGGCCCCGTCAGCCGGACGGTCGCGCTGGCCGGGACGGTGCCGCAGAGGACCTCGAGATGGGTCAGCTGATACTCCTCGGGCGCGTCGTGGAACGAGTCGTGGAGCAGCGCGAGCAGATCCTCGTCGAGGATCGCGCGCTTGCGGTCGGCGAGCGTGGTGAACCGCTGGTAGATCTCGCCCAGTTTTTCCGGGTCCAGCTCGTAGCCGAGCTCGCGGAAGCGCTGCTCCAGGGCGTGCCGGCCGGAGTGCTTGCCGAGGATCAGGGTGGACTTGGGGATGCCGACCATTTCCGGCCGCATGATCTCGTAGGTCGCGCCGTTCCGCAGCATCCCGTGCTGATGGATGCCGGACTCGTGGGCGAACGCATTCCGGCCGACGACCGCCTTGTTGGGCTGGGGGAACACCCCGGTGAGGTAGGAGAGCAGCTGGCTGGTGCGGTAGATCTCCTGGGTCACGATGTTGGTGCGAAAGCCGAGCTGGGGCCGCACGACCGCGGCCATGACCAGCTCCTCCAGCGCGGCGTTACCCGCCCGCTCACCAATGCCGTTCACCGTGCATTCCACCTGGCCCGCCCCCGCCTGGATCGCCGCGATCGAGTTGGCGACGGCGAGCCCGAGATCGTCGTGGCAGTGGGCGCTGAGGGTCACGCGGTCCCCGCCCGGCACCCGCTCCCGCACCGAGCGGAACATCGCGGCGTATTCGGGCGGCAGCGCGAAGCCGACGGTGTCGGGCAGGTTGATCGTGGTCGCGCCCTCGGCGATCGCGAGCTCCACCACCCGGCAGAGGAAGTCGGGATCGGTGCGGCTGGCGTCCTCGGCGGAGAACTCGACATCGTCCGTGAACGACCGGGCCCGGCGGACGCCCTGGCGGGCCATCTCCAGCGCTTCCTCGCGGTCGATCCGGAGCTTGTCCCGGAGATGCAGGTCGGAGGTGGAGAGGAACACGTGGATCCGCGAGCGTCCGGCTGCCTGCAGCGCCTCGCCCGCGAGATCGATGTCCCGTTCCACGCACCGGGCCAGCGCGGCGACGACCGGCCGGCGTACCTCGCCCGCGATGTCGCGGACGCTGCGGAAATCCCCGTCGGACGCCGCCGGGAAGCCGGCCTCGATCACGTCCACGCCGAGCGCGTCGAGCTGGCGGGCGAGCCGGAGCTTCTCCTCGGCGCTCAGGCTGTTGCCGGGGGCCTGCTCTCCGTCCCGGAGGGTCGTGTCGAAGACGATCACGTCGCTTGCCATGGGAACTCCGTCCGCCATTGATGCCTGAAACGCGAAGCGCCGCGAACCCTGAGGTCCGCGGCGCTGGGTTGATTCGTCTGAGACGCTGCTTACACTGTCTCGCCCGGCACGCCGCGGATCCCCCGCCCGATAAGCACGAGCAGAAGGCTGAGGCCGACGATAAGGACGAGCTGCTGGGTCATTGCGACGAGTCTCTCGGTGCCGGTTGTTTATACCGCCGAGTGACAAGCCTACGCAATGCCATTCCGGCCGTCAAGGGGGCCTCGACCTCGTGGCTTGAGCGCAATCCGGACCCGTGGTCAATCCGGTTCAGCAGCAGGGGGCAACCGCTCCACGATCTGCCGCACCGGCGATGCCCTCCGCGAGAAGCCGGAATGCTGAGCGAGCGACGAAGCTACCCAGACCACCGAACCGGGCAAGCACGGCCACCGACACGACAGGTCATTGCAGAGAAAAGGGTTGCACGGAAGCGCCGACCCGTTCGACAGCGCGCCGCGGTTCCCCCGGACGCAGCCGCTTGACGCATCCACCCGCCTGCATAAGATTACAGTATGATGAGTAGCGCGCTGGCCCCGGCCGCCGTCAACCTTATTCTCGCCAGCCCTCTGGGAGCGACCGGGTAGATAGTGCGTAGGTGATGGACCCGGCCCGCTCCCCTGACGGAGCGGGCTTTTTTGTTGCCCCGCCGCCGGCCTCTCCGGTCGGCTCGAGGGCCACTCCAACGGAGGCACCATGGCCGATTCCGGGCAGCGGATCCGTCCGGCCAGTTCCCGTTCCTCGAGCCCTCACGCGGCGACTGCCGGGCCCAACCTCGATGCCTATCGCGAGCACGACGCCTGCGGCACCGGCTTCGTCGCCCGGGCCTCTGGCGTACGTTCGCACGAGGTCGTCACGATGGCGCTCGAGGCGGTGGCCCGCGTGGCTCACCGCGGCGCGGCATCCACCGACAACTCGGGCGACGGCGCGGGCCTGCTCACCCAGATCCCCCACCGGTTGTTCTTTCGCGACGCCTACCGGCTCGGGCTCCGGCTCCAACCCGGCCGGCCGTTCGGCGTGGGCGCGTTCTTTTTGCCGGCGGACGCCGACGGGCTCGCCCGTGCCACCGGGATCATCGAGCAAGTCTTCGCCGCGGACGGCATCCCCTTCCTCGGCTGGCGTGACGTGCCGGTCAACCCCGCCGCCCTGGGCGCGACGGCGCGCGCCGCCTGCCCGGTGATCCGGCAGGCGTTCGTAGGCCTGCCCGCGGGCGCGGGCGACGACGAGTGCTGGGAGCGCGCGCTCTACCTCGCGCGGCGCGAGATGGAGCGACGTGCCAAGGAGGCGGGGCTGACGAATTTCTACGTCAGCTCCCTCTCCTGCCGCACCATCGTCTACAAAGCCCTTCTCGCAGGCACCCAGCTGCCGGTCTTCTACACCGACTTCCGCTATCCCGAGTACGAAGCGGCCATCGCGGTCTTCCACCAGCGCTACTCCACCAACACGCTGCCCAGCTGGCCCCTGGCGCAGCCGTTCCGGCTGCTCGCCCACAATGGCGAGATCAATACGCTCTGGGGCAACCGCAACGCCATGGCGATGCGACAGCCCATGCTCGATTCACCGCTCTGGGGCAAGCGGGTGGAGCGCATCCGGGACGTGATCTGGCAGGAAGGCAGCGATTCGGCGAGCCTGGACAACGCGATGGAGCTGTTCGTGCGCTCGGGTCGCGACCCGGTGCACACGCTCATGATGATGATACCCCAGGCGTGGGAGAAGTACCCCGACCTGCATCCCTCGATCAAGGCCTTCTACGAATACCATCAGTGCGTGCACGAGCCGTGGGACGGACCGGCGGCCGTGACGTTCACCGACGGCATCCTGGCCGGTGCCATCGTGGACCGGAACGGGCTCCGCCCCTGCCGCTACAAAGTGCGGAGCGACGGGCTCGTGACCGCGGGCTCGGAGGTCGGCCTGGTGGATTTCGACCCGCACGAGGTGGTGGAGAGCGGCAAGGTGGGCCCGGGCGAGGTGCTGGTGGTGGACACCCGTAAGAGCGAGGTCGTCCGCAATCTCGACGCGAAGCTCGAGGTGGCCGGACGGCGACCCTACGCGCGGTGGGTGGCCCGCTATATGGCCCGGCTGGAGCCGGACGCCTCGCGCCTGCCGCCCGGCCCGGCGCCCGAGGATCTGGAGCGGACCCAGCGCGCCTTCGGCTACGGCTTCGAGGATCTCCGCTACGCGCTCGAGCCGATGGGCGCCAGCGGCGCCGACGCCGTGTGGAGCATGGGCGACGACACGCCGATCCCCCCGCTCGCGAAGCAGGCGCCGAATCTGTACGCCTATTTCCGCCAGCGCTTCGCCCAAGTCACCAACCCGCCGATCGATTCGCTCCGCGAGTCGATGGTCATGTCGCTCCGAGTCCACCTCGGCCGGCGGGAGTCACCCCTGCTCGAGCGGCCGAGCTACGCGCGCATGCTCCGAATCGAGCACCCGATCATGCTCCCCGGAGAGATGGCCGCGCTGCACAACGTGGCTGGCTTCTCCGCGGTCACGATCGACGCGCTGTGGGATCCCGCCGTTGGCGCGGACGGACTCTTCCCGGCACTCGTGAGCCTCCGGCGGGCCGCCGAGCGCGCGGTCCGCCGCGGAGCCCGCATCCTCGTGATCAGCGACCGGGCCGCGGGCGAGCGTCGCGCGGCCATCCCGATGCTCCTGGCGGTCGGCGCCGTCCGCCAGCACCTGGTCGAGCGCGGACTGCGGGCCCGCGTGGGCCTGGTAGCGGAGGTCGGCGACGCGCTCGACATCCATCACTTCGCCGCGCTCTTCGGCTACGGGGCCGAGGCGGTCCATCCGTGGCTGGCCCTCGCCAGTGTGGATGCGCTGTTCTCCGCGGACGTTCACGAGACCCGTCGGGACGCCGCGGACCAGACCCGGCCCACGCCGGAGGAAGCGCGCCAGCGGTTCCGGACCGCCGCCGAAAAGGGCCTGCTCAAGATTCTATCGAAGATGGGGATCTCCACGCTGTCGTCCTACTGCGGGGCGCAGACCTTCGAGGCCCTCGGTCTCGGCGCGGAAGTCATCGACGCGTGCTTCGCCGGGACGGCGTCGCCCATCGGCGGGATCGGCTTCGAGGAGATCGCGGACGACGTCCTCGCGCGCCACCGGGCTGCGTACGCGCCGGTGGCGGAGCCGGCGAGCGCCCTGCCCGACTACGGCCGGGTGCGCTTCCGGAAGGAGGGCGAGGACCATGGCTGGGCGCCGCCCATCGTGGTCGCGCTGCAGCAGGCAGTGAAGGCCGGCAACCAGAAGGCGTACGCCGCGTACCTCACGAAGAACGGGTACCGCCGGCCCGCGGGCCCGCGCGATCTGCTCGCGATCCGGGCCGGGACACCGGTCCCCATCGACGAGGTCGAGCCGGCCGAGGCCGTCCGGCGCCGGTTCATCTCCTCGGCCATGTCGCTCGGCGCGCTGTCGCCGGAGGCGCACGCCGTGCTCTCGATCGGCATGAACCGCATCGGTGCGAAATCCAACTCGGGCGAAGGCGGCGAGGATCCCGCGAATTACCGCACGCTCGCGAACGGCGATCGGCTGGACAACCGGATCAAGCAGGTCGCGTCCGCCCGCTTCGGGGTCACGGCCGAGTATCTGGTCCGGGCGGAGGAGCTCGAGATCAAGATCGTGCAGGGGGCCAAGCCGGGCGAAGGCGGCCAGCTGCCGGCCCACAAGGTGACGGAGCTCATCGCGCGGCTGCGGCACGCCGTCCCCGGCATTAAGCTGATCTCGCCGCCTCCGCACCATGACATCTACTCGATCGAGGATCTCGCGCAGCTGATCCACGATCTCAAGACGGTGAACCCGGTGGCGCGGGTGGGCGTCAAGCTGGTGGCCGAGGCGGGCGTCGGCACCGTGGCCGCGGGCGTGGCGAAGGCCTACGCCGACTACGTCCTGATCGCCGGGCACAACGGGGGCACGGGCGCCTCGCCGCTGTCGTCCATCAAGCACGCGGGGTCTCCCTGGGAGCTCGGGCTGGCTGAGGCCCAGGCGACGCTGGTCCGGAACGGCCTCCGGCACCGGATCGAGGTGCGGACGGACGGCGGTCTCAAGACCGGCCGGGACGTGGTCATCGCCGCGCTGCTCGGGGCCGAGTCGTACGGGTTCGGGACGGCGGCCCTGGTCGCCATCGGCTGCGCCATGGCCCGGCAGTGTCATCTCAACACCTGCCCCACCGGCGTCGCTACCCAACGGCCCGATCTCCGGGCCAAGTTCAAGGGGACGCCGGAGCAGGTCATCACCTACTTCACCCTGCTCGCCGAGGAGGTGCGGGAGATCGTGGCCTCGATGGGATTCCGGTCGCTGGACGAGCTCATCGGGCGCAACGATCTGCTCGAACGGGTCGAGCGGCCGGACGTGCCCCGCGCGCAGATGCTGGACCTCTCGCTGCTGCTGGCCGACGGCGCACGCGAGGGCTCGGCGACGCCCCGGCGGCGGCTCCAGGATCGCAACGACCGCCCGGGCATGACCTGCCTCGACGACGAGATTCTGCAGGAGCTCGAGCCCTATCTGGAGAGCGGCCTGCCGTTCGCGGGCAACTACGAGATCCGCAATCACCATCTCGCGGTCGGCGCCCGGGTAGCCGGCGTGATCGCGACGCGGGTCGGCGACGCCGGCCTGCCCGAGGGCAGTATCCGGCTGCGCTTCCGTGGGCCGGCGGGGCAGAGCTTCGGCGCGTTCTTGACGCCCGGCATGCACCTCGACCTCGAGGGCGAAGCGAACGACTACGTCGGGAAGGGCCTGAGCGGCGGCGAAATCACCATCCGTCCATATCGCCGGGTGGCGTACGCCGACGCGACGCACCAGCACCTCATCCTCGGCAACACGGTGCTGTACGGGGCGACCAGCGGCAAGCTCTTCGCGGCCGGTCAGGCGGGCGACCGCTTCGCGGTCCGTAACTCCGGGGCCATCGCGGTGATCGAGGGCGCCGGCAACCACTGCTGCGAATACATGACCGGGGGGATCGTCGTCGTGCTGGGCCGCGCCGGCCGGAATCTGGGCGCGGGCATGTCGAACGGCGTGGCCTACGTGCTGGACGAAACCCGGACGCTGGATGAGCGGGTCAACGGCGACATGGTCGACCTGGTCGAGCTCGACAGCGAAGACGACGAGGTGCTCCGCCGCCTCGTGCGCGAGCATGAGGAGAAGACCACGAGCCCCCGGGCCCGCACGCTGCTCGTGGACTGGGCCCGCTTCCAGCCGCTCTTCCGCAAGGTGGCGCCGAAAGGCGCCGAAGCGTTCGTGGCCGCGGCGCGCAGCGCTTACCTCCAAGGTTCATCCAGCGAGCCCGAGCCCGTGCTCGCCCGGCGGAGTGCGTAGCGGTTAGCTTCCGGGCGCCATGGCTTGGCGCCCCCGTGTCTGCCTGCTGCTCGGAGTCCTGTTGGGCGCGCTGCCCCCGGTAGCCAGCGCCCAGCAGCCGGGTACGCTCCTCGGCTTCGAGCTCGGATACTCGCGCGCGCAATTCGAGCCGCCTGGCACGCCGAGCGAATCCCGCGACGGCAGCCTGATTGCCGGCTTCGTCTCCCAGCACATTGCCGGTCCACTGAGCGCACAGCTCGAGCTGATGTTCTCCCGCAAGGGCGGCGGCCTCTCGGCTGTGAGCTCGGCCGGAACCACCCTCGGTACCGCTCAACTCATCTACGTCGAGATCCCGGTGCTGGCCCGGGTGGCGCTGCCGATCGGCCGGCTCCGCCCGGTGCTGCTCGGCGGCGGCTCCTTCGCGATCTCGGTGGGGTGCGAGTTGCAGGTTCAAGGCCTCGACAACATCGAGCAGCAGCGGTGCGACGGGGCGAATGCCAACCCCTCACTGGCGGGAACCGACTTCAACGCGATCGTGGGGGGAGGTCTCGAATATCCGTGGCGCGGCTCCTACCTCAGGCTCGAGGTCCGGCGCGTCGTCGGCCGGCACGATCTCTCCGCCGGCCAGCAGCTTAAGAACCGGGTCTGGGCCGTGGTGGCGGGCATCACCTTCTGAGCCCGGTCAGGGCGAATAGACCGAACCCGAGGAGCAGGAGTCTCGCCAGCCCGTTGACCGCCCGCGGCGCCCGGGCGCCGAGCGCTCCCCGCAGTA
>Ga0099828_10003992_pt1 | contig 10372 bp, 9 predicted proteins | sample CZO8metaG_2_FD_79338 | JGI IMG/M metagenome (GOLD analysis project Ga0099828, IMG submission 79338) | Vadose zone soil microbial communities from the Eel River Critical Zone Observatory, Northern California, USA - CZOApr15con2H1.8 metaG | ecosystem: Environmental > Terrestrial > Soil > Vadose...
CTCGCGCACGCGATGCGGGTCGCGTTCCTCGAGGAGCCGCGCGTCGTCGAGCGTCACGGCCGGCCCACGGCGAGCTCGACCCGAAGGTGGCACTCCTGGCCCGGTGCGAGGGCGACGGGCCACGTGAGGAGCAGGGCCGTGCCCTGGTAGATCCGCTCGAAGCCGGCCTCCGAGACGGAGACCGTCTGCACCGGGGCCCACGCGAGCTCAGCCGGCGGCGTCCAGGCGAGCCGCGCCGTGATGCCGATCCATTCGTCGACGAGCGACACGCCGTCGAGTCCCGCGACGCGCCCCGCGCCGCCGAGCGAGGGCCGCCCCGGCAGCGCGAGATAACGGCCCTCGGCGTCGCCGGCCGTGAGCGCGAGGTTCCACTGAACCGCCCAGCGCCCGGCGACGCCGCGGCTCCCGTCGGGCCGGAGCCGGTAGCCCGCGGCGAGCGTCGCGTCGCGCACGCTCACGAGCTTCTCGACGTCGACGGGCCCCGGCGCGCCCCGAGCGCGCGTAAGCGTCACCGTGACGCCGCCGTCGGCCTGCCGGGCCGACCAGCCGAGCCGCTCGCCCGCGAGGAGGAGCCGCGCGCCGTCCCAGGGCGCCAGGGGGTCGAGCGGCGTCTCCGACCCCTCGAACCAGCCCTCCTGGAGCGAGGCGCGGCGCAGCTCGTCGTAGGCGAGGATCGCCTCGAGCCCGGCCTCCTTGGCCGCGGGCGCGTCGTGGATCGTCCGGACCTGACTCCCCTCGCCCCCGCGGTCGGCGGCGCGGACCTGGTCGTGGTACGCCTCCGGGCGGCGCGCGAGCACGTCAGCGACGTCGAGGGCCGCCGGCAGGTAGCCGATCTCCGTGACCGAGCCGCCGGCCTCGGGGTGGAGCGTCACCGCGAGCGACGGCGTCCTGACGAAGATCTCCCGGCGGCCGTCGCCGTTGCCGTCCTCGCTCGACCAGACGACGTCGGCGCCGTCGCCCGCCTCGGCGAGCCGCCGCTCGCAGTCCAGCAGCGCGCTCTTCACGGCGCGCCGCAGGTGCGGCAGATAGCAGCCGCCGAAGACGCCGTGCCAGTAGGCGTCGTTCGCCTGGCCGCGCCAGAGCGCTTCCCGCGCCGCGAGGAGCCGCGCGTCGTCGGGCGCCCCGGCGAGCGCCCCGTGGACCGCGCGCGAGAGCCGCAGCATCTTCCAGTAGGTGTCGGCGACCTCGGGGTACTTCACGAGAAAGCTCCGCCAGAAGCCGCCGCGCAGCAGCGCCGCGTAGCGTGGGCCCTCCGCCAGACCGGCGATCTCGTGCTTGGCGCGCTCGAGGAGCCGGCCCGCGTCGGGCGGCAGCGCCCATTCCCCCATCTCGCGGTAGGACGCCGTCGGCAGGTACACGCGCCCGCTCGCGGGCACACGGTCCACCACCTCCGCGAGCGTGACGAGGTCGAGCCAGTCCGCCGCCAGGAGCCGGTCGAAGAACCGGTCGAGCCATCCCTTCTCGTAGACGTGGGCGTGGGTGCCCGGCCAGACTCCGAACTTCTCGCCGTCGTCCACCATCGTGACCGCGGCCACCGCGCCGCGGCGCGCCGCGAGGTGCTCGAGCGCGGCCTCCACCTCGGCGAACGGGATCAGGTAGCGGAGCCGCTGGCTGATCGGGAAGACGCGCACCACCGCGCCCTGCTCCTCGGTCAGGTAGTAGCCGCCGAGCGCGTCCGCGTCGAGCCCCGCCAGCGCGAAGTGGCTGTCGTCGAGCAGGACGTACTCGACGCCCGCCTCGGCCAGGACCCGCGGCAGGTGCGGCTCCCAGACGCGCTCCGCGAGCCACATGCCGCGCGGCCGGACGCCGAAGTGGGTCCGGAGGAACGCGCTCAGCCGCTCGATCTGGCCGCGCTTGTCGGCGTCCGGCAGGCTCGCGAGGATGGGCTCGTAGAAGCCCCCGGTGAGGAGCTCGATCTGGCCCCGGCCCGCGAGCTCGCCGAGGAGATCGAAGCACCCGTGCGCGTGCTCCCGGAGCCAGAGGAGGAGGCTCCCCGTGCAGTGGACCGAGAGTCGGATCTCGGGGCGGGCCACGAGGCGCTCCAGAAGCGGGCGGTACGCGCGCTCGGTCGCCTCGACCAGGACGTGATCGAAGTTCCCGATCGGCTGGTGATTGTGGACGCCGAAGCAGAAGGCCAGCCGGTCGGGCGCCACGGGCCGCTACTCGCGCTCCAGGTCCCGATGCACCACGCTCGGCGCGTAACCCAGCGCGTCCAGGAACGGCCTGAGCTCCTCCGCGAGCGTGACCGACCGGTGACGGCCGCCGGTGCAGCCGACGGCCACCGTGAGGTAGGCCTTGCCCTCGCGCTCGTAGCGCGGCAGCAGGAACTTCAGAAACTCCTTGAGGTGCTCCAGCAGCGCCTGCGACTCGGCGTCCTTCATGATGAACTCCCGCACGTGCGGGTCGCGTCCGTCGCGCGCGCGGAGCGCGGGGACGAAGTGCGGGTTCGGCAGGAAGCGGACGTCGAACACGAGGTCGGCGTCGAAGGGCACGCCGTGCTTGAACCCGAACGACACCAGCGAGGTGGCGAGGCCCACGCGCGCCTTCGGCGCCCCGTACAGCTCGACGAGGCGCTCCTTGAGCTGATGGACCGTGAGCACGGAGGTGTCCACGATCCGGTCGGCGATCTCGCGCAGGTTCGACATCGCCTTGCGCTCCGCGCGGATGCCCTCGAGGACGTTCCCGTCCGCCGCGAGCGGGTGCCGGCGGCGCGTCTCGTGGTAGCGGCGGACGAGCGCCTCCTCGCCGGCCTCGAGGAAGAGCACCTCGACGGCGTGGCTGCGCGTTCGGAGCTCGCGGATCGCATCGAGCAGGTGCGGGAGGTACTCGCCCTCCCGCACGTCCACGCCGAGGGCGACCCGCCGGATCGTCTGGCCCGAGCGCGCGATGAGGTCGGCGAAGGTGGGGATCAGCGTCGTCGGCAGGTTGTCCACGCAGAAGAAGCCCATGTCCTCGAACGACTTGATCGCGTAGCTCTTCCCCGCCCCGCTGAGTCCGGTGATGATGACGAACGAGAGCCGTTCGTCCATCACCGCTTGCGCGGCGCCAGCCGGCGCTGGTGCGAGGGCAGGATGCCGAGCTCCTCGCGGTACTTCGCGACGGTCCGCCGGGCGATCGTCAGGCTGCGGCCCTTGAGGATCGCGGCCACCTCCTGGTCGGACAGGGGCTTCGCCGCGTCCTCGCCCGCCAGGAGGTCCTGGATCATCTTCTTGACCGAGACGGAGGAGACCATCTCGCCGTCGCCCGACGCGATCCCGCTGTGGAAGAAGAACTTCAGTTCGAACAGCCCCTGCGGCGTCTCGACGTACTTGTTGGTCGTGACGCGACTGATCGTGGACTCGTGCATGCTGACGTCCTCGCCGACGTCGCGCAGGGAGAGCGGCCGCAGGTACGCGAGCCCCTTGTCGAAGAACTCGCGCTGGAACTTGACGATCGAGGAGGTGACCTTGCGGAGCGTGCGCTGCCGCTGGTCCACCGACTTGATGAGCCAGAGCGCCGAGCGGAGCTTCTGGTCCACGTACTGCCGGGCGCTCTCGTCCTGCGAGTGGCGCAGCGAGCGGTAGAGCGAGCTCACGCGCAGGCGCGGGATCCCGTCCTCGTTGAGCACGACGGTGTAGTCGTTGCCGAGCTTGTAGACGAAGACGTCGGGGACGATGTAGCGGGTGTCGGTGCCGCCGAAGCTCCGCCCGGGCTTCGGCTCGAGCCCCATGATCTCCTCGACCGACTCCATGACGCGGTCGAGCGGCCGCTTGAGGGCGCGCGCGATCTCCGGGTAGCGCCGGCGGCTCAGGTCGTCGAAGTGCTGCTCGATGATCTCCTCGGACAGGGGGTCCACGGGCGGGTTCGCCCGCAGCTGGATGAGCAGGCATTCCTGGATGCCCCGCGCGCCCACGCCGGTCGGGTCGAACTTCTGGACCACCTGGGTCAGGATGCGCTCGACCTCCTCCTTGGAGGTCTGGCACCGCTCCGCGACCTCGCCGAGCTCGGCCCGCAGATAGCCGTCCTCGTCGATGTTGCCGATGATCTCCTCGCCGATCCGCCGCTCGCGCGGGTCCTCGAGGGCCAGCCGGAGCTGGTCCTCGAGGTGGTCGGAGAGCGACGACGTGGAGCGGACCATGTTCTCGAACGGCGGGTCCTCGCGGTCCTCCTGGGCCACCAACGAGCGCTCCTCGCGGGCGTCGAACATGACCTCGAACGGGTCGTAGGGCAGCTCGTCGGTCTTCCGCTCGGCCACGGGCGGGGGCTCCGTGGCGATCGGCTCGACGGTCGGCGTCGGCGGTGCGTCGGCGGTCGCCGGCCCCTCCGCCGCGTCCGTGGTTCCCGTGGTCTCCGTGGTCTCCGCGGGCTCCGTGTTCTCGGCCGGCATCTCCTCGAGCAGCGGGTTCTCGAGGAGCTCCTTCTGGACGACCTCCTGGAGCTCGAGCGTGGAGAGCTGCAGGAGCTGGATCGCCTGCTGGAGCAGCGGGGTCATGACGACCCGCTGGCTCTGCTTCAGGGAGAGGCGCGCCTCCATGGCCATCGTGGGGTCTCCGGCCGGCCCTAGAGGGCGAACCGGTCGCCGAGGTAGATCTCGCGCGCGACTGGGTTGCTGGCGATTTCGGTGGCGGTGCCCGAGACGAGGATCTTGCCGTCGTAGAGGATGTACGCGCGGTCGGTGATCGCGAGCGTCTCGCGCACGTTGTGGTCGGTGATGAGGATGCCGATCCCCCGCTCGCGCAGGCGGCCGACGATGTGCTGGATGTCGGCGATCGCGATCGGGTCGATGCCCGTGAACGGCTCGTCGAGCAGGAGGTACTGCGGCGTGGTGACGAGGGCCCGCGTGATCTCGAGGCGCCGCCGCTCCCCGCCCGAGAGCGTGTACGCGGGATAGGGCGCGAGCGCCGTCAGGTCGAGCTCGTCGAGGAGCTGGCGCGCCCGCTGCCGGCGCTCGGGGCCCGAGACGTCGAGCGTCTCGAGGATCGCGAGAAGGTTCTCCTCCACGGTGAGCTTCCGGAAGACGGACGATTCCTGCGGGAGGTACCCGACCCCCATCCGGCACCGCTGGTACATCGGCAGCCGCGTGATCTCCTCACCCTCGAGGAAGATCCGCCCGCCGTCCGTCGGCAGGAGCCCGACCATCATGTAGAAGGACGTCGTCTTGCCCGCGCCGTTCGGGCCGAGGAGGCCGACGACCTCGCCGCGCTGGATGTCGAGCGACACGCTGTCGACGACCTTCCGGCTCTTGAACCACTTCACGAGGCCCTGCGCGACCAGCCCTTCCATCCCTCAGTCCCGCCCGCTCAGTTCTTGCACGGCTCGCCCGCCTTCCGCGGCGGGCCGTCCTTCTTGGCGTCCTCGCGCGGGTAGAAGACCGCCTTCACGCGCTCCTGGCGCGCGCCCTGGACGATCGAGCGGTCCTCGGACAGGTAGATCGTGATCGTGTCGCCGCTCACCACGTTGTCGTCCTGCCAGACGCGGGCGTTGCCGATGAGGACGACGCGCTGCTCGAGGTCGTCGTACTCGGCGCGCCGGGCGGTGCCCGTGCGGCAGTCGCGCGTGATGATCCGGACGGCCCCGGTCGAGATCGCGCGGAGCACGCGGTCGCCCTTCTCGTCGAGATAGACCTCCATGCGGTCCGCGTACTGGACGGAGTTGTTCTGGCGCGCGACGACGTTGCCGGTGAAGACGACGAGGCTCTCCTTGCCGTAACGCTCCATGCGGTCGGCGTCCACGGTGAGGGGCTGGCTGCGGTCGTCCCGGTCCTTCCCCTTGACGGGGCCCGGCGCCACCGCCGTCTGCGCGGCGGGGCCGGCGGCCGCGGGCAGGAGCGCGAGGGCGGCGGCCACGAGGCCGGCGAGGAACGCGCGCCGCCGTCTCACCGGCCCGGCGCCTTCGAGAACGTCGCGTGCACGCGGCCCGTCATCGTCGTCGTCTCGTCTCCCATGCGCACGTCCAGCGCGCTGCCGTCGGCCACCGCGCCTTCGCGCAACATCCGCACGGGCGCGTCGGTCCAGAGCCGCCTCTCCGCCCCCTGCCACCGGAGCACGCTCGTCTCGAGCCGCAGGCCGTCGTTGGAGGTCAGGACCACGTTGCGGCGGATCTCGACGTTGCTCGTCTGCTGGAAGAGGTCGCCCTCGTCGCCCACGATCGTCCAGACCCGGTCGCCCTCGAACACCTGCACCGAGATCCGCTTGAGGGCCGTGCGCCCCTCGTCCTCGAACACCAGCGCCTGCTCGGCCTTGAGCCGCCACCTGACGCCGCCCGACACCTCTTCGAGCTCCGCCTCCTTGATCCGGAGGTCGGCGCTCGCCGTGGCGGGCCCCATGGACTCGACCCGCGCCATCCGGCTCTTCACCACGAGCGTCACGCCCACCGCCGCCACGAACAGCGCGACCACGGCAAGGATCGCGCCAGCGAGGCGGCGAACGTTCCGGCTTCCGGATTTGCGCGATTTCACTGTCGGCCCATAGTTTACTCAGTCGAGTCGGGTACGCTGTGCAATTTCGATACCAGCCTATCACAAGCTACCGGGGCGCGGGAAGCGAAAAGCGGACGCTAGACGATCTTGGCGCGCAGGATGTCGTGCATGCGGATCAGGCCGACGGGACGGCGCTCGCCGTCCACGACCACGAGGCTCGTGATCTGGAACGTCTCCATCACGTCGAGCGCCTTGGCGGCGAGCTCGTTCGCCTCGATCAGCTTGGGCGCCCGCGTCGCCAGCTGGGACGCGCGCACCTCGCCGCCGGGCTCATCGGCGAGGTGGAGACGCCGCAGGTCGCCGTCGGTGAACACCCCGACGAGCCGCCCGGCCCCGTCCACCACGGTGGTCATCCCGAAGTTCTTCCGCGTCATCTCGGCGATGACGTCCTTGAGGCGCGCGTCCTCACGCACGATGGGGACGGCGTCCCCCGCGTGCATGAGGTCGGCGACGCGGAAGAGAGCGCGCCAGCCAAGCGTGCCGCGGGGATGCAGGGCCGCGTAGTCCTCGGGCCGGAGCCCCCGGAGCTCGAGGAGGACCATGGCGAGCGCGTCGCCGGCCGCCAGCGCCGCGGTGGTGCTCGAGGTCGGCGCGAGGTTCATCGGGCACGCCTCCTCGGGCACGCTCACGTCGAGCACCACCTCGCAGCCGCGCGCGAGCGTGGACGCCGGGCTGCCGGTCAGGAGGATGATGGGCACGCCCAGGCGCTTGAGCGGCGGCAGGATCGCGAGGACCTCGTCCGTCTCCCCGGAGTTCGAGAGCGCCAGGACGACGTCGCCCCGCGCCACCATGCCGAGGTCGCCGTGGACGCCCTCGGCGGGATGCAGGAAGTAGGCGGGCGTGCCCGTGGACGCGAGCGTCGCGGCGATCTTCCGCCCGATGAGTCCCGACTTCCCCATGCCCGTCACGATGACGCGGCCGGCGCACCGGTGCAGGAGCTCGACGGCCCGGTCGAAGCGGTCGTCGAGCTTCGGGATGAGGCCGAGGATCGCCTCGGCCTCGAGGCGGAACACCCGCTCCGCGAGCCGGCGGAGGTCGCGCGCGGTCATTGTAGCGAGGTCCGCGAGGCCGGCGGCACTCGGGGCGTGCCCTGTTCCAGGTGCGTGGCGGCTCTGTTCCGCATGGCGCGATTCATTCCAGCGACCGCCGCGAGGCCGGTGACACTCGGGGCGTGCCCGGTTCCAGGTGCGTGGCGGCTCTGTTCCGCATGGCGCGATTCATCGAAGAGCGGCGGCGATCGCGGTCAGCTCGTCGAGGAGGCGCGGCAGGTCGTCGATCCGCAGCATGTTCGGCCCGTCCGAGAGCGGGCGGCCGTCGGCCAGCGTGCGGTCGGGGTCCTCGTGCATCTCCATGAAGAGCGCGTCGATCCCGAACGCGACGGCGGCCCGTGCGAGCGCGGGGACGTACTTCCGCTCGCCGCCCGAGCGGTCCCCCGCGCCGCCCGGCAGCTGGACGGAATGCGTGGCGTCGAAGACGACCGGGTAGCCGAGGTCCCGCATGAGCGCGAGCCCCCGCAGGTCCACGACGAGGTTGTTGTAGCCGAAGCTCGTGCCGCGCTCGGTGAGGAGGATCGCCTCGTTTCCCTTCGACAGGATCTTGTCGACGACGTTCCGCATGTCGCCCGGCGCCACGAACTGCCCCTTCTTGACGTTCACCGGCTTGCCCGTCGCCGCCGCGGCCAGCACCAGGTCGGTCTGGCGGCAGAGGAAGGCGGGGATCTGGATCACGTCGAGGACCTCGGCGGCCGGGTCCACCTCGCTCACCTGGTGGACGTCGGACAGCACCGGCACCCCGACCGCCTCGCGCACCTTGCGGAGGATCCGGAGCCCCTCGACCAGCCCGGGCCCGCGGTAGCCGTTGACGGAGGAGCGGTTGGCCTTGTCGTAGGAGGACTTGTAGATGAAGGGCACCCGCCGCCGGGCCGCGATCGCGGCCAGCCGCTCGGCGGTCATGAGGGCGTGCCGCTCGTCCTCGATGGCGCAGGGCCCGCCGATGAGCACGAGCGGGGCCCCGCCGCCGATGGTGACCGGCCCGACGGCGACCGGGCGCGTGGTCATGTCGCGGCGTGCTCGAGGGCGGCCCTGACGAAGCCCGCGAACAGCGGGTGCGGGTCCCACGGCCGCGAGCGGAACTCGGGATGGAACTGGCCGGCGACGAAGTACGGGTGCTCGGGGATCTCGATGATCTCGACGAGCTGCTTCTCCGCCCAGATGCCCGAGATCCGGAGGCCGTGCTTCTCGAGCTTGGCGAGGTAGTCGTTGTTGACCTCGTAGCGGTGGCGGTGGCGCTCCTGGATGATCCCCTGCCCGTAGAGGCGCGAGGCGAGGCTCCCCTCGCCCAGCACGATCGGGTAGAGGCCGAGGCGCATCGTGCCGCCCTTGTCGGCGATCGTCCGCTGCTCGGGCAGGAGGTCGATCACCTTGTGCGCGGCGTCCGCGTCGAACTCGGCCGAGTTCGCGCCGGCGAGGGCGCAGACGTGGCGGGCGAACTCGATCACGGCGCACTGCATGCCGAGGCAGATCCCGAAGTACGGCACGTGCTGCTCGCGCGCATAGCGCACCGCCTGGATCTTCCCCTCGATCCCGCGGTCGCCGAAGCCGCCGGGCACCAGGATGCCGTGGACCCCGGCGAAGTGGCGCGCGGCGCCCTCGCGCTCGACCTGCTCGGCGTCCACCCAGCGCACGTCCACGCGCGCCTCGTTCGCGATCCCGCCGTGGGCGAGCGCCTCGACGAGGCTCTTGTACGAGTCCTTGATCTCGATGTACTTGCCGACCACCGCGATGCGCGTCTCGGCGCGCGGCGACTTCACGCGCTTGACGACGGCCTCCCAGCGCGTGAGGTCGGTCGGCCGCGGCTCGAGGCCGAGGAGCTTCGAGACCATGTCGTCGAGCCCCTCCTTGTGGAACACGAGCGGGACCTCGTAGACCGTCTCGACGTCCTTCGCGGTGATGACCGCCTCCTCCTCGACGTCACAGAACAGCGCGATCTTCGACTTGATCCCGGGCGGCAGGTAGCGGTCCGTCCGGCAGAGGAGGATGTCGGGCTGGATGCCGATCGCGCGGAGCTCCTTCACCGAGTGCTGCGTGGCCTTCGTCTTGAGCTCCGAGGCCGCCTGCATGAAGGGCACGAGCGTGAGGTGCACGTAGATCACGTTCTCCCGCCCGACGTCCTTCTTGAACTGGCGGACCGCCTCGAGGAACGGCAGGCCCTCGATGTCGCCGACCGTCCCGCCGATCTCGACGATCACGACGTCCGCGCCCCGCGACACTCTGAGAATCGCCGCCTTGATCTCGTCCGTGATGTGCGGGATGACCTGGACGGTCCGCCCGAGGTAGTCGCCCCGCCGCTCCTTCTGGATGACGGAGAAGTAGACCTTCCCCGTCGTCACATTGTGGTCGCGCGTCACCCGGCCCGACGTGAAGCGCTCGTAGTGGCCGAGGTCGAGGTCGGCCTCGCCGCCGTCGTCGGTGACGAAGACCTCCCCGTGCTGGTAGGGACTCATCGTCCCCGCGTCCACGTTGATGTACGGGTCCATCTTCTGGAGCGTGACCCTGAAGCCCCGCGCCTCCAGGAGCGCGCCGATCGACGCGGCCGCGAGCCCCTTGCCCAGGGACGACACGACACCGCCGGTCACGAAGATGTATTTCGTGGCCACCTCAGCCTCCCTTCGTCGTCCATTGTCGGACGAATTCGACCTCCATGGCGCGATTTCGCAGGCGCCCGTCCAGGCGGCCGTCGCGCAGCTCGGCGAGCACCTGCGCCACCCCGGGCCCCCGCGGGACGCCGAGCGCCACGACGTCGTCCCCCGTGAGCGCGACGAGGCCCCGGTCGAGGCCGAGATACCAGTCGAGCGCCGCCCCCACGCGGGGGTCGCCGGCGAGCCGGAGCCACGCGAGCTCGATGGGCGCGCGGTCC
>Ga0099828_10003996_pt1 | contig 10366 bp, 9 predicted proteins | sample CZO8metaG_2_FD_79338 | JGI IMG/M metagenome (GOLD analysis project Ga0099828, IMG submission 79338) | Vadose zone soil microbial communities from the Eel River Critical Zone Observatory, Northern California, USA - CZOApr15con2H1.8 metaG | ecosystem: Environmental > Terrestrial > Soil > Vadose...
CCCCCAATACGATGACATGGCCCTCGAGGTGGGCACCGGGTCGGGCTATCAGGCGGCAGTGCTGAGCCGGCTGTGCCGGCAAGTCATCACGCTGGAGATTGAGCCGGCCCTCGCCGAGCGCGCCGCTGCGACGCTGACCCGTCTTGGCTACGACAACGTCGAGGTGGCGGTCGCCGACGGCAGCCTCGGTTGGCCCAAGCGGGCGCCGTACGAGGTCATCCTGGTTGCCTGCGCCGCGCGCGAGGTCCCCTCAGCCCTCATGGACCAGCTCGCTGAGGGCGGCCGGCTCGTGATGCCGCTGGACACCGGTAAGGGCGAGTCGCAGGACCTTCGTCTTTATGAGCGTCAGCAAGACGAGGTGTTTTCGCGCTCGCTCTTTCCGGTGCGGTTCGTACGCCTACGGACTGGGTGAGGCTTTCGGCGTCGCGCTCGGTGAGGGTGAAGGTGTGGTTGTGGTCGTGGCGGTTAGGGCCTGCAGCTGCTGCAGCAGCTGTCCCACCTGGGCCATCTCGGACGCGAACGTACCGAGGTCGCCCCGTTTGAGCGCATCGTATGCGGCCGTGTAGTGAGCATTTGCCTGGGCCACGACGTTGGAGATCTGGGCGATCAACGTGGTTCCCGTCGGCGGTGGGTTGTTGGTGGTCGGTGGAGTCGTGGTGCTCGAGCCAACCAGCTGGTCGATCGCCTGCTGGAGCGTGTCTGTGTAGACGACCTGCGCCTGGTCCGCCAGGATCACCTTCTTCAGCTCGGGCAGGCTGGAGGCCTGGTTGGCGCGCAGGTAGATGGGCTCGAAGTAGAGGAAGGAGTCACCGATCGGCACCACCAGCAGATTGCCCTGTTGAACCTGGGATCCAGCCTGGTGGAACAGCGTGAAGTCGCGCGAGATGGCGGGGTTCTCGTTGATTCGGTTGGCGACCTGCTGCGGGCCAAATATGACCTTGTCCTTGGGCAGCACGAAGGAGACATATTCGCCGTAGTGCGAGCCATCGCTGCGGGCGGCCACCCACGAGACCAGGTTGTTCTTGCCGCGCGGCGTGAACGGCATGATCAGGAGGAACTCAGGGTTCTGCTCACCTGGGAGGCGGAACAGCACGTAGTACGGCTCGACCGGAGCGGCGACGGCACCCGGCGAGGTTTGCGCGGTGGGAATGTCCCACACGTCCTCCCGGGCGAAGAAGACCTTGGGGTCGGTGATGTGGTACGTGGCATAGATCACGACCTGGACGTTGAAGAGGTCCACCGGCACACGAATGTGGGCGCGGAGCCCGGCCGGCATCGCGTCCAGTGGCTTGAACAGCGACGGGAAAGTGGCTTGGTAAGCCCTGATCAAAGGATCTTTGGGATCGACGATGTAGAAGTCGGCCGTGCCTTCGTAAGCGTCGATCACGACCTTGACCGAGTTGCGGATGTAATTGATATCGCTCGAGTTTTGGAAAGCGACCGTCTGTGAGTATGGGTAGGTCGCGCCGGTGGTGTAGGCGTCGAGGATCCAGTAGAGGCGGCCGTCGACCACGACTACATATGGATCGCCGTCGAAGCTCAAGAAGGGTGCCAGCTCGCTCACGCGCTCGCGGATGTTCCGGCGGAACAGAACCTGGGACGAGCTCGTTACCTGCGGGGACACGAGCAGGTTGAAGTCTCCAAGCTTGAAGGCCCACAGGGCCTTGTTGACGCCGCTCATGGACACGCCGTGGGTGCCCGTGTACGACGTGAAGACATCCTGGGCCCCTTGCGGAAAGTCGAACTCTCGAACGTTGGAAGGCGCAAGGGCATAGTCGTGGCTGACCTCTCCGAAATAGATCGCGGGACGCACGACAGGCAGTGTTCCGGCCGGAGGTAGGTCCTTGGCCACATAGTCCGGAAGGCCCTCACCGACGACAGCGTTGACCGGGCTGGCCGCAACTCCGTAGCCGTGCGTGTACGCGAGGTGCTGGTTGACCCAGTTCTGAGCCGCCTGCGGCAGCTTTGAGAAATCGAACTCTCGCGCGCTTATCTCCAGCTGCTTGTACTGGCTGGCCTGGCCAGCTTTTTCGGCAACGGTGTAGCGGTCGATGTCGATGTCGCTGAAGTGGTAGTAGGTGCGGATGGTCTGGAGCTGCTCATAAGTGTCCTGGAGCGGCGCGTAGTCCCAGAGCCGCAGGTTGTTGACGGTGACCTGATCCTGCTGAACCTCCTGCAGGGTGACAGGCTGGTCGCCCGTGAAGTTGCTCACGGACACGGTGCTCAGTCCATATGCCGCCCGCGTTCCTGTGATCTCCTGCTGGATGTAGGGCAGCTCGTAGGACAGAGCGCTCGGCGTGACGAAGAGGTTCTGCACGATCGATGGGTAGATCTGTCCGATGAGCAGCATCGCCACCCAGATCCCAGCCGCCGCCACGGGCAGCCCGGTGCGCCGCAGCCAGACGTTGACCAGCAGCGCGCCGGCCAGCACCACGCCGGCCCCCGCCTGGAACGTGAACAGCGGCAGCCGGGCGTTCACGTCGGTGTAGGCGGCGCCCCAAACGATGCTGCTGTTGTGCGCGTACAGGAGGTCGTAGCGTCCAAGCCACATCCAACCGGCGAGCGCCAGCGCGAAGATCGCGAGCATCACCGACAAATGCGCGATTGCGAGCGGGCTCAGGTTGAGGTCGAAGGTGTCGCCTCGCCATGAATAGAGCGCCGCGATCACCAGCGCTCCCAAGAAGCCCAGTCCAAGCGCCCAGTTGGCGAGGGAGTGAAGGAATGGCAGCGTCAGGAGGTAGAAGCTCACGTCCTGTCCGAGGACCGGGTCGCTGATGCCGGTGGGCGATGCATGCTGAAAGAGAGCCAAGTTTTGCCATTGGGTGCCGGCGCCCCCGGACAGCACCAGAGCCACCAGCGCGGCTGCGGCCATCGCGACCCCACCGGCCGGGCTGCGCACGACGGAGCGCTGGATCCCGACCGCCCGCAGTTGCGGGCCCGAGCGGACGCGCAGTGCCACCAGGACGTTGACCGCCAGGTACGCGAAGGCCAGCGCAAGGCTGCCGACGAAAAGGACAGCCTGCAGCTCGAGGCGGGTCGTGAAGACGTCCTTGAACCCCAAGGCGCCGTACCACTGCAACTCGGTGAAGAACCAGACGATCGGGCTGGCGAAGATGAAGATGAGAAGTGCGAGGCCGAACAGAGCCGCACCGAACCAGAACCGTCGCGGAGGCCGTGGGATCCGGATCTCTCGCACGCCCTCGAACGGGCCGCCCCGCTCGAAAGGATCAAAAGGCCGGTATCGGCGCGTCATGTGGTTCGAATCGTAGCCTTATCCCCTCCCGCATCGGCAGGGGGGTGCGCCAGGAGCTGGCTCCGCCAGGCCTGGCGCCCTGAGGGGGGACGTCCCCCTCAGAGGGAGGGCTACGACGAGGCGTTGGCGTCGCGGGGAAGGAGGCGCCGGCTAGACCGACGCGAGGGCTTTGTCGTCGGCGCTGAAGTCCAAGTCTTGCTTCTCGGGCGGGTTGTCCAGGTGCCACCGCACGGTAGTGCGCAGTGTCTCGACGGGGTCCGATGTGGTCCAGCCGAGAAGCGTGCGTGCTTTGTGGGCACTGACAGCGATGTGTTGGGTCACAGTACCGCTCGACTTGAGATCCTCCGGCAGCAGCTCGTCGGCCACCCTGACGAGCTGTGCATCGGAGCCGGCCGCTTCGAGGATGAAGCCGGCCCACATGCGTATCGAGTAGGTCCTGTCCTCGCAGAGGTTGAAGACCTGGCCCGCAACTCGGTTCGACTCCATGGCGAGGCGGATGCCGCGTGCTACGTCGCGGACATAGCCCCGACACGCGAGCCACGTACCAGCGCCAAAAGGAATGCGAGCTCGGCCGGCACGCACACGGCGCAGGATGAACTCTTCGCGGCGCTGGTAATCGCGCTCGCCATAGACCATCGGCAGGCGCACTGATGTCCCGCCGTGTGCGAGGTACACGTCCTCCACGTCGAGCTTGTCGTAGTCGTCCATCCCTGGCATCTTGCCCTGGTAGGGATACCGATCGGGCCGTACCGGTGAATCCTCGTCGAGAGGAACCGGGTCGGTCTCACGGTCATTGTTGAGGGCGCCGAACGCGCGGTACACGTCTATGCTCGAAACCACCACCAGTCTGATGCCGGTCGGGACGGCGTCGATTGCTGCTTCAGCATCAGCCCTCCCAAACGCACGGCAGTCGAGGGCCGCATCTGGTTTGAAGGCGGCAAGCTGAGCGCGATGAGCGCCCAGGTCAGCTCGGTCTGTGTGCAGGTGCTGCACCGGGGGCATGCCCTCCGGCTCCAGCTGACCGCGATGGCAGATCAGAAGCTCATGACCCGCGGCGGCAAGCTCCTCAACAGCCGCGCGGCCGATGAAGCGAGTGCCGCCGAGGACGACTACGTTCATCCGTCGTCAACCCGCGTCGTGATCTTCTTACGCGATGCCTGAGACCTTTGCGGCGGCTGGGTTCTTGACCACGATCAGGTCGATCAGTCCCCACTCCTTCGCCTGCTCCGGGGTCATGAAGAAGTCGCGTTCCATCGCCCGCTCAACTTCCTCCAATTGTCGCCCGCAGTGCTTGGCATAGAGGCGCGCCAGCTGCTCGCGCTGGCGGAGGATCTCCTGGGCGTGGATCTGGATGTCTGTCGCCTGCCCCTGGATGCCCTGGCTGAACGGCTGATGGATGAGGATCTGTGCGTGCGGCAGCGACATGCGCGTTCCAGGCTCGCCGCCGGCGAGGAGGATCGAGGCCCCGCTCGCGGCCAGTCCCGTGCACAACGTGCCCACCTTGGGCCCGACGTATCGCATGGCGTCATAGATCGACAGCGCCGCGTTGAGTGAGCCGCCCGGGCTGTTGATGTAGAGCTGGATGTCTCGCTCTGGCGCCTCGTTTTCCAGGAATAGGAGCTGCGCGGTCACCGTGCTGGCGAGGTCGTCGTCGATGACGCCCCGAACGAATACGACACCGTCCTTTAGGAGGCGAGAGTAGATGTCGTAGGCGCGCTCGCTGCGCCCGTCACCGGTGATAACAGTCGGGATGAGGGTCATTGGCTATCTCCTTGGCTCGAAGCCGATGCGCGGCCGCGCCCTTGGCGGCGGGTTGGCCATGGCCATGTAGGCACTGAAGTCGGCGACGCTGCGGAGCGCATCCGGCGGCAGGGCGGCCGTGGCGAGCCGCAGCTTCGCCGGCGGGTCCTCGGGCCAGCTGGGCCGCTCTGCGTCTGCGCCCAGCAGCCGTGCGACGTTGGCGTAGAGGTCGGCCGGGCGGATGCCGAGCGCGTGGGCGACCGCGAGGAGCCGTTCGGTTGATACCTCCTTACGGCCGCGCTCGACCTCGGAGAGATGCGCCGGCGACAGTCCGGCCTCGCCCGCGACCTCGGTTAAGGTGCGGCGGACAGCCTCCCGCCGCTGCCGGAGCACGGCTCCGAGCGCAGCACGGACGGTTTGGGCAGATTCGCTGTAAGCGAACGACATCTCTTGTTAGCGAAGCATACGCCCCGTCCAGCACATCGGAGACCTCCTGCACCGTGCCGCCGAGCCGCCAGAGGGTGCGGAAGCTGTACTCGGCGCTCACCCTAATCCTTGAGGTTGGTCGGGTCTAAGAGCTCCTGCCTCGGACGTTCGATGCGCTGGCGCGAGCGCATGATCTCGATGAGCTTCTTGCGGCCCTTGGGCGGGCCGATCATGATCGCACCGACCAGACGGTCGTTCTTGAAGAAGAGCTTTCGATAGAACTTCTCCTCGAAGCTGTACGTTCGGACCGATTCGAGGTCTGGCTGCACATCGGGCGTGACGCCCATGACCGCCAGGGTCGACCCGAACATGGTGGTCGTGTAGGTGGGCACGTCGAAGAAGTCTTCCTCGGCGCCTGCCATGTTGCGAGCTGCGACCTTGCCGTGGGCTTCGGCGTTGTCCCAGGTCCCCATCTGGTTGTGGCGCTCGACCATCAGGTCGTAGAAGACGGCGATGTCACCGGCCGCATAGACATCGGGCGCCGATGTTCGCAGCCTGGAGTCGGTGACGATGCCCTTGTCGAGGTCGATCGCGCCCGCGCGAGCGGGCTCGGTGTAGTAGTCGAGGCCGACCCCGTATGTCAACAGGTCGAAGTCGACGCGGCGACCATTCACGGTATCGGCTTGGAAGCGCCCGTTGCTGCGGCTGAACTTCTGCACCTCGTCCGAGGTGATGAACTCCACACCCTGGGCCTCCCCGAGCTGACGGCACAGCTGCCCGCCTTCCTCATCGAGCACGTAGCGTAGGAACCACGGGCCCCGCATGATCCACGCCACGTGCGCTTTCTTGCGAAAGCTGACGCCCTCCGCGAGCTCATACCCGATGAAGCTGCCGCCCATCACCAGCACTCGCTCTGATGCATCCGCTTTCTCGATGATCGCGTCGGTGTCGTCGAGGGTCTGGAAACCAAGGCACTGCGACACCTGATCCGAGCCTGGCCACGGTGGTGGCTTGGGCCTGCCCCCCGTTGCGATCAGGAGGCCGTCATACATGAACTCCTGTCCCCGATTGGTGCGCACGATTTTGCTTTTGTGGTCGACCTCGGTCGCCCACGTTTCGAAGTGGATGTCGAGGTTCTGCCTCGCGTAGTCCTCGACCGTACGCATCAGCACCTTCTCTCGCCGCACCTGGCCACGCAGGTACCGAGGCAGCGCGACACGGTTGTACAGGGGATGACGCTCGGCGGCGACCATGGTTATGGAGGCCTCAGGATCGAGCTTCCTGAGCTCCTCCGCGCACGTCTGCCCCGCGATCCCGTTGCCGAGGATCACGTAACGACGAGTCAATTACGAATGAGGCGTCGTTAAAGACCTCCCCGCATGGCGGGGAGGGTCAGGGTGGGGGGCCGGAGTTGCCAATTAGAGTCGCAGGCCGCAGATAAAGCTCTGATCGTCGTCATTCGCTAAATCGTATCCGCAGGCGCGCAGGTCATCGGCGGCCGGATGGTCCCTGGGCAGCGCGATCGTGACGTGATCCAGGCCATCGATGTCGGCCTCGAACCGAAGCGCCAGCAGGAGATCCCTCAAGGCGCCACCCTTTCCCGCGACGAAACCAACCGCGATGTTGTCGCCCCAGGGTTCGCGCAGGCCGGCGACGGCGCGGCCACCAGTCCCCGCCCTCAACATCCCAATTCCAGCCAGGCGCGCGAGTTCCACGGCCCCGAGGTCGCGAGCGCCATTGAAGTCGGCGGTGACGCCGTGGTACAGCTCGAAGCCGGGCGAGCCTGCGATCGCCGACCACAACCTCTCGGCGTCTGCGGGATCAGGGATGCGAGGCGACTCGCCGCCCTCGACCCTCGGTCCTCGCCACCAGCGGGCGTCCAGCAAGCGGTGGAAGCCGGCCGACTCAAAGAGCTGAAGCGCGTCGCGGTTGCCGGTCGCGAGCCGCATCTCACCAAAGCCCTGCTCTTTCGCCTCGGCGATGGCGGACTTGAGCATCGCCCGGGCCAACCCTCGGCGACGGTGTGTGCTGGCCACCCGCAGGCCCTCGTACCAGATGAGCCCCGGTGCGTAGGGTCGGAGCCGCTGCAGGCCGACGACCATGCCGTCCACCTCGACGGCCTGGAACGCGGCCCCAACCTCCGAGACCCAGTCGTCGAACACACTTGGGATGTAGTCGCGCCCCTCCCACACGTCGCGGGTGAGCTCCACGACTCGCTCGCGGTCAGCTGGCCTCACAGGCCTGATCAGGATTTCAGTGGTTGCCAATGCGCGATTCCCGAGCGGGTGAGGCCGCCATCGAACACGAGCTCATCCCCGTCCCGCCGCAGGGTCTCCTCGAGCACCGCACTGGCCAAGGCCTCGTCCCAGTCCGCCCCCATGAATGACCGGCAGTCAGCCATCGCCTCGGCCATGTCTGCATAGCGATGAACGACGGGGTAGCGGATGAACTTGACGTCGGGCGCGATGCCCATCTGCTGCAGGAGCATGAACAGGTCGGCGAACTCGGGGAGGCGCGCAACCGCTTGAGGGGGCATCCGGTCGCGGATGATCGCGGCCGGATGAGGGACCTGCTTTTCGCGCAGCATGACGAAGACACGCTCGCGTGCACACCGCTCCATCTTCGCGATGAAAGGGACGGGCTCTTCGACTCCGTAGAGGACGTGACTGCAGATCACCAGGTCGGCTGGCGCGACCTCCGCGTCCTCCCACGAACTGGCGATCACGGTCATGTTGTCGCGGGGCGGGATGAGCGCGCGCATGCCCTCGGAGGGCTCGATCGCGGTCACCCATTCCAAACGCTCACCGAGCGGCACGGCGTGGCGGCCGGCCCCGGCCCCAACGTCGATGAGCGTCTTGCGCGGCGATAGGTACGGTGCCACCACGTCGAGGAACTGATCGACGCGAGTGTTGGTCGACCGGGCGAACGTGACGGCGCGGCGGTCCCAGTAAGAGGGATCGGAATGATGGCCGGCCGCTCCGGCTCGTGCGCGCACCAGGCGGCGCCAGTGCTCAGCCGAGTCGATTTCCGCAGTCAGATCCGCCGCGATTTCCATGAGGCGAAACTACCGTAACGTGTTGACGAGATGGGGATAAACCGGGGACAACCTGCCGAGTTCACGACCGAAGAGGCCGCCCTGCTGGCGCGCTACTTCACCAACCTCGACCGGCCAGTCTTCGCCCTGCGCAACCTGCCCGAGGTCGTGAAGGGAGCCCTCTTCTCCCGATATTCGCGGACCGAGAAGAGCCTGAGGCGCGTGCTCCTCGATGAGTTCATCAACCACCCTGACTCCGGCTTCAGCCAGCTGGCGAATGTTCCCGACGGAGCCGACGACATGGTGGCGGTGCGTCGCGCCGAGGAGTTCTACGAGCGCGTGCTCGTGGGTTACGGCGACGATTCGGTCGCCGAGCTCGCCGGCGCCCACGTGGCGGTCGAGAGCGTCTCGACGCTGGCGGCGAAGGCGCTCGAGGACAGCCGCATCGGGATCTCTCCGCTCGAGAAGTCGACACGCTATGTTCGCTTCGATCGGCCCGGTCCAGACGGCAAGCGCCTTTTTCACCGCGGGCCGGAGCTCGAGCATCCCGCCTATGAGCCGGCGGTCGATGGGCTGTTCGATCTCTACGGCGCGTCGGTCGAGCCGCTGACGCAGTCGATCCGAGAACGCTTTCCGCTCGAAGAGGGCGAAACCGAGCGGGCCTGGAAGTCGGCCACCCGGGCCAAGGCGCTCGACCTCCTTCGAGGGCTGCTGCCGGCCGGCACCCTCACCAACCTCGGCCTGTTCGGCAACGGCCGAGCCTTCGAGTACCTCATCACCAAGATGGCCGCGAACGAGCTGCCGGAGTGCCGGCGCCTCGCCGAAGATCTCCATCGCGAGCTGGCGCTGGTCATCCCCTCCTTCGTGAGGAGGGCAATCGATGAGCGCTACGGCACGCCCGCGGCGCAGCGGATGGCGCGGACCAGGTCGGCGCTGAAAGAGATGGCAGCGCATCTGCCCTCTCCGCCCCGCTTCGGCAGTGGCATGGGACGAGGTCCGGCTGTCCGCCTCGTCGAGCACGACCCCCACGCGGAGCGCAAAGTCGTCGCCGCCGCACTCTTCCCGGAGTCGGCCCTTCGTTGGGAGGACCTGAAAGGCGACCTCCCCGCTCTCCTCGAAGCCATACTTGGCGATCGGGCCAACCGGCGGCAGCGCGCACCTCGGGCTCTGGAGCACGCCCAGTACACGTTCGAGATCGTCGCCAACTTCGCCGCCTACCGGGACCTCCATCGCCATCGGATGCTCACTCAGGACCGTCAGCTGCTGGGCACCGCCCTCGGCTACGACGTCCCCGACGGCCTCGTCGAGCTGGGAATGGAGTCGCGCTTTCGAGCGGCGATGGACGACGCCGCCGCCTCCCACGCCCGCCTGGAGCGTGACCTCGGACCTGCCCTGGCTCAATACGTGGTACCGCTGGCATTCCATCTGCGGTGGTACTTCCGCATCAACCTGAGGGAGGTCTACCACCTCTGCGAGCTGCGGACCACGCCGCAGGGCCATCCCGACTACCGCTGGGTGGCCCAGGAGATGTTTCGCCTCGTGGGTCAGGTGCATCCGAAGCTGGCCGCTTACGCCAGGTTCGTGGACATGGGCCCGGGCGACGAGCTCGAGCGGCGCCGGTCCGAGCGCCGAATCGACGAGAAACTGAGCACCCTGGACCGCGGGGTGCGATAGGATCAACCCGTCTAGTGCCTGGGGATAGGAGGGAGTAATGACCTTGAAGGTGATGATTCCGCGCGGCGCCGACCGACGCGCCGCCGAACGGCGGGCGGCAATCGACCGCCGCTTTGCTGAGAGACGCATGCTGGAGCGAGCCACATTGGGCCGGCGCGTCCTATTCAGCGCCGATCGCCGCCTGCTCGAGCGGCGTTTTGGCGAGCGCCGCAGCCTCCAGCCGGCCTAAGGGGGGTGCG
>Ga0099828_10003997_pt1 | contig 10364 bp, 8 predicted proteins | sample CZO8metaG_2_FD_79338 | JGI IMG/M metagenome (GOLD analysis project Ga0099828, IMG submission 79338) | Vadose zone soil microbial communities from the Eel River Critical Zone Observatory, Northern California, USA - CZOApr15con2H1.8 metaG | ecosystem: Environmental > Terrestrial > Soil > Vadose...
CCGCGCAATCGCCCCTCAACTAGCGATACCAGGATGCGGCACACAGGAGCGGCACCGCCCCGATCACGAAACGATGATAGCCTTCAAACGCCCGCGTCAGAAACAATCCACCTACATCCTGCCCGCCGAACGTATTGAAGACGGCTGGAATGACCGCTCCGATGAGCACCAGCAAGCCGCCGACCCATACTCCCAGCGCCAGCCATTCAAGAGTGAGGCAACAGACCATCCCCCAACGGGACATACGCAGCACCGGGCTACTGCTCTGCCTGGCTGGCCTCGAACACCACCCGGCCACCCACGATCGTCGTCGTCACCCGCCCCTTCACCTTCCATCCACCAAATGGGGTATTTCGGCTCTTTGACCGAAACTTGGCCGGATCGACCTACCACTGTTCCTGCTGATCGACGACCGCCACATCGGCATCGGCCCCGATCGCCAGCGTGCCTTTGGCCAATCCAAACACCTTCGCCGGAGCCGTACTCAACTTATCGACTGCCGACTCCAACGACAAGACCCCCTCATCGACCAGCGCGAAGGTCAATGGCAGCGCTGTCTCCAGTCCAACGATACCGAACGGCGCTTCAGTAAATCCCAGCTGTTTTTCCTGAGTTGCATGCGGGGCATGATCCGTGGCGATAACATCAATCGTGCCATCGCGGAGACCTTCCTTGATCGCTTGCACATCCTTCCACGTCCGAAGCGGGGGATTCATTTTGGCATAGGTATTATAGCCTCGGACCACTTCCTCCGTGATAGTAAAGTGATGGGGGCAGGCTTCGGCCGTTACTTTGAGTCCCCGTGACTTGGCCTCCCGCACCATCCGCACAGACCCTTCTGTACTGATGTGGGCCAGGTGCAGCCGAGCCCCGGTCAGTTCCGCCAAGGCGACATTACGCGCCACCATTACATCTTCCGCCGCCGCCGGCATCCCGGGGAGCCCTAACTCGGTCGAGATGGCCCCTTCGTTCATACAGCCCCCCTCGGCGAGATGCAGATCTTCACAATGATCGACCACCGGCACGTCGAAAGCCAATGCATACTCCATCGCTCGCCGCATGACCAGGCTGTTCATCACCGGCTTCCCGTCATCCGAGATCGCTACACAGCCGGCACGCCGCAAGTCTCCGATCTCCGCCAGCTCTTTCCCCTCAGAACCTTTCGTAATCGCGCCGATCGGAAACACATTCGCCAGCCCGGCCGCCCGCGCACGATCGAGCATGAATTCCGTAATCGCTTGGTTGTCATTGACGGGATCCGTATTGGGCATACAACAGACCGAGGTGAAGCCGCCGGCCACCGCCGCCGCCGCGCCGCTCTGGATCGACTCTTTGTATTCGAAGCCCGGCTCCCGGAAATGGACGTGGAGATCGACGAAGCCGGGAAGGACCAATCGTCCCGTGGCATCAATCTTCGTGGCCCCCGCCGGAACGTTGAGGTGAGGCCCTACCACTACGACTCGGCCCTCATCGATCAGCACATCGGCCACACCATTGAGCCGTCCCGGATCGATCACGTGCCCGCCTGCAATGTGAATAGCCACGATTCAGTTTGCTCCTGACAAGAGATAGAGAATGCCCATGCGAACGGCCACACCGTTCGCGACCTGATCCAGAATCACTGACGACAAACTATCGGCCACCTCCGGAGCAATCTCGACCCCGCGATTGATCGGGCCTGGATGCATTACAATCGCCCCAGGATCGGCCAACTTGACCCGCTCGGCCGTCAACCCGTAGAGCCGCGCATATTCTCGGATGGTCGGAAACAGCGCAATCCCCTGCCGTTCGAGCTGCAATCGCAACATCATGATGACTTGCACGCCGCGCAGTGCTTCGTCGAGATTGTAGTAGACATGTGCGCCTAGTTTATCCACCCCAAAGGGCATCATCGTCGGCGGCCCTACCACCCGAATGTCCGCCCCCAACTTCACGAGCGCGTGAATGTTCGAACGCGCCACACGGCTATGGGCGACATCTCCGACAATCGCCACCCGAAGCCCCTCGAACGACAATCCACGCTCGCGAATCGTATACAGATCCAGGAGGGCTTGCGTCGGATGCTCATGCCACCCGTCTCCTGCATTGATTACGGAAGACTTCACCCCGCGGGCCAGGGCCTCGGCCGCACCGGCCGAAGGGTGACGCAAGACGATAATATCCGCCTGCATCGCCTCGATATTGCGCGCCGTATCGAGCAAGGTTTCCCCTTTGACCATGCTGCTCGACGACGGCGAGAAGTTGATCACATCCGCGCTCAGCCGTTTCGCCGCCAACTCGAACGAGGTGCGTGTTCTGGTGCTGGGCTCAAAGAACAGATTCACCACGGTGCGCCCCCGGAGTGCCGGGACCTTCTTGATTTCTCGACCGGTCACTTCCTTGAACGAATCGGTCGTCTGTAAGATTAACCGGATCTCATCCACCGACAGAGGGGCTAGGCTCAAGAGGTCTTTGCGTTTGAGACTCATCGTTCCCTCCACCTTGGCCCGCATGATTCATGAACGCTTCTGCTGCAATCGCCGATCCGCTGCTACGACGGGCCTTCGGCCAGCAGGCTCGCCCCTCAGACCCTCACCGTACAGCACGAGTACGCATCGGGTCCTCAGGGCTCCGCGCGCCGATCTCGCGCCCCCTTCCTCACCCTCCCCCATGCTATGGGGGAGGGAAGGGCGGGGGACGACGAACCGTCATGAATCATGCGGGCTAGGCCTTGAAGATCACCACCCGATCGTCTTCGCCTTCTTCTTCTAAGAGCACCTGGATCTTTTCTTCCCGTGACGTCGGAATATTTTTCCCGATATACGTCGCCTTGATCGGCAACTGACGATGACCTCGGTCGACCAAGACGGCAAGTTGAATTTCTGCCGGTCGTCCCAGATCGATCAACCCATCCATCGCTGCGCGAATGGTTCGACCCGTGAACAGCACGTCATCAACCAACACAATGATCTTGTCCGAAATATCAAACGGGACCGACGTCTTGCGGAGAATCGGTTGCTCCTTCCGCAAGGAGAGGTCGTCCCGATAGAGAGTAATGTCCAACTCGCCGATCGGCACCGCCGCCGCTTCAATCTCTTGGATACGCCTCACCAGCCGATGGGCCAGATGCACACCCCCGGTTCGAATCCCGACCAACGCCAGCGCCTGTACGCCCTTATTCCGTTCGAGAACTTCATGGGCAATGCGGGTGACCGCGCGCGCGATGTCTCCCGCATCCATTACCAGCCGTTCTTGTGGCCGAGCCTGTGGAGCGGTGCTCATCGTCTTGATTCCGCGCATAAAAAAACCCTCTCATCGAGATCCGACGAGAAGGGGGGGTGCCGATAGACACAAACCTGATCGAAGCTCATGGGCACTCCTTGCTCACCTCGCAGGATGAGCATTAAAGGTTCTTGTATCTTACTGAGGCCGAAGGAATCCTGTCAAGCTGCAAGACGTACCTACTCAGGTGTTCAGGCTGAAGGCTGAAGTGTTCGGAACTTCGAACCCCGACCTTCGAGTCGCGCTTTTCCCGCCAGTCTCGCCCGTCTCGCTTGAGTGTGGACGATCGGATGGAAACTATCCCCCGTGAAATGGTCACCCGCGCGGCCTGAGTTCTTCTAATGTAAATTGTTTCGGGAGCATCACCGGAACCACGATGCCGATGGGATCTCCACGCTTGATGGTCGTCGGCTTCGTGAGTTGCAACAGAAAGTTGGCGGTGAAAGCGTCATAGTCCGGGAGCCAGTCGTACATATTCGGCGTACGTTTATACTCTTGGGTCTTCATCCCCTCCCACACAAAAAATGTCCGTTCGGGATAGTGATAGAAGTGGTTCGGCACGTCCTTCATCATCAATCCCACCTGCTTGGGATAGTAGAACCGAATACCGCAGCAGAGCTTGGGATACCCGCTGTTTAAAATCAAATCGACATACGTTCCTGAAAACGACTTGTAGCCAAGAATCCGCTCTTCCGGCAAGATCGGCGGTGCTTGCCACTTGACCCCATCGGCTGTTCGGCGAATCTTGCAGTCCGCTGGAGACCGAATAAGCCAGCCGTACTGGCCCACTGTTCGCACTGGTCCACAATCGTCGGGGATCACTTTGTAGCCCTCGCCCGCCACAGTCCGCTGTTCGTTCAGTGACATCCCGGACAACAACGGCCGATGCGGCATGAAGTCGAGCTTCAGTCGCTCAGGTGCGATGGCAGTCGAATACTCCCGTTCCCAATAGATCACGATCTTGTCGCTCGGCTCCTCGCCGGCAACCTGTTCTGGAGTCGGCTCACTCATCTTGACAACCGTAATCGATCTGGGAAGCCCGGTGCAAGCACGTTATCAGGCCGCGGGAAACTGTTGTGGCACGTCTGGAGCAACAGGAGACGCCCCCGCGGGATAGCCGAGCGAGACTGGCGGGACGGGTTGATCTGGTCTATCTGGTTTGTTTTGTTCATCTGGTTAGACTAGTTCAACCAAACAAACCAAACAGACCTAATAAACAAGAGAAACTAGCCGGTTCTCACGCTTTACGCGCCAGACTCTGCCACGGGCGAGCTCTTTCAGCAGCCTGCTAGCAGGCTGCTGAAAATCTATTGTGGCACGGTAGAAATTCAATGTTCCGCACGTCTAGGACAATAGGAGAACCGCGCGCAGGATGCTCAAAAAGACCGTCCAGCAAGGCCGCAGCGAGCGAAGAGGCGAAGGCGTACGCTTCGGTACGTTGAGCTTCTGAGCGAATCGAGAACGCCGCCCGGGGAAAGGCGCGTCTCGACGCGCCGAGGCTGGGCGGGTGAGAAGAACGACTTTTTCAGCATCCTGCTAAACCTTCTTCATGTGGAATAGTGTCAGACCAGCCTTCAGCCTTGCCTTCGGCAGGATGGTGCGATGCATCCGAAACGTGGGAAGCTGTTCCACTGGTTCTTCCCAGCAGACGTGGAGTCCGTGGGATGCACCATACTGACCGATCTGTGCGGGACCGATGACGAATACATTGCCTCCTCCCCGAAGAATTCGGCTGATCCCCTTCATGCGTTCGGCCAGGCTGGCCGGTAGATCTCCACTGTCATACGGCACCCAGTGGTAGGCCAAGTCATAGGAGTGAGGGGGTTCCCGATCGTGCGGCCCTTCGTCCGAAACGAATCGAATACGCGAGAGCCAATCCCACCGCTGCAACTCTGCACAGACACTCCAGAGTTGTTGTGCCTGCTTTTGCGCAAAGGCCGGATACCGTACCAGCACGGTATAGTCTCTCGGCCGATCAAACGTGATGCAGGTCGCGACCACGGCATCGCCATTCTCGATGAGCACGCTTTCGGCTCGCGAAAGGGCCGCGCCGATTTCACGATCCTGTTCGCCAATATCTTGCAAGTAATCGGCCACGAAAGGTTGCGCAGCGCACTCACCGATTTCAGATTCGTCTTCCGGATAGAGCAGCACCGCGCCGTAGGCGTCGGCAGGAGGGATGAGCGGAACCCCCTGGACAAAGACCGATCGCCAGTCGACTGGGCTCCTGGCCACTGGCTCACCAGACTGTTCCAGACTCCCTTGCGGCAGGGTCACAACCAACGTCGTTTCACGATCGCGATCCTTCAGGATGACATGCGCTCCGACAATCTCTGCACTCCGATCGCAAGGGACAAATCGACGGCCTTTCGGGCTCATGTAGGACAGTCCGGAGGAGTCGGACGCCACCGTCACCTTGTGCAACAAGCCGCCTTGGAGGGTAAGGCAAGCCTCCGCGTGCTGATCAAAATATCGAATCGGCGGTGTACCAACCGGCAGCCAGATTACGTGATCGGACTGTTCAGGATTCATGAAAAGCATGAACGGGTTACTCCCACCAGGCGCCTGCGGAGTAAAGAAGCTACTAAACAAGCGGAAGGCCGCTTTGGACGGATAGGTGGGAATACCTCGGTATCGCAAGGGCCGGGGGGGCGAGTTCCCCTCATTCTGATCGTCGTAGAGTCCGCGAATCAATTCAAAGACCGCAGACCCCGTTCCCGGCAACAGTGACTGAAAGAGTTCGACGACCGGCAGAAAATCGATAGAGGACCAACTCATCGCCCCCATACAGGACATGAAGCGGGCCCGCTCAAAATCCCCGTCCTGAAGCACATAGAAGGCGTCTTTCCTCTGGCGGATCGTCGCCCAACCGGTCGGCTCGATCAGGAGATCCTCATCCCGATAGAAAAATCGCACTTCCTCCATTGGGACCCGGAGCGCCTGAGCAGCGATGGTGCGCAAATCATCGGCCTTGAGCCGCTGCCAGCCAGGCTTACTGGCGAGATTGAGGCTGGTTTCATTCGCCAAACCAGCCGGCTTCAACCCGACCCATTGCCCCCAATCCAAACGTATCCGAGCGCGGCAGAGGATCACATCACCCGTGGCATCAGTCCCCCACTCGCATTCATGCAACGGGTTTCCTTCTGGATCGGTCGCCAGAAACCGGCGACCGTCCGACCGATAGAAGACGAGATGCCCGGTGGCCTGGCGGACGACGCGTCCACCCGCCTGTTCGAGATCCTGTGCGAAGGGAAGATTGGTTGAAAAGCGAAGATGACCGGAAGTTGTCAATGCGGCACGAAGTGGATCGGAGGGCATCTACTCGCGGACTTGCCCGCTCCCCAACACGATAAACTTGAAGCACGTCAATTCTTCCAGCCCCATCGGGCCTCGGGCATGGATGCGGGCCGTGCTGATTCCGATTTCTGCTCCCAGCCCAAATTGATAGCCATCGTTCAACCTGGTCGAGGCATTCACCAACACCGCACTGGCATCCACCTCGCGCAGAAACCGCATGGCCTTAGGATAGTCGGATGTCACGATGGCTTCCGTATGGCGTGAGCCGTACTTGGCAATATGCTCCATGGCTTCATCGACGTTCTTGACCACTTTCACCGCTACGGTGAGATCGAGGAATTCTTTTCCAAAATCATCGTCGCTTGCGGGTGAGGCCGACGATGACAGCTGACAGGTTTTCTGGCACCCGCGGACCTCGACCTTGGCCGCGACCAACTTATCAATGAAGGGGGCAAGCCAATAACGCGCAATGCCCTGATGAACTAAGAGGGTCTCCATCGCATTGCAGGTTGACGGCCGCTGCACCTTTGCGTTAAAGCAGACCCGCTCCGCCATGGCTGGATCGGCGTCGGCATCGACATAGATGTGACAGACGCCGGCATCGTGCCTGATGACAGGGATCGTGGCGTGCTCGGTGACGACGCGCATCAGCGATTCGCCGCCGCGCGGGATTATCAGGTCGATGTAGCGATCTTGCTTCAGCAGGAGAGGAACCAGCTCACGCTCGGCCCGCGCGACAAAACTGATCGCCCCGGCCGGGACACCGGCTTTCTCTGCCGCCTCCGATAGGGCCGTTGCAATCGCCGTGTTCGAATGGATCGCCTCGCTCCCTCCCCGAAGCACGCAGGCATTCCCGGATTTCAAACACAAGGCGACGGAATCCGCCGTGACATTCGGGCGGGATTCATAAATAATTCCAATGACACCGATCGGAACCCGCACGCGCCCCACTTGCATCCCGTTCGGCCTTGTCCACATCTTCGGCATGTTACCGAGTGGATCGGGGAGCGCAGCCACCTCGCGCAGGCCTGCCGCCATCTCGACAATCCTCTCAGCCGTCAGACGCAGCCGGTCCGCCATCGCCTGCTTCTCCGGCGCCGTTCCGAAGGCCTCCAGATCCAGTTCGTTTGCGGCGAGCAGCGCATCCTTCTGTGCTTCCAGCGCCTCTGCCATCGCGAGAAGGGCCCGGTTCTTCACTGCAGTCGAAAGCGTCGCCAGTTGGCCCGCGGCACCTTTGGCTCGCCTGACCAATTCGTTGACATACTCTGGGATCGGTATGGGCGCAACCGCTTCCACGCCCGCCGATTCGATGGGTTCGACTGACGCTTCCGCCTGGTTACTCTGGTCAGACAGCATAAAAAAGACTCTTATCTCATGATGTTGGGACAGGGACAGGATACAGCGGGAGTTTCAACGCGGTCAAGGCGGCCATTCGCAGGATAGCCGCGCAAGACAGGCTGGACGGTTGATCTGGTTTATCTGGTTTGTTTTGCTCATCTGGTTAGTCTAATTCAGCCAAACACACCAAACAGACCAAATAAACAAGAGAACCCAGCTGGATCTCGCGCTTCACGCGCCACGATCCATGGCTGCTGGCGGACTTTTTACCATCCTGCTAGGAGCCTGTCCGACATTGCCTTCGTGACGAGGCGAAGGAGGTGCGGCCAGATGCGAGGCCGCAGGCCCGGAAAAACCGGAGGTGTGTTCGCTGGAATACATTGAGGATTTTTTCGGGCCGAGAACGACGCAGATGGTCGCGGATCGTTCGCCGCAGTAAAAGGTCAGTGTCGGACAGGCTCCTAGATCACTTGTCTGAAATATTCGATCGTGCGAAGGAGGGCATTCTCGAGCTGTACTTGAGGTTCCCATTTCAGGAGAGTACGCGCCCGAGAGATATCGGGCCGTCTGACTTTTGGATCATCGGCCGGCAGCGGATGATGGGTGATTTGGCTCGATGAGCGGGTGAGTTTCAATACCAATTTCGCGATCTCCAAGACGGTCAGCTCACGCGGGTTCCCGATGTTCACGGGTTCATCCATGCTGGATACGTTCTCGTCCTCTTCCTGCCTGAGGAGGAATTTTCGGTCCGTCCGTTGCTCGACAGTCTTGTCTGAGTCCAGCATGAGCAACACCATAATGCCGCGGACAAGGTCGTCAACGTAGCAGAAACTCCTGGTCTGAGATCCATCGCCAAAGACACTCAACGGTTTCCCCTGGAGCGCCTGGACGATGAAGTTCGACACGACGCGTCCGTCATTCGGCCGCATGCGTGGTCCAAATGTATTGAAGATGCGCGCGATCCTGGTATCGACCGCATGATAGCGGTGATAGGCCATCGTGATGGCTTCTGCAAAACGCTTGGCCTCGTCGTACACGCCACGGGGGCTGATGGGGTTGACGTTGCCCCAATAGGATTCAGGCTGAGGATTCACAAGCGGGTCCCCATAGACTTCCGACGTACTGGCCAAGAGGAACCTCGCGCCCTTCGCCTTGGCTAGTCCAAGAGCCTTATGCGTACCTAAGGCACCGACCTTCAACGTGGCAATAGGAAATTCAAGGTAGTCTTGCGGGCTCGCGGGTGATGCGAAGTGCATGACCGCATCCAGTGGACCTTCAATATGCAGATAGTCACACACATTGTATTTGACAAAAGAAAATTGATCGTGCCCGAGCAGATGAGCGATATTTTCGACCCGTCCGGTGAGGAGGTTGTCCATGCAGATTACGGAATGTCCAGACTGCAGCAACAAATCGGAAAGGTGACTCCCAAGAAACCCGGCTCCGCCTGTAATAAGAATACGCATACAATAATTCCTCTCTTGCTTATTTTTACTCTAACGCTTCTCCATCGTGAATGCCATGAAATTTCCCAGAATCGACGGGAAAGCTGGCAGGAGTTACGGATTCACGGTCGGCTGCCCCTGAATTGGCTGGGCAACTGGAGCGCTTCCGCCAGAAGTGAGCGATGATCCCGGTGGTGATGGCGCCACAGGACTGGGCGCAGTCCCTTGTGGCACTGTCGAACCTGATGAGGGATTCGGGTGTTGGAAGACCCAATCATGATAGGTGGCGCGGCCCTCGAAATGCCGGACAGCAGGGGGAAAGTCGTGCTGCCGGAATGGCTTCGCGAGGCTCTTACTTCGGACCCCCATGATGCCGCCTGTCGGCGCCCGAAGAAATTCCCATTCTCCATGCCCCATTGGGTCAAGATAGACCTTGCGCAAGAAAGGTTTCGGCATTCTCGTGAGATCAGCCAATCTCTGGGGGTAGACCTCTCCCGGCATCACGCGGCCGGCCTTGATCGTCGCGGAATAAAATGCGAGCGCATTCTGGATCTCAATCCCTTTGGCCAAGAGATCTGCCTCAAGCTCCCGCTGCACGATGACCTTCCATTGTTTCGCGGCAGCGGTCGTGGCAATACCGATGAGGACGATCGCGAACATGAGCATGAGGTAGGTCACCCCTCGCTCGTTTCTGACGCGTCGCTGGCGGCTGATGAGCATAGAAACGCTAGTAGGCTTTGGAAAAGCTATGTGGGCACGCCAGAACTTCACTGGTCCGCATGTCTGGGAAACAGGAGAACACCTCGCAGGATAATCGAGCGAGACTCGCGGGACGGGCGAGACTGGGAATGGTTCGATGTCCGAGGTTTTCGGAACTTCGAACCCCGAACTTCGGGTCGCGCCTTTCCCGCAGGCAAGTCCGCAGCTCCACGGCTGACCCTCGTTTCACGTTTCACGCCTCACGTTTCACGGTTCCTGTTCAGCATCCTGCTAGGGCTGTACCGGAGCTTCTTCGGAAAGCAG
>Ga0099828_10003998_pt1 | contig 10364 bp, 10 predicted proteins | sample CZO8metaG_2_FD_79338 | JGI IMG/M metagenome (GOLD analysis project Ga0099828, IMG submission 79338) | Vadose zone soil microbial communities from the Eel River Critical Zone Observatory, Northern California, USA - CZOApr15con2H1.8 metaG | ecosystem: Environmental > Terrestrial > Soil > Vadose...
GAGGAGCAGGAGGATCCCCGCAATATTGAAAATGAATTTCATTTTCAACTTGCAGCGTACACCGCCCCCGACGCCGCGGTCAAACCGCGGCGAACACCGGCCAGCGTTGCCTCTCAACGCAGAGGCCGCAGAGGAACGCAGAGAACGGACAGAGAGCACGTGGCAGCGAACGAGGGGTCTCCCCGAGTGAGCGAGATGGAGGGGAGGACGAATGTCCGCGGGGGGGTGCTTCTGTTGCGCCGTACCCCCCCGAATTGACGAACAAACGCGCGAACGCGCGCGGGGCGATGCTTGCGTCCGATTGCCCGTCGCCCGTAGCAGCGGAGCGCACGATTCACTCGGGCGCGGAGCGACATGGGGGGGAGCGCGAATGCGCGCGGGGGGGTGCTTTCGTTGCGTCTGCACCCCCCCGAAAATGCCTAATGAATAATGATGGTCCCCTGCAGGCTCGTGTTGTCCGGCAGGCCGTGGTCATGGTAGCCGCAGGTGCGGGCGATGGTGAAGGCGCCCGTCAGACGCGCGGTCGCGGGCGCGAGTCCGCCCACCTCGTTGATCGGCGGGCAATCGGTATGGATCGGATGGGGGTTCGAGGCGATCTCGTGGGCCACGGTGTCGTTGTTCACGAACGCGACGCGCTGACCGACGTTGATCTCCACCTGCTTGGGGCTGGCCACGCCGGCGGCGATCGTGATCGTCGCCGCGCCGCCCGGGGGCGGGGTCGCGGTCGGCACCGGAGAGCTCGGCGTGCTCAGGGACGAGCCGCTCCCGCAAGCGCCGGCGGTGAACGCGCCGGCGGCGGCCAGGACGAGCACGAGCAGCCACAGGCCGGCGCGAACGGGAGCGGCTAGGGAGCGTTGGAAAACCGGCAGACTCACGAGGTCGCCTCCTTGATGGGGAACGTGTTCGTTCCCTCTAGTAATGAGTGCCGGGATCCTGGGCGCCGCCCACGAGGAGCACACCCTGAAGCCCGGCGTTGTCCGGATTCATGTGGTCATGGTAACCGCACGCCTTGGCCACCATGAACGACCCATGCATCCTCAGAAAAACTTCCTCGACAGATTGAAGCCGATGTGCCAGTCGTCACCGCTGTCCGCGCCGCGCGCGATGGTGGCGAGGGTGGTGGCGAAGTAGTTCGAGAAGTTGAGCTGGAACGAGTGGCCGCCCACGCGCTTCTCGATGCCGAAGCTCAAGTGGTTGGCGGCGCGCTCCGAGGGACGGGCGAGGTTCGTCCCCTTGAACCCGGCGAGCCGGGGCGCGAACTCGCCGACGAGGTACGCGGAGGACCCGAGGCGCACCCGGGCCCCCAGACCCACGAAGACCGTGCTGTCGTGGTCCGTCGGTCCATCCTGCGGCCGGGCCGTGTTGCCCACCCAGGCCGGCTCCGCGTAGACGGCCGCGCGCTTGCCGAGCTTGCGCGACACCACGACGGCGACGCCGGGCGAGTACTCCTTGGAGAAGTTGTCCTGTCCCTCCACGGCGCCGAAGATCGAGACCCCCACCGGATGGCCGTTCTGCCGCAGGACGTCCTGCTTCAAAAAGAAGTCGATGGCGCGGTCGTTGGTCCGGTAGAGGCCGAGCTGCGAGCCGGGGAAGAGGCCGAAGCGGAACTCCAGGCCGACCTGGGCCGCGGAGTCGAAGCCGAAGAAGGACCTCACCAGGTCCCCGAAATCACCCTGGCCGAGGGGCCGCGTGAAGCGGTGCGTGAGGCGGAAGGCGGCGCCGTGCCGCGGCAGCCGTAGCGTCGTCGGCAGGTTCACCACCGTGAAATCCGGCTCCAGGGGATCGAGCTCCTCGTCCTGGGCGGCGAGCGGGGAAGCGAGAAGAACGGCGCCGAGGATCAGGCCCGCCCGGGCCGCGCCGCGCGGGGGCCTCATTGAGCCCTCGGCGTGACGACGATCCGGCCCTTCATCCGGCCGTGGCCCGAGCCGCAGTACTCGGAGCACTTGAACTCGTAGGTGCCGGCCTTGCCCGCGACGAACTCCACCGTCACCGGCTCGCCGGTCTTCGGCACCGCGACCTTGACGTTCAGCTTCTTGATGCTGAAGCCGTGCCCCGTGTCGGTGGAGCGCAGGGTCAGCCGGACGCGCTCTCCTTCCGTCACCTCCAGCGTCTCCGGCTCGAAGCTGAACCGGGAGGCGATCATCTCGAAGGCCCGCGGCGTGGACGGCGGGATGTCTGCCGGCGCGCCCGCGCCCGCGGCACCGAGCGCCAGCAGCGCGGCCGTCCACAGTCCCCGCGTCCGGGTCCGCCGCCTCCTGACTGTCGCCCCTGGATCCACTCGTCGCCTCCTTCCGAGGACGCTTTCTCGCGGCCGTTCCACGCCACCGGTGCATTGAGCAAGGGGCATGCCGGGGGCAAGACCCACCGCCTGACCGACTTCCCCATGCCGGCGTTACGGAGCCGGTAAGGGATTACGCCCCGCGAAAGACGCGGCGCCCTACTCGATGTGGTGCTTGGCCAGGTAGTAGCTGAGCGCGCGCTGGCTGATCCCGAGCAGGTCGGCGGCGTCCTTCTTGATCCCCGCCGCCCTCTGCAGCGCCCGCCCGATCGTTTCCCGCTCCACCCAGTCGACGTTCTGGTGCAGCTTGAGCGAGGGCAGCCCGACCGGCGTCGACTCGGTCACTCCGAGCAGCGAGATCTCGCGGCGCATGATCACGGGTTCGGGTGACAGCACCACCGCGCGCTCGATGGTGTTCTCCAGCTCGCGCACGTTGCCGGGCCAGTCGTAGCCGCGGAACGCTTCCAGCACCGCATCCTCGACCTTCTCGATGCGCTTGCCCGTGCGCTGGTTGTGCTTGCGGATGAAGTGGTCGGTCAGGGCCGGGATGTCCTCGCGGCGCTCGCGCAGGGGCGGGATGTGGATGGGGATGACGCTCAGCCGGTAGAAAAGGTCCTCCAGGAACCGGCCTTCCGTCACCATCCGCCGCAGGTCCCGGTTGCTGGCCGCGATGACGCGCAGGTCCACCTTCTCGGTGCGCTCCGCTCCCAGCGGCTCGAACTCGCGCTCCTGCAGCACGCGCAGCAGCTTGGCCTGGACGGCCGGGCTCATGGTGCCGATCTCGTCCAGGAAGATCGTGCCGCCGTCGGCGAGCGCGAACTTGCCCTTCTTGCTCGAAGTGGCGCCGGTGAACGCGCCCTTGACGTGCCCGAACAGCTCCGACTCGAGCAGCCCCTCGGGCAGCGCGGCGCAGTTGACCTTGATGAGGGGCATCTCGCGCTGCGCGCTGCGGTCGTGGATGGCGCGGGCCACCAGCTCCTTGCCGGTGCCGGTCTCTCCGGTGATGAGAACCGTGCTGCGCGACCGCGCGACCAGCTCCAGCTGGCGGATCACCTCCTCGATGGCGCGGCTCCGGCCCACGATCCCGTAATGGTCGAACTCCTCCTCGCGCTCGCTGAGGAGGTAGCGGTTCTGCGTGCGGAGCCGCTGGTGCTCGAGCGCGCGGCGCGCCACCACCAGCAGCTCCTCGACCTCGAAGGGCTTCTGGAGGTAGTCGAACGCGCCGAGCTTCATGGCCGCGATCGCGCTCTCGACGGTGGCGTGCGCGGTCATCATGATGATCTGCGGCCGCTCGCCCTCCGCGGTGGACGAAGCGAGCTCACGGATCAGCTCCAGGCCGGTCTTGTCGGGCATGCGGTTGTCCACGACCAGCAGGTCGAAGGGCCGGCTCGCGAGCAGCCGCTGGGCCTCCCGCGCTCCGCCGGCGGCGACCACCTCGTGGCCCTCGTCGCGGAGCGCGCGGCCGAGGGCCTTGAGGATCTTCTCCTCGTCGTCCACGAGCAGGATGGAGCCGCGGGGATCCATCAAGCGGCGGAGGCGGGGCCGGCGGCGGGGGCCGGCTCGGGCCGGTGCTCGGGGGCCGCGGGCAGCTCGATGCGGATGCGCGTGCCTTCGCCCGGGCGGCTCTGCGCGGAGATGGCGCCGCCCATGGCGTCGACGATGTTCTTGGCGATGGCGAGGCCGAGACCGCTCCCCGTGCGCTTGGTGGTGAAGTAGGGATCGAAGACGTGGGGCAGGTCGGCGGGGTCGATGCCCGCCCCGTGGTCCTCCACCTCCAGGACGACGCGTCCCGGCCGGGACGCGCTGACGCGCACCTGGATGTCCCCGGCGAAGGGCGTCTCACTCCCGCGCGCGCTGCGGGCGATGGCGGCGTCCCGCGCGTTGGCCAGGATGTTCACGAGCGCGGTGCGCAGCCGCTCGGCGTCCGTGGTCACCGGCCCCAGTCCCGGCTCGATCGCGAGATGGCCGCGGGGGGTCCCGCTCCTCGGCAGGGTGGCGGCGACGGCATCGCGGCAGAGCGCCTCGAGGTCCGCGGCGGCGTACTCCAGGCGCACGGGGCGGGCGAAGTCGAGCACGTCGTCCACGATGAGGTTCAGCCGCGTGACCTCGTGATCGATGTCGGCCGCGAGCTCGCGAACCTCTGCGGAGGAGACGTTCTCGCGGGCCAGCGTGCGAAGGGAGGCCTTGATGACCATGAGCGGGTTCCGGATCTCGTGGGCGATGACGGTGGACAGCCGCCCGAGGGCGGAGAGCCGCTCGCGCAGGGCCGCTTCGCGCTGGAAGCGCGCGATGGAGTCGGTGAGGGTGTCGAACGTCGCGGCCAGCACCCGGGCGTCCTCGTCGTCCCACGACCGGCCGAGCCGGATCTTGCGGGCGAGGTCGCCGGTGGCGGTCATCTCGCGCATGGCGGCGGTGATGGCGGCCAGGGGCCGCGTGACCGTGCGGGCCAGGGCGTAGCTGGTGGCGATGGCGACCATCACCGCCACGAGGGCGGCGACCACGAGGGCGGTGCGGAAGGTGCGGAGGAAGAGCAGGCGCTCGGTGCGGGAGCGCAGCACGACGGCGACCGGTCCCCGCTCGCCGCCGGGGGCAAGCGGGCGGCTTAGGGCCACGTACTCGTTCTCGCCCAGGCGGACCGTCCTGATGTCCGGGCGCCCGAGCACCCCCGCGAGGTCCCGGTCGTCCGCGCGCGGGAGGGACGAGGCGCGGACCGTCCCGTCGGCGGCGAAGGCGACCTCGCCCGCGGTGACGCGCTTGAAGTCGGCGGCCAGGCCGTCGTTGAGGATGAAGCCGAGGCTCAGGGCGCCCAGCACCTCGGGTGTCCCCGGCCTCTCCATGCCGATCGGCACCGTCACCACCTCGAGCACGCCGTCCGGCTGGGCGCGGAACGTGGTGCTCTCGCGCCCGGCCAGGGCGGCCTGTACGGCGGAGCGATCGGCGATCGCGCCCGCCGGACCGCCGAGGGCCACCAGGACCTCTCCGGAGCGGTTGGCCACCGCGAACAGGTCGGAGCGCACCAGCTCGCGGTAGTCCACCGCCAGGGGCTGGACGGTGGTCGGCTCGTTGGTGTCCACCGCCGCCTTCAACTTGGGCAGGTCCGCAATCAGGCGCGCCATGAGGACGAGAGCTTGGAGGCGCGCCGCGTGCTGCTGCTCGACGAGGGATGCGCTCTCTCCGAGGCCCCGCTCCAGCTCCGCCTCCACCTCCCGCTCCAGCCGCGAGGTCACGAAGCGGATGGGAAAGGCGATGGAGAGCACGGCCACCGTCGCGCTCGCGAGGAAGATGCGGTTCTGGAGCGACGAGAGCAGCCTCATCACCGCACCACGAAGTCCTGCTCCAGCACCCCGCCATCCTCTCCCACCCGCACCGTCCTCGTCTCGCGGGCCTCGCCGTCGTTCCAGGCCACGATCGTGTAGGCGCCCGGGGGGACGTTGTCGATGCGGTACCGGCCGTCGGCGTCCGTAGTGGCGAAGAAGCGATGCGCGAAGACGAGGATGAAGGCGCTCATGTGGGAGTGGATCTCGCAGAACACGCGCACCACGCCCGGGCGATCGAAGCGCACCGACTTGGACTGGCCCGTCGCGTAGCGGCCGAGGTCGAAACGCCGGGGCTTGGAGAGCGAGAACACGTTGTGGTAGGTGCGGTCGCTGTTCGTGAAATCCACCGTGGTGCCCGCGGTGATGGCGAGCACGTACGGCACGAAGGTCTCGTGGCGCTGGTCCATGACCGCCCGCCCTTCGTGCTCCTCGAAGGCGCCTTGCGGCGCCGCCTCGAGATACACGACGCTGCGCCGCCGGTTGGGCAGGTCGCGCGGCGAGGGCATCGACAGCTCCCCGATGCTCGGCCGGGCTTGCGGCGCCGGCGGCTCGCGCGTCACCTCGACCCGGCCGCGGATGGAGCCGGCCGCCGCTCCCGCGAGGCGGGGCGTGGCGCTACCCGCGGCGACGGCGAGGGCCAGGACCGGCAATCGGGCGGCTCTCATGCCTCTGCTAGAACCAGACCACGAGCTGGGAGGTGAGAAGGGCCCGCTCCCGCACGCGCCCCCCGTCGCGCCAGTTGTGCTGGTAGGCCACCTTGGCCAGGACGTGGCGCACCGGCGTGTAGCCGAGCCCCGCCTCCATCCGCCAGACGGGGGCGTCCCAGCTCACCCGGCCGGCCGGGCCGTCGATGCGCGTGAAGCCGAGATGGTCGAGGCGCGCCGCCGCGTAGAGTCCCGGCAGGACCTTGCATCGTCCCTCGGCGGTGAAGCCGAGCGCGCCGAGGGAGCGCTCGAGCATCGGGGTCTGCCACCGGCTCCAGATCGCCTCCGAGCGCAGGATCCAGCGGTCGCGGGAGTACTCGAGGTCCACGCCCCAGGCCTGTTGCGCATAATGTCCCCGGCGCTCGGGCGGCAGCGAGTCCACCACCTCGCGGGAGAGATAATCGCCGCGGGCCCCGGAAACGCCCACGACCAGGCCCACGACCGGCTTCCAGGCCACGCGGGCGGAGACCTGCTTGCCGCCGTTGTCGTCCCGGACACGCGGGCTGGAGAGCGTGCCCTGGGTCACGGCGGCGCTCGCCTCCAGCGGGCCCGATCCCACGTGCACCTGGATCCCCGCGTCCCAGCGCAGCGCGTTGACCAGGGGCAGGCCCGGCTCCGCATCGGAGTTGCCCCAGCCGAAAGGGTAGCGCACGAGCCATCCGCTTCCGCGAGTGACGACGAGGTCGCTCTCGGTCCCGGGCACGGCGTCGGAGCGGAGGGAGGTGAGGTACTGGTACGCGAGCGGGTAGCCGATGAGCGGGTTGTCGCTGCCGTAGCGCCGGCGGGAGAAGGCGCCGAACACGGGTGGGATGAGGCCGGCCTGGACGTCGAACGCCCGGTCGCGCCACGGCCGTACCCGGGCATAGAGCGCGTAGACGCGGGGCCGCCCGAGGTTCTCGTCGCGCACCTCCCCCAGCAGGGCGACGCGCTCGGCGACGTGCCACTCGGCGGTGAGGCTGAGACGGGCCAGCCGCTGCGTGCTGTCCTCATAGGAGGTGTAGTTGAAGAAGCCGCGGTCTTCGGGGCCGACCGCGGCGCTCAGCTCCACTCCCAGCGCGAAGCGGCGCGGTTCCGCGGGCGGCTCCGCGGCGACGGCGGCCGCGATCGCGGACAGCGCCGTGGCGAGGAGCGCCGCGCCCCTCATGCCGCTCCTTCCATCTCGCGCAGGATGGCGCGCGCGGCCGCGGCGGGATCCGGAGCTTCGATGATGGGGCGCCCGACGACGAGGAGGTCGGACCCCGCCTTCAGCGCGGCGGCGGGCGTCGCCGAGCGGGCCTGGTCGCCGGTGCGGGCGCCCGCGGGGCGTATGCCGGGGGTGACGATCAGGAAGTCCTTGCCGCAGGCCTCGCGGACGATCGGGACCTCCTGGGGAGATGCCACCACGCCGTCGACTTCGGCGGCATGAGCCAGCAGTGCGAGCCGGCGCACGGTGTCGGTGACCTCTCCGGTGACGCCCAGCTCGTCGAGGCCGGCGGCATCGTGGCTGGTGAGCACGGTGATGGCGAGGAGCCGGGTGCCCATGGCCGGCATGGCGCCCACCGCCGCCTCCATCATGGCCTTGCCCCCGAGGGCATGGACGTCGACGAGGGACACGCCGAGCCGGCAGGCGGCGCTGACCGCCGCGGCCACCGTGTTGGGGATGTCGTGATACTTGAGGTCGAGGAAGACCTTCTCTCCCCGCGCGACGAGGCCGCGCACGAGGTCGGGGCCGCCCGCCGTGAAGAGCTGGCTGCCGACCTTGAACATGCCGGCCAGCCCGGCCAGCCGATCCACGAGGACCAGGGCCTCCTCCGCGCCGGGCACGTCGAGCGCCACCACCAGCCGGTCCCGCGCGTTCACGCTCCGGGCCCTCCCGGCGCTTCTCCGTCGGGAAAGCGCAGGCTCCCGACGACCTCGCCGATGCTCTCGAGGTGGTGACGCTGCAGGTACGACTCGAACCCCGCGAGGATGCGCGCGTAGATGCCGGGATCAACGAAGTTGGCCGTGCCCACCTGCACCGCGCGGCATCCGGCGACCAGGAACTCCAGCGCGTCCTCGGTGCTCGTGATGCCCCCGATGCCGATGACCGGGATGCGCACCGCCCGCGCCGCCTGCCACGCCATGCGCAGCGCCACCGGACGGATGGCGGGGCCGGAGAGCCCGCCCGTGCCGAACGCGAGGCGGGGGACGCGGCGCTCGACGTCGATCGCCAGGCCGAGCAGCGTGTTGGTGCAGGAGAGCGCGTCGGCGCCCGCCTCCTCACACACCCGGGCGAACACGGTCACGTCGGCGACGTTGGGCGACAGCTTGGGAATGACGGGAAGGCGGGTCGCCTTGCGCACCGCCGAGACCACGTCGTGGGTCATGCGGGGATCGCCCCCGAACGCGATGCCTCCCTTCTTGACGTTGGGACACGAGATGTTGACCTCGAGGGCGGCGACGCCGGGCGCGTCCGCGATCCGCGCGACCTCCGCGTATTCCTCGACGGTATCGCCGCAGACGTTGACGATGACCGCGGTGTCGTATCGTGCGAGCCGCGGGAGGACGTCCTTGACGAAGGCCCGGATCCCGACCCCCTGAAGGCCGATGGCGTTCAGCAGCCCCGAGGGCGTCTCCACGATCCGCGGCACCGGGCATCCGTCGCGGGACTCGAGGTAAAGGCCCTTGGAAACGATCCCGCCGAGCAGGGACAGGTCGAGGATGCCCTCGTACTCGACCCCGTAGCCGAACGTGCCGGAGGCGGCGACGAGCGGGTTCTTCAGCCGCAGCCCGCCGAGCTCGACCCCGAGCCTCATGGCCACACCACGTCGCGCGCGTCGAACACCGGTCCTTCGGTGCACGCGCAGCGGTACTTCGGCCGCGCCTCACCCGCGCGCCGGATGCGCACCACGCAGCCGAGGCACGTCCCCAGCCCGCATCCCATCCAGGGATCGAGGCTCACCTGGGCCGGCACGCCGCGCTTCTCGGACAGCCGCGCGACCGCGCGGAGCATGGCGTCGGGCCCGCAACCGTAGAGGGTCACCGGCCCCGGCCGCGTGTCGAGGTGGGCGGCGACCGCCTCGGTGACTCGGCCGCGGTGGCCGAAGCTTCCGTCATCGGTAGCGCAGGCGAGAGGCACGCCCAGCCCGTCGAAGGCGTCGCATAGCTGCAGGTCGGCGGCCGTCCGCCCGCCGTAGAAGGCCCGCGCCCGCCGGCGGGCGCGACCGAGCTCCTCGCCGAACAGCACGAACGGCGCGATGCCGTAGCCTCCGGCCACGAACACCGCCTCGTGGCCCTCGGGCGGTGCGGTGAAGGGCTGGCCGAGGGGACCGAGGCATCCGGCCTCCTCACCCGTCCTCAGCTCGGCGAGCGCGTGGCTGCCGGGGCCCACGATCTTCAGGAAGAGCGTGAAGGTGCCTTCCCCCGGGTCCACGCGCATCACCGAGAAGGGGCGGCGCAGGATCGGGTCCGAGACGGTGTTGGCCTTGATCATCACGAACTGACCGGGCCGGGCGCCCGCGGCCACCTCGGGATGCCGGAACGTGAGCAGCACGTAGGGCCCATCGAGCGGCTGGCGCCCCACGAGGGGGACGTCCCGGTTGACGGGCGGGCGATGGGCGCTCGTCGCCGGCATCGTCGTCATTCGAGGGGATGATACCGCGGGCCCGCGTATAATCCCCATCCCGCCGCCCATGCTCCTGCGCACCATCGCCAGCGCGGCCGTGGCCGCGACCATCCTGGCCGCGGACCTCGTGCTCCTGACGCTCTTCCTGAACCCGCAGGCGACGCTGCGCCGGGACGGAGCGGCTCTCTTGCTCTCGATCTTCCTTCCCTACCTCTTGCTCGTCACCGCCGGCTTCGCGCTTCTCGCCCTGACCGGGGCCGCGTTCCGCGGCTGGCCCCGAGGGCCCCGCCCGCCGCTCCCGGGCCTGCCGTGGTTCGCGTCCCTGACGTTCCTCTCCCTCGCCGCCGCGGCCGGGCTCTTCTGGCTGAACCTGCTGACCTACCGCCACTCGGTCCCCGCCGAATCGCTGCGGGGGCTGGCGGGCTCCGGCGCCGCCCTGACCGCGGGTGCCCTCGTGATGGTGGCGGTCGGCGTCGACGCGC
>Ga0099828_10004001_pt1 | contig 10357 bp, 11 predicted proteins | sample CZO8metaG_2_FD_79338 | JGI IMG/M metagenome (GOLD analysis project Ga0099828, IMG submission 79338) | Vadose zone soil microbial communities from the Eel River Critical Zone Observatory, Northern California, USA - CZOApr15con2H1.8 metaG | ecosystem: Environmental > Terrestrial > Soil > Vadose...
CGTATCGCGCGGGCCATGGTTGGTGTACAGCCCGGGGATGGCAATCTTCCTAACGGTGCTGTGCCTCTATCTGATCGGAGACGGTTTGCGCGACGCCCTCGATCCCCGGCTCAGAACGGTCTAGCGGACATCTCGCGCTGCAGCTGATCCAAGCCCATGGGCCCCAGCGCCAGCGCCTCGGTATGGAATTTCTTGAGGTCGAAAGCGCGGCCGCTGGCGCGCTTGGCGGCCTCCCTCGCGGCCAGCCAGCACCGCTCGCCCACCTTGTAGCTGATGGCCTGGCCCGGCCAGCCCAGGTAGCGGACCAGCTCGCTCTCCATGAATTGACGCGGGCGACCCGAACGTTCCACGGCGAACTCCAGCGCGAGATCGTGGTTCCACACTTCGCCGGGATGGAACTGATCGCCCGGCGGAATTCGCAATTCGAGATGCAGTCCGATGTCGATGATCACCCGCACCGCACGCAGCGCCTGGGCGCTCAGCATGCCGAGGTAGTAGTCCGGATTCTCGAGGTAGCCCAGTTCGGCCATGAGGCGTTCCGCATAGAGGGCCCAGCCTTCGCCGTGGCCGGACACGAAAGTGAGCAGGCGTTGATAGCGTGACAGCCTATCGGTGTACAGGCGGGCGGTCGCGACCTGCAGGTGATGTCCGGGCACACCCTCGTGGTAGACAGTCGTAAGCTGGCCCCACTTAGGGAATCTGGTGTTGCCGCCCGTCGGCCACCAGGTGCGCCCGGGCCGTGTCAGGTCTTCGGATGGACGGGTGTAGTGCGGAGCGAGGGCCCCACCGGGCGGCGGAATCATCACCTCGATCCGTCGGATCGAAGAAGGGATCTCGAAATGCCTGCCGTGAAGCTGCTCCAATGCCTCATCGTGCAGCTCCTGGAGCCACTGCCGGTAACGCTCCACCCCCGTGACCGCCCGCGCCGGATCGGTCTCCAGCAGCTGCCTCACCGCTGCCGCCGAGGCACCCGGCTGGATTCGCCGCTCCGTCGCCCGCATCTCGGCTTCAATGCGGTACAGCTCCTGCCAGCCCCAGTCATAGGTCTCTCGCGGATCGATACCGGCGCCCAGAAAGCCGCGGGCCAGCATGACGTAGCGATCCTCGCCCGCGGCCTCGCGCTCCGACGTTGCCGGCAAGTATTCGTCCACCAGGTAGCGTCGCATCTCGGCGTAGGCATCGCGGGCGGCGCGCGCGCCATGGTCCATGTCGCGCACGAGGCTTGCCGGCCAGCCATGCTCTGGCTGCGCCTGCCGGAAGTCCCGCTCGAGCAAACCGAAGAACGACGGCTGGCCATCGGCTTCGGCCAGTCCCGCCCACACCCTGGCTTGCTCGGCGGCGCGGCTGGCCTGGCGGCGAGACGCGGAGAGCTTCCGCCGCAGCCCTTCGGACAGCGATTGACGATAGCCGGCCAGGGCGTTTGGCACCAACGCCAGACGCGCGGCGACATTGGACCAATCCGTTTCGGTGTCCTTGGCCATCAGATCGAACACCTGACGCACTTCCTGAAGCGGGCTGCCGATGATGCCCAACCTGCGAAGATACTCCCGGGCGTCATACTGCTCGACCGCAATCCTCAGCCGCTCGACCATCACTTCACGCGCGATTCGGTCTGCCTCCTGTTCAAGCGGCGCCGCGTCCAGCTGCGCCAACGTGCGGCGGTTCAAATCGGCTATAGCCGCGGGACCCGCGGGTGAGAGATCGGGCATCTCACGTTCATGACCGGGCGCGCCGATGGTGGTCGCCAGAAGTGGATTGAGGGCCGCCATATCAGCAACGTATTTGTCAGCAATTTCGAATATGTGTGACATCCTCGGATGGGCATGGTAAACGACGGTTGCAGCCGTCGCGTCTACAATTGGCCGCACCATGGACTACGACCTGCTTATACGCGGCGGCAAGATCATTGACGGCTCGGGTCTGCCGGGCTACCTGGGCGACGTCGGCGTCAAGGACGGCAAGGTGGTTGAGCTGGGGCGGCTCAACGGCAGCGCGGGGCGCACCATCGACGCCGCCGGGCTGGTGGTGGCGCCTGGGTTCGTCGACCACCACACCCACCTGGACGCGCAGATCCTGTGGTGCCCGTACGGCACGTCGGAGCCGGAGAACGGCGTCACGTCGGTGGTCATGGGCAACTGCGGGCTGGCGCTGGCGCCGGTTGAGGACGGCGTAGAGGACGCCATCGTCAAGAGCTTCGTGCGGGTCGAAGCCATGCCGCGCGAGGCGCTGATCGAGGGCGTGCGCTGGGGCTGGCATTCCTACGGCGAGTACCTCGATGTGCTCGAGGGCAAGGTCGGCATCAACGTCGGCGGCCTGGTGGGCCACATCGCCGTGCGTCAGACGGTCATGGGCGAGGACTCCGTGGAGCGCGAAGCCACGCCGGCCGAGATCGAGCGCATGCAAGCGCTGGTTCGCGAGGCCATGGAAGGCGGCGCGCTGGGCCTTTCGACCAATCGCAACAGCCGCCACTATCGCGAGGACGGCAAGCCGGTGGCCAGCCGGCTGGCCACGCTGGACGAGCTGTTCCAGCTGTCGGACGTGCTGGCGGACCTGAACAGTGGCGTGGTCGAGACGATCGTCAACCTGAGTGATCGTGAGAACATCGCCTGGTACGACCAGCTGGCCCGCCGTACGGACCGGCCGGTGATCTGGCAAAGCGTGCTGCACCGCTATGCCTCGCCCGACTTCTGGAAGATCCAGCTGGAGGCTATCGAGCCGACGTTCCGCGACGGCTATCGTGCCTTCGGGCTGGCCAACACGGTGCCCATCTACAACCGCTTCAACCTGAACAACGCCCAGGTGTTCGACGAGTGGCCGACCTGGAAGAACCTGATGTTCCTGCCCGAGCTCGTGCGCAAGCAGGCCTTCGCCGACCCAGAGACGCGGGGCAAGCTCAAGGCCGAGCTGGCTCAGCCTGGCTACAGCACCTTCCATCGCCGTTGGGACCTGATCCCGGTGGTCGAAGTGGCCAAGCCGGAGAACGAGCGTTACCTGGGCAAGACCATCGCCGAGCTGGGCCAGATGCGCGGCCAGGACCCGGTGGACGCCATGATCGACCTGTCGCTGGACGAGGATCTCAAGACCACTTTCCTGTCGGCCAATGGTGGCGATCCGGAGGCCATGGGCGAGATCATGCGCAGCCCCTACGTGCTCATCGGCGTCTCGGACGCGGGCGCGCACGTGCAGTTCAACGCCTCGTTCGGCTACTCGACGACGCTGCTGGGCCTGCACGTTCGCGAGCGCGGCGCGATGACCCTGGAGCAGGCCATCTACAAGCTCACCTTCCAGGTGGCGTCGGTGTATGGGCTGCACGATCGCGGGCTGCTGCGGCCCGGCTACGCGGCCGACGTGGTGGTGTTCAACCCGGAAACGGTCAACGCCCGCGAGTGGGAATGGGTGCAGGATTACCCCGCCAACACCAAGCGACTCACCCAGCGGGCCGACGGCATCGAATACACGATAGTCAACGGCACGGTCATCTACGAGGACGGCCGGCTGAGCGGCGATCTGCCCGGCAAGGTGCTGCGCGGCTCGGCTTACGCCGGCCAGCGCCAGCCGGTCCTCGCCTGACGCATTGGGAGTCATCTACTACCCGGTGGCGGAGCCGGGCGAGATCGCCGAGGGCGAGATGAAGCCGGTGGACCTGGGCGGCCGCGAGATCCTGGTGACCATGTCGGACGGCGAGCTGTTCGCTTTCGCGCGCCAATGCCCGCACGAGATGACCAACCTCGATACGGGCGAGGTCATCGGCACCCAGCTGCGCTGCGAAGGCCACAACTACTGCTTCGACCTGCACAGCGGGGAATGCGTGGCGCCGGCGGGCGGGCCTGCCTTGGCGGTGCTGCCGATTGAGGAGCACGAGGGCAAGCTGTGCGTGCGCCTGGAGTGGTGAGCCGGAGGCGCTGATTCCGCGCGGCCACGCATGTGTGGCACCGGTCGTGCTAGGGCTTCCGGCGTTACCCGATCAACGCCTGCCTGGAGGGACCACGAATGAGCGATCCGCGTGAACATCTGCAAGACGATCCGCCGCCGTCCATGACGGCCGACTACTGGCCGGACAGCGGCGGCAAGATCTATTCCTCGGCCGAGCTGCCGCCCGAAGGCGAGACCATTCGCCTGCGCCAGGAAGAGATGGTGACGCACAAGGAGATGCGGCACATCGGCGACGTGGAGATCCGCACCGAAGTGGAGCAAGTCCCCGCGGAAGTTGAGGTGGAGGCTCAGCGCGAGGACGTGGAAGTCGAGCACGTGCCCGTGGGGCGTGTCGTCGCTGAGCGGCAGGGGCCACACCAGGAGGGGGACGTGCTGGTCGTGCCCGTGTACGAGGAGCAGCTGGTCGTCTCCAAACGGCTGGTCCTGCGCGAGGAGCTGCACATCCGGCGTGTGCCGTCCACCGAAATGCAGGTGTTCGAGGACACCCTGCGCCGAGAGCGGCTGGTGGTCGAGGATGCCGACCACACCGGCGCGCTGCATGAGCGCTACCCAACCGAGGAGGAGCAAGCTCCCGGCACGAAGGTGGGCAGCTTCTTCGAAGACCTCAAACGCAAGATGATGCAGCCATGAGCCCGGCCAACTCGTTGGGAGCGACGATCGAGCTGCGCGAGGACGGCGGCTGGCGGATCGCCGTCCCGGTTCGCGCCGAAGAGGTGGCTATCGAGAAGCGAACCGTGGTCTACGAAGAAGTCGAGATCCGGCGCGAGATGATCGAGGACACGCAGCCGGTTTCGGAGGACGTCCGGCCGGCCTAGACGCGCGGCCCCAGGAAGTCGGGGTGGGTTGCGCTGCGGTGGACGGGCCCGAATAGCTCGAGCAGGCGCTGGACCTTTCCTGGCGGGAGCGGCGGGCCATCGATGGCTCGCGCATTGGCCGCCAAGTGCTCGGGGTTGGCGCTGCCCGTGAGAACGGTGCTGACTCCAGGCTGGGCAACGGCGAACTTGTAGGCGGCGTCCGTCAGCGATTCCACGCCGGGACCGAGCAGCCAGTCCAGGGGCGCATCGTCCGGCACGGCATCGGCGGGCAACAGACCCTCGGCCTTCCAGCCGCCGACCATCTCCCGCAGCAGCGTGGGATTGGAGATGACACTGCGCACCGCGCAGATGGCCATGACGCCAACCTGGCGCTGGGCCGCCAGCGGGAGGACGCTCTGCACTGCTCCCGGCGAGAGCGGGTTGAAGCCCACCATCACCACGTCGAACACGCCACTCTCAACCGCGCGGCGGGCGGCCACGTGATCGGGGTCGCGCTCGAAGCTGTCGCTCATGCCGATGCAGCGCGCCAGGCCGGCGTCGCGCACGGCCCGCAGCGGCGCCACGAAGCGGTCCACGATCTGCTCGTACATGGGCCGCTCGATGCTGTGCAGCAGGAGGGCATCGACGTAGTCCGTCCGGAGGCGGCGGAGGCTGTTCTCCAGGGAGCGGCGGAGGTCGTCGGGAGCAGGCAGCTCGCCAGCGCGGACGGGGTGGAACTTGGTGGCCAGGACATAGGAATCGCGCGGCAGGCCGGCCAGGGCCTCACCCAGCAGCGCCTCGCTATCCATATAGGAAGGCGCGGTGTCGAACACGTTCACGCCCAGGTCCAACGCTGAGCGAACCAGCCGGACGCTGTCGGCGGTGGACAGGCCAGTCTTCTGGCCTAAGCGGTTCATGCCGCCGGTACCGAGGCCGAGCAGCGACACGCTCAGGCCAGTTCGGCCCAGCGGGCGGTAGATCATGAGCCTAAGCCCCTTTTGTCATGCCGAACGTAGTGCGGCATCCGTCGCCGGCAGCGATTCCTCGCCGGGCTCGGAATGACAAAACGCCTTATCGGGGCGAGATGTGGACGTCGACCAGGGCCGGCCGGCCCTCGTGGAGCGCTACCAGCGCGCCCTCGTAGGCAACGGCCAGATCGTCCGGATCGGCGACGGGGCCAAAGCCCTCGGCGCCTAAGTCGCGCGCCAGGCCGGCGAAGTCCACCGGCGGGTCGTCGATGCGCTGGCCGATCCAGCGGTTCTCGGGCGGCCGGTTGCGCACGCGGGCGACGCGTTCCTGGTGCTCCTCGTCGTTGTAGTAGGAGCGGTTATTGGCCACGACGAATAGGATGGGGATGTCGTGGTGGGCCGCCGTCCACAGCGCGGTCGGCGACATCAGCAGGTCGCCATCGCCAACAAAGCTGACCACGGGACGGCCGCTGGCGCGCGCAGCCAGCGCCGCGCCGACCGACATGCCGGGGCCGGAGCCCACCCCACCGCCGCCGTCGCCACCCAGGTGCGACAGGGGCTTGGTGAACTCCCAGACGCCGCTCGGCCACGTGAGCGGGATGCGCGGCACGATCGTATCCTCGTACTCGTCGCCCATGACGGCTTTGAGCTCGCCCACCATGCGCTCGACGCTGATCGGCTCCATCTCCCAGCGCTTGAGGTTGAACTCACGCCAGCCGGCCTCCAGCTGCTGCCGGCGAGCGCGGTGGGCAGCGGTTCGCTGCTCGGCCCGGCTCCGGGCGCCGGAATCGTCGCGCATGACGCGGCGGGCTTCCTCCAGGAGCGCCGCGACGGTGCGCTCGGTGTTGGCCACCACCGGCACATTGGCCGGCGGCAGCTCGAAGAAGTCGGTGGTCCAGGAGCGGACCGCGAAGGTATCCACGGAGACGTTGATGAGCTTGGGCAGCGCCGAGCTCGGCACCCGCAGGCCCTGGCGCGGATCCTTGGCATCGGACAGCGCGCCGCGCAGGGCGCCCATAGGATCGATGCGCTCGATGGCCAGCACCACGTCCGCCTGCTTGAGCGTGGCGCTGAAATCGCCGCCGCCGCGCAGGCCGAAGCTGGCCTGCTGCAGGGGGTGGTTGGTCGGGAAGCTGGTGGGGCTCTTGGGATCGCCCAGCACGGCCGCGCCGAGCAGCTCGGCCAGCTCCACAAGGTTGGCCCAAGCCTGTTCGTTCTGGGCGCTGCGGCCGACCAGGATAACCGGGAACTGCGCGGCGGCCAGCCACTCGATGGCCTTCTTGACGTCCTCCGGCGAGGGCTCCAGCGGCGCCGGCAGTGGATAGCGGGCGATGTCGGGCAGCTCGATCTCGCCCGCGATGCGCTCCTCCTGCAGGCCGGCGTCGAGGCAGATGTAGACGGGGCCGCGCGGCTCGGTCATGGCCACGTGCCAGCCGCGCAGGACGGCTTCGGGCATGGCCTCGATGCTGGACGGCTGGTGCTCCCATTTGGTGAAATCGCGCACCATGCCGCCCTGGTTGTTGGCGGTGTGGATCCAGTCGATCCAGGGCCGGCGGCGGGTGGAGTCCATAGGGCCAGTGCCGCCAAAGATGATGACCGGCTGCCGATCGACGAAGGCGTTGAAGATGCCCATGCTGCCGTGCATCAGCCCGACGTTACTGTGCAGGCTTGCGGCCATGGCCCGCCCGGCGACCTTAGCGTAGCCATGCGCCACGGCCACGGCCACCTCCTCGTGATTGCAAAGGATCATGCCAGGGCCTTCGTTGCCGTTGTAGTTCACCAGGCTGTCGTGGAAGCCGCGGTAGCTGGCGCCGGGATTGAGGGCGATGTAGGGGATCTCCAGCATGCGCAGCATGTCGGCCACCACGTCGCTGCCCCATTCGGGCCGCGCCGGCCGGCTGGCGGCAACGGTGAGCTGATCGATGCGAGCAGAAGGGATTTCAGAAATCATGGGAGGACCATTCTACTCCCGGCGGTCATTACCGGTGAGCTAAGCTCGCCGTGGATGGAACCTCGCGTCAGCTTGATCACCCTTGGCGTGCGTGACCTGCAGCGGTCGATGCGCTTCTATCGCGATGGGTTGGGCTGGCCGTTGTCCAGCGCCAGCGTGGAGGGCGAGGTGGCCTTCTTCAAGAGCGGCGGGGCCATCCTGGCGCTGTGGTCGCGAGCTGCGCTGGCGACCGACGCGGGACTGCCTTTGGAAGCGAGCGGCTTTGGTGGGGTCGCGCTGGCCCATAACGTGGCCAACAGGGAGCTGGTGGACGAGGCGCTACGCGAGGCAGCCGCTGCCGGAGGCATCATCACCAGGCCAGCCCAAGAAACGGACTGGGGCGGTTACAACGGCTACTTTGCGGACCCAGATGGGTTTCTCTGGGAGATCGCCTGGAACCCCGGCTGGCCCCTGGCCGCCGACGGCAGCGTGCAGCTGCCGGCCTAGATAGCCTGCAGCTCGTTCGGCCAGCGCCTGGCGGCGTGCAGCACTCGCAACACCTCCACGTGACCCTCACGCATTTCGATACGGAACGATGAATGGAGTCCCGGAGACGACCAGCTCGCGGGTGCCCGGGACTCGTCCCGGTCGGCCCATTGCCGGATGGGCTACCAGCTTTTCTACTGCTTCGCGAATTCGAAGGATCGTCGCGGCGGCCGCTCTAGGATTATCATCGGCGACATACGCTGCGACCTGGTCCAGGTTTGCGAGGGCCTGCCGAAGCCACCGGACCGTCAATGGCGGGAAGCGCCGGCGCCTAACCTCTCAAACGTTGCGTCCACCTCTTCGTCCGTAGCGAAATCGCCGGCATCGGCCTCGTCGAGGGCCTGCCGAATCTCAGCGACCTGCCAGCTTTCGACCGTGAGATAGCGTTGGACCGCATCCAGAGTGAGCCACCCTTGGCTGCGGCCCGTCGCCTTGGCAAGTTCTTCCAGGCTGCGTTTCATTTCGGCTGGCACACGCACGGTCAGAGTTGTCGACTTCGCCATCGAATGCACTGTAACACTCCTGACGCGGCTGTGTTATACGGCCCCCGGATCGTGAATTCGCTGGACGTAGTTCTGCGTGGTGAGGCCGAGAACCTGGTGGCGGGCTAGGGCGCCCAGGACGTAGCCGTGGGCGCCCATTTGGGCGAGGGTGCCCACGTCGCCCGACAGCAGCGCCCGGCGTTCGGCGTCGGTGAGGCGGAAGTCGGCAACGGCGGCTGTGGGGTCGTCCTTTATGCGCTGGCGGAAGTCGGGGTCCTTCTGGACGAGGTGGGCGATCTTGTGGATGGAGTAGATGCTCATCTCCCTCCTAGTCCCAACGCCAGACGCCGTAGGCGTGGCCGTGGGACATCTCGGGCTCCAGGAAACGGGGTTTGCGGTCGCCGATGACGCCCAAGGTGGCGATCCAGTCGAGCAGCTCGCCACCGACGTTGCCCGCGCGGGCCATGCGATCGGCCGTGGCGGCGTCCAGCAGATCATTGATTTTGCCACCTCGGAGGTAGCCGAGAATGGTCTCCACCCAGGCCGGGTCGGGGGTACCGGAGTACTGGCCGCGCGGAGCGAGATGGCCGCCGACGTCCAGGGACCAGCTGCCGCTGCCGAGCACGGCCACTTTGGCGCCGTTGGGCAGCGCCTCCACGGCCTGTCGCACCATCTGGCCGAGCGCATAGCAGCGGCGGGCGCCGGGCAGTGGATGAACGATGCCATTCACAAACACCGGCACGATCGGCAGCTGCATGTTGGGCGTGAGGAAGTGCAGCGGCACCATGATAGTGTGGTCGACCTCGAACTCCTGGCTCAGCCCGAAGTCGAAGCCGCGGTCCAGGCCGAAGCCGTATAGGTGCATGGCCAGCTGCTCGCTGACGGGCACCTCGGTGCGCTTGATGGCGGGCGTGCCGTCGTTGGGGCCCATGGTGCGGTCGCTGACGCCGATCAGCAGGTTGGGGTAGTTGTCCAGGAAGAAGGTGTTGAGGTGGTCCGAGGTGAAGACCACCAGCGCGTCGGGCTTAACCTCATCCAGGTGCTGGGACACGGTGTGATACAGCTGGGCTGTCTCACAGTCTGGCCCTTCGCGCTCGACCATGGCCGGGAAAGCCGGGGTGTGCGGGACGCCGAAGCCGGCAACGATTTCGCCCATAACTAACTAGCTTACAGGTGTGGTGTATTGTCGTTTGCAAGAGAGCGGCTGGTGAGTTTCTATCGTTACAGGCGCTGGGATGGCACCCAGCAGATCGACCCGTTCACGCCCGAGGACGCGATGGAGTTCATCGCCGATCATGTGCTGGATGAGGGGGATCTGCGCAGCGCGCTGCGGCGCATGCTGCAACGCGGCGTGGACTCGCCGAGCGGCCGCCGCATGGAAGGCCTCCAGGACCTGCTGGACCGACTCCGCAACGCACGCGAGCGGCACCTGCAGCAGTACAACCTGGGCTCCGCGCTGAGCGATATCAAGGACCGGCTCGAGAAGATCGTCGACACCGAGCGATCGGCGATTGACGATCGACTGAATCCTCCCTCGCCCGCCGCAGCGGGAGAGGGTCGGGGTGAGGGAACCCCTGGCGACGCCAGCGACCACCCTCACCCTAGCCCTCTCCCGCCAGCGGGAGAGGGGACACCGACTCCTGATCCTGAGCTGCAACAGATATTCGAGCGCCTGGCCAACCGAAAGCTTCAGCAGCTCGATCA
>Ga0099828_10004002_pt1 | contig 10353 bp, 7 predicted proteins | sample CZO8metaG_2_FD_79338 | JGI IMG/M metagenome (GOLD analysis project Ga0099828, IMG submission 79338) | Vadose zone soil microbial communities from the Eel River Critical Zone Observatory, Northern California, USA - CZOApr15con2H1.8 metaG | ecosystem: Environmental > Terrestrial > Soil > Vadose...
CCTTTACTGGAGATTTTGTTGCTGTCACAACAAAACCTACACCCTCTTTCTATTTACACAATCAAATTTACGTCACCATCGAGCGCAGCCGCTAACGCTCGACCCAAGTCCGAAGAGGCCTCGACAGACCGAAAGTCGATGCATGTATCGAGCTCGACAGCAATAACGTAGGTGCATCTCGGGTACGCCTTGATCGAAATCTGGGTGCGCCCACCCAGGCGCTCCTTGCGAGCGGCTACTTCACGCGTTGCCGTCTCTTCATCGAGCGAGGCAAATACCGCCCGAACACCCCGCGGAGCGAATCGCCCGCCGTGTAAGCGCGTCCCTTCCCCGCTGATAACATCGTCGGGGCGTGCGTAGGCAATTTCGACGGAGCGAAAACATTGACCACTGAACGGCTTGGCAGTGCCCACCAGTTCATCGAGAGCCGCGCGCCAAGCGGCGGAAAGGCTCACAAAGGCTCACCGCTTTGCATCCGGCGAAACTCGAGAATGAGGTCGCGAGTTTTTCCCTCGCGAATCAGCTCGCGAGGGGTGTGCCCCTGGAACGCCTCGTTCGGGCTGTCCATCCATGCAGAGAGTTGGCCGCTCTCGACATATTTCGTGAGCAGATCATGAAGTTCCCGAAGATCTCTCAGCCGCCGCTCTGGAGCGGCTTCGCGGGTCTCCCAGTTCTGAACCGTTCGTGACGTAACACCCACAGAGTTTGCAACCTCCACCTGCGTCAGATTCAATTTCTTCCGAAGTCTCGTGACGGTTTCCCGAGAACTGCTATCCCACTGCGCTTTCAGCAGCGCATGGCTCTTGCCGTACCCCATGCGCAAGTGCAATCTCTCCCCCACTTCCTTGGAGTCAAAACAGATGTGAGTGCGCTTGGGCCTGAACTCCCCGACGATCTTCCCGAGTTCCGCCGCCCGGCGCTCGTTCGTCTGAAGCGAGTAAATGACGACGTTGATTGTCTTTTTCCTTGCGATCTGTCTCAGGCAGGTTCTTAGCGCGCTGGAAGGCTCGGTTCCCTTCAAATACACCAACAGCCCCCGAGCCTTGCGCAGGAGCTTCAAAGAAGAACGCATCGAACGCGCGTGCGGACGGCCGCCCAACCTCAAGACGAACTGAGCCGCTTCGGCCTTGGTTTCGGGTTCTGCACAAACAATCACTTCGGACATACAGGTGAGCCTTGTTTTTCCTCTCTGAAGGTACACGAAAAATTGCGTGTCGTCAATAGGAAAACATTCGTGTCATTTCAGAATGCCGATTGGCCCATCCTTTCGCGAGGTTGCAAAAGCGTGGGATTTTTGTCTGACGGGTGAAAGACTCGCTTACCCCTTGAGCCGGTTGGGCTTGGAACTGGTAGGGGGGCGGGTGGCCCATCCTTTCGCGAGGCCCTTTGCACAACGCATTCCGGTCAGCAGCCCGCTACCCTATTCCAGAGGCTGGATGCGAACCAAGTAACCTTCTTGATCTACATACCAAACAGTGACTGGGTTTGTGGAATTGTCGATCCAAGTCCTCCGATCATGAGAGTAAGGCTCCGGAAGCACATATTCGAACCACCGGTCGGTTCGGGGGTTAAAGCGCAAGAATCTTCCTCCGTGGAGTTCCCCGGCCCACACTTCTCCGTACTTATCCGGCTGGGCTTCGTAAAAAGTAACATAAGGCGTTGGGGGCCAATATTCACGGATCTGACGCGCCTTCGCATCCAGTTCCAACAGCGCCCCGCCTCTCCCGCCGAACCAGGGATTTCCCTGCGGATCGAATCCACCTCTTGCGGCAGTCGAGTCGCGAGAGAAACTCTCCACTTCCAATAGTTTTCCGGCGCGAATATCTAAAAGCTCGATGGAATCGCCGCCCCCCGCCGCGGAACCTCCTGCCCAAAAATTCCCGTCGTCGGTGACGATGTTGTCGTAGGGACTATCCAGTTTTATTGTAAAGGGATATCGCTCGACGATCTTGGCAGTTTCCGGATCAAATTTCAGGACCGCCTTATCCTGTGCTTTCCAGATATACCCATCGGGAGCCACAAAAAGGTTGCCACCCATGGGAGAATTGATCGGTGCTTCGCTTGGGATGGCGACCTTCGTAAATTTTTCCGTCGACGGATCGAACTTCACAAGATTATGGGCCCAATTCTCAGAGGCCCAGACGATGTCGTGTTTATCCACTTGGAGCCGGTGCGTTCCGGGCAGAACGCCTGGCGGGGTTGGGGGAACGGGATACTCCTTTACAATCCCCGTCGTGGGATCCAATTTGCCCATGTAAGGGGTCCGGTGACTCGAATACCAAATATTTCCCCTGGAGTCCCCGGATACGTCGTGAGTGGCCAGCAGCAAATGGGGCAATTCATACTCGGTTACGACTACGCGGGTCGCTACTCCGTGAGGTCGGGGGTATACCCGTAGTGGCACATCTTTCCAGTCCGGCCCTCGAACCCTGGCAAGCCACTTCACGACCAGCTCCCTTTGTTCCGGGTCCCCGCGAGCCCGTCCGCGATTGATGAGCGGCGAACCGGAATAATCAAGCATCCGATCCACCATGAGACGCCAGCTCCGTTCGTCGTACCTGTTCCTCATGATTTGTTGGTACGAATGGCATCCTTCTCCACAGGTGCGACTGAATGTTTGCTTCTCCTGTGCTGTCCCAGGCAGATTCCAAAACCACTCCGCCCCCGTGAGCTGGGCAAAGACATCCTGCGTTGGGGGCAGGAAGTCCGTATCGGATCTCCTATCGAGCACAATGTCTGATACTTTTGTGGCTCCATCGATTCGAATTGAATCTCGCTCGTAAGGCAGGAACTCCAGAGGCTTTGCGATACGCAGCGTATACGATTCGGTCGGCAGTTGGGGAAATTCGTACTGTCCATCCTGGTTGCTGTATACCGTCGTGCGGACACCGTTGGGCGCAATCAATTGCACCATGATTCCCTCAAGTAGCTCTCCGCCGGCGGTTCGCACGACTCCCCTTGCCCCTCCCTTCATGCTATTTCTGCTTTGAACTGCGGTCCCGTTTTGCGCCGCGCCGCGGTACCAGGGATTCAGCGGTGGATTGCGCTCTTCGTAACAACACTTGTCGCGTAGATAACTCACCAAATCCGCGATGTCCGCGTCTGTTAACGTGCTCCGGAACGAGGGCATGCCAGCGCTGCCATTCCAGATTTGTTTTGACACGGTGTCATCGTTGACCGGCTCACCGGAAAAAAGCCCTGGATGCTTATAAAGGTCTTTCAGAGTAGGAGCGGGTGATCCGGCCGCGCGAGTGTAGCTGTTATGGCAGACCCAGCATTTATAGTAGTAAATGACTTCCCCTCTGACCGCCCCGCTCTTGGCCGCCACTCTATAGCTGAAAATTTCAACAGAACGCTGGAGATCGTTGTTTGAAGTGGGCTTGCCTGTTGACTCCTGGGATTGGTTCGAAGACGCCTGAGCGTTGGCTGATCGGACCCCAGGTCCAGATAGAGTCATCCCTATTCCAAATAGGACGACGAATGAGCGTACTCCATGTCTTTGCATATGCCTCCTCAACAACGCCTCGTTTCGCTCGCAGTGGATTCGTCTAAAAGTATCTTCACCACGTGTCGCTTCCAATTTTTACCGGGAGCGCTGATCAGAGTTCGCTTTTCTCCGGCTGGCGATGGCAGCACTTTACCCGAATATTGTCAAGGTCAAAACCGCTTTTTGTCTTAGCTCAATAATTCTGTCACTCCCATCGCTTGCCACCCAGGCCGTTTCCAGGATTGAGGCTCGGGGTGAGAGGCAGTTTGTCCCTTTCAGCGACCACCGGGACAGAGCTTGATGGGAAACCTTGGGCGGGTGCCCCATCCTTTCGCGAGGATGCGAAAGGGTGGGGTCTTTGTCGGACTGGTGAAAGACTCGTTTACCGCTTGAGCCGGTGTGGCTTGGAGCGGGTAGGGGCGGTGGGGATCGAGTTCGACCCCCAAACTATGAGTCCCGTGAGTTGACGGCGTGCGGCACGCCGACTTTGTAATCCGAGTCCGTTGGGTCGTTTCCTGTCGGCTGGTATTCTGCGGAAAACGTCACGCGCGCGATTTTGGGGCAAGATCTTCACCGCAATCTCCACGCGCCTGGGAGCCATCTGGCAAAGTTGTACGCACGAACGATTCGTGCAACAATCCCCGACATCATTTGTTTGTGAGTTTTATCGATCGCCGAGATTGGACGCCCGTCCAAATTGGAGAGCCAAACGATGAGACGAATTCTTCGGTCAGCCGTCGCGGTTGCAATTCTGATGAGCGTTTCCTGCAGCGCTCGCGCGCAGACGGAGGTGACGTTGATCGCCCCGGGCGGAATTCGTTCGGCGGTCGAGCAGATGGTTCCCGGCTTCGAAAAAAAGACAGGCTATAAGGTCAACGCGACATTCCGCTCCGGGGGTGGGACCACACAGCAAGTCGTGCGCGGCGATGCGTTTGACGTGCCGATCGTGCAGCCGCCTTATCCGGATGTCCTGGCCTCCGGCAACGTGGTGGAAAGCAGCGCCACGCCCCTTGCTTCCGTTGCCGTGGGAGTCGCAGTGAAGAAGGGCGCGCCCAAGCCCGATATCTCGACGCCCGAAGCCGTCAAGAAAATGCTGCTCGCTGCGAAATCGATCTCGAGCCCGGATGCGGCGTTGGGAGCGGCGGCCGGGGTCAGCATTAACGACATGCTGAAGAAACTGGGCATCGACGAGCAAATCGAACCGAAGCTCAAGCGTGTCCGGGGTAGTGGTCCGGGCGGCGCCGGGGGCGGGGATGTGGCCATGGCCATGGTCGCGAAGGGTGAGGTGGAAATCGGCCTGACGTTTCTCAGTGAGATGAACGATCCCGGAATCGATAGAGTGGGCGCGCTGCCGCGCGAAATCTCGCCGCGGACGGCTTTGGTGGGATTCGTCTCGACTCATGCGAAAAACCCGGAAGCAGCCAAAGCACTGTTGCAATATCTTTCGTCGCCAGGGGCAGCGGCGGTCTACAAGGCGATAGGAATGGAGCCCAGCCGCTGACTTCAATTTGGTTCGCTTTGCTTTCTGTTGCGGCGTGGTACATGGTTTTCCTTCCTGTTCGGCCCTTATTGTTCCGAAAGCTCACGCGGAAAGTAATCTACAGTGATAGGCTATAACGACGCAGAATACTAAACAGATGGAAGAATCCCAGTCACTGCTTCCCTGAATGAAATAGACACGCAAGACTCCTTTAGAGCAAATACCTTGGTGGTTGGATCATGTTGCGGTACCAATCCTTTTTACATTCTTCGGGGCATTACTGGGTTTCGGATTTGGGCGTCTGAAAGATTGGCTCGACGACCGTAAGGCGAGGAAAGCATTCTTGAATGCCATTCGCGTCGAACTGTCGACTCTCCGTGGACACCTTGAAGGAACTTTGAAGGACGCGACTGAGAACAAGGATTGCCTGGACAAGGGGGAGCGCAAGGTCGGGCATCTTGCCACTGCCTTCCTAACGACGATCTACTCTTCGCAACTCGCGAAGTTGAAGGACCTGTCCGACCCGCTCGTTTTTGAGGTAATCCGCTTTTATGGCAACCTCTCGAACTTGCAGACGGTCAAATCTCATTTAACCAGAGCATCGTTTGATCTAGCAACGTTGACTGAGACTGAAGTGGAGGCGGCGCTGGGGGCGTCGCGCAGCCAACGCGTGGCGGAGCGAAGCGGCTACCGGCACGGGGCCAAGCCGCCGTGTCTGACTTTGCGCACCGGTCTGATGGCGCCGCGGGTGCCGCGGGCGCGGCTGGTTTCCCCTGACAGGGCCGAGCGCGAGCGGCAGAGCGGGCTGGCGCCGCGCTACCGGCGGAGCAGAGCGTGCTGGGCGTGTATCTGGCGGGGTCGAACACGCGGCGGATACGCGGGGCGCCGGAGCCGCTGCTGGACGGCGCGGCGCTGCCCAGTGAGGATGCGGTGTTACGGCTGTTCTTCGGGTTGTGGGTCAGCGGACAGATCAAGCTGCGCCGCATCAGGGGCTATCGCGACATGGGAAGCCAACAGGAAGGGGCTGCTTAGCAGAAAAGATTTCCGTGACTTCTCACGGAAAATGCGCTATTCACTTTTCTACAGGATCCCGGACACAACCGATTTCTAGGTGGGAGATAACTATGAAGAATATGAAAATTTCGCGCGCGACGGGCCTTGCCGTCGGAGTGGTGTTCCTGGCGGCCTGCTTCGCATGGTGTCAAGCGCCGACCGGCGGCATCGCCGGCGCCGTATACGACCAGAGCGGCGGCTCGGTGCCCGGAGCGAAAATGATCCTACGGAGCGAGGCAACTGGCGCTGAGCGAGCCGCGACCACATCAACGGCAGGAGCTTATGAGTTTCCGCAACTCCTCCCCGGCGCCTACTCTTTGACGGCCGAGGCCAAGGGATTCCGGCGCATGGTGCAGCACAACATCATGGTGGATGTCGGCGCAGTGGTCCACCTCGACATCACCCTCGACGTGGGCAGCTTGGAGGAGACGGTCGAGGTCACCGCAGAGGCGCCGTTGATTGAACCCGAGAAGACCTCGATCAGCAACACAGTGGACATTCGCGGAATGCAGAACTTCCCTATGTCCGACCGCCAGTTCCTAAACCTGGTAACCACGGTTCCCGGGGCCAAACCTACTGCGCCTGGAACACAGGGCGATACGTTTGCCTTCACCGTTGCGGGCATGCGAAGTCAGTCGAACAACTTTACGCTGGACGGCATCAGCAATAACGATCCCCAGATCAACAGCGCACTGAACGCTTTTCGTCTGGCCGATGCGGTGCAGGAGTTCAACGTCCAGACCAGCATCGCCAGCACCGAGGTGGGCCGCAACAGCGGCGCCCAGGTGAATATCATCACCAAGAGTGGCTCGAATGCCTATCACGGAACACTTTTCTACTACGATCGCAACGACGCCTTCGATGCCACGCCCTTCTTCCTGAAGCGCGCCATCCCCCCCCCACCCCAAGAACCCCCCCGCCACGTCAAGAATCCCCTGCATCGCCACGATTACGGCGGTACGATGGGAGGTTTCCTCGTCAGGGACAAGACTTTCTGGTTTTTCAGCTTTGAGGGCTACCGGCAGACCGTCCAGGAGCCCGCGACCGCGCGCGTGCCCACCGACGCCGAGCGCGCGGCAGTCACGGATCCGGTTTCGTTGAAAGTGCTGCAATTCTGGCCGCGCGCCAACACACCATTCCAAGGGGGCAAGAACTGGGTGGGAACGACGCCGAATACGAACAAAAATCAGACCTATTTCTGGCGGATTGACCAGACTCTGAGCAGGAATCACCGGCTGATGGGCCGGTACGCGTGGTTCCGCGGCAACACGCTCGCCAAGCAGAATACGAGTGCCCCCTTCAATGGGGCGATCACCAACCTACCGGGGCAGCACTCCTTCCTTGTGCAAGAGACCTATGCCTCCGGGCGCATGGTGAACGAATTGCGATTGGGTTACTCCCGCAACCGCACGTTTTTTCAGCCCGCCGACGTGAGCATCAACCCAGCTACCATCTTCACCGACGCTGCTGGCAACCCGCTGCCTGGTTATATTGACACCCGAGTGGACACCTTGGATGGTGGGTTGCCCCGAATAACGACCACCGGGTTAACTAATGCCGGCCTCGGAGCAGGCACGAACATGCCACAAGGGCGGGCGACGAACACGTACGAGTACATCGATAACCTGACCTTGATTGGGCCGCGGGGATGGACCCGACACACCCTACGGTTCGGCTTCCACGCGCGTCGCGAGATCACCAACCGCTTCCTGAACGGCAATTACCGTGGGTCCATCTCCTTCGCATGCTTCAACGCGGTCAACCTAACCGGAATCGATCCGAACGCGTCGGCGCCGTGTACGCGAAACTTCGCTGCAGGAAAGCCACAGCGCGGCTCGCTGCGCACCGGCGTGGGCGGCACCTTCCGCACCTGGTTCCGCGCCACCGCCTACGTGTACGCTCAGGACACCTTTAAGGCCCGCCCGAACCTGACGATCAACTATGGGCTTCGTTGGGAGTATCCCGGTCAGATGAGCGAGAAGCAGGACCGCGGGAGCAACTTCGTCCCCGGCGTGGGGGAGATCGTGCTCAACTCCGACGAGCGGATTGACGTGGACCCGACGCAGTTGGGCCGGGCCGCCCTGAGTCTGACTCCGACGAGCACGTTTCTGCCCCCGACCGGGGAATTCACTGTTCCGAAAAAGAACTTCGCTCCTTACCTGGGCATCGCCTACTCACCGAAATTCTGGCCGGGATTGTTTGGCGACCGCAAGACGGTCATCCGCACCGGCTTCCGGCTCAGCTATGATGATGTTTTCGCCAATATCCCGGTGAATATGGGCTTGAACTTCCCGCCGGTCCTCAGCACGACTCTTCCCACGAGTACGTATGCTTGGGGAACCGTCCTTAGCCAGAACCAGAAGCTGTTCGCGACCGACCACACCATCGTGCCCCAAGACACGCGCGGCATCATGACCTTCAATGCTTGGGACGTGAACCCGCCGAGCGCGTATGCGATGAACTACGCCCTGGAAATCGAGCGGCAAATTGGACTGGACTTCGCCGTGGAAGCCTCCTACATCGGCTCGCAGGGCCGTAAGCTCGGGGTGTTTGTGGACCCCAACCAGCCGACCGTCACCGTTAACAACCCCGCGATGCGCGGTGACCAGTCGCCCAACGTGCGCATCTTTCCATTCCGCCAGTATGCGGGCATCTCCCTAGGGACCTTCGACAGCAACTCGAACTATAACGGGATGATCTTGACTGTGCGGAAGCGACCCAGCCACGGTCTCAGCTTTAGCGCAGATTACGAGTTCGGGAAGTCGCTGGACGACAATTCCAGCTTCTTCGGCTCGGACGGCGAAACAGGCAGTTATGCGGACACCCGCAACCCCAAGCTGGATTACGGCCGGTCGGCATTCGACTTGCACAACACCGTAAGCGGCTCGGCGGTGTATGACCTGCCGTTCGGCCCGAACCGCTGGTTGCTTGGAACCGCCCACGGCGTGCTAGGTCAGATCGTAGGAGGCTGGACCATCGGTACCACGACTATTTACAGAAGTGGTTTCCCCTTCACCATTCGAGCTAGCTCGAGCACCGACTATAGCGGCTTTAACCAGTTTTCTGACCGCGTCAACCTGGTATCGGCGATTACGACAAACATGTCCGACCCGGACCACGCCTTTAATCCCAGTGCATTTGACTTCCCGGGAGCGGGGAGCGTGGGCAACGTCGGTCGAAACACTCTAACGGGACCGCATTCCATTAACGTGGATATTGCCTTCCTGAAGAACTTCCCCTTCGGGGAAGGCCGCCGCGTGCAGTTCCGCGCGGAGTTTTTCAACGCGTTCAATCACACCAACTTCAAGCTGCCCGAGAATCGCCTCGACCAGGGCGCCACTACGGGAACCATCAGCGAGGCTTTCGACCCGCGGTTGATTCAACTGGGCTTGCGCGTCGAGTGGTAGGAGCGGAAAGAAACCAGGCTGCGTAAAGTGCACTTGCGAGCCACCAGCTGACAGGGCCGCGTTTGAGTTTGCGGGCGCGCAACGGAGCTGACCGTCATATCCGAGATAACATGTGCGAGGCGCCTAACATAGATTTGGCGGTTGCTCGCCAATGGGTTTCATAGAGACCCAGAAGACTTGTCTGATTTCCCAGAGAAATACAACTCTCCATAGGTCTGAGTGTTGTATCGTAAGCGCGAGGACAGATCAAGGGCACACGAGCACGGTGTGCGCAATCGAGAGGTTACCGCGGTCAATGTAAAGGACGAAGCTCGACACCACCAGCAGCGCCAGCACGAGCGACATCCGCCGGGAGGTCCTCTCGTCGCGCGCAGTGGCTGCGCATTATGCAGCGCACGGAGAACTGCCACAAGCAATTTCTAGGCATTGAGCTCCAAAGCCGGATTTGTCAAGCCGTTCGGAAATTTGGATTTGATCCGAGTTGAACCGCCTTGACCCGTTTTGAACTCTTATAGAGTCAGGGAGTGAAGTCCGCCCTGTGCCGCTGGTGGTTGGGTCGGCAGCCCTTCTCAGAGCACTCGGGAAGAGTGGTCGGCAAACCGGAAACTGAGCCGAAAGGATTGCCTTCCGGCTCAGAGCCTAGGCACGCAACCAAGCGGAGTGGGCTCTTTCCGTTAGAAATCGTGAAAAGGTTTCGGAACAATTTCGGCACACTAAGAGTCGAAATGCAAGGGAAACCACCAGCATTGCAGTCGCGCCACTTCCATCTAAATGATTGGGTCGGCTTGCCATCCGTGCCGCGAGGTTTTACTTACGCGCCGACGCTGCCCTGCTGTTAATGCTGCCTTTTGCTGCCTCGCGGTTTTCGCAAGTCCTATGAAGTGAATAAGAAAACTGGTAGGGGCGGTGGGGATCGAACCCACGAC
>Ga0099828_10004005_pt1 | contig 10348 bp, 9 predicted proteins | sample CZO8metaG_2_FD_79338 | JGI IMG/M metagenome (GOLD analysis project Ga0099828, IMG submission 79338) | Vadose zone soil microbial communities from the Eel River Critical Zone Observatory, Northern California, USA - CZOApr15con2H1.8 metaG | ecosystem: Environmental > Terrestrial > Soil > Vadose...
ATCGGTCTCGGACGGCGCTTCGAGATCGACGTGGAGGTGCCATTCCTCCTCCACACCTCCGGCGTTCTCGACCGCTCGATCGACGGCTACCACGCGCGGCTCGGCCTGCCTGACGGGGGCCGGTCCGCCTTCGCACGCGATCGCTACGTCGCGGCGTACGTCGGCGACGGCGCCGAGGTCTTCTTCGATGCCCCCGCGGGAGGATTCCGCCCGGGCGACGTGGTCCTCACCGGACGAGCGGCCCTGCTGCGACAGGCGGCACGCTGCCCCGATCTCGCGGCTTCCCTCGCGATCAAGCTGCCGACTGGCAACCCGCGCCGGCTGGACGGCAGCGGCCGCGCCGACTACGGCGCCTCGATCCAGATCTCCCGGGTCCTCGGCCGCGCCACGCTTCACGCGGGCTATCAGGTCACGCGGGTCGGCCAGTGGGCGCTGGCCCCGAGCCTGCCCCTGGGCGACCCGCGCAGCCTCTTCGGCGCCTGCGGGGTGGCCCTGACCCGGCGCTCCGCGCTCATCGTCCAGATCCTACGCTCCAGCGGACCGTTCCACTACCGTCCCGGCAGCGACCTCGGGCGCGTGGCCCAGGAGATCGCGGCAGGCTTCCGCACGCGGACGGCACGCGGCCTCCTCTTCCAGTGGGCCCTCATCGAGAACCTGGATCAGCACCTCAACACGCCCGATGTCGGTCTCTTCGTCGGCCTCTCCTCCGCCGGGACCGTTCCCGCCGGCCGCCCCCCCTTGCCTCCCCTCCCGATCGCGCCGCCGGCTCCACCGGCCACCTCACCGTAACGATCTGGTCTGCCGTCACTTGCGCACCATTCCCGCCGCTTATCAAACTCGTTGCGCGCCGCGGCCGGTCGCCGTATAATTCGTGGCAACCCAAGACAGTTCGCGGCTTTCCGGGGAATGCCCCCCGCGGCATTCCCGGAAGGGCGGGGGCGGAGAGGCGGAGAGGAACGTGGAGCGACTCGACAAGACGGTGATCGGGCATCGGATCAAGGCTTTGAGGAAGTCCAAGGGGCTCCGGCAGTGGCAGATGGCGGAGCTCCTGGGAGCGACGCAGCCGGCGGTGCACAAGTACGAGAACGGGATCCTTCCCGAGGTGAAGAGGCTCCTGACGCTGGCGCGGATCGGCAACACGTCGGTGGAATGGATCCTCACCGGGCGGCACTGCGAGAACGGGGCGAAGGAGATGGATCGCCTGGCGCCCGAGATCTACGACCTGGCCTACCAGCTCCGATCCTTCGGCGCGGAGGATCGCAAAATCCTGGCGGACGCGCTGGAGATCATCAATCAGGCGGCGCAGGCGGTGCGCGACAGCGCGCGCCGGGATCCGAGCGAGATGACCGACGCCGATCTGGGACGCGCCTTCCGCTCGTTCGAGTCGCAGGCGCGTGGTGCGCTTCAGGCCGCCCTGGCGGTCTACGATGCCGTCGTCACCACCGTCGCGAACGGCAAGGTTCGCGAGCTCCACAGCTTCTCGGGGGCCGCACCCGAAAGCGCGGAGGAAGGCCCCGTCAGCATCCCGAACCTCCAGAAGAACGCCGGCTGAACGGCGCGCTCCCGGCAAGCGCCCGCATTGACAAGGCTTTCCCGCGGGACTAGGCTCGCCGCCATGGACCTGTTCCGCCCCGATCCCGACGCTCCCGGCTCAGGCGACACGCCCGCCGGCGCGCGCGACCCGTCGGCGCGGGGTGACGAAGGGCCGGGACCCGCGTCCGGAAGGGACGCCCCGCTCGCCGATCGCCTGCGGCCGCAGGCGCTCGAGGACATCGTGGGGCAGGACGATCTCATCGGGCCCGGACGCCCCCTGCGACAGGCGCTCGAGACGGACAAGGTCCCCTCGATGATCCTGTGGGGTCCGCCGGGATCGGGCAAGACGACCCTCGCCCGCCTGGCCGCCCGCCTGACCCGGGCGCAGTTCATCTCCTTCAGCGCCGTCCTCTCGGGCATCAAGGAGATCAAGGAGGTCATGCGCGCGGCCGAGCGGTACCGGAGGTCGGCGGGGCGCCGTACGATTCTCTTCGTCGACGAGATCCACCGCTTCAACCGGGCCCAGCAGGACGCCTTCCTCCCCTACGTCGAGCAGGGGACGATCGTCCTGATCGGCGCGACCACCGAGAACCCCTCGTTCGAAGTGAACGCGGCGCTCCTCTCCCGTTGCACCGTCTACGTGCTGCGCGCGCTCGAGGATCGGGAGATCGTGACCCTGCTGCGGCGGGCGCTCTCCGATCCGCGCGGGCTTGGCGATCTGCGGGTCGCCGCGGGTGACGACGAGCTGCTCTATCTCGCCTCCCTCTCCGGCGGCGACGCCCGGCGGGCGCTCAACGTCCTCGAGATCGTCGCCACCACCATGGCGCCGGGCGCCGACGGCTCGCGGCCGGTGCGCCGCGAGGCGATCGCCGCCGCCGTGCAGCGCGCTCCACTGCTTTACGACAAGGCCGGGGAGGAACACTACAACCTGATCTCCGCGCTGCACAAGTCGTTGCGCAACAGCGATGCGGATGCGGCCCTCTACTGGCTCCTGCGCATGCTCGAGTCGGGCGAGGACCCGCTCTACGTCGCCCGCCGCATGGTGCGCTTCGCCTCGGAGGACGTCGGCAACGCCGACCCTCAGGCTCTCTCCGTGGCGCTCGCCGCCAGGGACGCCTTCGACTTCCTCGGAATGCCGGAGGGGGCCCTGGCCCTCGCCCAGGCGGCGGTCTATCTCGCCTGCGCGCCGAAGAGCAACGCCGTCTACGCGGCGTATGGACGGGTCCAGGAGGACCTCGGGCGCGGCCTCGCCGATCCGGTGCCGCTCGCGCTGCGCAACGCCCCGACCGGCCTGATGAAGGGGCTCGGGTACGGCCGCGGCTACCAGTGCGCCCACGACTTCGAGGAGGGAACGACGGGATTGGAGTGCCTGCCGGAGAGGCTCCGCGGGCGCCGGTACTACGTCCCGGCGCCGATCGGCCACGAGAAGGAGATCGCCCTGCGGATGAAGGAGCTCGAAGAGATCCGCCGACGCCTGCGGCAGCGATCCGGGGGGCCGAAGGGGGTCGAGGGCTAGTCCGTCAGGCTCCGAGGAACGTGCAGGGATGCGGGACGAAGGGCTCCGCGCCTACGCCGCCCGCCCTTCGTGGGCCTTGAGGAGCCTCCAGGTGGAATCCTTCTCCGGGCAGGCGTCGCACATCGGAAGGATCGCTCCCGCCTGGAACTCCCGCAGGGTCTCGGTCCCGGCTAGATGGCAGATTTCGCAACGGTAGGTTCCGGAGACCCTGCACCGCTCCCCGCTCTTCCAGGTTCTCGACGAGTTCATCCACTCCTCCGGAGCTGGCGGACATTCTCGCAGAGGCCCTCCCGCCTGTCAAAGACTCCGGCCCGCCGCGCGGTCCTCCAAAAATAATTGAGGGGTGACGTCCGCCACCCCTCGAAAACAAGATCCGGGAAGGGATCCTATCTCTTCCCCTTCTTCTTTCCCTTTTTCTTGGCGCCCTTCTTCTTCTTCGGAATGGCCGCTCACCTCCCTTCACACCATGCCCGCGGTGTCGATCCCCGGCGATCGTGTGCGATGGTCTCGCTGCGGCCGGGGTGCTCGTGTCGCGGCCGCGTGCGCGGCCTCCGACTTCGTCTTCGCCCGGCGCGCGCCGGGCGGGTGTTCAGCGTCGCGAGAACTGTTTCGGCGAGTGCGTGCGTCGGGAGTCCCGGGAGAGGAAGGTCCGCCGGCGTTCCACCGTGAAAACGGCCTTCGCGTCCCCCCCCGACGAGTGCGCCGTTTCTCGAGTCCGTTTCCCGGCCTCAATTGCGCTCGGGAGCCCTGCTGGCCGCCGTGGATCGTCGCTGCGGCTTCGACCGATCGTGGTGCGTCGTCATCAAGGATGATCGCGATCGATCACGAAGAAAGTCGGTGCGTTGAAATCTATAACATGAAGAGGATCACCTGTCAATAGATCGAGGCGACGATCACGGCGATGATCGCGCGCGCGGCGCGCACACGCACTCGCGACGTTCGCGATCAGGATCGCCCGACGAGAGAGCGGGTGTCGCGCGTGCCGGGAGGCACCCCGCCGCGCAGGGTGATCACGTCGATGCGAGGGCGGCAGAAGAAGCGGACCGGCACCCACGACCATCCCAGCCCGCGGCTCACGTGCAGGCGCGCGCCGCCCTTCACGTCGAACCATCCCTCGACGTAGTCACGCGTGCCCGGCGGGACGTACAGCGCCCCGAGACCGGGAAGGCGCACCTGGCCGCCGTGGGTGTGGCCGGCCAGGACGATGTCGATGTCCCAGTTGCCGAGGCTCGGCACCACTTCGGGGCTGTGCGTCAGGAGGACGCAGACGTCCCTGCGCGGCACGCCGCGCATCGCCTGCTTGAGCGCATCGTGCCCCGTCACGGGGTCGTCGATCCCGGCGATCACGATCGGCCCCGCGACGGTGGCGATGCGCACGCTGCCGTTCTTCAGGAGACGGACACCGGATCGCGCCAGGGCGTCGGGACCCCAGCGCGTCGCGACGCCGTCCCAGTAATCATGATTGCCCCAGACGGCGAAGACGCCGTAGCGCGCGCGCAACGCGCCGAAGAAGGCCTCGACGTCCCGCCGCGACGCGCCGCGGCGCGTCAGGTCGCCCGACACGAGCACGAGATCGGGACGGACGCCGTCGATCATCGCGATCGCGTCGCGCTCGCGGCGTCCCATCCGCACGACATGCGGGTCGCTGAGGTGCACGACCGTCAGGTCGGGCGCGCTCGCAGGAAGCGCCGGGACGTACTCGATGGAGCGGGAGATCTCGATCCAGTCCGGCTCGACCAGAAGGGCATCGATCGCGATCGCCAGCCCCGAGATGAGGCAGAGGGCGATCGTCCGGGCGCGGGCGCGGCGCGTCCAGGGCCGCGTTGCGCCGTCCAGGATCGCACCCCAGGAGAGGCCGGGCGCCGCCCCGAGCGGGACGCTCCACCCCTCGTTCCGCAGCCTGTCCATGCCAAGCAATATAGGGGGGGATGGTCCCTCCGGCCAGGAGTCCCGCCGCATCATGGAGCCTCATGGCGCTTGACCCCGGGGGGGTGATCGGGCTAGCCTTACTCGTCACGCCAATCGGGGTCTCTCCTGCCCCTCATTAGGAACGGCCTCACCCTTGACTGACGATCATCGCCACGGCCATGGCCGGCCTGCCCGCCACGGGCAGGGGCGGCCGGAACAATCTCATCGCCCGCACGCCGACCCTGGCAAGCGGTCCGCCCCGGCCGATCCGCACGGCGCCGCAGGATCGGCGGCCCATCGACCGCTCCCGGACGGCGCGCCGCGCCACGGCGAGCCGCCGGGCCAGGGGGCGCCGCGCGATCGCCGGCGCGGCCGTCATCGGCGCCGCTGGCACGGTCACCGGCAGGCTGGCGGCCACGGCCCCAGGCCCGCATCGGGCCGGGCCGCCGGAGCTCCGGAGAATTCCGGCGCCGATCCCGGTGGCGCGGCCAGAGCGGCGGGCGGCCCGGCCTCGACACCTCATATCGAGGTGGAGGCGCGCGGCGTTCTGGAAGTCCTCGGGGACGGGAACGGCTTCCTGAGGCAGCCGCAGCGCAGCTACCGCCCCTCTTCCGACGACATCTTCGTCCCGCGCGACATCCTGGCGAAGCTCGGAGTCGCCGAGCCGCGCGGCAATGGATCCGGGATCGAAGGGAGCGAGATCGAGGGCCGGGCCAGTGCTCCCGGCGGGACTGCAGCGGCCCGGGGAGGCCAGGGGTCCTCCCGCTCCGGGGGGCGGGCCCCCAGGCTCTCGGAGGTGCGCGCGGTCAACGGCGTCCCCCTGGAGGAGTTCGCGCGCAGGCGATCCTTCTCCCAGCTCACCTCCGTCGATCCGTTCGAGAGGATCCGCTTGGAGACCGACCCCGACGAGCTGTCGACGCGGGTCATCGACCTCCTGACGCCGATCGGCAAGGGTCAGCGCTGCCTGATCGTCGCGCCGCCGAGGGCCGGCAAGACGACGCTGCTGCAGAGAATCGCCGCCGCGATCACGCGTAACCATCCGGAGATCCACCTGATCGTCCTCCTGGTCGACGAGCGGCCCGAGGAGGTGACCGACATGAAGCGGAGCGTGCGCGGCGAGGTGATCGCCTCCTCCTCCGACGACGTAGCTCGCAACCATGTCTCCGTCGCGCGCATCGTCCTCGAGCGCGCCCGGCGCCTGGTGGAGGTCGGCCGCGACGTGGTGACCCTCCTCGACTCCCTCACCCGCCTGGCGCGCGCCCACAACACCGCCACGCCGGGCACCGGCCGGACGCTGTCGGGAGGGCTCGACGCGCGCACCATGGAGCAGCCGCGCCGGTTGTTCGGTGCCGCGCGCAAGGCCGAGGAGGGGGGCAGCCTGACGGTCATCGCCACGGCCCTCGTCGACACCGGCTCGCGGATGGACGACGTGATCTTCCAGGAGTTCAAGGGCACCGGGAACATGGAGCTGGTGCTCGACCGGGCCCTCTTCGAACAACGGATCTACCCGGCGCTCGACATCGCCCGCTCCGGCACGCGCAAGGAGGAGAAGCTCTTCGCCCGGGAGGACATCCCGCGCGTCCACAAGCTTCGCCGCGTGCTCTTCGAGATGAAGCCTCACGACGCCATGATGAAGCTCCTGGACAAGCTGTCGAAGTACCCGACAAACGCCGCGTTCCTCAAGGCCCTGGACGCCTAGGCGCCCGCAGGGTCTGGAGGACCGGCTCCTCGCCGACGTTTTCGTCCTTGACTTTCCGCGCCCCCGGCTCTAAATTTCGATTCGTAAGGTTGGTGAAGTTCTTGGCTGGACTGATCTCGCCCCAGGGACGCACGACCCCCTGGGGCTTTTTTTACGTCTCCGGAACGGAGCAAGGAGGAAAGGCAAGTGGCACAGGGTCGCGTGAAGTGGTTCAACAACAGCAAGGGGTACGGATTCATCGAGGTCGAGGGGGGCAAGGACGTCTTCGTGCACTACTCGGCCATCGAGGGCAGCGGCTACCGCTCGCTGGAGGAAGGCCAGCCCGTCGAGTTCGAGATCACGCAGGGCACCAAGGGCCCGCAGGCCTCGAACGTCAAGCTGGTCTGAGGAGGCCGTCCGGGGCCCCGGGCCTGTCTCTGACGCGCTCTACAGGCTGTTCAGGTAGTTCTGGAGTTTGACGCGATCCTGCGGCTCGATCCGGACGAACTCGAGGGCCACCTCGTAGCGGCGGCTCTCGAGGGCACCCGGCTTCTCGACGCAGCGCAGGACGCGGGCGTCGACGTCGATCGGCGCCGGCTGGCGGAGGTCGCCTCCAACCAGCGTGAAGGTCATCTTCACGGTCAGGTCCTCGGGGAGGGCCCGGTTGGATCCGCAGCGCGCCCCCCCCACGGCGATGTCGATCGTCCCGAGGAGGAGATCGGCCGGGATCCGGTCGCCCGGCAGGACCCGCACCTCCAGAAGCGCCAGGAATCGGTGGTGCTTCCTCTTGTCGGCCGGGCCGCTCACGTCGGAGATCCGGGCCTCATCGGTTCCTGGCGACCTCGTGCTCCTCCTTGCTGTGCCTGTCGATCAGGCTCGTGAGCACCGCCTCGGGAATCTTCTCCAGCGTGACGTCGCGCGTCGTGATCTCCTTGCCACGCTTGACGCCGTAGGCCACCTTCTCGCCGATCTTCAGCCCGCCATCCTTCATCGCCCTGAGCTTCACCGCGTTCTCCGGCGATAGGGTGACGCCGTTCATCGACACGAGCAGGTCGCCGGCCTCGATGCCGACCCGGTCCGCCGGACCGTTTGGGATCACCGCGAGGACCCGGATCGTCGCGTCGTCCAGCTCCTCCATCTCCATGCCGGACCAGCCCTTGACCTGATAGGTCTCGCGCAACGCCGCGGCGCACTCCTCGGCCGGCTTGCTGCACTTTGCGTGCCGGGCGAGGGCCGTGCCGGAGGGGAGGAGCATGAGAAGGACCGCCACCACGCAGGATGCCAGCCAGAGGGGGCGCATCGTCTGACCTCCTTTGGAAACGGGTCACACGCGCGGATCGTACCACGAAACGCGGCGTCCCGGGGGCGCCGGGCGCGCGGGGCATGCCGCCGGGCACCGTGCGCGGAGGGGCGCGGGACCGGCCCTACCTGGAGAAATGAAACGGGACGCTCGTCACGACGACGCCCGGCTTGAAGAGGAGGGCTCCCTTGATCATGAACGCCGACTGGTTGTGGAAGAGCCCCTCCCACCAGTGGGCCGTGACGAACTCCGGCAGGACGACCGTCACCATCTCGTTGCGCCGTTTTCCGTGCATCAGATCGTCGATGTAATCGACGAGCGGCTCGATGAGCGAGCGGTAGCGCGACTCGAGGATGCGCAGCGGCACGCCCCCTCCCCAGGTCTTCCACTGCTCGCGGATCAGGTCGACGCGCTTCGGATCGATCGCGATGTGCACCGCCTCGACCTCGTGGGCGATCGACTTGGCGTAGCGCAGGGCATGGACGGTGGCGCGGTTGACGGCCGAGATCGGCACGATCGCCGTGTGCCGGATCGGCCGTTCCTCCTCGATCTCGACCAGGGAGAGCTGCGTGCGGACGTAGAAGTAGTGGCGGTGCGTCCTCAGGAATCCCACCACGAAGAGGGGGATCAGAACGATGACGATCCAGGCGCCGTGGAGGAACCGGGTGACCGCGATCACCAGGAGGGCCGCGCCGGTCGCCGTAGCGCCCGCGGCGTTGACCGCGGCGTGCAGGCGGTAGCGCCCCTCCTTCCTCCGCAGGTGCCGCATCACCATCCCCGACTGGGAGAGCGTGAACGCCAGGAAGACGCCGACCGCGTAGAGCGGGATCAGGGCGTGGGTGTCGCCTCCGAACCGTACGATCAGCAGGGCGGCGGTCCCGGCCAGCACCACGATCCCGTTCGAGAAGACCAGGCGGTCCCCCAGGCTGGAGAGCTGGCGCGGCAGGAAGCGATCGCGCGCCAGGATGGCCGACAGCCGCGGGAAGTCGGCGAAGGCGGTGTTGGCCGCCACCATCAGGATGGCGGCGGTCGCCGCCTGCAGGAAGTAGTACAGCGGCCCGGAGCCGAACACCGCGTGACCGAGCTGCGAGATCACCGTCTGGCCGGCGCCGGGGACCACGACGTAGGCGTGCGCCAGGTAGCTGGTCCCGAGGAAGAAGACGCCGAGGATCAGGCCGAGAATCACGAGCGTGGAGGCCGCGTTTTTCGACTCCGGAGGGCGGAAGGCCTGGATGCCGTTGCTGATCGCCTCGATCCCCGTGAGGGCGGTGCAGCCGGCGGAGAAGGCGCGCATCAGGAGAAAGAGGGTCAGGGCGTGCGTGGCGGGCGGCAGCGCCGCGACCGGCGCCTCCAGCGGCGGGTACCGCAGGAGCGCGCGCGCGATCCCGCCCAGGATCAGGAGGCCCATGGCGGTGATGAACAGGTAGGTCGGAACCGCGAAGATCGCCCCCGACTCCCGCACGCCGCGCAGGTTCCCCACCATCAGGACCGCGATGAACAGGAGCCCGATCGCGACGCGGTGCTCGCGCAGGAACGGCAGGGCGGAGGTGACCGCCGCGACGCCGGCCGCCGTCGACACGGCGACCGTCAGGATGTAGTCGATGAGGAGCGCCGCCGCGGCCACGAGGCCCGGCATCGTCCCGAGGTTCTCGCGCGCCACGATGTAGGATCCCCCCCCTTCCGGGTAGGCATACACCGTCTGGCGGTACGAAGCGATGAGCAGGGCCAGGAGCAGGACGATGAGCCCGGAGATCGGCAGCGACCGGCCCAGCGCCAGAACGCCGGCCAGGCTCAGGACGAGCAGGATCTCTTCCGTCGCGTAGGCGACGGAGGAGAGCGCGTCCGAGGCGAAGACGGCCAGCGCCGTCACCCTTCCGAGGCGCTCCTGCTTGGCGCGCTGCGTCTCGAGGGGCGTGCCGACGAGCCAGCGCTTCCAGCTCATCTCACCCAACCAGGAAGTAGATCAGCGGGGCGACGGCGATGCGGTACCAGGCGAACGGGCGGAGCGTATAGCGTCCGAGGAGGGCGAGGAAGATCCGGACCGTCGCCCACGCCGAGAGGAACGCCACCACGAAGCCGGCGGCGAACGGGACGAGCTCGGCGCGACCGAGCAGGTGCCAGCTCTTCAGCAGGTCGTAGCCGACCGCGGCGACCATCACCGGCACCGCCGCCAGGAACGAATAGGCGGCCGCCGTCCTCCGATCCAGCCCCGCGAGGAGACCGCCGACGATCGTCGTCGCCGATCGCGACATGCCGGGCCAGAGGGCCAGGCACTGGAACAGGCCGATCAGCAGGGCCTCCCGGAAGCCGATGCCGTCGACGCCGGTGAGGCGCGCGGCGGGCCGGTAGCGCTCCGCGAGCAGAATGCCGATGCCCCCCGCCAGGAGCGCCAGCGCGACCGTCGCGGGCGAGA
>Ga0099828_10004008_pt1 | contig 10345 bp, 10 predicted proteins | sample CZO8metaG_2_FD_79338 | JGI IMG/M metagenome (GOLD analysis project Ga0099828, IMG submission 79338) | Vadose zone soil microbial communities from the Eel River Critical Zone Observatory, Northern California, USA - CZOApr15con2H1.8 metaG | ecosystem: Environmental > Terrestrial > Soil > Vadose...
AGGGGCGGATTTTCCACGAGTTCCAGCAGGTTGATTCAGGCGTCGATCGCCAGCAGCAGGGCACCGGCCTTGGGCTCACGCTTACGCGTCGCTTTGCCCGACTGCATGGCGGCGACGTGCGCGTCGACAGCGAGCCCGGCAAGGGCAGCGTGTTCACGATCCATATGCCGCTGCGGGCCTCGCAGCAGGGGCAAGAGGTCGAATCGTTGGAGGTCTCAGACGCAAGTGCAAATGATCATGCGGCCAGTCCTCTCGTCCTCGTGGTGGAAGACGATCCACCCGCCTCCGAGCTCCTGGCGAGGCAGCTCGAGCGCGCGGGCTTTCGAACTGCGATCGTCCGTAACGGCACGGACGCGGTGAGCAAAGCCCGTGAGCTCAAGCCCGCCGCGATCACCCTCGACATCCTGCTGCCTGGACTCGACGGCTGGGAGGTGCTCACGCGCCTGAAGCGCGACGAGACCACGAGCTCCATCCCGGTGATAGTGATCAGCGTCGTCGACAATCCCGATCTCGGGATTGCGCTCGGCGCGGTCGACTACTTCGTCAAGCCAGTGCCCGCAAAGGATCTGATCGCCCGGCTGCGACGATTTAAATTCGGCACCAACGGCGCAGGCGAGAAGGCGCAGATCCTGGTGGTCGATGACGAGCGCGCCAACCGCGAATGGCTGACGGAGATCCTGGAGCCCGCCGGGTTCGGTGTCATCTCCGCGGTCGGAGGCCGTGAGGCGATCGAGCTCGCGAGAACGCGGAACCCCGACCTGGTACTGCTCGATCTCATGATGCCGGACGTGTCGGGCTTCGACGTCGTCGAAGCGCTGCGCTCAGACAAAACGACATCGAAGACCCCGATCATGGTCCTCACCGCCAAGGACCTGACCGACGCCGACAAACAGCAGCTGAACGGCCGCGTGTCGAGCATCCTTCAGCGAGGGTCCACCGGCGCGGCAGACCTCATCGGCATGCTCCGACAGGTGGTCGATCCGGAGACTGTCGGCGCATGAGCTTTTGCCCCGCGAACTCCGACGCTACGCCGTGAGTTCGCGGGGACCCCTAGTAGCGCCGGTGATCCTCGTCGTGGAGGACAACGAGGTCAACCAGCTGCTCACAGCTTCTGTGCTCGAGCGGGAGGGGTTCGTCGTCGATCTTGCGGGAACCGCTGTACAGGCGATCGAGCGGCTGCGCGTCCACACGCCGGACCTGATCCTGATGGACATCCAGCTGCCCGGCATGGATGGACTCTCTCTCACCCGCCAGCTCAAGGCGGACCCGGCCACTGCGCGCATCACTGTCGTCGCCCTGACAGCTCACGCGATGACGGGCGATCGGGAGCAGAGTCTCGCCGCCGGGTGCGCCGGGTACATCTCCAAGCCCATCGACACCCGGACCTTCGGCACTCAGGTTCGCGAGTTTCTGATTAACAGCGTGCTGGCATCCAGCCCGTCGAGGTCAGATGCCACACTAAACGGGCAGTGAGTGGGCCAACAACGATCCTCGTTGTCGAAGACAACGCATCCAACCAGCTCCTTGTTCGGGCGGTACTGGAGCCCGCCGGCTACCTGGTCGAGGTGGCGAGCACCGCGAGCCAGGCGCTCGATCGCCTCAAGACATCCAATCCCGCCCTCATCCTGATGGACGTCGAGCTGCCAGGAAAAGATGGGCTGTCGCTGACACGTCTTCTCAAGACCATGTCGCCGACAACGCGGATACCTGTTGTGGCCATGACCTCACACACGAGCCTGCAGGCGCGGCAAGACGCACTGGAAGCAGGCTGCGTCGGGTTCATCTCGAAGCCCATCGACGTCCGTACCTTCCCGGCGAGAATCGCCGAATTCCTGGCCGGGGCCACGGACTAGCGCCAGAGCGTCCGCGCCACAGCTGCGCACGATCGAATAACCGCCCCTTAAGCGCGCACGGGCGGTACGATAACGCCAGCCGCCTACGTTGGGTCGGTCGCCGGCGGCATGGCAGCACGTGCAGCCGACTACACACCCGGGCGCTTCCCCTGGGCGACTAAAGAGAACCCTTTCACCTGGGCCTGCCCTGCACTACCCCGCCAGGCAGGCCAACCCCGGACTTGCGAGCTTGAGTTGACAGACCAGTCAAGTCAGCCGACACTCGGCTCATCAATCTTGGGGAGGTGCGCTCATGCGCAAGCTAATTCTGTCCGCCGTCCTGTCGATCGGCCTTTTCGTTCTCACGGTCGTCCCAGCGCTCGCCGGCGACATCGGCCCAACTCCGTAAAGTCATTTCGTTAACTCACTAGCCCTCGGCCGGGCATGGCGGGTACACTCACCGCCATGCTCGGCACCAGGTACCGCGGCCGCCGCAAGGGCGTTGCCGTTCGGGAGGGGTCGGTCGAGCAGGCCCGCCGCGAAGCCAGGCTGACCCTGGCCCAGGTGGCCAACGGCCAGCTCACCCGGACCGCCATCCACCTCATCGAAAAAGGCCGCACGCGGCCTTCAATGGAGACCCTCCAGCAGATCGCCCGCCAGACTCGAAAACCGATCGAGTTCTTCCTGACTCCCGACTCGGCCGCCTTCACCGAGCGCCAGAACCAGCTCCGCGAGCTCCAGCGCCTGACGGCGGCACGCGAGCTGCAGAAGGTAGTCGACATGGGAATCTCGCTGCTCGATCAGCCGTGGACTGCGGGGGACGCGGCGGTCATCCACTTCTCCATCGGCCAGGCGTACTGCCGCCTCGTTCGGCCCGCCGAAGCGCTCATCCACCTCAAGATGGCCCGCGAAGAGTTCGAGCGCCTTGGCGACGAGTGGATGGTGGTCGAGGCGCTGGACTGGGAGTCGAGCGCTCTCGGCCTGCAGGAAAATCCGGAAGCTCTGCCGATGGCGAACAAGGCGCTGGAGCGCTGCCGACGGCTTGAACCCAGGCCTGAGCAGGTCGAGGCGCGCATCCTCGGCCACATAGCCGCCATGTATGTCGTGTCGCAGTCGTGGCCGCTGGCGGTTCGCCACTACGAGGAAGCCGTGGTTGCAGCAAGCGGTGTCAAGGATCTCCTGCAGCTGGCGAAAATGCATCACGGGCTCGGCGTCGTCTACCGGCGCATCCACAAGCCGGCCACGGCACGGCAGCATTTCGACAAGGCGCTCACCCTTTACTCGATCGAGTCCGATCAGAGCGCGGTCTACAGAGTCGAGAACGACCTGGGCGGACTCTTCCTACAGCAGGGGCAGTTCGAGTCGGCCGAGCAGCATTTCCTCAAAGCCCTCGCGGGCTCGGACGAATGGAACATGGATCGGCGAGGTCGTGGCTTCATCCTGGCCAACCTTGGCGAGGTGTACCTACGCAGGGGCGAGCACACGAAGGCAAGGGACTATCTCGAGCAGGCGCTCGAGGTTGCGGAGGCAGTCCGGGAGCGGGTCGTGCTTGCCGACGTCCATGTGCTTTTCGGGCAGCTCGAGGAGCGATCCGGCAGCCTGCATGTCGCCGACGAACACTTCGAGGCCGCAATTCGGACCCTCGAAGAGCTGGGCATGCCGGAGCGCCTGCGCCGCGCACACATGGACTACGCGGAATTGCTCGACGCGCGCCAGGACCTGATCGCGGGGTCGCGGCACTGGAAGCGTGCGGCCGAGATAGGCATGGAAACGGGCCTCGGCATCAAGCGGGCGGACATCGCGGAACGCGAGGTACCGGCCAGCTCGACGGGAGCCGCTTAACCGCTCAGCCGGCGGCCGGGTTCCGCGCCTTGAACACCCAGAACAGCACCGCGAGCGAGGGGATCACAAACGCCATCCCGACACCGATCACCACCAGCCACGCCTGCAACGTGGCCGCGGGCGCGGCCGCCGTTGAGATCGTGAGGTCCGGCGGCACCAGGTAAGGCCACTGACCGGCGGCCCAGGCCCACAGCACCAGCGCCACCTGGGCAGCAACCGCGTATCGCGCGATGCGGGGGCGAATCCTCCAAACCCCCCACAGCGCAATCGGCCCGTTGATCAAAGCCAGGAGCAGCAGCGGCAGTCCGTTGCCGGTCAGCTCGGACCAGACCCGCGGCACCTGCGCGTACGCCAGCAACAAGCCGAGCATCGCGAGCACACCTGAGACGGCTGACGCGGCCAGGGCGCGCCGGCGGAAATCCGATTGAAGCTGGGGATTGTCCTCGGTCTCGACCATGAGATAGGACGCAGCGAGATACGCGCAGAGTGAAACCCCCAGCAGGCCGACGACAACAGCGAATGGGGTGCTCCAGCCGGTACCGAATCCGCTGACCACTTGTCCGCCCGCGATCCTTATATCGCCAGATGCGACGGCTGCCGCGGCGGTCCCGAGGAAGAACGGCGCGATGATGCTTGAGCCGCCGAACACTATTCCCCATGTCGAGAAAGGGCCGACCGCCTCCTGACCGTGAGCTCGAAAGGCGAATGCCGCGCCGCGCATGACGATGCCTAGGAGGGCGATCGTCATCGGCACGTACAGGGCAACGCTGAGCGAGCTGAACGCAATCGGGAAGGTGGTGAAGAGCCCGGTGATCATGAAGATGAGCCACACGTGATTGGCCTCCCACACCGGGCCCATCGCACGCGCCACCGCCTGGCGCTGCGCATGCGCGCGCGGGCCGAAGGCGAAGATGTCCCACACGCCGCCTCCAAAATCGGCTCCCCCGAGCACAGCGTACGCAGTGAGGCTGAGCCACAGTAGTGCGGCGGCGGCCCCCGCCTGCGTCACGCCTCGCTCTCCTGGGCGACGCGCTGCTCGCGGTTGTGGCGCGCGAGGAGGAGCAGCAGCCTCGACAGGGTGACTGCCAGCGCGATGTAAATGGCGAGGAACACGGCGAACAGGATGCCCAGTCCCGGAGCCGACGTGGCGGCGGCGGTCGTGCGGATGATCCCGTAAACGATCCAGGGCTGGCGCCCGAACTCGGTCACGAACCAGCCCGCCTCCATGGTGATCACGGCAGCGGGCCCGCCGATGACCACAAGCCAGAGCAGCCACCGGCTGCTGGAAATGCGCCGAAAGCGGAGGACACTCAGCCAGAACACGAGGGCAAGCAGGCCGAGGCCAGTGCCGAGGCCGACCATCGTGTCGAACGACAGATGAACGAGGACCGGGTTCGGACGCTGGTCCGCGGGAAACGAGTCGAGGCCGCGAATCTCGGCGTTGGGGTCGAAGGCTGCGAGGAGGCTGAGGCCGTATGGCACCTCGATCGCGAAAAGGACGCGATGCTGAGAGTCGCTGGGGATGCCACCGAGGTGGAGGGGAGCGCCCCGGGTGGTTGCGTATAAGCCCTCCATCGCGGCGAACTTCGCGGGCTGCGCGCCGTATACAAAGCGGGCGCTGTTGTCTCCGGTGATCCCGGCCAGCAGGATCGCGACCGCGGCAATGGCCATTCCAAGCATCATGGCTCGGCGATGGAATGCGTCGTTACGGCCTCGCAGGAGGCCAACCGCATAAACAGACGCGACCACGAAACCGGTGACGACATATGCGGACACCAGCATGTGAATCGTCTCGGTCGGCGTGGACGGGTTGAGCGCCGCGGCAATGGGATCGACCGACGTGAGCCGGCCGTCGGTCAGCTTGAATCCCGACGGCGTGTTCATCCATGAGTTCGCCATGACGACGAATATCGAAGAGGCGGCGCCGCTCGCGGCCACGGGCAGTCCCGCGAGCCAGTGGTGCACTGGCCGCAGCCGGTTCCATCCGTACAGGTACAGGCCGAGGAAGATCGCCTCGAGAAAGAACGCGAAGCCTTCGGCCGAGAACGGAAGGCCGACGATGCTGCCGCTGAAGGCCATGAAGCCTGGCCAGAGCAGCCCCAGCTCGAACGACAGGACCGTGCCGGATACCGCGCCGATCGCGAACAGAATCCCAAAAGCGGCTGACCACCGGCGGGCGAGCTGCATCCAGATCTGGTCGCGCCGCCATAATCCGATGCCCTCGGCAATCGCCATCAACAGCGGAATCCCGACGCCGAGGACAGCGAACACGATGTGGAACCCGAGCGACATTCCCATAGACGCTCGAGCGAGGGTCGCGTTGTCCACGAGACTCAGCCGCGATTCTAGGGGCGCAACGGTTCTGGGCTCGGCCGGCTGTTCAGCGCCGCAGGGCTGCGCTCAGAGCTGGGTACAGACTGGCAGGGAGGGCTCGGACGCCGGTTGCCATCTGGTCGCGACTCGGACCGCGTGACCCGCCGCGCTCCCCACCCCCGCCCGGGCGACCTGGCTCCTCCCACCAGCCACGACCGCAAAGTAACCGTTGGAGCGCAACTTTGATCGTCAAAAATTCGGCAACAGACGTGCTGGGTGCGATGTACATTGAGGTGCAGGAAGACTGCATTGGAACCCCCTCCACCAGGGTTCCGTCCGATGCCGGGCGAGGACCAGAGCGCAGCGACGCTGCCCGAGGTGGCGAGCTGGATCGCCATTTACGAGGAACGGTCCACTGTGCTGCGTTTGGTGCTGGCGCGATTGGACGGGGATGTCGAGACCACATCGGGCTTCGAGCGCCATCTGGTCTCGATCGAGGATCGCCTTGCCCTGTGGCGCGACCGGCATGAGGCATTGGCGGGCGTGATTATCGATCGAAGGGATCACTCACTCACGTTTGGAGGCAGGCATTTGAAGCTCACGCGACGGGAGACGGATTTGCTCGATTTCCTCCTGCGCCACCCGGGCCGGCCTTTCACTACAAGGCAGCTGACGGTCCTGGCCTGGCAAAACTCCCGCTTGTCGGATGCCCAGGTGCGGACCTACATGATGCGGCTGCGCCGGCGGCTGCAAACCGTCGGGCTGGAGGGCCTGATCACCATCATGCGCAACCGCGGTTATGCGGCAGAGCTGCCGGGCCTGAGCACCGGCTGATTGACGCCCTCGCCAGGCCATTCCCGTGCCTCCGGCGCGAGAAGTGCAAAACGTGAAGCCGAGAGACTCCGGCGGCTAGCCGAACTCGCGGTTTCGGTCGGCGCCAACGTGCAGCCAGGACAGCTGGTGGTGATATTTGGCCTCGTCGAGCATGCTGCTCTAGCTCGCGAGACGGCCCGCGCCGCGTACCGCGCCGGGGCGAGGCTCGTCGAGTCCCGATATTTGGATCAGCATTTCACGCGTGCCCTGATCGAGCTGGGCCCTGAGGCTTCGCTCGGCGCATCAGCTCCATGGGACATCGCGTTGCTGAAAACGCTCGTCGCCGAAAAAGGTGCGGTCATCCAGATAAGTGGCGATCCCGAGCCCGAGCTGATGGCCGATCTGGACGGCGACCGGGTGGGCAGGGCACGACCGTCTGAGCTACTCGCGGAGCTCGGCACCATCGTGAGCGATCGACTGGTGAGCTGGACGATCGTTGCTCAGCCGACGGCCGGCTGGGCCAAGCAGGTTTTCGGCAAGCCCGATGTGGAGGCCCTCTGGAGGGCGGTTGAGAAAGCGGTGCGTCTGGATCGAGTGGACCCTGTCGTCGAGTGGCGATCGCACATCGCCCGGCTGGACCGCATCGCCACCGCCCTCACCGAGAGGCGCTTCGACTCCCTGCGATACCGCGGACCTGGAACCGATCTTGTCGTCGGGCTGCACTCAAGCGGGCGATGGGTCTCCGGCAATTTCCAGACCGCATTCGGGCAGCCGCACGTGCCGAACCTTCCGACCGAGGAAGTTTTCACCTCCCCGGATCTGCGCCGCGCCCATGGAAGGCTTCGAGCGACTCGTCCGCTTCAGCTGGCCGGCACTGTGATCCGCGACCTCGAGCTCGAGCTGCGAGAGGGCCGAATTGTCGAGGTGAAAGCAAGCACCGGCGCTGACGTGATCCGCGGCGAACTTGCCACCGATCCAAATGCCGTTCGGCTGGGCGAGGTTTCCCTCGTGGACGGCTCATCGGAGGTCGGCAAGCTCGGGCTGACGTTCTACAACACGTTGTTCGATGAGAACGCGACCTGTCACGTCGCCTACGGCCACGGCTTCGCGTTTTGCGTTGATGACGAAGCGGACCGAGCAGCCGGATTAAACAGCTCGACCGTGCATACCGACTTCATGGTCGGCGGGCCCGATGTGGAGATCGATGCCATGGAGCGCGGGGGCGCGTGGGTGCCGATCGTCCGCGGCGACGAGTTCCAGATCCGTTAGCCGACCTGACGCCGGTCGCGCAACAGCCGGCGAACATACACCCATACGTTGAAGCGGGTTTACGGGCGCCGGCGCGGATCGACTACGGGATCGGAGATCCACCTGATCGAGAGCACGAGGCTCAGCCATCCGATTCCGATCAGCAACCCGCCCAGCACGTCCGTCGGCCAGTGTGCGCCCGAGTAGACGCGGCTGAACCCACCGACTAGCAGGAACAAGACCGCGATCGTCCAGCCGAGCGGCTGCCATCGGCGTGAGATGTACTTCAAGCCCAGCGTCGTCATCAGCACCACGGCGTAGAAGGTGAACAGGATCATGTGCCCGCTCGGGTAGCTGTGGGCACCTGGGTGCTCGGTCACGCGCAGCACATCGGGAACGTGGGGCCGCGGTCTCGTCACCACATTGACGAGCAGGAAATACCAACCGCTGGCCAAAGTTCCCGCGACGAGTAGCCGCCACGAGGATCGATGCAGGAGTAGGACGATCCCGAAGACCACCGCCTCGCCCGCCAGCGCGTATGGCCCGCCGACCTGCCGGTAGAACTCGAACAGTGCGGTCAGGGGCCCGACATTTATCGACTGCATCGCCCTTGCGATCGCCGCGTCGAACCCGAGGATCGGGTTCGTGTAGACGAGCAGCGTCAGCCCTGCTGTCGCCAGCGCGCAGATGGCCGCGACGACCAGCAGAGAGCGGCGGAAGCGCGACGCGTTATTCATTCGCTCGGGGGCGCCGCTGCCCCGAACGGCAGCGGCGCCGGATGTGGATCTGCCTACGCCGCCCGGGACCCGAGCGCCGCCCTCTTGTCGGCCGTCTCCTTGCGGAGCCCGAGGTTGAAAACGTAGTAGAGCACCGCCGTGATGACGAAACCCACGATGAAGGTGATGTCGCCGACCTGCGGGTTGTTGGTGGGAATCGGTCCGACGTAGATGCCGAAGTCGTTGGCGAACAGGTAGACCGATACGACGAGCCCGACCGCCATGGCGACCACGCCCTGCCAGCGGTTGTATGACGTGTCGTAGAAGATGCGCTCGTCGCCATAGTCCCCACGCCGCAGCCAGTAGTCCACGAAGACCACCGCCAGCCAGGGGGCGATCCAGTAGCTGATCAGCAGCAGGAAGAACTCGTATTTACTGCCGGGCGCGACCTGCGCCTGGAAGATGACGCCCAAGAGGAAACCGATCACGCCGACGATGATCGCGAGGGCAGCCCGACGCTGTCGCATCGTGAGGCCCATCTCGCGGATGCCCAACGACACGAGCGACATCGTGCCGCTGTAGATGTTGATTGCGTTCGCAGCCACCGCCCCGATGGCGATGCAGAGCAACGCGAGGTAGTAGACCGGGTCCGGCATGGCTCGCTGAAGCTGCGCGGTAGGGATGTCAGTCGCGCCCCATTTGGTGCCGGCCACGGTGACGAGCACCGCGCCCGCCATCTCGAGCACCACGCAGGAGAGGAAGACGCCGAAGCCGGCCCAGAAGCCGACCATCCTCCGGTCCACGGTCGGTGGCAGGTAACGGGTGTAGTCCGCGGCAAACGGGTTCCAGCCGACCGCATAGCCAAAGGCGGCGGTGAAGGCGAGGAGCCAGCCGCCCGGGACGGGCGATGGCGTGTACCCGTAGTTGCCCCTCGTGAAGATGAAGAAGGTCGCGACGATGAACACGATGCCCAGCACCGGCAGCGCCCACCGCTCGAAAACGTGGATCAGGTTATGTCCCAATGTCGCGATCAGGACCTGGACCACGACGATCACGAGGAACGCAAGCCAGAACGGAAGGTTGAGTGACGGGAGAAGCGCCTGCAGCGCAAAGGCGCCACTCACGCTGTTGACGATGAACCAGCCAAACGATGCTGTCAGGCCATTAAGCGCGGCCGGCAGTATGTTGCCGAGAAACCCAAACGCGCCGCGGCCCTCGACCATCATCGGGACGCCGAACTTGGGACCCCAGGATGAGAGGACCGCATGGGTAATCGAGCCCAGTGCCGTCCCGATGATGATGGCGGCGGCCGCCTGCCAGAGATTGAGCCCCAGGAACGCGACCGCGATGACGCCGATGAAGATGGTGGCGAACTCCAGGTTCGGTGACAGCCAGGTCCAGAACAGATCGATCGGCTTGCCGTGCCTCTCCTTCAGGGCGATGTATTCCACCCCTCCGGGTTCGACGGTGGCGACCCTGTCGCCGTAATCGCCTTCGCGGACCGGTACGTGCTTCTCTACTTCCTCAGCCGTCTGCATGGCCTTCCCCCTAGGTCAAACAACCCGCCTGCTTTACCGGACG
>Ga0099828_10004009_pt1 | contig 10344 bp, 8 predicted proteins | sample CZO8metaG_2_FD_79338 | JGI IMG/M metagenome (GOLD analysis project Ga0099828, IMG submission 79338) | Vadose zone soil microbial communities from the Eel River Critical Zone Observatory, Northern California, USA - CZOApr15con2H1.8 metaG | ecosystem: Environmental > Terrestrial > Soil > Vadose...
CCCGACCGGGCCGACCGGGCCGCAAACGGCCCGCATCGGGCTCGCACCGGCCCGCAACGGCCCAGGGAGATTGGCGGTCATGGACGAGGAGGCACCCATCTACACGCGGGAGACCGCGAACGCCCGCCTCGACGAGGTCCGGGAGCGCCTCGCCCGCCTGCGGGAGGCCTACGCCCGCATCGCCGGCCACCAGGTCGCCGTGGCGTCCAAGGCCAACGGCAACGGCGGCGACGCCGGAGGCTCGGCGTGGATGGAGGCTTCCCGCACCGCGGCGGACGAGCTGGCGTGGTTCGCGAGGCTGGGGATCGTCGTGCGGGACATCGAGCAGGGCCTCATCGATTTCCCCGGCCGGCGGGAGGGCCGGGACATCTACCTGTGCTGGCGTCGAGGCGAGGATACCGTCGATTTCTGGCACGACACCGAGACCGGCTTCCGGGGCCGCCAGCCGCTGTAGGACGCCGGCCGGGTTTGCGCCCGGTTTGCGCCGGGCCGGGCGGTCCGGGCGGTATCCTTCGCCCGTGCTCCTCGCCCTGGTCCTGCTCGTGGCCGGCGTGGTGGTCGGCCTGTTGCGCGGTGGCAGCCTTGACAACATCAGCGCAGTACGGTTCCGGCTCCCCTGGCTGGTGTTCGTCGGGCTCGGGCTCCAGGTGGGGGTCGAGGTGGCCGCCTCCAAGTTCCCCGGCATCCAGCGGGGCGTGACCGGCCCCCTGGTCCTTGCGGTTTCCTACGCGTTCGTCGGCGCCTTCGTTGCGCTCAACGCACGCTCGCCCGGTGCGCTCCTCATCGGCCTCGGCCTGGCACTCAACCTCGCGGTGATCCTGGCCAACGGCGCGATGCCGGTGTCCCTCTGGGCGCTCAACGTGTCGGGGTCACAAGCCGCCCCGCACCTTCAACATGCCGTCAAACACCGTGCGAAGGGGCCGGGGACCCGCCTTGGCTTCCTGGGCGACAACATCCCCGCTCCCCCGCTCGGCATCGTCAGCGTCGGCGACGTGGTCCTGGGCGCCGGCGTGTTCCTGCTCGTGGACCATCTCGTGGCGCCGAAGAAGCATCCATGACGCTTAAGGGGACGCTTAAGGGGCGGCCCGTCGCTGCCCGGGCCCGCCTTGTCCCCGAACGGCCGGCGCCTGAGGATCAGCTTCGTCCGACGAGGCCCTCAGCGAGCTGGCGGATGGCCTGGGCCGGGTAGCGACGGTGCCCGCCCAGTGTCCGCATGTACGGCAGCTTCTTGTCGTTCGCCCACCGCGAGACGGTCTTCGTCGACACGTGGAGGACCCGGGCGACGTCTGCGGTCCGCAGGTACTCCCCAGTGCGGGAAGCAACTCCTTGCTCTGGCAATTGCGTCTCCTTTCTTGAAGCGTTGTAGTCCCGGCTGGTCGCGGAGACTTGTTCGCCTCAATACTCGGCCTTTCTATGCCTGCGGAGAATGGACATATCTGATCAAAATATTCCACCCAAATTCTCTAGTTATCTGGGGCTATTCCGGGCGACTAGGGCACACGGGTGAGCCGGTCTAGACACAATGGGTCACAAACCGGGTGCCGACTAGGTACTTTGGGGGAGCTTCGGCGGCCCCTGGCGTGTGAGCGCCGGGGGGCGGGTCGGGCTACTCGGACCCGGAGACCTCGACCTGCAGGGCGAAACGGATTCGGGTGACAAGCTGCGGCGGGGCGGGCTCGCAGCCGCACCGCCGCCGGACGAGGTCTTTGAACAGGCGTTCGGTCTCGTGGTGCCCGAAGCAGTCGCTGCAGCGCTCGAGGTGGCCCTCCAACTCTTCGCAGCGTTCCGGTGAAAGCTCGCCGTCGAGAATCAGGTAAATCTCTTCGAGAACTTCCCGACAGTTCATCGTCCCGACCTACCTCCCACGAGCCCACTCTGTTCAGCCTTCTCCCATAACGCCTTCTGAAGCGATTTCCTTCCCCGATGCAGCCGGGACATGACGGTGCCGATCGGAATCCCCAGCATGTCGGCGATCTCCCGGTACGAAAATCCCTCGACATCGGCAAGCAGCACGGGGATCCGGAAGTTCTCCGGCAGGTTCGAGAGTGCCTGTTTGACGTCGTCGTCCACGAGGCCTTCGAGCACGATCGACTCGGCCGACTTGCCCACCTCGGGGTCGTGGGCCAGGAGGTTGTGGTAGAGGTCGAACTCCTCGGTGTCGTCGGTGGAGATGGTGACCGGCTCCCGGCGTCGCTGACGGTAGCCAGTGATGAAGAGGTTCGTCATGATCTTGAACAGCCACGCCTTCAGGTTCGTCCCGGGCTCGAAGCGGTCCCAGGCACGGAAGGCCCGCAGGTAGGTCTCCTGCACCAGGTCCTCTGCGTCGGACGGGTTGCGGGTCATGCGCAGTGCCGAACCGTACAGGGCGTCCGCGAAGACGAGGGCTTCGTCTTCGAAGCGGTGGACATCAGGTGCGGGGAGCGATTGCGACGACGTGACCACGGAAGGATTCCTTGCCTGAATGAGGAGCTGCGTTCGTCACCTGGATCAAGGGCCGGACAGCCATCCTACCGAGAACAGGCGCCGGCGGCGGCGTGTGGCCTGCCGGCGCCTGCGGAGGGTGCTCGGCCCCCAACCCGACCGTAGCTCACTGAGCGTGGGCGTCCAGCGTCCAGTGGGGAGCATCGAGAGGCCGTATCGTCCGATTTCCCGTCCGGTCGGACGTTCTGTGAGTACAAGGTTGCGTAGAACGCCGGTTCATACTCAGAGAATTTCAGGCGAACTGGGTCGGGAATTAGGGCAGTAACTCAGCGTGGCGATCGGGACAGTGCCTCCCGAGCGCCCTCGGCCGGCCCAAAGGCACCGATCTTGCCGTGCGTGCCATCGCAGAACGGCTTGTTGGCAGAGCCGCCGCAGCGGCAGAGCCAGGCGTCGTCGGTGGTCTCTATCACGTTGCCGTCGTCACCAATGATGGTGACGGTCCCTTCGACGTGGTAGGGCCCTCTGGGGGTGGCATTGATCTTGACGTCGCCCATGGAATTCCTCCTGGTCTCGTGGTCGAGTGCCACCAGACTACCGTTCGCCCTTCACGCCGGGGTCGGGTCCCGTTTCGAGCTGCACCTCGATCGTCTGCGGCTGCCCCACGGACAGGATCAGGTTCCGGACCCGACCGGCCTCCCGGAGGTCGCGTTCGGCACCCCGGAGCGCCTCGATCCGGCGCGCCGTGTCCACGACGGTCAGCGTCGCAACCTCGGTCCGCAGCGAGTGATTCCCCGAGGTCTTGGCCTTCCGAACCGCCGAGAGCACCGCCGAGGTGACCTCCAGGACGAGCGGATCTGCGTCGCCTGCCACCTCCACCAGGGGCTGTGCCGCTGGCCACGCCGCTCTGTGGACCGATCCGTCCTGCCACCAGGACCAGACCTCCTCGGTCACGAACGGCATGAAGGGGGCAAACAACCGCTGGAGCGTGGAGAGCGCCGTGGTGAGCGCTCCCCTCGCCGAGGCGCTCGATTCGTCCGTCCCATACGCCCGGATCTTGACGAGCTCCAGGTAGTCATCACAGAAATTCCAGAAGAACTGTTCTGTACGCTCAAGGGCACGGTTGTACTCGTACGCCTCGAAGTAGGCAGTGGCTTCTGCAACGACCCCGGCCAGGTGCAGCAGCATGGACCGGTCCAGACCTTGGGTCACCCCAGCATCCCCGTCCTCCGCAACGCCAAGGCCAAGCACGAACTTCGTTGCGTTGAGGAGCTTGATGGCAAGCCGGCGCCCGATCCTCATCTGGCCGGGGTCTGCGGCGGTATCCGTCCCCGGTGCGCCCCGGCAGGCCCAGTAGCGGATCCCGTCGGCACCGTACTGCTCGATCAACGCGCGGGGCGTCACGACATTGCCTTTGGACTTGGACATCTTCTTGCGATCGGGGTCGAGTACCCACCCATTGATCGAAGCATCCGACCAGGGGAGCGTGTTGTGCTCCAGGTGTGAGCGCAGCACGGTTGCGAAGAGCCACGTCCGAATGATTTCGGGTCCCTGGGGCCGCAGATCCATGGGGAACGTGCGCCGAAACAGGTCAGGGTCGTCCTCCCATCCGCACGCAATCTGGGGGGTGAGCGACGACGTGGCCCAGGTATCCATGACGTCGGGATCACCGATGAAACCGCCGGGTCGTCCCCGGTCCGCCTCGTCGTAGCCTGGCGGAGGGTCGCTCTGGGGATCGACGGGCAGGGCCGCTTCCTCGGAGAGTATGGGCTCGTCCCACACCGGCTCCCCCTCGCCGTCCAGGCGGTACCAGACGGGGAACGGGACCCCGAAGAAGCGCTGCCGGCTGATGAGCCAGTCGCCGGTCAGGCCCTGGACCCACCGCTCGTAGCGGATCCTCATGGACTCGGGATGCCACCGCAACGCACGCCCTCGCTCCAGCAGGCGAGCTCGCAGGCCCGGATCGTGCGCCCCATTCCGGATGTACCACTGCCGGCTCGCAACGACCTCCAACGGCCGGTCTCCCTTCTCGAAGAACCGGACCGCGTGGGTGATCGGGCGCGGCTCGCCGGCAAGGTCGCCGCTGTCACGGAGCATGCCGACGATACGCTGCTGGGCCTGCCGTGAGGTCGTGCCGGCCAGGCCCTCCCACCAGCGCGCACCATCCCCGTCCAGCCATGTGGGGACGGCTTGCTGGAAGCGGCCGTCCCGCTGCACGACGGCCCGGGTCGGCAGGCCTAACTCCCTCCACCACACAACATCGGTCGTGTCTCCGAACGTGCAGATCATGGCGATGCCCGTCCCCTTCTCGGGATCGGCAAGGCGGTGCGTGAGGACGGGCACGCGTACGCCGAACAGCGGGGTGAGGACCTCGCTGCCGAGCAGGGAGCGGTAGCGCTCGTCATCGGGATGGGCCACCAGCGCCACACAGGACGGGATCAGCTCCGGGCGGGTGGTCTCGACATAGACCGGCGAGGACCCGCCGCGACCCGTGAACCTGACCCGGTGGTACGCGCCCGGAATCTCGCGGTCTTCGACCTCGGCCTGGGCAACGGCAGTCTGGTAGTCGACGTCCCAGAGCGTCGGCGCCTCGCTGGCGTAGGCCTCGCCCCTCCGCAGGTTCCGGAGGAACGCGCGTTGCGCCACGCGGCGTGCGTGATCGTCGATGGTCGCGTAGGTGAGGGTCCAATCGACCGACAACCCCAGGGTGCGCCAGAGATGCTCGAAGACCTTCTCGTCTTCTGCGGTCAGCGTGTGGCACAGCTCGACGAAGTTCCTGCGGGAGATCGCCCGTCCGGACCCGCCGCCTGGCGGCAGCACCAGCGTGGGGTCATAGGCGACGGTCGGATCACATCGAACGCCGTAGAAGTTCTGCACTCGACGCTCGGTCGGCAGCCCGTTGTCGTCCCATCCCATGGGGTAGAAGACCTCCAGCCCGCACATCCGCCTGAATCGCGCAAGAGCATCCGTTTGGACGTACCCAAAGACCGACCCCATGTGAAGCGACCCGCTCACCGTTGGCGGCGGCGTGTCGATCGAATAGATTTCCTCGCGCTGATGGCGGCGGTCGAACCGGTAGTCGCCGCGCGCCTCCCAGCGCTGATCCCACTTGGCTTCCAGGCCCGCCAACGTCGGCTTGTCGGGGACATGTCTCATTGGTCCAGACTGTAGCGGGTGGCCTCCATCAAGCAGCGAGAACGCTGGACCATGCGGGGAGGGAACGGGAAAACAGGATGATAATTTGTCCCGACGTATCACCCGTTGGCACGAGGGGGGACGCAACTGCCTGAAGCGCTCGATCGCAGGGGCGACCGCGCCCTCTACCTCCAAATCGCCGATCAACTGCGGGAACAGGTCGTGGGCGGGAAGCTGGCCCCCGGAAGCCGCTTGCCCAGCGAGCACGCCCTGATGGACGGCTACGGCGCCAGCCGGGACACCGTCCGCAAGGCGATCGGCGTCCTGAAGGGCGAGGGGCTCCTGGACGCGCAGCGGGGCCGGGGGGTCACGGTCCGGGTCCAGCCGCCGGTGCAGCGCAAGGGTAGTGACCGCCTGGCCCGGAAGCATCGCAAGGCGGGCAAGGCGGCCTACCTGGCGGACATGGAGGTCTCCGGGCGGGAGCCCGAGATCATTGTCACGGTGTCCACCCGGAAGGCGTCGCCCGAGGTCGCGGCACGGCTCGGGCTCACGACCGGGGACAAGGTCCTGGTCCGGAGCCGCCGGATGCTGGCCGACGGGCAGCCGCTGCAGTTGGCGGTCAGCTACCTGCCGCACGACCTGGTGAAGGGGACGCAGATCGAGCAGCCCGACACGGGCCCCGGCGGGACGTACGCCCGGCTGGAAGAGATGGGCCACCGCCTGAGCCGGTTCGAGGAGCGGGTGACCGCCCGGATGCCCTTCCCGGACGAGGCGAAGGCGCTCGACCTGGGGCCGGGGACGCCGGTGATCATGGTGGCCCGGACTGCCTACGCCACGGCCGGCCGGCCGGTGGAGCTCTGCGACATGACCATGGCCGCCGACCGGTACGAACTGCTCTACGAGATCCCGGCGACGTAAAAGCGTCGCCTGCTCCCAGTTGACAGAGTTATACGGACATGCGTATGTTCTGCTGACTTGTACGGACAACCGTACAGTCGAGAGGAGGGAGGGACGCATGCCGCGGCCGAGAGGGTTCGTTCAGCCATGGGCAGCCAGCGAGATCGCCAACACCGTGCTGCCGAGGTACCGGGCGCTGGTGCTGCTGCTGCGGTTCAGCCCGCTCGGATGGAAGGAGGCGATCCCTCTCCGGCGCCGTCACTGCGACCCGGCCGGGAGCTGGGTCGAGGTCTTCGAGCTGGCACACGAGACCCTCAGCCGGATCAAGTTCGAGGCTGCCCGGCGGGGGTTCGGTGACTACGTCGTCACCATCCCAGGCCCGCTGCACGAGCCGTTGGCCGAGCACCTGTCCTCGCACGTGGGGACCGGGCCGGCGTTCGTTGGTGTTCTGCGACGACAACGGCAAGCGGCTCAGCCGGTCGTGGTTCGAGGAAAGCATCTGGACCCCGGCCGTTGAGGCGTGCGGCTTCCGGGGCGTGACCATCGCCGGGCTTCGGCTCTCATGGGGCCACGAAACGCACGCCGAGCACATTGGTACGGGGCCGGGGTGCTTGTAACCACCGGCCCTGACGTTTCTGACACGAGAATTCCCGTACGGCGGGCGGCCCGTGGGGGGGGCGACCACTCTTTGTGGTCACGTCGGATTCGCCATTTTCTCATAACACCCGTTGTAGGTGCCTTGCAGAAGCCACGGACTCAAACTCTGTCTGTTTGGCCGCGCCTGGCGCGGTGAAACAGCAAAAGATGCGGCGGGACCCGCCCACCAAGTACGAGGGCGACCACAGAACGTGGTGATGCTCGAGCGAGCAGCGGTCTGAGGCCCCGCCAAGCACCCATTCTCATTCGCGCGAGTGGACCCAATAGAGTCCCAGGCAGTGGTGTGCGAGAGCGGTCCTGAGGTCCGGGAGGGGCATCTGTAGTTGCGAGGAGCGGATTTGAACCGCTGACCTTCGGGTTATGAGCCCGACGAGCTACCAGACTGCTCCACCTCGCTCGAACAGATTACCACGGGGCGGGACGCGGTCCCAAGCCGGCGTCTGCCCGGCGCTGGCTCCCGGGGGTCCCGAGGATCGGAAAAAAACACGCGTATACGCGCGATTTCTTCCGGACCTCCGCCCGACCCATACGCCGGTCCGGCCGGGACAGGCGGCCCGGCCCTAGTGGCTCGGCGAGGCGCTCGGCGTCGGGGAGGCGCTCGGCGTCGGGCTCGGCGACGCCGCCTCCTGGAGGACTTTGGCGAGGGCCGCCAGCTCCTGGCCAGCCGTGGCGAAGTCGCCCCTGCCCTCGGCCGCCTGATAGGCTTGGAGGTGAGCGAGCGCCTGCTGGGCGAGGTTCTGGGCGCCGGCGCCGGTCGTCCCCGGCGTGACCGTCCCAGCGGGCGGCGTGGTCACGGTCGCCGTCGGCGGTGCGGCCCCGCCCACGAGCTGGTTCAGCGAGTCCTGCAGGGTCGTGCTGAACGCAACCTTGCTGTGGGTCGCGGTGATCACGTACTCCAGCACCGGCACCGCGTTTGCCTGGGCCTGCACGAACATCGGCTCGACGTACAGCAGCGAGTTCGCCAGCGGCACGACGAGCAGGTTGCCGAACGAGACGTTGGAGCCGAGCTGGCCCAGGAGGGTCTTGGCGGAGGAGATGTCCTTGTTCTCGTTGATGCGGGCATGGACCTGCCCCACGCCATCGACGAGGGCTCCCGGCGGGAAGTGCAGGTCGACGAGCGTCTGGCCGCCGACACTCGGCGAGGACCGGGCTGCGATCAGCGAGATCATGTTCTGTTTGTTCTGCGGGTTCATCGGCAGGACCAGCTCGTAGCTGGGCTGGGTGTCGCCAGGGAGCAGCATGAGGACGTAGTAGGGCTGGATCTCCTGGCCGTGGGTCGATGCGGTCGTGGTGGGGGCGTTGGGGTCCGGCGGGATGGACCAGACGTCGCCCTGGGCGAAGAAGGTCGCCGAGTCGGTGACGTGGTAGCGCTCGTACACGAACGTCTGGACGCTGAACATGTCCTCGGGGTACCGCACGTGCTGGGCGATGGCCGACGGCATCTTGGCAGGGTCGGAGAAGAGGTTGGGGAACGCCTTCGCCCACGACTGGATGATGGGGTCGCTGGGGTCCCAGGTGTAGAGCTTGATGGTGCCGTCGTAGGCGTCGATCGTGGCCTTCACCGAGTTGCGGATGTAGTTGTTGCTGCCACCGATGCTGGTGATCTGCCCGAGGCTCGTGGTCCTCGTCGTGCGGTCGGTGAAGTCCGTCGCCTCCGAGTACGGGTACATGGGGGAAACCGTGTAGCCGTCGGCGATCCACACGACCTTGCCGTTCACCACGGCGGGATAGGGATCGGTGGCCCAGTGGATGAAGGGGGCCGCCTTGCCCAGGCGTTCCTGGATCTGGCGGTAGTACATGATCTTGGTGTCCTTGCCGACCAGGTTCGAGATCAGGACGTTCACGTTCTTGAACCGCCACGCGTACATCAGCCTGGAGAAGAACCCGGAGACGGGGACCCCGCCCTTGCCCTGGTAGCTGGCATAGACATCGCCCGTGGGGGTGGAGTAGTCGAGCTCCGCCTGCTTGGAGTCCACCAGCGAGTAGTTCCCGAACTGCCCCTCGCCGAAGTAGATGTCGGGTTGGGTGACGTTGAGCTCCGCCACGGTGGACGTCGGCGGGATGTTCTCCACCAGGAACACGGGCTGGCCCTCCGGGGTCTTCTGGTTGGCGGGACTGGTCACTACCCCGTAGCCATGGGTGTAGATGAGGTGCTGGCTCTGCCAGCTCTGTCCCTGCAGGTTGGACGTGTTGAGCTCCCGGGTCGACACCAGCACCTGCTGGAGGGACCCAGCGATCGAGTACCGATCGGGGTTCACGTCGAGGAAGGAGTAGTAGGGCCGGATCTCCTGGAGGGTCTGGTAGGCGGTCTGCAGGGTGGCCGGATCCCACAGCCGGATGTTCTGCAAGGTCGGGCCTTCACTGGCGATGACCTGGGGCGTGATCGTGCCCGTGTCGGTATAGGGCTGGGACGTGACGTTGATCCCGTAGGCAGCCCTCGTGGCCGTGATATTGCGCTGGATGAACCGCGCCTCGTGCTGGAGCTGGGCGGGCGCGACCACGAAGCGCTGCACCACGAACGGGTACACGCCGGCGGCCAACACCGAGGTGAGGAACCAGAGCCCTGCGCCGGCGATCGGCAGGTACCAGCCCCGGACCCGGATGTTCACGAGGAAGAGGACCGCCCCGATGATGGAGATGACGACCAGCAGCCGCAGCGCCGGCAACTCTGCGTGGATGTCGGTGTACGAGGCCCCCGTGATCCTGCCGCGCGTCGAGTACAGCAGGTTGTACTCCCCCAGCCGGTAGCCCCATGCCCGTAGGAGGGCGATGAGGCCGATGAGGACCGAGAGGTGGGCCTTCACCTGCGGCGTGACCCGCTCGGCGGCGGCCTGGGGCCGGATGCCTCCGGTCAGGTAGTGCGCCCCGGCAACCACCAGCGTGATGACAATGAGGGCCGCGAATGCCCACCCGTAGAGGAACCGGTAGAAGGGCAACCGGAAGACGTAGAAGCTGATGTCCCGGTTGAAGACCGGGTCGACGGAGTGGAAGGAGACGCTGTGCAGGGCCAGCACGAGGCGGTCCCACAGCGGCGCGGCACTCAGGCCGAACAGCAGGGCGAGGAAGGCACTGCTCCCGCCGGCGATCCAGCGCATGTACGGCATGGCGGCACTGCGGTAGCGGTCCAGCGGGTCGTTGGGATCCACCGCCAGGCGGTAAACGGGCATGAGCCTGGCCACGATGAAGAGGTTGGCGAGGCAGAACAGGAAGAAGATGACCCCGAGGCCGACGCCTAGG
>Ga0099828_10004010_pt1 | contig 10344 bp, 4 predicted proteins | sample CZO8metaG_2_FD_79338 | JGI IMG/M metagenome (GOLD analysis project Ga0099828, IMG submission 79338) | Vadose zone soil microbial communities from the Eel River Critical Zone Observatory, Northern California, USA - CZOApr15con2H1.8 metaG | ecosystem: Environmental > Terrestrial > Soil > Vadose...
ACCGTCGGCCTCGGCCAGGCTAAAGAAGCGGATGTCGTTCGCATTCTGTGGCCGACTGGAGTCCTGCAGGACGAAATTCAGGTCGCTGGTCTGCGCGAGCAGGCATTCACCGAAATTGACCGGCGCGGCAGTTCCTGTCCCACACTGTTCGTTTGGGACGGCCGCCACTACGAACTGGTCGCTGACGTGCTCGGCGCCGGAGTGGTCGGCCACTGGGTTGGGCCCGGCCAACGCAATATTCCGCGCCCCACGGAGTACGTCAAAGTCGATCGCAACACGATTCGGGAGAAAGACGGCAAGTTCAGCTTCCGCTTGATGGAGCCGATGGAAGAGGTCGTCTACCTCGACCGGGTGCGCCTCCTGGCGATGGATCATCCCAGCGGCGTGGAGGTTTTTCCTAACGAATATTTCGCCAGCAATCCGCCGTACCCGGCGTTTAAAGTGATTGCCAGCCGCGACCCGCGTCCGCCAGCGGGAGCGTGGGACGAACACGGGCACGATGTCCTGCCGGACCTGCTCGCTCACCGATATTTCGGGAACTTCGAACTGCTGCCGTTCAAAGGCTTCACCAAACTGCACAGTCTGGAACTCGATCTGGGCGAGCCTTACCACGGCGGGCCGCTGTGGTTGCTGCTCCATGGCGAAATTGAATATTTCACGGCCACAGGCATGTACGCTGCCGATCAGGCCGGCATCCAGGGGATCTCGCCGTATGTGGAAGCGCTCGATGCAAACGAGAAGTGGATTCGCATCGTCGACGACATGGGTTTTCCCGCGGGCGGTCCGCGAACGATGACCGCTAACTTGACCGATCGCCTGCCGCAGGGCACGCAGCGCATCCGCGTCTGGACCAACCTGCAGATTTATTGGGACAGCATCCTGATCGACCGCACCGATCAGAACACTAACGTACGCTTGACCCCAGTTCCGCTCGCGCGCGCCCATCTGCGCTTCCACGGTTATCCGCAGCAGATCGAAGATAAGCCGCCGGGCAACGTCAAATACGTGTATGAAGAAGTGAGCCGCACCGGGCCTTACGCGCGCCAGGCCGGCACATACACTCGATATGGCGATGTCCGTCCGCTGCTGGCCGATTTCGACGACCGCCTGGTTGTCTTTGGCTCAGGCGAAGAGGTGGCGTTAGAATTTGATCCCGCGAAGTTGCCGCCAGTTCCCAAAGGCTGGACCCGCGACTACTTTTTCTTGGCCAACGGCTACGAAAAAGATATGGACTTCTACGCCGCCGACGGCAACACAGTCGAGCCGCTGCCCTTCCGCAGTATGGGCATATATCCGTATCCGAAGGGCAAGTCTTTTCCACTGGATGACGCGCATCTCAACTATCTGCTGAACTACAACACACGCCACGTTTCCGGAAATGAGCCGCGAGGGTACTGGTACGATTTCGGTCCGCCAGAATGAACTCTTATCCCGAGCGAAGCCATGGAACTGTGTAGTTTTTGGATTGCTCTGCGGTTAGCTTTTCAGGCTGGCTCGAAAGACCATCCTCGAAATCAAAATACGAAATTCTTTTAATATTGACAGTTCCACCTTGGCATAATCCAATTGCGGAAATGGCAACTACATCCTCCGCCCCAGCTTCGACGGCGCCGCGCCTTCGACGAACCCTCACGCTTTGGGACCTGATTCTCTACGGGGCCATCGTCATTCAGCCTGTGGCCCCGATGTCCGTTTTCGGCGTGCTCAGCCAACGCGGCCACGGACATGTCGTTACTACGATCCTCATCGCCATGGTCGCCATGCTCTTTACGGCCATCAGCTATGGCCGTATGGCCCGCGCCTACCCCAGCGCTGGCTCCGCCTTCACCTATGTCGGCCAGGAGATCAATCCCGCGCTCGGCTACGTCACCGGATGGAGCATGGTGATGGATTACATGCTCAACCCCATGATCTGCATCATCTGGATCAGCCAGCAGGCGCATGTGTTTGCGCCCGGAGTGCCATACGGGGCCTGGGCCGTTTTCTTTGCTCTCGTGTTTACGGGGTTGAACATTCAGGGAGTCAAGACTTCTGCTCGGTTGAACGCAGGATTGGCCGCAGCCATGGGCGTGGTGATAGCCATCCTTTTCGTAGCCGCCGCCCGCTACATTTTCGGAAATGCTCACGACAGCGCTGGATTCTTCACCCGTCCTTTCTACGATCCGCAGATGTGGAACGCGAAGGCCGTGCTCGGTGGCACTTCCATCGCGGTGCTGACTTACATTGGCTTCGACGGCATCTCTACGCTTTCCGAAGAGGCTAAAAACCCGCGCCGCAACATCCTGCTGGCGACTGTGCTTACGTGCCTGGTGATCGGCATTCTCTCCGCTTTGGAAGTGTACGCGGCGCAGTTGGTTTGGCCGGCTTCGCAGCCCTATCCGAACGTGGACACGGCCTTCACCTTCGTGGCCGGTCGCGCCTGGCAGCCGTTGTTCGCGGTGGTGGGATTCACGCTGGTGGTGGCCAACTTCGGCTCCGGGATGGGGGCGCAACTCGGCGCAGCCCGCCTGCTCTATGGCATGGGGCGCAGCAACGCGCTGCCAAAGTCCTTCTTCGGCGCTGTAGATGCCAAGCGGCATGTTCCGCGCAATAACGTGGTTTTCGTCGGCGCTCTGGCCCTGGCGGGAGCCTTCCTGTTACCGGCAGTGGCTGGCGAAGCCACGGGCTATGAACTCGGCGCCAATTTGCTCAATTTCGGGGCCCTCATTGCTTTCATGGGCGTGAATGCGGCCGCTTTCGTTCGTTACTACCTGCGCGAGCAGGAGAAGAAGCTGGTTAATCTGGTTCCGCCGATCCTAGGCTTTGTCATTTGTTTTCTCCTGTGGTGGAACCTTAGTACAAAGGCAAGAATCTTTGGAGCGCTTTGGATGATTGTGGGCATCGCTTTCGGAACGTGGAAAACGCACGGCTTCCGCAGCGGCCTGGTGGACTTCGAGCTTCCGCCGGAAGAAGCCTAGGCATTGTTGATTTTTGATTGTTGCCTGGTGAATTAAGCTGCCAAATGGGCAAGTTGGGTTTTCAAACAGCAATCAAAAATCTACAATCAACGATTCCTCCTACTCCACGTTCCACCCTTTCACTTCGACTACCGCCCTGGCCGTTCCCAGCTCAATTGCCCGGTAAGTAGCGGTAATCTCCCGCTTCTCGCCCGGCAGCAGCGAGAAGTAGTTGTCCTGCCAGATCACCGGCAGGATCTCCTGCCCGCCCGTGCCCTTATTGACTTTCGACCGAACGAAGAAAGCCAGGCTCTTGCTGGGATTTTCCAACATGACGTGGGTGACCGCATCCCCGCCCTTGTGCTCGGTATGGTCTGTGATTTTCAGCTTGACCTTGGGCAACTGCGAAAGCGCGGTGAAGTCGGCGTAGGAGATTGTGGGCGTGGTGTACCAGTTGGACTTTTCCCAATCCAGCGTCTCGGGCTTCGTCGAAAGCCAGTAGAGGTTCGATCCCACCAGCTTACCCCTTGCATCTTCCAGCCGTAGCACAACGAAGTACGTTGGGCTCAGACCATCGATGTCGGGCAAGGTGAGAATTTTGCTGGTGCTATCTGCCGCAGCGTCGAGCGTGGCCTGCTGCGAGAACTTCTCAGTCATGTCCAGGTTGAAGACCTTCGCCGTCAGCTTGAGGCCTTTGGCATCTTCGTAGTGGCTGCTAACTACCCAGATCGAGCGATCATCGTAGCCGTAGACCGGATGCAGAGGCTCCATGGCTTTTTTAGCGCCGAAGTAGCCTCCGCCCGGGCGCAGGTAATAGTCGTAGAGATGCCAGATCATGGAAGGCCACGCGTTGTTCAGCATCCACTGAATCACCCCGGTCGAGGTGTACTTATTGCGGCTGTAGGCCTCATACATTGCGCGAACGCCTTCATATGTCATGAGCTGCGACTTGAAGGCGAAATCATCCGCGCTCTCCGCCTTGCCGTAGCGTGCGTTCAGGGCTTCGGTGAAAATATGAATGTCTTTAAACACACCGCCGCCGGCGTGGAAATTCCACCACTCGTCAATTGGCCACAGGTGTTCCTTGGGCAGCATGGCGCGAATGCTTTCTATCGGAGGCACCGCCGGCCCCATGCTGGTTTCGGTGTTGAAGCCATAAGCTCCGCCGCACTCAGCTTCTTTGCACTCTTTGTGGACAGACAGGCTGTTGAGCGAATCCTGCTCCCAATAACCGGGCGCGACATAATCATACGGTCCGGTCATCTTGACGCCGCTCGGACCAGTAACGGAAGTCGGTTCGGCACTTGCGGAAGACAGTACCGGGTTTGGCCAGCGCAGTTCTTTCTCCACCTTGAGATACATCTGTTCGACATCCGGCGGCGGCGGAACATCGCTGCCGTTCAGCCACATCACCAGGCTGGGATGACTGCGCAAACGATAGATTTGGTCGCGCAACGACTGTTCGGCGATGGTGAAATCTTCTGGCTTCCAGTTCGGCCAGTGCTGCCAATGGGAGCAGCAGACCCAGCCTGCCATGATCAGGATTCCTTTGCGGTCGGCGAGATCAAGAAACTCTTTTGTCTCCAGCATACCTTCCAGGCGAATCGTGTTCAGTCCCATGTCTTGCACATAGCGCAATTCGTCTTCCAGCCGCTGCAAGTTCTCACGCAGCATCATGTCCAACGCCCAGCCGCCGCCGCGGATCAGAATCTTCCTGCCGTTGATGGAAAAAACGCGATGGTTGTTGCCATTCAACTCCGAAGTCACCTCGCGTATGCCAAACGTCGTCTCCGACCGGTCTGAAACCTTGTTGTCAACATTGAACTCCATGTTCAGGTTATAGAGGTTGGGTGTGCCCATCTGCGCCGGCCACCACAGCCGCGGATTGGCGATGTTGAGCTGCGCAAACTGCTCCGGCTCGAAGGTCACATCCTTCGTTTCATTCGCGGCGAGTTCCACTCCCTGCGAGAACTCGATCTTGTCGGTCCGGCCTTTCAGAATGCCCTTCGCCGGCTGGTTGGTCGCATTCTTCAGCAGAGCTGTAATTGAGAGGTGCGCACTGTCATTTGCCGGAGAGTCCACTTTCGAGACCACCGTGGGATAACGCAGCGCCACCGGCCCGCTGGTCGTGATCTCCACATCTCGAAAAATCCCCATATGTTTGTCGGGAGGCGCGGGGTTCCAGTCCCAAAAGGTAATGCTCAGATCGTTCTCGGTCGGCGAAAAGACCTCCACTGCCAGCACGTTGGTTTTTCCCGGCAGCGCCGCATCCGTGACGTTGAATTCGTAGGTTCGCCACCCGCCCGCTACGTCGTCTAATTTCGCGATCTGCTTCCCATTGAACCAGATGTTGGCCCGGTGGTTGATCCCGTTGAATTTCAGCCAGATGGTTTTTTCCCTGTAGGCCGTCGGAATTACAAACTCCTTGCGATACCACCACGGCATGATGAAAGGGCTGTCCTGCGGCATTGGAAGACTGGAAAAAGCACGGCCGATCGGATAGCTCACGCCCGGAAGCGAGCGCAGATTCATGCCGGAATAAGGGTCGGGATACACCTTGTGCTTCACCAGCGCCGCCACAACCGTGGTCGGAACCGTCACCGCGTACCAGCCTTTGGGCTGGAAACTGGGAGTGGAGAGGACGGCGCCATTCTGCTCTACTTTGCATGAAGATTGCAGCGCCCAACCCTCTGCCAGAGAAAGTTTGTTTTCCGGTTGCGAATGGCGAATTGTCGGTTCCTGGGCGAAAATGAGACCAGACAAGAGAGTCAGTGCCACCCATAGCTGGCCACGTTTTGGCATGAAGGAACCCTTAAGCAAGGAAGTAAGATCCAAAGGCGCTCCATTATGCCGCACCCCGGCCAGCAGCAGGAGTGAAGTGAACGGAGTCGAGCAGACAGCCCTATCTTGATAACACGTTTTAATGATTCGTTTCAATTATGGGTTCAACCATAACATGAGTATTTGTCGTTGGCTGCTCGGGGCGCTCTTCGTGGTTGGAAGTCCTGGCGGGGTGACAACCGGGCAAATTGAAGCACGAAAGCAACCGAGACGCGGCTGATCGCGTATCGTTTATAATTATGGATTCCGCCTCATACTTCGGAGTGAGAACAGGATGATTCGATTTCTGCAAACCCCTGGACCGATCAAGAGAGTTGTCTTGGGCGGGCTGCTGCTGCTGATTTGCGTTTCGATGGCGTGGTATCTGGTGCCGAGCGGCGGTACCTCTACGCTGGGGCTGGGCAGTCCTGGCCAGGGAGTGGTGGCCCAGGTGGGCGGTGAGGATGTCACCACCCTGGAAGTGCAACGCGAGGCCAAGCAGATGTTGAGACAGCAATTCCCGCGTGGTGGAGCCCAGGCTTCGATGTTGCTCCCGTACTTTTCGTCGCGCGCCGTGGAGAACCTGATTAATCAAAAGATAGTGCTAGCCGAAGCCGGACGTCTCGGTTTGCGGGCCACCGACGAAGAGTTGCGGGATGAATTGCAGCATGGGCGCTATGCGGCCACCTTCTTCCCCGGCGGCAACTTTATCGGGCAAGAAGAGTACGAAGCGAGGCTCCAGCAGTTCGACCTGACGGTGCCGCAGTTCGAAAAAGGAGTGAAGGACGAAATCCTGTTCAGCAAGCTCCGCAATCTGGTTTGGGGCAGTGCCTCGGTCACTGATGCCGAAGTTCGCCAGGAATTCGAAAGACGCAATACGAAGGTCAAGTTCGACTATGCCGTTCTCCGGAAAGATGACCTCCTGAAGGAGATTCATCCCGGCGACACCGAGCTGAAGGCCTTCTACGAGCGCAACAAAGCCACCTACAGCAATTCCATTCCCGAGAAGCGCAAGATCAGGTACGTGCTGCTGGACACGGCAAGAGTTCAGGCCCAGACGCCGGTCACGCGTGAGGATCTGCAGGCCTACTACGGTCAACACCGCGACGAGTTCCGCGTGCCGGAGCAGGTCAATGTTCAACACATCCTCGTCAAGACGCCTCTTCCTGGCCACGACGGAAAAGGTGATCCCAGGGGCGCAGAGGAAGCCCGCAAGAAGGCGGACGACGTCCTGAAGCAGTTGAAGGCGGGTGGAAATTTTTCGGAACTGGCCAAGAAATACTCCGAAGATCCAGGCAGCGCCAAGAACGGCGGCTCGCTGGGCTGGATCGGAAAGGGCCGTACCGTCCCCGAGTTTGAGAAAGTGGCTTTCTCCCTGCCCAAAGGCTCGACCAGCGATCTGGTGCAAAGCAGCTACGGTTTCCACATTATTCATGTCGACGACAAGCAGGACGCACACGTAAAGTCGCTCGACGAGGTCAAGGACCAGATCGAGCCCATCGTCAAGCAGCAGAAAGCCGCGCGCGCCGCTGACAGCCAGGCCAATGCGCTGCTTGCCCAGGCCCGCAGCGCGGGTCTCGACAAGGCGGCCGCGGCCAAGGGCCTCGAGGTTGTCACCACCGATTTCGTGAGCCGCACCGACTCGTTGCCCGGCATCGGCAGTGCTCCGCAGTTCATGGAGGCAGTCTTCGGCGCACGCGAGAAGTCCCCGCCCGACGAGGCGCAGTTGCCCGCAGGATACGCTCTGTTCGAAGTGCTTGCCGTCAAACCTCCCGCTACGCCCACGTTTGAAGAGATCCGCAGCCGCGTCGAAGGCGAGTTCAAGAACGAGCGTTCCGCCGCGCTGCTGGCGCAGAAGACGCAGGAGCTCTCCGATCGCGCCAAAGCCGGGCATGACTTGAAGAAAGCTGCCAAGGAGCTGGGTGCGACCCTCAAGACCAGCGATTTCGTGCTGCCCGACCGTCAGGTCCCCGATCTCGGCTCCATGACCGGGGGCGCCTCCGCCGCCTTCAGCATGAAGCCGGGCGAAATCAGCGGTCCCATCAGCAATGGCAGCACTGGCGCCGTGTTGGCGCTCCTCGAGAAGCAGGAGCCAACGGCGCAGGACTTTGCTGCCAAGAAAGATCAGACCCGCGACTCGCTTCTGCAGAACAAGAAGGAGGAGCTTTTCGGCCTGTTTGTCGCCAACCTGCGCGATCAGATGCAGAAGTCAGGAAAGATCAAGATCAACCAGGAAGAGATGAAGAGCCTGACACGCTCGCCGGGCAGTGAAGAGGGCGAGTAGGCGGTCCCCGATTTGTTTCAGGGCATGGCTTGGCCGCGCTCTGCGGTTTTCGTCAATGAATTGTCATTCCTGTGGACTTTAGTCCACGAGGAATCTGCTTTTAAAACACATCCCTCATTAAGAAAGTACGATGTCATTTCCCCGCTCCACTGGAATTTTGCTTCACCCCATCTCGCTGCCATCGCGCGGCGGGATTGGGGATTTGGGCCCGGCCGCCTACGAGTTTCTCGACTTCCTCGCCTCCGCCCGTCAAGGCCTGTGGCAGGTGCTGCCGCTCGGGCCGCCGGCGAAAGGGAATTCTCCGTACTCCTCGACCTCGGCCTTTGCCGGCAATCCGCTACTGGTCAGTCTGGAACGCTTGGCAGAGCACGGGTGGATCGAGCCCTCGCGGCTGGCCGGACTAACAAACAGCGTCGGTGCGATCGACTATGACGAGGTCAGCGCTCACAAGCTGCCCCTGCTCACTGAAGCTGCCTGCAACTTTCTGGAACACGCCTCCGGCGACGCGCGCAACCGCTTCGAGCGCTTCTGCGTCGAGAACGCCTGGTGGATGGAAGACTTTGTGCTCTTCGATGCCTTGCGCGACCACTATGGCAAGCAACCATGGAACCAATGGCCGCGGGGACTGGCCCGTCGCGAACCGGCCGCCCTCGAATCCGCGCGGACGAAACTGGCCTCCGAGATGGCGTTTCGCCGCGTCGTCCAATTCTTCTTCTACGAGCAGTGGCATGCTCTGCGCGTTTACTGCGCCCAACGCTCCATCCGCGTGGTGGGCGATATCGCCATTTTCGTGGACTATGACAGCACCGACGTCTGGATGCATCGCGACCTCTATCGTCTGAAAGAGGATCTTGAGCCGGAGGTAGTTTCCGGCGTGCCGCCGGATGCTTTCAGCGCAACTGGCCAGTTCTGGGGCAATCCTCTCTACAACTGGGAAGCGATGCGGGCGCGCGGCTACGATTGGTGGATTCAGCGCCTGCGTTGGGCCGCCCAAACCTGCGACTACATACGCCTCGATCACTTCCGCGGTTTCGAGCAGTTCTGGGAAATTCCCGCCGGCGATCTCACGGCCATCAACGGCCGCTGGGTGGATGGTCCTAAGGACGAATTCTTCAACAAACTGCGGGAAGCCCTCGGCGGGCTGCCGTTCTTTGCCGAGGATCTGGGCTACATTACTCCCGAGGTGCACGCTCTGCGCGAGCGCCACCAGATTCCCGGCCTCGCCGTGCTGCAGTTTGGCTTCGGCGATCCCGGGGCCCACATGTACTTGCCGCACCGGCTCACGCCCGATCGCGTGATTTATACCGGCACGCACGACAATGACACCACTCTAGGCTGGTGGAATTCGAGCGCGACCGAGTACGAGCGCCGCGCTGTCCAGTCCTATGTCGGACCCTGCGACGACGGCATCAACTGGGCCTTCATCCGCTTGGCGCAGGGCTCCGTGGCCAGCTTGTCCGTGGTTCCCTTGCAGGATGTTCTTGGCTTGGGTAGCGAAGCCCGCCTGAACATACCGAGCATCCACGAGGGAAACTACCGCTGGCGCTATCAGCCGGGAGTGCTGACGCGTGACCTGGCGGAGAAGCTGGCACAGCTGGCAGAGGTCACAGATCGGCTGCCACAGCCCGTGCCAGTGCCGCCCAGCGAAGACTTCGCGGCGTGATTCCGCAAAAAAAGCCGGGGTCCGAAGACCCCGGCTGCAGTTGGCTGGTTGCCCGGATAAACGTGTCATCCTGAGAGAGGCGCTTTCTGCCTCGCGAAGGATCTAGGTGAGCCACCGCGCGCAATCCCGCTTTGCGGGATTGCAATAACGCGCGAGGCGGAGTTCCTTATTAGGCGCTCCTCCGCGGCCTTAGCGTCAAATCTCTCACCTGCGCCAGAACGCTCGACATCTGCATCCCGTTAAGATGCGAAACGAACGGTAGCAGTTCGTTGATAAACTGATCTTTAATCAGTTCAGCGATCTCCTCCTGGCGATTGCGTTCGCCGCCCGAGAGCAGGTCCGGCACGGTCACTTCCAGCGCCCGTGCCAGCCGCTCCAGTGAGGAGAGTGTGGGTGTCGCCTTCTCGTTCTCGATCTTGGAGACGTAGGTCCGCGGCACCGACATGCGCGCTGCCAGTTGCCTCTGGCTGAGCCCGCCGCGCAGGCGCAGCGAACGGATCGACGCGGCCAGGTTCAGGTGCCCGCGCCCGTTGCCGTTCGTGGGCATCATTGCTGGTGGGGGAGGGGCGACGGCCACTTCGGGTTCGTCCTCGTCTAACGAAGCACGGCAGCGGCGGCACAGATGATTGGAAGTTTGGAAC
>Ga0099828_10004011_pt1 | contig 10344 bp, 6 predicted proteins | sample CZO8metaG_2_FD_79338 | JGI IMG/M metagenome (GOLD analysis project Ga0099828, IMG submission 79338) | Vadose zone soil microbial communities from the Eel River Critical Zone Observatory, Northern California, USA - CZOApr15con2H1.8 metaG | ecosystem: Environmental > Terrestrial > Soil > Vadose...
CGATCCCCTGGGCGGTTTTTTTCTCCTGCGCCGTTCACTATTGGCCAATGTATCACTGCGCCCAATCGGCTACAAAATTCTGCTGGAGATTCTGCTTCGCTGTCAATGGCGGCAGGTGCTCGAAGTTCCGTACCATTTTCAGAGACGGGTTCATGGGCAGAGCAAAGCCAATATGCAGCAGGGCATACTGGCCTTGCAACATATGCAGCGCTTGTGGCGCGAAGTACCGGCGGCCGGACGTATCTGGAAGATCAGTCTTCTGCTCCTTCTGAATGTGTTGATTGCATTGGCGTTGTTCAATGTAAACAAATCGTTCCCGTGGGTATGGGTCAATCTCAACATTGTCGTCTTTGGCCTGATGGCGTGCCTGGATTTTGTCCTCTTCAACCGCTTCATCCTTCCCTCACCAATCGTGACAAGCGGTGTTGCGCCTTCCGCAACCTTTTCGCTGTCCGTTGAAGATATAAAAAGGGTCGAGCTTCCGTCGCCCCCAAGCGCCAGCACGAATGGGCATCACCCGTACTCCGTTGAAAAGCTAGAAGAGGTCGAGCTTCCGTCGACCCCGAGCGCCAGCACGAATGGGCATCACCCGTACTCCGTTGAAAAGCTAGAAATTGAAGAGCTTCCGTCGACCCCGAGCGCCAGCACGAATGGGTATCACCCGTACTCCATTGAAGATATAAAAAGGGTCGAGCTTCCATCGAGGAAGCTAGCCGTGGCCTCCGTGTTCGATCTGATACGGAAATTTCAACCGACGTGGAGGAAAAAATTCTACGATAAAGCTCCCTCTATAGTGGCGAAGCTTCCCTCCATAGTGGCGGTGGCGGTGGTGATCCTGGTGGTTGGCTGGATTAGCTATGCGCTACCTGGTGCACTGCTGGCCCTGGCCGCCCTGTTTATTGGGTCGGCGATTGCGTTCACGCAAAATGTCAACCGCGATCAGGCGATTACTATGGTGCTGGCTATCGCTGTTGGAATCGCCAGTATTGACTACTTGAGCTGGCGTTTTGTCGTAACGAACTGGCATGGCTGGTGGATTTCTGTGCCGCTCCTGTTCGCAGAGACTCTGGGGGCACTCCATGTGCTTGGTTTTCAATTTACCGTCTGGCCCTGGTCGCCACCGGAGATTGAGCAGAGTGAAGATCCGACGCGGCACCCGATTTTCATCTTTATCCCCACTGTCAACGAGGGCGTCGCGATTCTCAGACCGACGTTGGAAGGGGTCATTGCCGCCCGCGATAAGTACCTGACGCAGTATCCTCATGGGCGGGTGACGATCGTTGTTTGTAACGATGGTCGTGTGGCGAAAGCGGCGAACTGGGAAGAGACAGACGTTCTGGCGAAGGAACTGGGTGTCCGCTGTGTGACCCGGACCAAAGGTGGTGGAGCGAAGGCAGGCAATATTGAAAATGCACGCCAGGAACTTCAAGCTACAGGCGATGCGCTCCTGGTCATCTTTGATGCCGATCAGGTCGCAAAACCAGATTTCCTGCTCAAAACCATTCCGCCTTTTCGTGATCCAAAGATGGGCTGGGTACAGACCGGGCAATATTATGCGAACCTGGACAATCCGGCATCCCGTTGGGCAGATGACCAGCAATCCATGTTTTATAACTTGCTGTGTCCGGGAAAGGCAGCTCTCAATGCTGCGTTTATCTGTGGGACAAATGTGGTTATTCGTGCCGCCGCGCTGGACGAGATCGGTGGCTTGCCGCAAGATTCGGTGACTGAGGATTTTGCAGCCTCCATTGCCCTGCATCCATCCTGGCGGAGTATCTACCTAACAGATGTTCTCGCCACCGGCCTGGGGCCGCTGGATGTGCCATCATTCCTCAAGCAGCAGGGCCGGTGGGCGCTCGGCACAATGGGTGTGTTTCGCACCCATTGGCGTGAAATCCTTCTCCCGAAGAAAGATGGCTTGCGGATTGGGCAACGGGTCCAGTACTTCCTGGCCTGTACGCATTACCTGTGTGGTCTGCGTGATCTGATCTACCTGGTAAGCCCAATTCTCTTCATCTTTACAGGTATCCCGGCTGTGCGCAGCGCAACATTAAGCGAATACCTCCAGCATTTTATTCCATACTGCCTGCTCAGCGCTACCGCGTTGTGGTATTCTGCGCGTGACATCACCGGATTGCGCGGTATCATCATCGGCTTTGGCTCTTTCCCAGTGTTGATTGGAAGTCTGATCTCTGTCGTCTTACGACGCAAAGTCGGATTTTCTGTCACCTCGAAACAGCGTGGTGGGAAGCGTTCGCTCAGCTACTTGTGGGTGTACTTCTTCTTTTTCTTGCTCTGTATTGCCTGTCTGTTCTGGGCGACCCAGGTCAAAGGTCAGCAACAGACGTCTCTCTTCATCAGCGCGCTGTGGGTGGTCTACTCAATGCTGCTGCTGGGTAGTTTCCTCTGGCTGAACTTCAAAGATATGCGCTTTCAAGTGGCCGTGCAGCAATCCGGGGCAACTGATGAGACCATTGCCGACCAGCCATATCCTTCAAAGTTGTTGAAGCGCAAACGTGGACTGAATCCGGTGTGGAACGTGGGTTTGGCCGCGTTGGTAGCCGGTCCCATTCTTGTGAGTGGCTCTCTGGGCCCTCTGGCGACTTTCGCGAGTGGCAAGTCCACACCGTTTGTGATCAGCCAGGAGAAGATAGCCGCGCCATACTTTGGCGTATCGCTTCCGATTCAGTTGTTAACGAATCGACCGCCAGTGTTGGAGCGTGATCTCGGCACTCAGTTTTCAATCATTGGGCGCACGCAAGATATCCATGATCTGTTTGATAAATCCTGGGCAGACCAGCTAGCGGCACAGCATGCACGCCCCTGGATCACGCTACAATTCGGGGTGTTCGGCCCCCATCAAAAGCCGCCACTCGATGCCAATTTGCCTGCGATTATTAACGGACTCCATGACCAGGAGATCAGACGCTGGGCCGAGGATATTCGCGATTATGGCGAACCAGTTTATCTGACGGTTCTTCTCCATGCCGACCGTAACTGGTCATTATCATCGGGTGTCGCCAATGGTGGTATTCCGGAGGATGTAGCGAAGGCCTGGATGCATGTGCAGTCTGTTTTTCGTGCTGTTGGAGCAAACAACGTGGCCTGGGTCTGGGCTCCAGCTGATCCTATCCATGATCAGGCCTATGCACCGCCAACATCAACCATCGATGCCGTCCTCCAAAGTTTTATTGATTACCCTGGGACAGAATGGGGCGATCCTGAGACGGTATTGCAAAATCTGGTGGAGCGCTATTCAACGAAGCCGATCTTTGTGGAGGCGAGCGCCGACGGCCCAGCCGCGCAAAAGGCCGCGTGGCTGACAAAACTTGGGCAGGCAGTCAATCATATTCCGCAAGTTTATGCCCTGCTCTATCACGAAGGTGGACCTGCATTGAATCCTACCAGGGCGCAAATTGAGAGTTGGTCTCTCGCATCTGATCCTGATTCGCTGGCGGCCATGCGGCGTATCGTGGCCAGCCTGCACAAAAAAAAGCTATCGCTCACTCTTAATTGGCGTTTAGACGGTGCGGCCCATTCTCACGAAGCCGCGATTGTGGGGGATGTGAAGGGGAGGAGTACTGAGGAGATGCTGAACTTTTTGTTGTCCACGCGAAAGGCAAGGATGAAATCATGATCGAGATCTCTTCACCTCAGCAGTCGGTTAAGACGAAAAAAATAACGCGCAAGCGCCTGTTGACTGACATGACGATGTCGCGCTGGTCATTGCCTCTGATTCTGGCCTTTCAGGCTCTGCTTTCCTGGACACTGTTACAGAATACCGCCTTTCAGGATGAGGCGCTTTATGTCTATGCCGGGCGGCAGATCTGGCAACACTGGTTGGGTGGGCCGCCATTGCTGGATAATTATAGTTATTATTTTTCGGGCTATCCTTATGTCTACCCGATTATCGGTGGTGCGCTCGACATGTTGGGAGGACTTGAGCTAGCGCGGTCCTTTAGCCTGGTCTGTATGTTGATTGTGACGGCCTGTGGCTATTATGTGACGAAGAAGCTTTTTAACCAGAAGAGCGCCGTCTTTGCCGCTATATTATTTGTGTGTCAAGGGCCTGTGCTTTTTTTAAGTCGCCTGGCGACCTATGATCCCTTCTGCCTGTGCCTGCTGGCAGTGGGGACGGCGCTGGCCGTGAATGCCAGCCTGGCACAGCGACCCTGGCGGGCTCTGGGTATCGGTCCATTCCTGGTGCTGGCGTTTGGCGCGAAATACGCGGCATTGCTGTTTATCCCATCCGTTCTTGCCACCCTCGCGTTGTGTACCTTGCTCAGGTGGGGATGGATAAGCATGCTGGTGCGTGGGACGCTGGGAGTGCTGTCCCTCGTTGTGGTAGGAACGTCGGCGGCTATTATCGTGATCCATTTTGATCCAAGTATGCTTCATGCGATCGACGCAACAACGACCAACCGTATTGTCATTGAGGTGTACTCACGTCTAGGGTTAGCCGAACATGTTGTCGAGATGGTTGGTGTATCGTATGCAGTGGGGCTGGCTGGCCTTGTCTTTGCGCGCCAAAAACATCTGTTGATTGCGCTCTTATTCCTTGGTTCGGCACTGCTCATACCCGCCTACCACATCTACAAGGCCGAGCTGATCTCCCTGGATAAGCACCTGGGGTTCAGTATGTTCTTTGTGGTGCCAGTGGCAGGTTATGGGTTGGCGTCCCTCTCCGGCTTCCGACCGGCGTTCTCGCCTGGACGCTACTGGTTATCCGGCGTGGCGATCTGCCTCATTCTGTTCCTGATCGGGACACGAGAAGCGCAGGATATGTACTCGATCTGGCCACCCACAACCGATCTCGCGTATGTGTTTAATACGCAGGTGCGCCCCGCCAGTGGTCGCTACCTGGCAGAACAATTTGAGGTATCGCGCTATAACTTACGGGGTGATACTTCTACCTGGCAATGGACCGGCCTGGACTTTTTTGAATATACTGATAAGCAAGGACACTACTACTTTGGCAATGAAGCCTATGTTAAGGCCATTAACGATGGCTACTTCGACCTGATCCAGTTGAATTATGGATATAACCTCCCGACCGCCCTTCTCATTGCCCAGGCTATCGAGCAAAGCAAGAAATACGATCTCATCGATAAAATCCCCTATCGGGACTTTTATGGGTCCGGCTACTTCTGGATATGGCGTAAGCATTGACGTGTCTCAGTGTGAAAGGAAAAAACCATGTTGGCAACACAACCCGATATCGATACCATCGCGATCACACGCACCTTCGACGGCATCGAAGCAGCTGCCCATCTCGTCATCTCACAAACAGGCGGCATGGCCTCTGTCATCAAGGACGCTAAAATTGCGGTGCTCAAACCCAATTTTGTTGCCGGCAGGTCCGCCGAGACAGGGTCAACCACCAGCTTTGCCTTGCTCAAGGCTGTCGCTGAAGAGGTACACGCCTGTGGCGCAGAGCCGGTGCTCTGTGAAACCCCTGGTACCGAGTTTGACCGCGAGGCCACCTATACGATCCTGGGAGTAGAGAAATTCTGTGCGGACAATGGCATCCGCATCGTCCGTATCGACCCGGAGGGCGGTGAACAGGATTGGATTGAACTGCGGCCTGCGGGCGCAAAGCGCTTGCGCCGCTTCCGCATCCCCCGTTTTATGCAAGAAGCCTGCTTCATTAACCTGCCGGTACTCAAAACGCATGTTGTCTCGACCATGACCCTGGGAATGAAAAACCCGATGGGTATTCTGCCGCGCCCTGATCGACGAGCCATGCATACCCTTGGGATTGCCCAGTGCATCGTTGATATGAATCGCGGCATCAAGCCCGACCTGACCATCGTTGATGGCAGCGTGGGTCAAGATGGTGAGGGACCGCTTTATGGCAATAAAGCCAACCTGCAGGTATTGGTGGCCGGACGTGATAGCCTGGCCGTTGACCTGGCCTGCTGCCAGCTGGTTGGCATCAAACCACGCGATATCCCCCATCTGAAGCTGGCCCTGGAACAACTGGGCCAGCCCTCGTGGACCTTGATTGGTGAAGATGCTGGCGTGATCAAGCAGTTTCGCCTGCCAGAGCAGAAGACGCTCTACCGCTTCATCTTCTGGCTGATGTACCCATTAGACTATCCCTATAGCTGGATTGCGGAGCGCGGCAGGCATTTCTGCACGACACTGTACAGTACAGGGTTGGTCGGGACTCGCCCACAGATCGACGAGGCGAGCTGCACGCGCTGCGGCGTCTGTGTCGAAGCCTGCCCACTGCCAGATGTGATTGATCTGAAAACGCTGAAGGTGAACTATAAGACCTGCCAGCGCTGCCTGCTCTGTTACGAGGCCTGCCCGGAGAACGCCATCAGCGTCAAGGGTTATTCAGGAGCGAGGAGGTCATCATGACCACAGTAGTAACAGGTGCAACTGGCTTCCTGGGCAGTGCCCTGGTGACCGAACTAATAAGACGCCAGCAATCGGTGCGTATACTCGCACGTGACGAAAAAAAAGCACACCAGCAATTCGGTGACGCAGTAACGATCATTGCAGGAGATATCACCGAGGCGATGCAAGTCCAACAGGCAGTCGATGGCGCAACCACTATCTACCACCTCGCGGGGCGTCTCTATCATCCTAGCACACCGGCAGAACTGTATCGCCAGACGCACATGGAAGGCACGCGCGCCCTGCTCAAGGCGTGCCAGGGACAAGCGCAGTTACGGCGCATCGTGCATGTCAGTACCACTGGCGTGCACGGTGTTACGAGTGAGACGCCTGCCGTCGAGGATGCGCCTTTTGCTCCTACCAATCCCTACGAAGCCACTAAATTGGAGGGGGAACTGCTCGCACTCAAAGCCTACCAGGAGCAAGGACTACCTGTGGCTGTGGTCCGGCCTGGGCTTGTCTACGGACCAGGTGACCTGCACCTGCTGGGCTTCTTTGTATCGATTAAAAAAGGCCTGTTTCGCGTCATCGATGGTGGAAAAGCCTTACTCCACCCGGTTTACATCGACGACCTGGTAGCCGCTCTTCTGCTCTGTGCCGAGCGCCCCCAGGCTGTTGGTCGCAGCTATAACATTGCAGGAGAGCGGCCCGTCACCGTTCGCGAGCTTGCGGCAGCCATCGCGCATGCGCTGGACAGAGAACTCCCTGCAGGCAGTATCCCGCTCTGGCTTGCCAATCTTGCCTCGGATATCTTTGCCATCATGCCAGGTATGAAGGGTGAGCATGCTCCACTGACGCGTAGTCGTGCCGGATTTCTGACGAAGAGTCGCATCTATGACATTAGCCGGGCCAAATCCGAACTGGGCTACACACCCAAAGTCGGGTTGGAAGATGGCATAAAACTGACAGCTGCTTGGTACTACAAGCATCGTTATCTGGAAGACTCATCTAGAATTTGGAGGACTGTTTGATGAAAGTGCTGATTACTGGTGCTACTGGCTTGCTGGGTGGGCACCTGCGTCAAGAATTGCAGCAGCGTGGTGAACAGGTTCGTGCGCTGGTCTTGCCGATAGAAAATGCGGAGAAGCTGATAGTGCAGGGGGTGGAGGTGGTGCGAGGGGATGTGACGGATGCCAGCACCCTGGCCCCAGCCGTCAAGGATATTGAAATTATCTTTCACCTGGCAGGCATGATGGGTGTGGATCGTCCACTTGCCGATTATCGCCTGGTGAATGTCACCGGCTCTGAGAATCTCTACCGGGCGGCGCAGGCAGCAGGCGTACGCCGTTTCGTTCACACCAGTTCGCATACTGTCTATGGGCTCGGCCATGGTCGATTCCTGACTGAGGAGGATGCGCTGCGGCCTGATCCCGACCCGTACAGCATTACCAAGGCGGAGGGCGATCGCCTGATGCGACATCTCATGCTCAAAAGCGATGTGGAGACAGTGATCATTCGTCCTGGCACCTTCTTCGGCCCAGGAGATCGACTGCACTTTGGTCGCATGGCTCAGCGCATGAAGAATGGCAAGGGGATAATTATTGGGCGAGGAGACAATGCGCTGCCATTTTGCTATGTGACCGATGTGGCGCAGGGCTTCCTGTTGGCTGCCTATCACGAGAAGGCTCCTGGCAATGTCTATAACATCTCTAATGACCGCCCTCTTACACAGCAAGAGATATTCAATGCCATTGTAGATGACGTCGGCGGGAAACGTCCTACACGACAGCTGCCCTATCTGCCAATCTACTATGGAGGCATCGTTGCAGAGAAGATTGCCTCTATCACTCATACCAAACCGATTGTGACGCGGCTTGGTGCAATGATGTTTGGCACAGATAACAGGCATAGTGTAGAGAAGGCACGACGTGAGCTGGGCTATGAGCCAAAGGTCGATATACGGGAAGGTCTCAGGTTAGCAGCGGCGTGGTTCAATGCTGGCGGTATGGAACTGCCATTTGTGACCCAGGCCAGTCAATATGCCCCACTCGGAGGAGGACTAAAGTCATGAAAGGTTTACTCAGCGCCCCTGCAGCAAAAGTAACTATTGGCCTGCTGATAGGCATCGGCCTGTTATTGCTTGTCTCACGTTTTGTAAACATCGCCATGTCGATGAATATACTGCAACAAAACCTGGCAACACCTCGCGGCACCGTCTTCGCCCTCCTATCAGGTGTCGCCTTCCTCCTCGCATTCTCCATCCGGGGCATGCGCTGGAAACTTTTCCTGAACCCCATTGGTAACGTCAGCACCTTCACGGCTATTCGGCTCGTCCTGATTAGCATCTTTCTCAACTTCCTCCTGCCATTTAGCGGCGGCGAAATCGCCAAGACACTGATCCTCAAACGCATCGCGGCCATACCCATCAGTCGATCGCTGCCTACCGTCGCCATGGACAGATCGTTGGACTTGTTGCCTGCCCTCTTCCTCATGGTCATCGTACCGCTCCTCGGCATGCAGATGGATATCAAGCTCTGGTTAGTACTGGGCATCGTTGGCGGATTACTCATCTGCCTGATTTTCTTTGTTGGATTGGCGGTGTGGAAACGCACCGCTGCTATCACCCTGCTGCGAAAAATAACGGGTATACTCCCCAGGGCCATGGGGGGCAAGATCGAAGCCTTTGCTACCAACTTTGTCGACTCACTCCTAACTGGTGCAAGCCGCCCAAAGATTTTCGTCCCTGCGCTGTTGCTCACCTGTGTAGCCGTCATCTGCGACAGCCTCTTCGCCATGTTCGCCTTCTGGACGATTGGTTTCCCCATCCCCTTTGGGACAGCTATCTTCGGGTATACCCTCTACAACATGTTCTACATCTTCCCAACTCCCCCCGGACAGGTGGGCAGCAACGAAGCCATGGGCCTGCTTGTCTTCGGCGGACTACTCCGTTTGCCACCGAACAAAGTTATCGCCATGTTCATCTTTTCCCACCCTTGGGCTGCCCTGCTCATGTGTACGACTGGCCTGATATGTCTGAAAACACTCGGCTTGACGATCCCCAATGTCATGAAAGCGGGGACTGACGAAAGCGATACAGATAGCGAAGATGCGCTCCTCCCAGAGGAACAGGAAGCAGCTGTCTTGTAGCAGTAACACTAAAAAAATAACAAGCAGCGAGAGTCTTGAAGTAGTAGAAAGCCGCATTTTTGTTCCCCTTCATTTGAGCTGGAATCGTTACCTGTGAGCTGAAATTGTTACCTGTCCATCCCATTCCCCTTGTATGACACCATTGATCGCCACTAAGACCGTGACGAGGGCAGATGATGATGAGGCAGAAAGGAAATGAATTTCTTTGTTCGTACTACCCGTTTGACCTGTGAACGTTTGGTACATTGCATTCCCATTCGCTGGAATAGTGGCTGGCCCCATAAGATTCGTGCTTTGTTTCGTAGTCTCTGTATTTATTTGGGCAGTTATCTTAAGAGGGCCTGCATCCTTCCTGCCGCAATTGTCGATCCCGTCCACCAGCTTATAATTTCCGTCGGCGAGCTTTACCAGCGAGGGCGAATTGATTGTCAAACAAGTCGCCTGTGCTCTGATTGGTGTAAGAGCAGAAGTCTGTGTATTTGAAGCGGGGGGTGTAGTCGATGAATTGCCACTGGTATCCCCGCCACAACTGGCAAAAAACACGGTACAGGCCAGCAGCAACGCGATGAGAAATATGGGATGTTCCTTGAAATCAGGTGCGTTTTTCAACTTCAGTCCTCCGTTGTTAAACAGAAATTCGGCACGTTCTATCTTTGGCACCTCTCCGGTACCCTACTTCATACCAGGTATACCACGCGCTTGTCAGCTTAACTGCACATACAACTCAAACGTTTAGTGGGCTATAGCGGTAAAGGAGGTAAATTGTGCTATGGCCCCATTCTGCACCAGCATGCGCAGGCCACAGCGGCCTGATTGGAAGCTGCTGTCCGTCGCGGTCAGCATCCAGGTCCC
>Ga0099828_10004012_pt1 | contig 10343 bp, 10 predicted proteins | sample CZO8metaG_2_FD_79338 | JGI IMG/M metagenome (GOLD analysis project Ga0099828, IMG submission 79338) | Vadose zone soil microbial communities from the Eel River Critical Zone Observatory, Northern California, USA - CZOApr15con2H1.8 metaG | ecosystem: Environmental > Terrestrial > Soil > Vadose...
CCCGCAACGATTGCGCGTCGTGGGGCCAGCACATGACGATGCTCAGCAGGGCGTGCAGGTCCAGGTCGTGGTCGGGATCGTCGGCCAGGCTGTGCCGGCGGACCTTGTAGGCGACAACGGCCCCCGCGGCAGCGTAAGCAAGCAAGCCACCGAGGCCCGCTAGGACCATGCCTTTGAGCAACATGCTACCAGTATAGCGGGCGAGCTTAGAAGCGACCGAACGGTCCCAGAAAGGGGCACCTGCGTGCTAGACTGACCCTTGCCCCCACACGCCTGGGGAGATGTCGGCGGAGGTGACAAGTGGCCGTTTACGACACGCTGTTGAACATTCGGCAGAAGCTCGAGGTCAACAACGCCGGCGAGGAAAGCCTCCGGTTTATCGACGATCGCATCCTCGAGGCTGAGCCCGAAATGGGCAACAACATCTACGTCTCCGAGAACATGATCCTGCGCCATTTGGTGCGCCGTTCCGACGTGCGCGGCACGGACATCGAGATCGACCTCCTGAACCTCATGCCGGACGATGCCCCGGCCCAGAGGAGCGAGCTCGAGGAGGGTGTGGAGACCGGCCCCAAGCACTCGCACACCTACTACAAAGAGATCAAGAAGAAGCAGCGCACCAGCTGAGCCCACCCGAGGGGCAGCTTACGTCGCCGCGTTCGTGATCTCTCCTGGCGCCCCCGATCTTCCGGCCAGGAGTGACCAGCCCCAGATCGCGAACCCAAGGTAGAAGGCCGCCGCGGCAACCTGGTTCGCGGGCGGGAGAGCAAAGCCAAGCACGAGCGCGGCTGCAGCGAGAAGCGGCAGCACAATCGTCCAGCGCGGGAGTCCAGGGTGTCGCAGAATGGCAATCGTTGTGATGACGATTCCCACCACGATCAATAGGCCGGCGGCCATTTGCATGGGCAGCAGCAAGCCAGGTGGCGGGTCAGCCAAGAGCTGCTGACCGGCTGGGCTGGCCACGAGCACTGGGACAGCAGTGAAGAACAGCACCGAATGGAGCGGGTCCTCGAAGGCCGTGCCCACGAAGAGAACCACCATGCCGGCCAGCCCGAGCCAGTCATTGCCATGGGCAACGCGAGACCCAAACCCCGGCAGCCCCAGTAAGACCAAGATCACCGCGGTGTAGAGTGCGACGTGCACGGGAAGGTTCGCCGAGTCGCGGGGATCCTGGGGATGCACAATAATCGCGGCGAAACCCAGGAGGCCGCCCAGCAGCAGGGCGATTCCACTCAAGCGCGCGAAGGCCGTGGAAAGCATGCCGGTTGCTCCTCGTGAGGTATGTCGCACATTGCCCTCGCGCGTAGCGTGCCAGTTAGAGCGCTAAGAGAAGAACAGGCTCAGCAGTCGTGACACCCCAACCATGATCGCTACGATGCCAAAGGCCAGCACGACCGCGCGGTAGAAGCCGATCACGAAAAACCGGCGCTGGCCGCGAGACGCGTCGAACTGTGTCTTGAGGACGATGTAGCCCAGGAAGCACACGGCGCCGAAGGCTAGAGGTAGGATAGCGGCGGCGGCCGTCATTAGCCGCGACGAGATGACGTCAGGCTGCTGAGGGTCCGCCTCCGCCTTTGACTTTGTCCTTCAGCTCGGACAGCTGTTTGTCCAGGTCGTCGGTCTTCTCCAGCTCGGCGAACTTGTCCTCCAGCGGGTCGCGGTCGAGCTCGGCCGACGCGGCCACCATCGCTTCCTTCTGGCGGACCTTGTCCTCCATCCGATCGAAGCCGTCGAAGGCGGAAGTGTCGTTCAGACGATCGGTCGTGGCGTTGACCATGTTTTGGGTATCGGCCACGCGCGAGCGGGCCAGGAGCAGGTCCTTTTTGGTCTCCGCCTCCTGGATTTTGGCCTCCAGCTTGGACAAGCTGTCCTTGAGGATGTCGACCTCTTTCTTCTGCTCGTCGTACTGTGCTTTGAAGCCGTCGGCGGTCTCCTGGAAGGTGTTGCGCCGCTGCAAGGCCTCCTTGGCCAGGTCGTCGTCGCCCTTCTGCACCGCCAGTTCGGCTTTGTGCTGCCAGTCGGTGGCCTGGTTCTGAGCGTCCATGTAGCGCTGGTAGAGCTTCTGCTCGTCGGCCATGGCCGCGGCGACCTGCGTCTTCACCTGGATGAGCTGGTTGTGCATGTCGATCAAGTACTGCTTGAGCATCTTCTCGGGGTCTTCGGCCTTGTCCAGCATGTCATTGATGTTGGCCCGCACCAGCTGAGTGACGCGCTCCAGAAGAGTCATAGGGTCTCGCTCCTCAAATATTGCAATCTGCTATATCAGCGTACCACACACCCGAGGGCTGTCAAGAGCCATACTGGACCCATGGCCAACCGGCTCGTCCGCGAGACCAGCCCCTACCTGCTGCAGCATGCTGAGAACCCGGTGGACTGGTATCCCTGGGGTGAGGAAGCGCTGGCCAGGGCCAAGCAAGAGGACAAGCCCATCCTGCTGAGCATCGGCTATTCGGCCTGCCACTGGTGCCATGTCATGGAGCACGAGTCATTCGAGAACCCCGACATCGCGCGCATCATGAACGAGCACTTCGTGAGCATCAAAGTCGATCGCGAGGAACGGCCCGACCTGGACTCCATCTATATGGCGGCCGTGCAGGCGATGACCCAGCGCGGCGGCTGGCCGATGACGGTCTTCCTCACGCCGGCCGGCGCCCCGTTTTACTGCGGCACCTATTTCCCGCCCGAGGACCGGATGGGCATGCCGGGCTTTCCGCGCGTGCTCCAGGGCGTGGCCAAGGCCTATGCCGATCGGCGCGAGGAGGTCGAGCAGAGCGGCCAGAGGTTGGTCGAGCACCTGCGCGAGTCGGCTCGCCTGAGCGCCGCGGCCGAAGAGGATTTGAACCCCGAACTGCTGCCCGCGGCGGCCCGCGGGCTGTCGGGCCAGTTCGATCAGGTTGAGGGCGGCTTCGGCGGTGCGCCCAAGTTCCCGCAGCCCATGGCGATCGAGTTCCTGCTGCGCTTCTATGTCCGCGCCAAAGATCCGAGCGTGCTGCGGATGGTCGATCTCACGCTCGGCAAGATGGCCCGCGGCGGCATGTACGACCAACTCGGCGGCGGCTTCCACCGCTACTCGGTGGACGGCCAGTGGTTGGTGCCTCATTTCGAGAAGATGCTGTACGACAACGCGCAGCTGGCGCTGGCCTATCTGCACGGCTTTCAGCTCACCGGCAAGGCCTTCTACCGGCAGATTGCCGAAGCGACGCTGGACTACGTCGTCCGTGAGATGACGTCGCCCGAGGGCGGCTTCTACTCCACCCAAGACGCGGACAGCGAGGGCGAGGAGGGCAAGTTCTTCGTCTGGACGCCGGCCGAGATCGTCGCCGTGCTGGGCGACGATGACGCGCGCCTGTTCATGCGCTACTTCGACGTGACCGAGTCCGGCAACTTCGAAGGCAAGAACATCCTGCACGTGCCGCGCGAGGCGGACGTGGTGGCCGACCAGCTCGGCGTCGACGTCCATGAGCTCGAGGCGACCATCCAGGGCGGCCGGCAGAAGCTCCTGGCCGCGCGCGAGCAGCGCGTCCATCCCGGCCGCGACGAGAAGGTGCTCACCTCCTGGAACGGCCTCATGCTGAAGGCCTTCGCCGAGGCTTCAGCCATCCTGACGCGACCCGACTATGCGGACGTAGCACGGCGCAACGCCGGCTTCGTGCTGGGCGAGCTGCGGCGCGAGGGCAAGCTGCTGCGTACCTATAAGGATGGGCAGAGCAAGCTCAACGGCTACCTGGAGGATTACGCCAACCTGATCGATGGCTTGCTGGCGCTGTACCAGGTGAGTTTCGAGCTGCCGTGGTTCCAAGCTGCGCGCGAGCTGACCGATACCATGCTCGAACAGTTCTGGGACGGGCAGGAGCGCTGCTTCTACGACACCGGGCGCGATCACGAGCAGCTGATCAACCGGCCGCGGGATGCGTATGACAACGCCACGCCGTCCGGAAGCTCGGTGGCCGTGGACGTGCTGCTGCGGATGTGGCTGCTTACCGGCGAGCAGCGCTGCGCGGCGGTCGCCGAGGCGGGGTTGCGAGCCATGCAGCGCGTGGCCGCCAGCTACCCATTGGGGTTCGCGCGGCTGCTGTGCGCCTACGACCTGCACTTTGGGCCGGCGCGGGAGATCGCACTGGTGGGCGGGCTGGACTCGCCGGAGCTGTCCGGCTTCCGCCAGGCTATCTGGTCGCGCTTCGTGCCCAACAAGGTGGTGGCCGCCTGCGCTCCCGGCGATGCGAAGGCCCGCGCAGCCATTCCGCTGCTGAAAGGCCGCGAGCCGGTGGATGGTCATCCGGCGGCGTACGTTTGCCACAGCTTCGCCTGTGAGATGCCGGTCACGGAGCCGGCGAAGCTGCTGGAGCAGCTGAGCTCCTAGGCCCGGATATCGACCAGGGCGCCTAGGCCGCGTGGGTGGGCCGCGGCCAGCGGGATGGCCCGCTCGGCAAGCCCCCGGGGCCGTGCTCCGGAGCGGCGGTCACTGGGCAGCTCGTGGCCGGGATTGCCCTGCAGCGCATCACGGACGCCGTGCCATTGCGCCTCGTGCAGCTGCTGGACAGTCTCGCGGGCATCCTCATCGTGCTTGGCAATGATGGCTGGCGCCTGCGCGTTGGCGAGCTGCGCCTGAGCGGCGATGGGCACCTGCTCGCGGGCGATCTCCGGCGCCTGCAGCACAATGAGCTGGGCGCTGGCGAGGGCGGAGATAGCCTCGGCCATGGTGTGCTTACTGTAGCGCACGATCCCCTCTCCCGTCGCAACGGGAGAGGGCAAGGGTGAGGGCACCCCGCTTGCCTAGTAGCAGCAGCTCTCCTTGTAACCGCACACCGGGCAAATGGACAGGCGCGCGCCCCTCAGCGCCGGCATCTCGTTCCAGCAGCCGGGACAGGGCTGCCTGTCGGGCTGGTCCGCCTGCTCGAGAAGCTCCTCAACGGGCGCCGCTGCCGCCTTTGGCGTTTCCATGAGCAGAGCTTAGCGGCTCTAGGCTCCGCGCTCTAGGTAGAAGGGGGCAGGCCGTAATGTCGCCGCGCTGCCGCCGTTATACTCAGCGCGGCTTCGGCCTGGCAACTACTTTCCCCAAGGAGAACACGTGAGAAAGCAGCTCCTCACGCTGGCAGCGCTGCTGGCGATCATGTTGACCCTGATTCCGGCGGCAGCGGCCACAACCCTTGCGGCCAGCGGCCCCGACTACGACATCCCGAACGGCCATTTCTACACGCAGACCAACGCCGGCGCGGGCGGGAATGGCTTCGCCATCACGGACGATGCTGGCGTTCCGATGTGGACCTGGTTCACGCGGTATGGCGGCGTGGGCGCGCTGGGCTATCCCAACACCGGCCGCTTCATGCTCGATGGTTTCGTGGTCCAGGGCACGCAGCGCGTGCTGCTGCAGTGGAACCCAGGCGACCAAACGATGCATTTCGTTAACATCCTGGATCGCCTGCACGACATCCCCGGCATGGACGACATCCTGGCGAAGACCTTCCAGGTCCCTGCGCAGATCGACAACTCCGCGGCCGAGAAGGGCATCAACACCGCCACCAAGGCGGGCTTCGACCAGGTAGCCGCCATCCGCCAGGCCTGGCTCAACTTCCCCAACCCGGCATTCAAGGACCATTACTTCGCCGATCCGTTCCACGTGGACCACTTCGGCCTGCCCACTTCGCAGATCCAGGATTTCGGGCCGTTCCTGACGATCCGGCTGCAGCGCCGCGGCTTCCAGCTCTGGAAGGCCGATGGCCCGGCGGGGATCAAGGCCGGCCAGCTCGTGGAGCAGCTTGGATCGGACATCGCCAAGACCGTGAACTTCTATCCCAAAGACGCCGCGACGCCTACGGCTCCGCCCGGCGGTGCTGCCGCTGGACCGGCAACCGGCACGCAGGGCCTGCAGTACGGCTTCGCCGCTGAGACGGTGGGCGCATCGGCCAGCCAGGCCGTGAACGCCACCAAGTCAGCTGGGTTTGGCTGGATCAAGCAGCAAGTGCGCTGGGGCGGCCTGCAGCCCGCTCCGGGAGCTGCCGTGAACTGGGGCCCGCTCGATGGCGCGGTGAACACCGCCAACGCGGCCGGCCTCAAGGTGCTGTTCAGCGTCGTGGACGCTCCCGGCTGGGCCGCCAATCCGGGCGCCAAGTTCCCCAAGAACCCAGCCGACGCGGCGGCCTTCTTCAGCCAGATGGCAGGGCATTTCAAGGGCCGTGTCCAGGCCTATGAGGTCTGGAACGAGGAGAACTTCGCGACTGAGGTCGGCCCCGGCCAGATCAACGCCGGCAACTACGTCGAGCTCCTCAAGGCTGCGTATCCAGCCATCAAAGCTGCCGATCCTGGCGCGATCGTCGTCTCTGGGGCGCCCACGCCAACCGGCGTGAATGATCCCAACATCGCCTTCCGCGATCTGACCTACCTGCAGCAGATGTACGCCTACCAGGGCGGCGTGGTGAAGGGCTTCTTCGACGCGCTGGGCGCCCACAACGAGCCGTACGGCAACCAGCCGGAGGAGACCGTGGCCAGCCACAGCAAGCCCGATTACTCGGGCGATCCGAGCTTCTTCTTCCGCCAGGTCGAGGACTATCGCAATCTGATGGTCCAGAACGGTGATGGCGGCAAGGGCATCTGGCAGACCGAGATCGGCTACGACTCCAACCCGTTGGCTCCGCCGACCTACTCGTACGCGCAGAGCATCACGGAGCAGCAGCAAGCTGACTGGTCGGCGCGGCTGTTCGGTTACGCCAAGCAGAACTACCCCTGGATGGGCGTGATGTTTGTCTGGAACCTCAACTACCAGGCCATCGTGGGCCAGGGCGACGAGAAGTGGGGCTTCGGCTACCTGCGAGCCGACTACACCCCACGCCCGGCGTACACCGCCCTGGCGACAATGCCGAAATAGACGTTAGGCAATAGGGCAAAGGCCATGGGCCATAGTGGGGGCGGGCTTCGGCCTGCCCCTTTTGCTATGCCAGAATCCGAGTCAGTGCGCCGACGGCTGATCATCCTTCTCTATTGCCTATTGCCGATTGCCTATTGCCTCCCGCAGTCTGCCCACGCCCAGACTGCCGACTACGGGACCCTGGAGACGGACAAGTTCGTCATCCACAACCAGGCCAGTGCGCTCCAGGTGCTGCCGGCCAGCCCCGAGGCGTGGAAGATGGTTACCGATACCGTCAAGCAGTTCCTGCCGCAGCTGACTGTCAGCGGCATCGAGCTGTTCGTGCGCGACACAAGCGACGCCACGCGCAGCCGGTCAGGCTTCTGCTACAGCACGCTGACGGGCCAGCTGACCTCCAAGGACCAGTGGGCGCGCGGCCCGGCCGGCACGCTGCAGTGGTACCAGCTGATGGTGCTGCCGGCCAACAACCTGAACAATGGCCCGCTGTCCTACAGCGGCAATGTCTCGAAGGGCCTGGCCTATACGCTGGACGCCGGCGGGCTCGATGTCTTGCTGGCCAACTGCAGCAATCCCAAGCTGTTGGCCCAGCCGCCAGCGGAGCATCCCGACACCAAGAAGCTGTGGACGCCCAACCCGCTGCTGCTGGTGAGCGCGAAGGCCGCCGCGGCCGAGCCGGCGCCGCCCGTTCCTGATTACGACGTCGCGAATGGCCACTTCTACACCCAGGCCAACGGTCAGGCTGGCGCCGGCGGCAGCGGCTACTCGGTGCTGGACGACGATCAGGCCACGTTTTGGAGCGAATTCCAGCGCCTGGGCGGCGTGGCTGCCCTGGGCTATCCCATCTCGCAGCGTTATGTGCTGCCAGATGGGCTCACCTACCAGTCGTTTCAGAAGGCGATCCTGCAATGGGATGCCGGCGAGCATGCCGCCCACCTGGCCAACATCTTCGACGAGCTGAGCGCCGCCGGCCGCGACTCCTGGCTGTCGGCCTTCAAGCAGACGCCACCCTCGCGCGATTGGCGCGCCGATGGGGGTCAGCCCTGGGACAAGGTGGTGGCCAATCACCTCGCGCTGCTGGACGCGAACCCGGCCATCCGGACCGCCTATTTGGCGGACCCCGCCTACCTGGAGCACTACGGCCTGCCGATGGGCTACGCCGACTACGGCACCCTGGCGGTGGTCCGCTGCCAGCGGGCGGTCTTCCAGCAATGGCGCGTGGCCACGCAGTTTGCCACGACCAACCAGGTGCTCATCGCCAATGGCGGAGACAACGCTAAGGACGCGGGCCTGGTGCCCGCCAGCGCGGCCGCGCCGCTGCCCGCGCCTCCGCCGGCGCTGTTTCCGATTGAGGTCGGCTCCGCCGGCGCTCAGATGGGCGACGCCACGCTCAGCCGGGCTCTCGGCCAGTGATCTACGCCTTCTGTGCCCTGGCCGCCGTGATTGGCTTTGGTGGCGCCTGGGCGCTGCGGCGGCAGTCGTTTTTCTGGGCGGGAGGGCTGCTGATCGGCGGCTTGGCCGCCATTTCCTACGCGGGCGCCACGGGGGGCAACGCGCTCGGCTTCAAGCTGTACTACGCGCTTGGGGCGTCGATGTTTCCGGGTTGGATCGGGGCCGGCAGCCTGCGCCCGGCGGTTGGGCCTAAGGCGGCTCGCTGGCCGGCCATCTTCGTGCTGCTGCTGTCGGCCGTGCAAATCGGCTTGACCTTGCCGGCGGGCGTGAACGCCGGCGCATTGGCGGCGCTGCATGGCAGCAACGGCGAGGGCGTACTGTTGCGAGGCGGCTGGGTGGCGCCCACCGTGCTGTTTAACACCTTTGGCCTCGGTTTCGCCGCGGTGGCCGCCTTCCTGGCCTGGTGGCAAGCCGTCAGGGTGCAGCAGGCGGCGACGGCAGCCTCGGCCATTGGGCTGTCGGTGGTCGTGCTGGGCGTGCTGGTTCGGTCGGCGGCGGTGTACCGCATGCTGACGCAGGCCGGCGCACCGCAAGCCTTCATGCTGCTCGATGCCGCGGCGTTCGCGCTGGTGTGGGCCGGGGCGGTCCTCAGTCGGGAGCTGCCTGAAAGTTTGCGCCGCTTTCTGGGGCTGGACCAGGGCCGGTCGTCACAGCAAGTGCGCTCACCCTAACCCTCTCCCAGAGGAAGAGGGAATCAGTCCGTCGGCGGGCGCTGGCGGTTCTGGCGCAGGAACTCCTCCAGCGAGCGGACGACCGTCTCGCCGCTGGGGAACTCGTCCATGCGCATCGGCTCGGGGGTCTCGTCCTCGCGGTCCCGCTGCTCGCGCTCGCGGATGTAGTCGCGCAGCTGCTCGTTGGCGTTGACCGCCTCCGTGACCTGATCTTCGAAGCGGCGGGCGGCCACTTCGAGGTCGCCGAGCTCGAGATCGAAGCCCAGCAGATCCCGCAAATGGCGCAGCAGCGAGGCCACGACTTTGGGGTTGGGCGTGGTCGGAATGTAGTGCGGCACGTGTCCCCAGACAGAGATCGCCCGCAGGTTGTCCTGCCCGCAGCGATCGGTGAGCGTGCCCACGATGCCCGTGGGGCCTTCGTAGCGCGAGGAGGTGATGTTCAGACGGTCCATCCGCTCGCGCATCTCGGGATCGCTGCTGGAGCCGGTGAGGTGCACTGGCAGCGTATGGACGACGTCGGCAATGAGTGCGCCAGCTAGGACCACGTACTGCACGTTCAAATCACCCGCCATGGCGGTGATGTTGGAGGTGAACGTCCGCCACTTGAGGCTTGGCTCCTGGCCGATGAAGAAGATGAAATCGTGCGGCTGGTCGCTGGCGCGGTGGTAGTAGAACTCGTTGGCGGGCCACTCCAGGCGGCGTATCAGCTTCTCATCTAGGCGCACCCGCGGCCGGTTGACGGAGAAGTCGTAAAACTCCTCCGGATCGATCTCGGCGAATTTCTCAGCGTGCCACTGCTCGACAAGCAGGCGGACGGCGGAGGTGGCGCAGGCGGCGGCGTCGTTCCAGCCGGCGAAGGCCGCTATCAGCACCGGTTCGCGGAGCTCCGGGCGCTCGATGAGGCGGATGTGCTCCATCGAGCAATGGTAGCTTACGCTAGCGCCAGCTCCGGGACGCCGAACCAGTGCCCAAGCCTACTTCGGGCCGGCCATCACAGCGCTGGTCGGGCTCGCCCGAGGGCTTGCCCAGCGCCCGGCGGATGGCCCGCAGGATGGCGTCCAGATCGAACGGCTTGGGAATGAACGACGTCATGGGCCAGTCGGGCGGCCGCACATCGGCGCTGATGACCAGCGCGGGTATGTCGCCAAAGCCTTCAGCCTGCAGCAAGCGCAGCAGCTCGAGGCCGTCCGCGCCCGGCAGATGGTAGTCGGTGATGATCAAGTCCGGCCGGCGGCGACCGCCGCAGACGTCCTCCATCGCCGCCGTGGTATCGCCCACGCCGGTGGCGTTGTAACCGTCAACCGTGAGGGTTTCGAGAATCAGCGTTCGAATGGCGGGATCGTCCTCCACCACGAGGACGG
>Ga0099828_10004018_pt1 | contig 10335 bp, 6 predicted proteins | sample CZO8metaG_2_FD_79338 | JGI IMG/M metagenome (GOLD analysis project Ga0099828, IMG submission 79338) | Vadose zone soil microbial communities from the Eel River Critical Zone Observatory, Northern California, USA - CZOApr15con2H1.8 metaG | ecosystem: Environmental > Terrestrial > Soil > Vadose...
CACCCATGAGCGAGGGCACGCTGAAAGTCGTCTGGGTTACGAACAGGGTCCAGGCGATGCCCGCCAGGGCCGGCGGCAGCGCCAGAATGATGATGAACGGATCGAGCCACGACTGGAAGTTCACCACCATGAGGAGGTAGACCAGCACGATCGCGAACGCGAGCCCGCTCCCCAGCCCGAGGAACGAGGAGCGCATGCTCTGCACCTGGCCCCGCACCACGATCGACGAGCCTTTCGGGAGGGTCGGCCGGGCCTGGTTCACGAGCCGGTCCACCTGGGCCGCGACGCCGCCCAGATCGCGCCCCTGCACGTTGGCGTAGACGTCGAACACCGGCTGCACGTTGTAGTGGCTCACCACCGCCAGCTGGCTCCGCCGCTGCACCGTCGCGAGGTTCTCGAGCAGCTGCGGGCCGCCGGCGTTGCCGGCCGAGCCGATCGGGGTGCGCTCGAGCGCCTCCATGTTGGACACGGCGGTCTGCGGCACCTGCACCGCAACCGGGTAGTTCACCCCGTTGGCCGGGTTGACCCAGTAATTCGGCAGGACCTGCGCGCTCGAGCTCAGCGCCACCAGCACGTCGTTGGCGATGCCCCGCTGAGTGAGGCCCATCGCCTGCGCCCGCACCCGGTCCACGTTGAACAGCAGATCGGGTGCGTCCGTCACCTGGTGGACGTGCACGTCCACCGCGCCCGGCACCCGCCCGAGCTTGGCCGCGAGCGCGCGGGCGACGGCGTAGTTCCCCGGTTTGTTCTGCCCCACCACCTGCACGTCGATCGGGGCCGGCAGCCCGAAGTTGAGAATCTGTCCCACGATGTCGGCCGACTCGAAGAAGAACACCGTCCCCGGGTAGTCGCGCCGGAGCCGCTGCCGGAGCAGCGCGACCGCGTCGGCGGTCCCGGTGCGCCGGTCGCGCGCCAGCGAGATCAGGAGCTCGGCGTCGGCGGCGCCCGTGGTGGGGTTGTCGCTGTAGGCCAGGTTGATCCCGTTGGCGGAGATCCCGATGTTGTCGAGAATGAGCGTGATCTCGCCCTGGGGCAGCGTGCGCCGGATGGTGCGCTCGATCGAGCTCACCAGCTGCTCCGTCTCCTCCACCCGCGTGCCCGCCGGCGCTCGGAGGTGGAGCCGGATCTGGCCCGCGTCCACCAAGGGGAAGAAGTCCTGACCGATGAAGGGGACGAGGACCGCGGAGCCGGCGATGCCGAGACCCGCGCCGAGGACCACCGCACGACGATGGCTGAGCGCGGTCTCGAGCCGGTCGGAGTACCAGGCCCGGAATGCGGTGAAGCGGCGCTCGAACCCGTCCACCAGAAAGGCGAGCCAGGCCGGCCGGCCGCCGGCGTGTGCGTGCTCGCTGATCAGGGCGTACTTCACCAGCGTCGGCACCAGCGTGCGGGAGATCAGGTACGAGGCCAGCATCGCGAAGATCACCGCCATCGCGAGCGGCCGGAACAGCGATCCCGCGGCTCCGGTGAGGAAGAACACCGGCACGAACACGATGCAGATCGAGAGCGTGGAGACGAAGGTGGGGATCGCGATCTGCTGGGCGCCGTCGAGGATCGCCGTCTCCAGCGGCTTTCCCGCCTCCGCATTCCGGTGGATGTTCTCGATCGCTACGGTGGCGTCGTCCACCAGGATGCCCACCGCCAGCGCCAGGCCGCCCAGGGTCATCACGTTGGTGGTCTGGCCCAGAGCGCCCAGCGCGATGATCGAGCACAGGATGGCGAGCGGAATCGAGAGCGCCACGATGAGGGTGGACCGCCAGCTGCCCAGGAAGAGCAGGATCATGAGCGCGGTGAGGCAGGCGGCGATCGCGGCCTCGCGCACCACGCCGTCGAGGGCGGCCCGGACGAAGAGCGATTGATCGGCCAGCAGGTCGATCTTGAGGCTCTGCGGCAACGTCGTCTGAATCTTGGGCAGCGCCTCCCGCACTCGGCGCACGATGTCCAGGGTGGACGCGCCGCCGCCCTTGAGGATCGTGAGCAGCGCGCCCCGCCGGCCGTCCTGGCGTACGATATTGGTCTGAACTGCGAACCCGTCGTGCACCTGGGCCACATCGCGGATGTACACGGTGGCGCCGCCGGTGGAGCGTACCGGGATGTCGTTGATCGCCTGGATCGCGTCCGGGCTGGAGTTCAGGTGGACCGTGTATTCCCGGATCCCCATCTTCGCGCTGCCCGCGGGCAGGATCAGGTTCTGCGCGTTGATGGCGCCGGCGATGTCGGTGGGCGACAGGCCCTGGGCGTAGAGCGCCCGCGGGTCGATGTCCACCATGATCTGCCGCACCTTGCCGCCGTAGGGCAGGGGGACCTGCGCACCCTGCACCGTGGCGAGCTGGGTGCGGATGAAGTTGTAGCCGAAATCGTAAAGCTCGGTCTCCGAGAGCGAGTCGCTGTGCAGGCTCGCCTGGAGGATCGGCACGTTCGAGGCGTTGAACCGGATGATGAACGGCGGAGTGATGCCGGGCGGCAGCACCCGCAGCACCGTCTGGGAGACGGCGGTGACCTGGGAGACGGCCGCGTCGATGCTGGTGCCGGGCTGGAAGAAGACCTTGATGACCGCGATGCCGTTGACCGACTGGGATTCGATGTGTTCGATCCCGGCGACGGTGGTAGTCATGGCGCGCTCGTGGATCGTGACGATCCGGCGCTCCATGTCGTCCGGGCCCAGGCCGTTGTACTGCCAGATGGCGGTGACGACGGGGATGTCGATCTCGGGGAAGATGTCGGTCGCCATCCGGCGGAGGGAGAGCACGCCGAAGACGACGACCAGGATGGCCCCGACAATAAACGTGTACGGCCGCCTGAGGCCGAGTTGGACCAGCCACATGAACGCGATTCTCCGACGATGCCTGCCGCTGCCACGCCCGGAGGGGCTTGTCCCTTACCCCGGCTGATCGAAACACCCATCCGGCCGGCGTAGTTCCCACTGTTACGCGGTTGTAGCCTGCGGGCGCCCCGTATACCTTCCCGCCTTCCAAACCCTCCCGCCCGCCAATGCCGCTCGCCGCCGGATCCGCGCCGCCGCCCCAGCTCGACGGGGTCGTCGCAGCGCAATCTTCCATCTGCCTGCTTTCCCCCGAGGATAACCGCCTCGCCTACCGCGGCTACGACGTCGTGGAGCTGGCGGAGCGGGGCAGCTTCGAGGAGACCGCGTTCTTACTCCTCGCGGGCCGGCTCCCTCGCCGCGACGAGCTGGGCGGATTCGTCGCCAGCCTGCGCGGCCGCCGCGAGCTCCCGCGTTCGGTGCTCCGGCTCGTGCGAGATGCTCCAGCGGGTGCCGAACCGATGGCGCTCCTGCGCACTGCTGTAAGTGCCCTCGGTCTCGAGCCGACCGGGCCGGACGACGTGCCCGGCATTCCGCCGGCGGCCCTCGACCTGGTTGCCCAGATGCCGACGGTCGTGGCCGTGATCTATCGGACCTGGCGGGGCGAGAAGCCGATCACGCCACGCCGGGGCCTCGGCACGGCGGCCAATTTCCTCTACATGCTCCGAGGCGAAGAGCCCGACAAGGCACTCGCCCGCGCGTTTGAGGTTGCGTTGAGCCTCCGCGCCGAGAATGAGCTCAACCCGTCCACCTTTGCGGCCCGCGTCGCGGCGGCCACGCAGGCCGATGTGCACGGCTGCATCACCGCCGCGCTCGCGGCGTTGGCCGGCCCGCTCCATGGCGGTCATGCTCTCGCCGTCTATCGGCTGCTCCAGGAGATCGGCACCGCGGACCGGCTCGGCTTGATGGTGGACGCGCGGGTGGCCGCGGGGAAGGCCTTCCCCGGGTTCGGCCACCCCGTGTACCGGGGCGAGGATCCGCGTACGGTCGCCATGCGGCGCGCGGCAGAGGCGGCCGCCGCGGCGAGCCCCGAGTGGCTCGACCTCGCGCGCGCAGCCGAGGCGCGGGCCCGTACCGCCACGGGCCAGTTCGCCAACGTGGACTTCTATCTGGCGCCGCTCTACCACGCCGCCGGCATTCCGCCCGAGTTCTTCACGCCGGTGTTCGCCGTCGCGCGCATCCCCGGCTGGCTGGCGCACGTGCTGGAGCAGCGGGCGCAGGAGGGCCTGATCCGACCCCGCGCGGCCTACGTCGGCCCCACGAGGCAGGAGTACGTTTCGCTTCGTCGCCGCTAGTCCGTCACCCTGATCGAGGTCAACCCAACGCCTTCGGGCGCCATCCCCATGCCCTTCGAGACCACCGTCGCGCCCGCGGCACCGGCCGCGTTCCAGACCCCGCTCCTCGGCGTCGCCGTTCCCCAGGGCGGCGTGTTGCCCGCTTCGCTCGCTCCGCTCGACGCCGCCACCGGCGGCGCGCTCGGCCGGCTCTACGCCGCGGGAGACTTCACCGGCAAGCGCGACGAGACCGCGGTCCTCTATCCGTCCGGGCCCGCGGGCCGGGTCGTGCTGGTCGGGCTGGGCAAGACGGACGCCGCGGCCACGCCCGACGTTCGCCGCGCTGCCGCGATCGTGGCCAAGCGGGCCCGGAGTCTTGGGGTCCCCTCCGGCGCCTTCTTCCTGGCGCCTGAGGGTCGCGACGGCCTTCCGCTGCGCGACGTCGGCCAGTTCGCCGCCGAGGGTCTGGCGCACGGCGCCTGGATCTACACCGATCTCAAGCAGCCGCCCGAGGAGCCGAAGCCGCCCCTCGAGCGGTTCACCATTCTGGCGCCGGAGGGGACCGCCGAGGTAACGGCCGGGCACACGGTGGGCGCGGCCATCGGCGCCGGCCAGACGTTCACCCGCGGGCTCCAGGTGCTGCCGGGCAACGTGTGCACACCGACCTTCCTCGGGAAGACGGCGGAGGATCTGGCCAAGCGCCATGGCTTCCAGGTCACGGTGCTCGACAAGGCCGCCATCGTAAAGGAAAAGATGGGCGCGCTGCTCTCTATTGCGCAGGGGAGCGCCGAGGAGCCGCGGTTCATCGTGCTCGAGTACAAGGGGTCGGATGCCGCACCGGTGGTGCTGGTAGGGAAGGGCGTCACGTTCGACACCGGCGGGATCTCGATCAAGCCGGCGCAGAACATGGAGGATATGAAGTTCGACATGTCGGGCGCCGCGGCGGTGCTGGGCACCTTCGAGATGCTCGGACGGCTCAAGCCCAAGGTGCACGTGGTGGGCCTGATCCCGTCCACCGAGAACATGCCGTCGGGCACGGCGGTCAAGCCGGGCGACGTGATCACGAGCCACCTGGGCAAGACGATCGAGATGATCAACACCGACGCGGAGGGGCGGCTCATCCTGTGCGACGCGCTGTCCTATGCGCGCCGGTTCAAGCCCTCGGCGGTGATCGACATCGCGACGCTGACCGGCGCCATCGTGGTGGCACTGGGCCACACCGCTGCCGGCGTCATGGGGAACGACGACGCACTGGTCGAGGAAGTGCGCGCCGCGGGTGAGCGCTCGGGCGAGCGCGCATGGCCGCTGCCGCTGTGGGAGGAGTACCGCGACCTGATGAAGTCGGACATCGCGGACGTCAAGAACGCGGGGGGCCGGCCGGCCGGGAGTATCTCCGCCGGGTGGTTTCTGCGCGAGTTCGTGGACGGGTTCTCCTGGGCGCACCTTGATATCGCGGGGACGGCCTACACCGAACGGGAAGAGCCGGGACGGGTGAAGGGGCCGACGGGTACGGGGGTGCGGCTGTTCAGTGAGTTTGTCTTGAACCGCGGTAAACAGTGAACAGTGAACAGTGAACGGGGGTGGTTCGGCAGGCTTGTAGTGCGGGCTGCGGGCTTTCTCGTTCTCCTGTTCACTGTTCACTGTTCACTGTTCACGCTGCTCCTCCACGCCCAGCAACCCGACACAGTCAAACCCCTTCTCCCCGGCCAGGACACGACCGCCGCCGCCCCCGATACGACCGCTCGTCCCGACACCGGCGCGGCCGCCACCGACACCAGCCGTGGCCGGCGCCCGCTCACCGCGGCGGACTCCGCCCGCAGGGACTCGCTCCGGGCGCGGCGTGACTCGAGCCCGGTCCAGCGCTACCTCGCTCTCGAGCGGCTCAAGGAGATCGCGGTGCCCGTCGCGCCCCCGATCGACGCGCCGGGGCCCGCGCCGCCCGGTTCGCGTCTCGTGTTCACCCGCGACTCGATGGACTGGGGTCACGCCGCCAGTCTCTCGGATCTGTTGCAGCGGGTGCCGGGCGTCTTTCTGTGGCGCGGCGGGTGGCTGGGCCAGCCGGAGTACGCGAACTTCGAGGGGCGCGGGGCGACGTCGGTGAAGTACTGGCTCGACGGCGTCCCGTACCTCGCGGCGGGAGTGGACTCGGTCGGGGTGGACCCGTCCATCTTCGCGCTGAGCATCCTGGACCGGGTGGAGATCGAGCGCTGGCCCGGTCTCCTCCGGGTGCGGATGTACACCCGGAACCTGGACCGGCTCGCCCCTCGCACGCGCATCGCGGTGTCGCGCGGGCAGCAGGACTTCGCCCGCTACCAGGGCTCGCTCGAGCGAAAAACCCGCTCGGGCCTGGGCTACACCATCGCCGGCGACAACCTCACCGTGCCGACGATTCAGGGCTTTCGCTCCAGCTACGTCAACACCGCGTTCTTCGTGCAGGGGTCGTACGTGCCGTCGCCCCGCTGGGGCGTGCTGCTGCAGGCCCTCCGCTCGCGGCCCAGCCGTGACCCGACCCTCGACGCCGCAGGTGACACGCTCACGCGCGGGATCCACGCCGGGCGGCGCATGGACTGGCAGCTCCGCGGGATGTGGCGCGCCGACACGAGCGAGTTCGGCGCGCGCGCCGATCTGGTCTTCGCCCGCACGACGGCCGGTGACAGCCTGACGCCGAGCCAGACGATCAACTCCGCGGGCGTCGTGGCGTCGCTGCGGCATCCGGACTATGCCTTCGGGGCGTCGGCTTTCTACCGCTCCCGCTGGACCTCGACGGACCTCCGGCTCACCGGCGGGTGGGCACCCGAGGGCGGCACCGCGGTGAGCGGCGAGGCGGGATACCAGCGGCACGACGGCGGCCGCTCGTCGAGCTGGGTGGGCCTCAGGGCCGGGACCCGGCTCCCGCTCGGGCTTGAGGCGACCGGGAGCGTCCGGCTGGGAAAGATCGTGGCCGCCCCCGCGGTACTGACCGACCCGGAGCAGACCATCCGCGACTGGCAGCTTTCGGTCGGGTGGAAGCGGCGCTGGGCCGAGCTTGAGGGCGGGCTGGCGCACACGGCGGCATTCGCGCCCCAGGCGTTTCAGCAGTACGCAGCGATCGCCATTCTCGCACCGTCGGCCGCGACCGACTGGCTCACCGGACACGCCCGGCTGTCGCCCCTTCCCTGGATCGCGTTGGATGGCTGGGCGAGCGACCCACGCCACGCGACCCCGGACGGCCTGCCTCCCCGCCACCTGCTTGGCAGCGGGACGATCCGGACCAAGTTTCTCCGCCTCTTTCCCAGCGGGACACTGGATATCGAGCTCCGTCTGGCGGTCGAGCACTGGAGCAACGGGATCAGCGGCCGCGACGTCTTCGGCAATCCGGTCGCGCTGCCAGCGGCCACTTATTTCCGGAGCCTGGTCCAGATCGCGCTGGGCTCGTTCCAGTTTTACTGGGACCGGGCGAACCTGACCGAGACCCAGAATGCCTACGTGCCCGGGCTGCCCATCGCGGGCCGGCCCAGCGAGTTCGGGGTCCGGTGGACCTTCGCAAACTAGATGAAGCTGCGCCCGTAACACTAATACTGACAGTTTCTTAAAAATCGGGATCTCGAAATCGCTTAGTCACGGTTGGGTCAGTTATCCCCCGCTGTGTCGGTGATGTGCATTGAGTACCCGTTGCGCCTACCCGTAACTCGCTTCCGACGCTACATTTCCCGGCTTTCCCGCGCCCGGGAGTTCGCGTGCCGCTGAGCATGACGGGGTTCGGTGCCGCCGAGGGGCCCGCGGCCGGCGGCCGGCTCCGGATCGAGATCCGGACCGTGAACCACCGCCACTTCAACCTGGCCGCTCGGCTGCCGTCCGAACTGGCCGGTCTGGAAGGGGAGCTCCGCGAACGGCTGCGGCGAGAATTCGACCGGGGGCATCTCGCGGTGCACGCCCGCTGGCTCGAGCGTCCGGTGCGAGCGGATGAGGTGCGGGTCGATCTCGAGCGCGCCCGGGCGGTGGTGGCGCGGCTCCGCGAGCTGCAAAGTGCGCTGTCGTTGCCGGGTGAGGTTTCCCTGGAGCTCGTGGCTCGCCAGCCGGAGATCTTCGCGACCGACGCACGGGAAGCGACGGAGCTGGGTTGGGCGGAGGTGGAGCCGGTCGTAGCCCAGGCGGCCGCGGAGTGCCGCGCGATGCGCCGGAGAGAGGGTGACGTGCTGGCCGGGGAGCTCCGGCACCGCCTCGACCTGCTCGACGCCGGCGGCAAGGCCGTGGCCGAGCGGGCGCCGGAGCGGCTGGTGCGGGAACGGGACCGGCTCCGCGCGTCGGTGCGCGAGCTGCTGGACGGCCGCCCGGTGGACGAGCAGCGGCTGGCCCAGGAGCTGGCGTTCATCGCCGACAAGCTCGACATCACGGAAGAGCTCGTGCGGTTCCGCGCGCACCTGGCCGCCGCCCGGGAGGCACTCGCGTCCGATCGGCCGGCGGGCAAACAGCTCGGCTTCCTGGCGCAGGAGCTCGGGCGCGAGGTCAACACCATGGGCGCCAAGGCGAACGACCCCGCGATCGCCCAGCGCGTCATCGCGATGAAGGGCGAGCTGGAGAAGTTTCGCGAGCAGCTCGAGAACCTCGAGTGACGCCGTTGCTGCTGGTCCTGTCGTCGCCGTCGGGGGGCGGGAAGACCACGATCGCACGCCGGCTGCTGGACGCGCGGAACGACGTGGGATATTCGGTCTCCGCCACGACCCGCGCGCCGCGTCCCGGGGAGCAGGACGGTCGGGACTACCGCTTTCTCTCGGGCTCCGAATTCGAGCGCAGGGTGGCGGAGGGCGAGTTCCTCGAGCACGCGGCGTACGGGGGCAACCGCTACGGCACGCTGCGCTCCGAGATCGCGCGTATCTTCGGCGCCGGCCGGCACGCGGTGCTGGATATCGAGGTGGAGGGGGCCCGGCAGATTCGGGGGAGTCTTCCCGGCGCGGTCCATATATTCGTGCTCCCACCGTCGGGCCAAGAGCTGGTTCGCCGGCTCGAGGGGCGCAGGACCGAAGACGCGGAGGCGGTGCGCCGGCGGCTGGAGCACGCGGCGGAGGAGCTGGGCGCCGTGCCGGAATACGACTACGCGATCGTGAACGACGATCTTGCCCGCGCCGTGGCCCAGGTGTCGGCCATCCTGGACGCGGAGACGAAGCGGGTCACTCGGCAGAACGGGCTGGGGGAGCTGGTTGCCGGCTTGCGCCGGGAGATTGAGAAGGCAAAGACACGCTAGCAGATCCCAAAGGAGCTGTCATGCACATCACCACCCCGCACGACGTCGCGAAGCAGGCGGGCAACAAGTACCTCGGCGTGCTGGTCGCTGCCAAGTTCGCCCGCTACCTGAACGAGCTGCCGCGCGACCGCATCATCGTGCAGGTAGAGAAGCTCACCACCAAGTCGCTCGACGCGCTGGTCAAGGGCGACCTCAACTACAGGCTGGTCCGCCGGCGCCGCTCCGAGGCCTGAGCCGTGTGGGCCGGCCGGCACGTCGTCCTCGGCGTGTCGGGCGGGATCGCATGCTATAAGAGCTGCTTTCTCGCCCGGCGGCTCGTCGAGTCGGGCGCCACGGTCGACGCCGTGCTCACCCAGAGCGCGGCCGAGTTCGTGCGGCCGGTCACCTTCGAAGCGCTCACCGGGCGTCCCGTCCTCACGTCCCTCTGGGACCGGGGCGGGGCGCTCGCGCATGTCAGGCTCGGCCGTGCGCCCGACCTGGTGATCGTCGCCCCGGCCACGGCCAACCTTATCGCCCGGGTGGCGCAGGGGTTGGCGGATGACCTGCTGACCACGCTGCTCCTCGCGCGCACCGCCCCGGTCCTCCTCGCTCCCGCCATGAACGACGAGATGTACGCCAATCCGCTCACCCAGCGGAACCTCGCCATTCTCGAGGACCGCGGATTCGCGGTCGTGGGCCCCGAGGTGGGCGCGCTCGCCGAGGGACCGTCGGAGCGGCCGGGCCGGATGAGCGAGCCGGAGACGATCCTGGCCCACGCGGCGCGGCTTCTCCGGGCGCGCAGTCCGCTGGCCGGTCGCCGGGTCGTCGTCACCGCGGGGCCCACGCGCGAGTCCATCGATCCCGTCCGGGTCGTGACCAACCGCTCGAGCGGGAAGATGGGGTACCGCGTGGCCGAGGCGGCGTGGGAGCGGGGCGCGGACGTGGTGCTGATCTCCGGTCCCGTCGCGCTGGCCCCGCCGGTCGGTGTCACGGTCCGGCGAGTGGAGACGACCAAGGACCTGGAGGATGCGGTGCGCGCG
>Ga0099828_10004019_pt1 | contig 10334 bp, 15 predicted proteins | sample CZO8metaG_2_FD_79338 | JGI IMG/M metagenome (GOLD analysis project Ga0099828, IMG submission 79338) | Vadose zone soil microbial communities from the Eel River Critical Zone Observatory, Northern California, USA - CZOApr15con2H1.8 metaG | ecosystem: Environmental > Terrestrial > Soil > Vadose...
ATCAGCCCCCAGCTCGAGACCAACCACGCGGTCCGTTTCCTCGCCACGCGCCGTCAGCATTAACACTGGCGTAGACGCAATCTGTCGCAACCGACGCAGCACCTCCAGCCCATCCAGTTCTGGCAGCATCCAATCCAGGACCACCAGCGCAGGTAGCTCCAGCGCATGCAACTCCAGCGCGCTCACGCCATCGCCTGCATGTACGACACGATAGCCACTTGCTTCAAGCTCGCGAATGATCACCTGTGCCAGGTCGTATGCATCTTCAACCAATAGAATCGTTATCATTTAGCGCCTTCTTATTTAAGAAGGATAAAATCGTACACAGCCCAGCTACAGTGTACCATAGATCAGGCACATGTCTCCCCCACCTCGGCAGCACGATTGATCGCAACGACTACTTCAAGGCCGCGCCGCGGTTGATGCATCTGGCGACAAACCAACCAACGAAAGGCAATCTGAAATACGTACCTCTGGAAGCATGTATCATGGCAATGATCCAGCAAACGAATGCAAAAAAGTTTACGAACAGGAAGGACAGGATAGCAAATGCAGTTAGAAGGGGAACATGATGTCTTACAACGGTCAAGAGCGCGACATCTAGCATGTTGATCCCACCGAAGAAGATCAATGATTGGAGGGCATGGAAACGCACATAACGATTCCGCTGCTCGAAGATGAGAAAAAACAGTCCCGTGAACCAGCAGAGCGCGTAGCAGAGAATAGCAGCGAAGCTCGCATAGTCAAGCGGTGGCGCGGCCTGAACCTCCTGCCATTGTCGGCCATACGATGATCGCTCAAAGCCTCCTGTTGATGGATACTCTTGCCGTTCGGAGGTGTGCTGCTGTTCATACTGCTGGTATTCATACGATTGTTGAGAGCCAGCATAGTCACCATATTGGCTCTGTGTATGCAGGTCCTGGCCCTGATCGGAGTGCTGTTCCATTTCTTTCTCTCTTTCCCAACTCAGGAGTTGGTCTATCACGTGTATTCCGTCCTAATATAGCAGAGATATGTCGCAACCTCATCACCCATTTGTCGCAACTTTGTCGCAAACCCGCACATACAAATCGAGTCCTTACCAAACACTAGGCATGCAGGCCTCTGACATGGTATTCTCAACGAAGACGATGGCATGGAAGCTAAGGATTGGATAGAAATGGAAAAACAAGGGAGATCTGTAAATGACCACACTACGACCATTCCGTTTCGGGGTATCAGTTCACCAGGCAAGGTCAAAAGAAGAGTGGGTAGCCACAGCACAGAAGGCCGAAGCACTTGGCTACTCAACGATGTTGATGCCGGACCACTTAGGCGAACAACTTGCGCCCGTCCCAGCATTACTGGCTGCGGCAGAGGCCACACATACATTGCGAATTGGCAGCTTCGTATTCGATAATGACTTCAGGCACCCGGTCATACTTGCCAAGGAGGCGGCTACGCTCGACATTCTCTCCGGCGGACGCTTCGAGTTTGGACTAGGAGCAGGTTGGGAACGCTCCGAGTACGAGCGGGCAGGTATTCCGTATGACCCGCCGGGAGTCCGAGTGAACAGGATGGAAGAGGCGTTGCACATCATCAAAGGGCTCTTTGCCGATGGGCCTTTCACGTACTCCGGCAAGTACTATACCGTGACTGCTTTCGAAGGCCACCCCAAACCGGTTCAGCGACCTCATCCCCCGATCCTGATTGGAGGTGGTGGCAAGCGCACACTCTCAATTGCAGCACGGGAAGCGTCGATTGTGGGCTTCACCGCTCTCCCAAAACTAGAGAAATCTAGACATGGGTCAGAACCTGTCATGGTCCTGGTTTGATTTCCTGGCAGTCGATAGCTGTTGCACTATCCGTCAACCGACCCCGGAGGTGAGTCCTAGCCCGTTGAACCGCCAGGCACGCCGAAAGGAGACCTCTCGACGGCCCGAGCAGGGCAACCCCAATGCCTTGAGTGTGCGTGTTAAGCCGTTGCGTGCTGCATTTTCGTCTCGGAGGTGGTGGCGGGTGCAGCCAGGCCCAGGGCAATCCCATTCGCGCACCTCGGGAGGGATGCCCTCGGCGACCACGTGGCCGCAGTCATGGCAGGTGCGCGTAGAGCCGCCTTCTTCCCACTCCAGAAATTGCTTGCCTGAGCGCAGCGCCACCCAGGAGAGGACGTGCTTAAAGCGTCGATTCAAGGATTGGTTATTCATGGAGCGGCGCATCTTGCGCGTGATGCCCCCTCCGTGTGGGACATAGTCCCCGATGCCGACGGCATCGTAGTCGTGATAGAGTCGATTGGCCACCGTGTAGAGAAACTGCTTGGTCTGTTCTCGCCGTTTCCGATACACGTTTTGCAGTCGCGCATTGAGCATCAGCCACCGCTTGGAAGGCAGCCAGAAGGTGGAGCCATCAGGGCGGGTGATTCGCTTTCTTTTGACAGCGATCTCGTTTGGCTTTGAGTTGATCTATCCTCTTGTCAAGCGGTTTGAGGAAATAGGGGTTCTGGATCTCGGTCGCCTTGCCGTCTGTGCCAACGGCGTAGGCGAAATTCTTGTGATTTGGGTCGAGAGCCGCAACTTTTGCGCCAGAGAGCGGTTTCCCATTGGGCAGCTTCCGCTCCACGGTGAAGACCACCGAGTAGAGATAGCCTTCCTTGACAATCCGGCACTGGCGAATATGGTCGTGGTTGACCCAATGGGGCAAGGCTTGGGAGAGGGTCAGCGTCAGTTTGAGTTGCTTGCCTGTTGCGTCTTTGCCTAACGAAAGGGTGAGCGTTCGGCCTTGCAGCTCGTAGCCTTTCCAGGGTTCGTCATACTGCAACGAAAACCAGGAGCGTTTCCAGGCCCGGAAGCGCGGCCAGTTGACCGCTTTCTTTCGTTTGCCATGCTTGCCATCCTGGTAGGCTCTGATCGCCGCCGAAAGGCGCAGTGCCGCGTTCTTGAGCGCAGAGGAATAGACGGTTTTGAGAAAGGGGTGCTGCTCTTTGAGTGCAGGAATCAGATTCCGCAGACCGCGTTCGGTGTACAGGGTCTGGCCCACCGCTTTGTCCTGGCTCTCTCGATACCGCTCACGCAAGGCATTGGCCTGCTCTAACAGCTTGTTGTAGAGCCAGTTGGCGATTTTGGATTGGCTATCCAGAACGGCGGCCCCTTGCTCACTGACCAGGAGTGGGATTTTGACGGCTGATCTCACAAGCCACTTCCTTGAGGCTGCTCCATCACCTGTTTGTTCTTGTGACTGCGACTGCCATACAAGCGGGCACCAAACACGGTAATGATCTCTAAGACATCCTGTAGCAGGTCTACCTCAAAGCTGCGTTCCTCGGTGGCATTAATAATGACGACTTCGGTGCCAAAGTGCTCACAGAGGGCGAAGACCAACGCCGCGCCAAAGCGCATCAGGCGATCTTGATGGGTGAGGACGAGCCGACAGACTTCCCCTGAACAGATACGTTCAATTAACTCACGCAGGCCACGTTTGCGGTAATTGAGACCTGATCCCCGATCTTGAATGATCTCGACATTCCAGCCTTTGGTCGCACAATAGATTTCCAGCAAACCCACCTGCCGCGGTAAATCAGGAAGTTGATCCTGGCTCGACACCCGCGCATAGCCAATGGTCACGCGCTCGGTTGGCTGGGCGCGTGGCGGTTCTGCGACCTTCCGAAGCATGGCCAAATCGTAGCGTCGATGGCCTCCTGCAGTGCGCTCAGAGGTGATCTTGCCTGCCTGCTCCCAGCGGCGTAACGTCTCTTCCCGAACGCCCAATTCCTGGGCCGCTGCCTTAATTGAGACCTTCATTGAAGTTGCTGTCCTCTCCAGATTGCTGAGGCTCGCGCTCGCTAGAGACCCCAGGCGGCGCGGGCGTCGGCTCGCTGCTCTCGTTGTCCCCCAATCGCAACGCTGACCCCAATTCGCGCAGGTAGCGATTGATCAGCGAATAGTCGCGCTGCTTGATTTCACCTATGGCAAAATACAAGAGCTTGTCCATGCCGGTTTCTTCGGCTTGTCGGTCCAGATCGATGAGCATTGTGGCTGTGTTGCGCGCTTCAACCTCACGCTCACTGAGCTGACTCATGCCACTCTCCCGCAAGAGGGCAGCCACTTTGTCCTTGTTCCACAGGTAGAACGGCGTTCCATCTTTCATTGGAGTAAAGCGACAATAGCCTTCATTTTTCGCTCGCTCGCTCGGCTCTTTCTGCTCCGTGCGTAGCCTCACTTCTTGCAGCTTTTTCCCAATGGCGACGGCACTCATGCCAAAATGCCGCCCCAATTCTGTCTGATTGACCCACAGATCACGAAAACGGGGATGTTTCTTGCTCATCGATACTTCCTTGCCCTCACTTTTCCTATGAACCGTCTTGTCGCCGCTGCTTCCTCCTTCCACAATCTTACACAAAAAACGCTAGAGTTGTAAAGAAATATCCAAATTCTTTGTTACTGCTTCCACCCCCCGAGTGGCGAGGTCTATGGCTGGCGCTGGACGCTGGGTCGTCAGTCCACTGCTTTCTACACCGCACTGATTCGCCGACGTCCCACCTGGACCCGCTGGCCTCTACTCCCCGCCATCCTCCGGCTGTACGGAACACTCCGCCCACCGGATGAACTCTACGAGGCAGGGCAACTCTCTGCCGATGCCTATCGTATCGCACAAACGCTCGAAGCCGCTGCAGGAGCGCTCAGCACTGGCGAACTACGAGAACAGGCGGGCTTTCCGCGTGGTGCCTCCTCACGCGCCGCCTACCTGAAGGCCGTTGAGGAACTGGAGACACAACTGCTGCTGGCCAAAGTTTTTATGAGCGAGGGTGATACTATGCACCATACACTGGTGCGAAAACAGTATCCTGACCAGGTTGCGGCGGCAGAGCGTATGACGCTCGACGAGGCCCTCGACCAGTTCCTCCAGGTCTATCTCCCCCAGGCTATCTACGCCAATCCGCCCATACTGGCAAAGGATCTCAAGCTCCTGGCAGCGACTTTATACACTGCTCTTGAGCGCATGTCTCCTCTCTCTTCACAACGCGTGAACCATTCGCGGTCCTCACACTAGCTGGGAAGCCACCGGCCGAAGAGCGGGGCAAAGGTCGAGTAGAGGAGCCAGAGATTGAGACCTAGAATGACCACACTACAGCCGATCGCTGTCCAGGTCGTGATCGCCTTATTCACCAGGGTTCCCATGAGATCGCGTCGGCGTGTAAACATGATCAGGGTGATGACCGGCAATGGAAGCACGAAGCTGAGCACGACCTGACTGATCACCAACGTGTTGGTCGGGTTCAAGCCAATCCAGGCTACGAGCACAGCAGGGATCATCGTCACCACACGTCGTACCCAGACGGGGATCGTGAAGCCGACAAACCCTTGCATGATGACCTGCCCGGCCATGGTTCCGACGGTGGAGCTGGAGAGGCCGGAAGCCAGGAGCGAGAGAGCGAAGACGAAACTGGCGGTCCCTCCAAGCAGAGGGGTAAGGGTCTGATAAGCAGTCGTAATGTCGGCCACATCACTGTGCCCATGGGCGTGGAAGGTGGCTGCCGCCATATAGAGCATCGCCATGTTGACCAGCCCTGCCAGGCCCATCGCAATTACCACGTCCGGAATACTCCACCGGAAGATACGTCGTGCTTCTTGTTCACTGCGCGGGATAATCCGTTGCTGTGTCAATGAGGAGTGCAGGTAGATCACATGGGGCATCACTGTGGCGCCAATAATGCCGACGGCAAACAGCACGCTTTGCGTGTTGCCTATCCAGGGGACAACGGTATGGAAGCTCACTTGCCCCCAATCAGGACGGGAGAAGAAGGTCTCGATCACATAACAAAGAGCAATCGTCCCAACGAGAACGATTATGACCGCCTCTAAAGGACGGAACCCCCGACGCTCCAGCAGCAAGATCAGATAGGTGACGACCCCCGTAATCAGTGTGGCAGCGAGCAATGGGATGCCGAACAATAAGTTCAGAGCGATACTCGCTCCCAGAAACTCGGCGAGATCGGTGGCCATCGCTGCAATTTCCGAGGCGATCCACATAGCATACACGACTGGCTTCCGAAACTGGAGACGACACATCTCCGCCAGGTTATGTCCTGTTGCCACCCCGAGTTTCGCCGACATCGTTTGCAGGAGCATGGCCATCAGGTTGGCCAGCGCAATCACCCAGAGCAGGTTGTAGCCAAAGGTGCTACCCCCCTGGATGTTAGTAGCATAATTGCCGGGATCAATGTAGGCCACACATGCAATAAAGGCCGGTCCCAGGAAGGGGAGCAAGGTAAGCAAACCCTTTTTACGTCCATCGAGCGCCGCTCGCGCCGCAGCCCGTGTTCCGGTTTCCTGGGGGAGCTGCTCAAGGGCGCCGCTCACGCCTGTTGCTGATGGGAGAGGGTAGGTTCTCATGCATGTTCTCCTACCGGTTCCGAGGCAGATGCGGGCCTGCTCGCAGGATCATGAGTAGCCGGACGAACGAGGATCGCCTGGGTCACCGCATCGCCAATGGCATGGGTCTGCACCCCTACGCGCACCGTGTAGACCCCACCGTAGGGGGCGACCGCTTCTACCTGCACGAGGGCTCCTGGAACGAGGCCCAGCGAGGCCAGATAGCGCAACAAGTCAGGATGGTCATCACTGACACGCTGCACAATGACCTGCTGCCCCGGGAGGACCGTCGAGAGTGGCTGGCTGCTTGGAACGACGACTCCACCAGCCTTATTCGGAATGGGATCACCATGCGGGTCCTCAGTCGGGTGCCCCAGCAGCGCATCCATCCGATCCACAAACGCATCCGAGATCGCATGCTCGACCCGTTCCGCCTCCGCATCGACCTCGTCCAAGGGAAAGCCCATGATCTGGACGAGGAAGAGTTCCAGCAAGCGATGACGGCGAACGAGTTCAGTCGCCATCGCGCGACCGGCTTCGGTCAGTTCCACGCCATGATAAGGGGTATAGCGCACATATCCACGTTCGGCCAACCACTTAAAGAGCTGGGTCACGGTGGCATCGCTAAGTTGCCCGGTCGGCTCCAGGGACTGCAAACGGTCCTTCATGACAGAGTTAGTAATCGATTCGCCGCGCTCGTGCAGTTTGTAGCAGAGCTTCAAGCGGTCAATGGCGCGAATCGGCAACGTACGTAGTTCCGGTGACATTAGAAGACCTCATTTCATGTTTCACTCATTGGAATGATATATTTTACTGTTCTAAAAATAGATTACCACAAGCGACGTTATCTTGTCAAGAGATCGTGAAAAAGTAATTTAGAGAGAGTAAATATCATATGTTTTCTCCTTAAGACCCATCACAGTAGCCGTGGCTCGCATCATCACCTGCTTTTCTGGCAATAGGTCCAGGGCCTCTCGTGCGAGAGTGAGAGCGCATTCGAGGTCGCCCGAGTAGCGGGCGAGGTTGGCACGAATGATCGCCGCCATACCCAGGATGCTGGCCTGCTCGATAGACGGCTTCGTTGAAAGAGCGCGTTCGGCATCTTGCAAGCGCGCCTCGGCCTCCTCCAACTGATTGATGATACGGAGCGCGGAGGCATGGTAGATACAGAGCCAAGGGTGTGTGCGCATCAGCGCGTCAGGGAGCGCATTGAGCCATTCAAGGAGCATGCGCGTCTTCATCAGGCATCCATCGACGACCTGGCGGAAGAGGGAGCGCATTGAGCCATTCAAGGAGCATGCGCGTCTTCCCCAGGCCGATCACCACCATTGCACACTTTTCTATCAAGCGGGCAGCATGCTCAACATCACGAGCGGCCAGGGCATACTGCACTGCTTCCATGGGCAGATCGTGCTGCTCATACCAGAGGCTAGCACGCCGATGCAACTCAGAAATCATATCAAATCCCGATGATCGCTTCATGTAAGGCACACGCAATCGTCTTGAGAAGCCAACTCACAATTATACGAAGACACAGTGATTAACAGGATTTGATATCAGATCAAGTTGCGTCTGCTGCAAGCGTCTCTGGAGCAGTTCGGCAAAGAGGTGGTGATAGCGATACCACTGTCGCTCCTCATCGAGCGGAACCACAAACAGGTTAGCATGTTCAAGGGTTTCCAGCCGAGAATGGCTTCAGCGGGGCCTGCCTGATTGTGGTGGGTGCCGATTGGCAACGCAGCAAAGAGATCCGACGCTTTGGGACGATGATGGAGGAGTAAGCGAGCTGCCGTGGCGGTCGGTCACAGTATCCTGATCATCATTTATCAGATGTTCGAGACTGGCCAGCCGTATCAAGAGAAAGGGGCGACCTACTTCGACGAGCGAGACCAACAGCGGGTCCAGCGTCGCTTGGTAGCCCGACTGGAACGAATGGGCTATCAGGTCACGCCCTGACCACAAGCTGAGGGGGCCCGATAGTCTCTGTCAAACTGAACAAGTCGAGGAACGAACAAGCTGTAGGGCAACTTTTTGTGCCGTGCGCGTGAGATTTTCAAAGGAATTGTGTTGACAAATCAACTCAACGCCTGTATAATGATAAACAGAAGAAAAAAGTAAGACGCACTGTTCGGAGAGAGGGTGAGAACGATGGAGTTCGGTCAACGTCTCCGTGACTTAAGGAAACAGAAGAACTTGAGCCAGCGTGACCTGGCTGCACGGGTGGGTATAGATTTTACCTACCTCAGTAAGATTGAGGGGGGACGTTCGGATCCACCAAGTGAAGTCATCATTCGGCGTATAGCGCAGGTACTAGAAGCTGATGAGGACGAGTTAATTAATTTTGCTGGCAAGGTTCCAAAGGATCTCAAAGCCGTACTCGAGGAAAGCCCGCAAGCAGTAGAACTCCTGCGGGTACTCAGCGAACGGAAATTGCCTGATGAGGCATACCGTCGGATGCTCGATCTGGCGCGTGAGTCTGGGGCTGATTCATCAAGCAAACATACTCAGAAACAGGGAGACTAAAAATAGGAAATGACGGTAGCCATTAACCGATACATATCCGATGTCGAGATTGAAGCCGCTGCGATGCGCCTGCTGCAGCGCTACGGGCAGCAGGCGCATCCTTCCTGGTGCCTCCTGTAACCATCGAGGAAATCATTGAGTACACGATTGACATACCGCTGATTTGGGAAGCTATTCCGGATCATGAAGGTATGCCCGTGCTTGCGAAGCTAGAAGCTCGTGGGCAACCACGGCCCGAAATCGCAATCATTATGAACGAGGATAAGCAATTATTTTTCGATCAACACGAAGGGGTAGAGCAGTTTTCTCAAGCGCATGAACTCGGGCACTATGTGCTGCATATTGACCATGCCAAACTGCATACGCTGCTTCTTCCAAATGCAGCCGAACAGTCTACAGTACTCTGTCGCGCTGATGTAGGCAAGCAGCGTGATCGGAAGGGATGGCAGAGGGAATGGCAAGCAGAACGCTTTGCTGCCTATCTTCTGATGCCACAAGATCTGGTACAGAGCGCATGCGCAGGCATGGATTTATGTCGATGGCCCAGTCTCTATCAGCTTAAGGAGCGGTTCCACGTCACGATTTCTGCATTAACGCGTCGGCTTACCGAGTTGCGCCTCATCACAATCACGGATGATCGTACAATCCTGCCCTACCAGGAGAAGATCGCAACCCAGCCGCACTCCCTGTGGGAGTAATTTTTTTTATGATGATGTAGTGTTGATATATCAACACAATTATGATGGCAGTGATGAAAATCGCTGTTACTCTTGTGGAAAGGAGGAGACTTATATGGGTAAGCAAAGTGATATGCGCGGTGGAAGGGCACGGAATGCAGATGGACGTTTACGTCAGGTTCGTTCAGACAAGCATCTACAAACAGTGCGCCATCAATATCATCAGCCTGTTGCTACAGGACGAGGCGATACTCATCTTGGCACCATCCGGAAACGGATTGGCAAAAGTCTCACAAAATTAGTGCGCAGCTAGTTCTGTTTAAGGCTCTTCAACCCACATTCCGCAGTTTGCATTTGTATCTTTAGCGAAATCGCTTGGAGAGCGGGTTTACAATGTAGAGATTACTTATATCTCTACAATATGAAATGCCTCCTAAACTAGGATCACGAAAAACTGCGGAATATGGGCTCTATGAAATTTCGTACTCCTTTGTTTCATACGATCTAAATGTAGAGGTAGGGGAAGAAGGGTCAGGAGAAATGTGCTAGAAGCAAGAAAAGGATGTGTACGGAAGTTACTAATTGAACACGCGTTCGTCACAGAAAAAGACAGAGTGAAACATTCTGGAACGGTATATACATTCTTAGCCGAATGAGCAGAGGAATAAAACAGATGAACAAGAATCAACTGGACTTGACCATCAAATCCCAGACAGGTAGTACCTGGCCAAATGCTGAATTCAACCTGCATCAGAAAGTACGGCTGGTACTGGAAGAAGCAATACAG
>Ga0099828_10004020_pt1 | contig 10332 bp, 9 predicted proteins | sample CZO8metaG_2_FD_79338 | JGI IMG/M metagenome (GOLD analysis project Ga0099828, IMG submission 79338) | Vadose zone soil microbial communities from the Eel River Critical Zone Observatory, Northern California, USA - CZOApr15con2H1.8 metaG | ecosystem: Environmental > Terrestrial > Soil > Vadose...
CCGTCGACGCACGGTGTGCTCCGTCTCGTGCTCAAGCTCTCGGGCGAGAAGGTCGTCGAGTGCATCCCGGTCATGGGTTACCTGCACCGCGGCCTGGAGAAGATCTTCGAGTGGCGGACCTACCACCAGGGCATCCGCTACGCCGACCAGTCCGACTACGTCTCCAACATGCTGAACGAGCACGCCTACGCCGGCGCGATGGAGGCGATCGCGGGCATCGACGTCCCGCGCCGCGCCGAGTACATCCGCGTGATCGTCGACGAGCTCAGCCGCTGCGCGTCGCACCTGGTCTGGCTCGGCACGTATGGCCTCGACGTTGGCGCGACGACACCCTTCCTGTGGTGCCTCCGTGACCGCGAGGAGATCCTCGACATGTTCGAGGAGCTCTGCGGCTCCCGAATGAACTTCAACTACTACCGGCCCGGCGGCGTCCTCTATGACTTCCCGCCGGGATGGCTGAGCAAGCTCGAGCGGTTCCTGGACCGGTACGCGCAGCACATCGAAGAGGACTACGTGCGCGTCCTCGAGGGCAACGAGATCTTCCTCGAGCGGACCGTGGGCGTCGGGGTGATCCCGGCCGACGTCGCGATCGCCTACGGTCTCAGCGGTCCGATGCTGCGAGGATCGGGCGTCGCGTGGGATCTGCGCGTCGATCGCCCGTACTCCATCTACCCCGAGCTCAAGAGCATGAAGCCCGCCGTCTTCCCCGAGGGCGATGCCTTCGCGCGCTTCAAGACGCGTGTGCAGGAGATGCGCCTCGCGATCGCCATCGTGCGCGAATGCATCGCGAAGCTGCCGGGCGGCGCGATGCGCGCGCGCCTCGGCCATGTGTGGAAGTGCCCGAAGGGCGAGTCGTACTACACGGTCGAAGGCGCGAAGGGCGAGGTCGGGATCTACATGATCAGCGACGGTCGCAGCCCCAACCCGTTCCGCGCCAAGATGCGCGGCGCCAGCTTTCATAATCTGCAGATCGCGCCGTGGCTGCTCAAGGGTCGCCTGGTCGCGGACACCGTCGCGATCCTCGGCTCGATGGACTTCGTCCTCGGCGAGGTCGACCGCTAGTGCTCGGCATCGTCAGCGGCCTCCTGCGCACGCTGCAGCACCTGGTGCGCCCGCGCCTTGTGACGCGCGACTACCCATACGAGAAGCGCGAGCTGCCCGAGCGGTCGCGCGGCCTCATCGCGCTGCTCCTCGAGCCCGAGACGAGCATCTTCAAGTGCGAGTCGTGTCTGATGTGCGAGAAGGCCTGCCCGCCGCGCGCCATCTCGATCTCCTACAAGTTCAAGAACGGCTTCCGCCGCCGCCCGATGCTCGCGCCGCGCGCGTCGTACTACCGGATCCGCATGGTGCAGACCGCGCCGTACGGTGACCGACGTCCCATGTCGACCGCGGTCGTGACCGTGCCGGCGGAGGACGAGCGTGCGCTCGACCTTGGCAAGGTCGACCGGATCATGAGCGCCGAGCCCGCGGGACGCGATCGTATGACGCGCGTGCTCTACCGGACGAACGCCGAATACGGTTATCTCCCCTGGAGCGCGGCCGAGCGGATCGCGACGGAGTTCGGCAAGACGATGACCGACGTCTACACCGCGGCATCGCTGCTCGCGAACTTCCGCGGTGCGCCTGCGGGCAAGGGCACCGCGGTGCCGCGCGGCGGACGCAAGTACACCGGCAACCTCGGCATCGCCGGCGTGTGGCCGGCGGTGTCGCCGCCGCCGGCGCACGACGAGCTGCACGAGGACGAGGCCCAGCACGTGCTCGAGCCGACCTTTGCCCGCTAGCACCGCCGCCACCCTGTTCGAGGGCCGTGGGGATCCGGGCGTCGGAAAGGCCCGCGGCATGGCGCCGGAAGAGCTCATCGCGGTCGTCGCGGCGAGCGGTCTGCGCGGTCGCGGTGGCGCGGGGTATCCCCTCGCGGACAAGCTGCGCGCGGTCGTGGCGGCGGCGAAGCAGGACGATCGCGAAACGCTGCTCGTGGCGAACGCGTACGACGCGGACCCCGACAGCCCGCTCGCGCGCACGCTCATCATGCGAAGCCGCGCGAACGTGCTTCAAGGCGTGGCCATCGCCGCGCACGCGATCGGCGCGCGCGAGGCGATCATCTACATGCACCCGCAGGCAGACGGCGCGCGCAAGTCGATGGAGGACGACATCGTCGTGCGGCGCGGCGGCCTCGCTCCGCTCACCGTGACGGTGGCGCAGGGCCCGGGCGGCTTCATGGGTGGCGAAGAAAGCGCGCTGATGAACGTGCTCGAGTCACGCCGCGCGATGGCGCACCAGCGGCCGCCGTACCCGGCGCAGAACGGCGTGCAGCAGCGGCCGACGCTGATCTCGAGCGCCGAGACGATCGCCTGGCTTCCGCAGATCGTCGACGGCGGGGCGCGCGCCGACACGAAGCTCGTGTCGGTCACCGGCGCAGTGAACTCGCCGGGCGTGTACGAGGTCCCGCTCGGCACGACGCTCGGTGCGATCCTCGACAAGGCCGGCGGCGTGACCGGCACGCTGAAGGGGATCCACGTCGGCGGGCCGACCGGCGGCGTCCTCGCCGCCTCGAAGCGCGACACGAAGCTCGGGTTCGAAGAGCTGCGGGCCGCCGGGACGCATATGGGCTCGGCGCAGATCCGCGCGATCGCGTCGGACACCTGCGTCGTGGCCTACGCCGCGAAGCTCTTCGCGTATCTCGCGAAGGAGACCTGCGGCATCTGCGTGCCGTGCCGCGTCGGTACCGCGCGCGTGCAGGGGATCCTCGAGGGCGTGCAGAGCCAGCTGGGACGCGACACCGACACCGCCTGGCTCGCCGAGCTCGGCGATCACATGGAGAAGTTCTCGCTCTGCGGGTTCGGCATCACCGCGCCGTCGATCCTGAAGACCACGATGAGCGAGTTCGCGGCCGACTACCGCGCGCACATCCAAGACCGCAAGTGCCCAACTGGCACGTGCGCGCCGATTCGCGCTCGTCGCTACGAGACAATGGCTCAACCATGAGCATGAATGAGCGAGGAGTGGCTTTGCCACGACGAGTGAATCCACCAGTCTTGAACGGGTCTCGTGACGAAGTCACGAGATTGAGCAAGGAAGAGCAAACGTGAGTTTGCTCGAGAGGTACACCCAGCCGGCCGAGGCGCAGATCCCCACCGTCAGCCATCAGGGCGAGATCCCGTCAGGTCAGCCGACGACCACGATCTGGATCGACGGCCAGGAGGTCACCGCGGTCCCGGGCGAGGCGATCCTCCGCGCGGCCCAGCGCGCCGGCTTCAACATTCCGACGCTCTGCGATGACGAGAAGCTCGCGCCCGCCGCCGCCTGCCGCATGTGTCTGGTGAACATCGAGGGCCAGGACCGGCCGATGCCCTCGTGCCATCTCGCGGTCGAGCCGGGCATGAAGATCACGGCCACCGACGACGGTCTCTTCAAGCTCCGCAAGCAGAACCTCGAGTACATCCTCAGCGACCACAACGCCTACTGCATGCCGCCGTGCCAGGTGGGCTGCCCGACGCACATCGACATCCCCGGCTACCTCGAGCTCATGACCAAGGGGCAGCACGTCGAGGCCGCGCGGCTGGTCAAAGAGGTGCTGCCGTTCCCGTACGCGCTCGGGCTGGTGTGCCCGGCGCCGTGTCAGAACGTCTGCCGCCGCGGCCTCGTCGAAGAGGAGATCGCCATCCGCCAGTGCCACGGCTACGGCGGCGAGCTCTCCCTCGAGATGGAGGTCGCGCCGACGCCGTTCCCGCAGAAGACCGCGACCGGAAAGCGCGTCGCGGTGATCGGCGCCGGACCGGCGGGCATGACGGCGGCGTACTACGCCGCGCTCAGCGGTCATGCGGTGACGGTGTTCGACATGATGGAGAAGCAGGGCGGAATGCTCCGCTACGGCATCCCGGAGTACCGGCTGCCGAAGGTCAAGCTCGACAAGGAGCTCAACTCCGTCTGGCAGCTGCGCGACGCCGAGTTCAAGGGCGGCCAGATGCTCGGCCGCGACTACACCATCGACGATCTCTTCAGCCAGGGCTACGACGCGGTCTTCGTCGGCATCGGCGCGTGGCGCTCGAACGAGCTGCGCATCCCCGGCGAGGATCTGCCCGGCGTGATCGAGGCGATCAACTACCTCAACTCGAACGCGTCGGGCAACCCGGTGCCGGTCGGCAAGGGCAGCCGCGTGGTCGTCATCGGTGGCGGCTTCACCACGTTCGACTGCGCGCGCACCTCCCGCCGGCTTGGCGCCGAGGTCACCGTCGTCTACCGCCGCTCGCGCAAGGAGATGGGCGCGCACTACAGCGAGGTCGACGACGCCGAGCACGAGGGCATCAACCTCGAGTTCTTCGCCGCCCCCGTCCGGATCGTCGAGAAGAACGGACGCGCCGGCGGGGTGGAATTCCAGCGCATGGCGCTCGGCGAGCCGGACGCGTCGGGCCGGCGCCGCCCCGTGCCGATCGAAGGCTCGAACTTCGTGATCGAGTGCGACACGGTCATCCCGGCGATCGGCCAGGTGCCGAACCTCGACTGGTACGACCGGTCACCCGGCATCCGCAAGAGCCGACGCGAGACGATCGTCACCAACGGCGCGCTGATGACCGATCGTCCCGGTGTGTTCTCCGGCGGCGACTGCCAGATGGGCGCGGTGACGGTGATCCAGGCGGTCGCGCAGGGCAAGCTCGCCGCGAAGGCGATGGACCGCTACCTCGCCGGCGACGACATGGCGATGGTCGCCGAGGAGATCACCGAGGAAGAGCGGGTCCCCGAGCTCATCGACATCGTCCCGTACAAGCCCGAGGAGCCGCAGGTCCGCATGCCGTTCCTGCCGTTCGAGAAGCGCGTGCAGTCGTTCGAGCTCATCGAGAACGGCTACGACAAGGCGGCCGCGGAGAAGGAGGCAGAGCGCTGCCTCCAGTGCGTGTGCCCGGATGTGGGGCGGTGCCACCTGCAGCGGCTCTCACTCGAGCATGGGCTCACCGAGAACAAGTTCCACCGCGCCGAGCCGGTCGACTACCACGACTACGAGTACGACTTCAGCCACGACTTCATCCTTCGCGACCTCAACAAGTGCATCAACTGCACGCAGTGCGTGCGCATCTGCCGCGACGTCATCGGCGCGAACTGCTATGGCCTCATGGGTGGTGGGTACGACTCCATCGTCACGACTCCGTGGAACGTCTCGCTGAGCTACACCGACTGCGTGTCCTGCGGCGCGTGCGCCGAGACCTGCCCGACCGGCGCGCTGATGATGCGCGAGCGCGACCTGGAGACGTACGAATTGGACATCGTCCGTTGCATCTACTGCGGTGACTGCGTCGAGGTGTGCCCGCACGGCGCGCTCGGTGAGACCCCGAACTTCGAGCTCGCCACCTACACGCGCTTCGGCCGCACCGTCCTCGCGAAGGAAGAGCTCGCGGTCGCGCGCACCTGGAAGCCGTCCGAAGAGATCCCGCTCAACGGCAACGGGAAGGGCGGCGTCCGTCCGCCCGAGGTCCGGCCACCGGGCCCGCCGCGCTGGAGCGCGTGACCCTTCGCGACCGTCTCGTCGCGCGGATCCGCGCACGAGGCCCCGTCTCCTTCGCGGACTACATGGAAGCGGCGCTCTACGACCCGGATGAGGGCTACTACAACGCGCGCGCCGCGATCGGCTTCGAGGGCGACTACCTCACCGCGCCCGATCTCGGCCAGCACTTCGGCCGCTCGTTCGCGCGTGCGCTCGCCGATCAGTGGACGCTGCTCGGCAAGCCCGCGACGTGGGACCTGGTGGAGGCGGGCGCGGGGCGGGGGACGCTGTTGCGCGACGTGCTCATGTCGCTCGAGCGCGAGCGGCCCGACGCCGCGCGCGGCGTGCGTCCCGCGATCGTCGAGGTGTCGCAGCGCCTGCGGGCCGAGCAGTCGTCGGCCCTCGACGGCCGCGATCTGCGATGGGCATCGGATCCGCGGGCGCTCGCGCCGATCTCCGGCGTGCTGTACGCGAACGAGATCCTCGATGCGTTCCCGGTGCACGTGCTCGCGCGCACCGAGGATGGGATCAGCGAGGCCTTCGTCGATGAGAAGGACGGGCGCCTGGTCGAGACGCTGCGCGCTCCAAGCTCGCCCGATCTGCGCTACCGCGTTCCCGACAGCCTGCCCGTCGGCGGACGCTGGGAGGTGAGTCCCCGCGCGGAGGGCTGGGTCGCCGGCCTCGCCGCGGCGCTCACGCGCGGATACGTCATCTTCGTCGACTACGGCGGCGACGAGGCCGAGCTCCTGACGCGCCTCGGCAGCGGGACCGTGCGCGGGTTCTCGCGCCACCGCCTGCTCGCTGATCCGTTCACCGAGCCCGGCGCCCACGACCTCACCGCATCGGTGAACTTCACGGCGATCCGGCGCGCGGCCGAGGGCGCGGGCTTCACGTTCGCGGGGCGCGCCTCGCAGCGCGATGTGCTCCTCGCGCTCGGCATCCGCGACGTCGCGTCGCGTCCGGCGACCCCGATCGAGCAGCTGCGCGACTACAGCCGGCGCTCGACGATCGACATCCTGCTCGATCCGACCGGCCTCGGTGCGTTTCAGGTCGTGTGCTTCGCGAAGGACGCACCGGTCGAGGGACTGCGGATGTTCAGCGCGCGCGATGGTGTGCGCGCGCGCTAGGCGTCGTGCAGCTCGGCGTCGAAGAGGCGCTCGGTCGGATCGCTGTGCACGAGGTGGAGGTGCGCATCCTCGGCCTCGTGGATGAGTTGCCAGCCCTCGCGCTCGAGCTCCACCAGCCACACCGCGAAGTCATGCAGCTCGTGCGCGGCGTCCGAAAGCGAGCGCGCACCGTCCGTGACCGGCCCAAGGCACACGGGCTGGATGCGCTCCTCGAACTCGGCCTCGTCGAGCTCGGCAGCCAGGTCGGCGGCTTGATCGGGTGTGAGGGTGCGGCGGTGTGGATGTGGATATCGCACGTTCACGTCATCGGCGTCGCCTTGCGCGCGGCGCCTGCGCGAACGGTATCCTTGTCTTCTTCGGGCTCTTAGCTCAGTTGGTTAGAGCGCAGCGTTGACATCGCTGAGGTCACTGGTTCGAGCCCAGTAGAGCCCACAGATCCTGTGTATGGACACTCCGGGTGTCCACTTTGGACGTTTGACGTGTCGTTTGGACGTTTTGCGTGTCGGGTTTACACCGAAACAGGCTCGCCTCGCGCCGCGGCCTCATGAGCTTGAGCGGGGCCTACCTCGACTTCCGCGATAGGTTGCTCCCATGCGTCTCTACATCGTCGGCGGTCCGGGAAGTGGGAAGAGCACCATCGCGAACGCGCTCAGCCAACGACTCGGCATCCCGGTCGTGCACCTGGATGATCACTGGAGCGGGATCTTCGAGCGGCCACGTCCGGCGGGCTGGACTTGGTCGCCCACTGCCGCGCGGTACCGCGACAGCTTCGTTGCCGACTGCCTCGCGCGCGAGTCGTGGATCGTCGAGGGGGCCGAGCCACCGTTCCTCACGGCGTTCGCTGAAGCATGCGATCTCATCGTCTGGTGCGACGTGCCCTTTCGCGTGGCTGCGATGCGCATGATCCGCCGCCACGTCGTCGCCGACCTCGCGCGAACCAACGCGTACCCGGGCTATAGGCGGTTGTACGGCTTTCTGCGTTCGGTTCGCAGACGCTACGCCAAGGAAACGAAGCGTCCTGCCGACGAGTGGACGGCCTGGACTCGGTCGCAGGTTGCGGAAGGCAGCACGCGCTACGCCGGAAAGGTCATCCGCTTGAACGGGAGCACCTCGGCATCAACGCTGCGACGGGTGCTCGAACGCGTAGCTGGAACTACCTGCAGACCTACGTGATGCCGAGCGCGCGAAGGGCGTGACGCAGACCGCTTCGGTTCTCGCGGTCGCTCGCAATCCCCGTGCGCACACGCTGTGAAATGCGCCAACTGAAGTAGCGGGCCTGCACGACCCAGCGGAGCCGTACGAAGTCGTCGAGAAACGTGAGTTCGGCCTCGGGTAGGGGTGCCTCCTGTAAGTAAGCCGTCACGAAAATGCGGCGGCGATTGCCTTCGAGGTGACGAAGACCGCACATGGTGCTCACGTCGTAGAGCAACGGTCCGTGCATGACGGCACCCCAATCAACGAGACCGACTTGTCCCGCCGCCTGCTCGAACAAGAAGTCCGGCCCAGCGGTGTCCCCATGCAGGACCCCCATCGTCAGGGCGTGCGCGCTGACAAGTTCCTCGGCACGCTGGACAGCGCCTTCGATCTCCCTACGGAGACGCGCACTGATCGGGAGCTTGTCGAAGTCGGTGAGCCACGACCACGGCCAGCGCCGCTCGATCGGTGCTGAGGTGAACGCTCGGAGCAGCGCGTGCGCCCGACCGAGCGTGCGTCCCCGACGCTCGAGGTCCTCGTCGGAGACGCCCAGCGGCCGACCAGGGACGAACCGCAGGAGGGCCAACTCGGTCTCTGGAGCTATCGCGACCGAGAGCTCACCGGCACGGGTCCGCAACGGTGCGCCTGCCGGGAAGTTGCGGTCCGCGAGGAACTCGGCCACCTCGAGGCCCGGATGAAGCGCTGACCTGTGGGCGACCTTCGCGATGAGCTTCGTGACGTCAGTACCGACCGTCCAGACGCTTGCGTTAATGCCGCCGGCAAGCGGCGCGAGCTCCGCTGCTTGCGGAACACCCCATGCCGCCAGGGCCAGACGAAGGTCGTTCGACGTAAACACGTACGCAACGTCCTACCACGGTCGGGCCGACTATTGGGGGCGCGATACCCCGGGCAGAATGACCGCGTGGAAGAGGCACTGCTCGGGGGCAACCTCAGCGCGAGCGTGAGGATCGGGGACACCGTTCATCGTCGCGCGGGTCCTTGGACGCCAGCGGTCCATGCGCTCTTGACGCACCTCCAGCGTGTCGGCTTCGGCCCTGTCCCGGAACCCCTCGGAATGGACGAGCAGGGTCGGGCCGTCGTGTCGTTCATCCCCGGCGAGGCGCACGCGGGGTGGCCGGACCCGCTACCGTCTTGGATGTTCGAGGATGCGGCGACCCTATTCGCAGCGGCGAAGCTACTGCGCCGCTACCACGACTCGCTCGAGGGCTTCGTGCCGCCATCGGATGCGCAGTGGCGCTTCGTCGCGCCTGGCGCGCACGAGGTCATCTGTCACAACGACTGGTCGCCGGGCAACGCACTCTTCCGAGGTCACCTGCCCGTGGTCATGCTCGACTGGGACTCGGCGGGTCCCGGGACCCGCGCCTGGGATGTCGCGAGCGCGGCGTACTCGTGGGTGCCCCTCAAGCCACGGGTCAGCCCGCCGAGCCTCGCCGTCAAGGCCGAGCGCTTCGCGCAGTTCTGCGACGCCTACGGCGAGGACATCACGAGACTGCAGGTGTTCGAGACGCTCATCGCGCAGATGCCGGTTCAGGCTGACTTCATCCAGGCCGAGGCGGACGCCGGTGATCCCGGCTTCGCGAAACTCGCCGGGTGGAACGTCCCGGCTCGCATTCGCCAGGACGCCGAGCTTCTGGCCCAGCAGCGGGATGTGATCCTCGGAAAGTGCTAGCGCCCGGCAGGCACCTGACTGCGCTGTAATCGTGAGATGAGCCAGGCAACGGAGGAGTCCGACCGCCGACTGCTGCGCGCACGCGACGCCATGGATGGGACCTACGCGCAGCCGCTCGACGTGGCCGCGCTCGCCCGCATCGCCGTGACCTCGCAGGCGCATTTCAGCCGAACGTTCCGGGATACCTTTGGCGAGACGCCGCACCGCTACCTGCAGCGGCGCCGCGTCGAGCGCGCGATGTTCCTGCTCCGCCGGACCGACCGCGACGTGACCGAGATCTGCCTCGACGTCGGGTTCAGCAGCCTGGGGACCTTCAGCCGCACCTTCCGCGACATCGTCGGCGCGACGCCGACCGAATTCCGCCAGCAGCGCGCCGTCGCGCCGGTGCCGTCGTGCTTTGCCATGGCTTGGACAAGACCGAGCAGTTTTGGAGAAGCGCGGGGAAGGGCCCGCCGGTAGCGTCCCTCGTGGATCGGATCCACACCACAAAACAGCACAAGAGGGAAATGAAATGTTGAAGGCTCTGACGATCTCGTCGATATACGTCCGGGACCAGCAGCAGGCGCTGGATTTCTACGTCGGCAAGCTCGGCCTCGAGGTCAACACCGACCAGGATCTCGGCTTCATGCGTTGGCTCACGGTGAGCGTGCCCGGCGACAAGTCGCGCGAGATCCTGCTCGAGCGCCCCGGCCAGCCGTCGATGGACGACAAGACCGCGGCTCAGGTCCGCGACCACGTCACCAAGGGTGTCGCCGGTGGTCACCTGTTCTTCACCACCGACGATTGCCGCAAGACCTACAAGGAGCTGAAGGCTCGCGGGGTCGAGTTCACGGAGGAGCCGACGG
>Ga0099828_10004023_pt1 | contig 10330 bp, 13 predicted proteins | sample CZO8metaG_2_FD_79338 | JGI IMG/M metagenome (GOLD analysis project Ga0099828, IMG submission 79338) | Vadose zone soil microbial communities from the Eel River Critical Zone Observatory, Northern California, USA - CZOApr15con2H1.8 metaG | ecosystem: Environmental > Terrestrial > Soil > Vadose...
AAATCGATCGGATGAACGCCTTCGAGAAATTCCCATGATCAAAGCACCGTTTGCCGGCGTCGTGATGCTGGCCCTTTGCAGCGCCGCGGCGGCGGACGCCGCCGAGGTCCATGCGCAGCAGCCGGGTGCGCCGCGCGAGGCCAGGCAGCAGATCGTTTCGCCGGCGCCGTTCGATGATGGTCCGCATCTGGCGGCAGCCGCGCAAAAGGCGGCGCAGGCGCTGTCCGGCTACCTGGACGAGGTCGTCAAGCCCGGAGGGCGGCCGGATTATGCCAAGCCGCCGGCTGCCAGGCATCTGGCGGATATTTTCGCCACCGAGAGATTAGCGCGGCTGCCGCCGCCCGGCAGCGCCGACGTTCCCTGGTTGCTCGAGTGGATCGACGCGGCAAGGCCGGCGTTCAGAGGCGTGTTGTTTTTCGGCGCGACCTCGGCGGCGGACGCGCATGCGGCGGCGCAACGCAACACATCCGATTTCGAGAACGAGATCATGTCGGCGCAGGCCTTCCAGCTGCGCCTCATTGGCCGGGCGATGCCTGCCCTCGAGGAGCTGATGCACGCCCTGCCGGCGGCGGAGCGCAACTCGCCGGTCCGCCAAGCGGGCCTCGCGCAGGCGCGCGAAGGCGTCCTCGACGCCGTGCGCGGAGCGATCGTGTCCGTGGCCCAGGGTGCGCGGCCGGCCAACGCCCGCATCGTCGCGTCCGCCTTGAACGACACCGTGCAGCAATGGGCCGGCTATGCCGAGCGGGACAAGCGCACGGAGCTGCTGCGCCTGCTCGATTTCGCCCGTTCGAGGACCAAGGACGCCGACGCCGCCGACAAGCTCCTCGCGGTCGCGGCGGCGATCACGAAGCACCGCGCCTAGGGCGGGACCGGGATCCGCGTGGGCTTCGCTCCGCTCAGCCCACCCTACTGCTTGCCGGACAGGGTATTGCCGGCGCCGCGCCGGCGCCTATTCGGATTTCGCAGGACCCGGATTCTCGTCGGCCGCCTCGATCACTCTCCATTCGCCGGCGCCGCAGCCCGTGCATGAAAAGAAACGCAGCTCGTGGCTGTCGGTGGTGGAAGGCAGGTCGCGTTGCAGGTCCATCAGGGAGCCGCAGAATGCGCAGACCACGTCGGCAATAGGGTCCATGATGAGGATCAACGAACGGCCGGAAGCGGGGTTCCCTGCGCCGGCCCCCGCGCGGGGATCACCATGAAGCAACATGCCTGAAGGGACGATCGACTGGTCGCGGATGCCGGCGACCAGGGTGCCGGGCGCATCCGGCGCCGCCCGCGCGCGGGCGCAGCAGGCGGGCGACGTCCAGCTGCGGCTCGTCGAGTACGGCCCCGGCTACCTCGCGGACCACTGGTGCGCGAAAGGCCACGTCGTCCATGTCGTCAGCGGCGCGCTCACCATCGAGCATCAACGCGACGCGCCGGCCTGCGCGCTGTCCGCGGGGATGAGTTGGCACGTGGCGGACAACGAGGGGCCGGCCCATCGCGGGCGCTCGGACGGTGGGGCCACGGTTTTCTTCGTCGACTGAGTACAGGCCCGGCCGAGATCGCCGGCTCAAACAGACAATCGTGCAGAAGCCATCGGTCCTATCCTCTCAGCCGGGCGCTACCAATGAATATTTGATCGCCCGGGCCTGGCGAGCCTGGGACTTGTACCAATAGCGCCTCGCCGCCGGACTTTGCTAGCGTCTTCCGGACTTCGGGAACTGGCGACACCGCGTTGTTTGTTGCGCGCGGCAGACATTTGAGCTGATCGAAGTGCTGAGTGGTTCGACGACCCGTTGCGCCGCGGCGGCCATGACGCAGCGGGCGAAGGCAAGTCGTCGGCTACGGTCGTGGGGGGCGCATGGCTGTTCGGCCCGAATTACCGGCCCTGACCGGCCTGCGCGGCATCGCCGCCGGCTTGATCGTGCTGACGCATTATACCAGATGGTGCGCCCCCTTCGATTACCACACGCTCCCGCAGACGTTCGAACGTTTTTGCGGGGCGCTGGGGGAAACCGCCATGACCTTGTTCTTCACCCTCAGCGGCTTCGTGATTGTTTACAACTACCTCGACTTTCCGTGGCGCCGGCGCCCGCTCGGCTCGGCCGCGAGGTTCATCTACCTGCGATTTTCGCGACTGTACCCGGCGCTGCTGCTCTACGTCTGCGTCATCGTCGCGGATCCCGGCATTGCAAAGCAGTACGGCGACTATTTTGTCCCGACGCTCTCGATGGTGCTCACGTTCTCGCAAACCCTGGTTCCGATCAAATGGGGCGGCCGGCTGGATACCGGGTTCTACGTCGATTGGAGTCTCGGCACCGAGATGGTGCTCTACGTGCTCTTCGCCGCGGCTTGCGCGGCGCGCGCGCTGCCGCGCGCCGCGGCGCGGACGCTGTGGATCACAGGAGCGGCTTGCGGATCGGCGATCGTTCTGGCCGGGCTCAATCAGCATTGGTTGTTCCCGGGCTTTGCGGCTTTTCCATTCATCGGCGAACCGCTGTCCGACGATGAATGGGCGCGCTGGCTATTCTATCTCTCGCCCTGTCTGCGCGCGCTCGACTTCGCTGCCGGCGCCGCGGCGGCGAGCGTGGTGCTGCGCTACCCGGAGCGGCGGGAGTCCATCCGCGGAAAGCTCGCGCCGGCTTGTCTTGTGCTGATTTGCGGCGCCCTGTGCGCCCGTGCAATGCAGCTGATGGACATTGACCTCGCGCGGCTGCAAGTCATCGAGGCCCTGGGGTTCGCGGCCATCATGGCTTCCACTCAGCCGGAGACGCGCATGAACAGGGGCCTGAGCTGGCCGGGGCTCACGTTCGTCGGCGAGGTGTCGCTCTCGCTTTATCTGTTTCACGTCGTGGCGCCGCGCATCGTCGACGCGGGCGGCGTCGGCCAGTTTTCTGTGGAGGCGATACCGCGATACGCGTTGAACATCATCGCCACCAGTCTGTTCGCGCTGGCAATCGCCTATGGGATCCACCGTCTGGTCGAGCGACCGGCGCAAAGCCTGCTGCGATCGCTGTGGGTCAGGAGACCGGGGCGTGTTGGAGCGCCGGCGGTCGCGCCCGGCGCGCCCGCTTGAATTGCCGAACGCGCCACAGCGCGGTGGCGCCGTCAGGGGAGCAAGGCTGGCGCCGCCTGCAGGCGAAGCCGATCAGGCGAGCCGAGGGTCGGCTGCCAGCACAGCTCGATCTCCACGGCTTGATGGCTGTCCGGGTGGCGCTCAGACAGCCGGGCGATGAGCGGCTGCGGAAACGGACAAGTCAGCCGCGCGGCCGTGGACAGGTCGACGTCAACATGCCCGGCCGCCTTCTGCTCCTTGGACGTGCGCGCTTCACTTGCCCACTCGCGCAGATGAACATTGTAGTGGAGGCGCCCGCAGGCGATTTGCTCGCCAAACCGCAGCCCGATTCCATCGATGCGGCGCCGCTCGATGAACGACTGACCCGAGGAGACAATCCGGTGCTTCTTCAACGTGACGCCGCCGGACTGCTTGAGGATCAGGAACGCCGTGCCGGGAAACGAGAGCGTCCGCTCCTTGAACGGTTCGCCGGCACACCAGGACGCCATCGACGTCCCCAGCTCGCTCCAGTCCGAATTATTTGAAAGGAACAGCCGTGCTGCTTCAAGCGGCCCGGAAAGATCGAAATTGTCGAGGACGATGACCCCGCCCGGGTTTGCCACCCGTGCCGCCATCATCAGATCGAACAGCACGAATTCGAAATCGTGGTTGCCGTCGACAAGGGTGAGGTCGAAGCGCCAGCGTCCTTCGGCCGCCCGTTGAAGGAACGCCATCGAGTCTTCCGGGTAGAATCGGACGAGATCCTGCAGCTCCGGCGGCCATTGCGCGATGATCGGCGGGCAGCGCTCGCCTCCGAACGGGTCGGCGGTGTGGACGAGACCGTGCAGGTTCGCCATCAGGGCGCGGGCGAGCACCTCCGTGGTCCCGCAAAACAGCGTGCCGATCTCGGCCACCGTGTCCGCGTCAAGCATGCGGACCAGGCAGTAAAGCAGCGCCCGGCTGTTCGACGACATCAGCGAAGCCGGCGGACAATATCGGAATCGGTATTCAAGATTGTTGAATGGGCCGGATCCGAACAGTTCCTGCACCGACTCGACCGTGACTGGCCTGCGGCTCATGGCGTCGTCGAGAATCAAGGGTAAGGGCGACGCGTCGTCCACAACGATACCCTGCGCCTGGTTCCATCCCGCAACGTGCGCGACGGCGGCGGTTGCGCACGTCCTCTCCCGATTTCAGCTACCCTCGCGCACTTCCAGCTGCCGGGGTATTGGGACAGTTGACGGTGACCTCAAAGTTCAATGATGCGGTCGCGCAGGGCGAGGGCGACGGCCTGCGTGCGGTTCGCGGCGCCGAGCTTGCGAGAGGCCGATTGGGTGTGCTCGTCGGCGGTCCTTTTGGTGATGCCGAGGATTTCGCCGATTTGCCCGGCAGACTTGCCGTGGGCGGCCCAAGCGAGCACTTCGCGCTCGCGGTGGGTCAGCGGCGGCTTGCAGCCCGCCGTCGCGCCGCACAGGCGGCGCACGCGCTCGAAGGCGTAAATGCTCATGAGATGTATCGCCGGCGGGCTGCCCGGCGGCAGCTCGATCTCCACGCCGGCCATCCCGACGGCCGCCTCATACCCGTCGGGGCCGCGGATCGGCACGGCGAACCCCCGCCGCAAGCGGAATTGGGCGGCCATGTCCATCACTTCGAGCGCACGGGGGTCGCGCTCGCGCGCGTAGCACGCCTCGCTCCATGCGAACGGGACGGCCGATTGCCGGCATAGCCGGGCGATCGGATCGAACCTGATGCAAGCGTTGCGCGTGTAGAGCTCGAAGAACTCGGCGGGCCAGCCGCTTGCCAGGACCTGGCGATCGAACGAGCGCTCCCGGTCTATCCCGGTAAGGATGAAACCCTCGAATCCGAAACAGCCGAGCGCCCGCTCCATCGCCTTCAACACATGGCCGGGAGTGGGCAGTCGATCGAGCTGCTCGATGAACTCAAACGCATCCCGCCGATACGGAGAAAGAGCGCGCAACATCACGAATATCCCGAAAGTGTCATAAGCTAGCAATGCCCGCAGCCGGGCGGTATCGTTACAAATCACAGGTTGTTCATTTTTTTGTTCCGGCGAGCCGATCGAGCAGGCAGTCGGGGCATCGACGCGTCCGCGCGCCGCCGGTCGAGCTTGAATTGAGCCGTTGCCGCATATCATCCTACCGCCCGGCGGGCGTTCTTGATTTGACTGCCGGATCGGCGGTCTTTGGCGCCGACCGATCCACCTTGTCACGGCCGCCGCCGGGCACGTCCTTGATTTTTTGTTTGGGCGTCCAAAGGGTGGATGCCCGAGCACAACCCCCGGGACGAAGTGCCCCGGGGGCGGGCACGCGGGCTGAGAACGAGCGGCCATCGGTATAATTCCCTATGTCAAACTATGCGCCGCCGGATGAGGGGATGGATGAGCACACGCACGCTGCAGCGCGCCGGCTCGGCGCGGTGAGCCGCACGCAGGCGATCGCCACCGTGCTGCGCGACAGCCTCATCAACTTCTGAGACAACCCGTCAAATGTGACAGTTCCCTAACAGGTAGAAAAGCGCGAGACTCCGTAACGTATTGGAAGTGCGTCGGTCCCCCTCTGCCGCCGGGCAGGCCCGCACTGCGGGGCTGCCGTCAAAAGGACGATCGTCCTCCGGCGACGCTCTGGAGGAATGCCGCATGGCGGCTGGCGATATGCCCGCGTTCGATCCCAAGGCGTTCTGCGCCCGACATGGCGGCACGACCCTGTGCAAACATGGCAAGGACCGTACGCTCTACGCCCAGGGCGACGCCGCGGACTGCATTTTTTACATCCAGAAGGGCAAGGTCGAGCTCTCCGTGATCTCCGAACAAGGCCGGGAGGCGATCATCGGCGTGCTCGGAGCGGGCGATTTCTTCGGCGAAGGGTGCCTCGCCAACCAAGCGGCGCGCGATTCCACCGCGACGGCCATGACCGATTGCGCGGTCGCCCGGCTCGACAAGGCGACGGTCGTGCATGCGCTGCGCGCCGATCAGGCCTTTTCCGAACTGTTCGTGTCGTACCTGTTGAGCCGAAACGCCCGCTTGAGGGAGGATCTGATCGATCAGCTGTTCAACTCGAGCGAGATGCGATTGGCACGGATACTTCTGTTGCTGGCGAGCGAAAAGGAAGGGCGCGAGGACTCGCTCATTCCCGAGATCAATCAACAGACGCTGGCGAAGATGGTTGGCACGACCCGTTCGCGCATCAACTATTTCATGAACAAATTCCGGCGAATGGGGCTCATCGACTACGACGGCCAAATCACGGTCCATGGCGCATTGTTGAACTTCGTGCTGCGCGATCAAACCGCAGCCGACGAACGTGCAATCGACGGCGCCGCCTGACGCGGCAGAAACTTTCCAACGCCCGTGTCCAACATTGCACAACGCGATGCACGCCGCGGTGGCAATGTGCCGCCGAATCGGTGGGAGTTCGTACGAATCGGCCCTGCGCGAAGCTCTCCTATTCGTTGAAGTACGTAGGCCTGCGGGAGAGGTAATCGGTGCCGGTATCGCGCCGACGCTTCATGCAAAGATGCGGACATGACCATGGACTCCGTCAAACAATCGACCGCAGGCGGATCAATCGCCGCGCCGGCGACCGACGCCCCCAGCAACGAGATTCTCATCGTCGACGACGACGCCGCGCTGTGCGGCTCGCTGGCGATGGCGTTCACCCTCGAAGGCTACCGGGTGACGACCTTCCGCGACGGCCGCTCATTCGTCGACGCGGCACGGACGCGGAAGCCCGCCTGCGTGCTGCTCGACGTCTGCACGCCCGGCAAATCGGGACTGGATATCCTCGAGGAAGTGGACGCCGGCACCTACGGCGCGCCGATCTTCATCATGTCCGCGCACGGGGACATCCCCACGGCGGTCGAGGCGATCAGGCGCGGCGCCTGCGATTTCATCGAAAAGCGGCTCGCGGTCGACGCGTTCATCGCGCACGTGCGCGAGACCATCGGCGTGTGGGCGCGCAGGCGCCGGGAGAACGGCGACGGAGAGGTCCTGCCGGCGTCGTTTCCCGGCAGCGATCGGCTCACGCCGCGCGAGCGCGAAGTGCTGGGCCGGATCATCGCCGCGGCGACCAACGAGGAAACCGCCGAGATGCTCGGCATCAGCCGCCGCACCGTCGAGATCCACCGCGTGCACATCATGCACAAGCTGGGCGCCAGGAATTCGGTGGATCTCGTGCGCATCGTGCTGGGAAAGGGGCCCGGCCTGCACGGTCTGCGGCCCCGGCCGGCCGAGCACGGCTGAAGATATCGCGAAAGTAATGCAAAGTACTTATAGAGTTTATACTTAAGTACTGACACGTAACTGCGTATACTTACAGTATTAAATAGTCGAGTTGACAAGTTTATTAATGTGTTATTAGAGAGTGCCTCCGCAGTATTGCACCCCGCGGGCACTGTCGGCGCCGTTTCCGCGCGTTCCATGTCTGCTCCGCGGCATCGGGGGCCACGATGTACGATCTCGTCTTCATCCGGATTCCCGGCAGCCGCCGTGACGCCGTCGGCCGGCTTCGCCTCTGCCCGCCGCGCGCGTGCGATCCGGACGGCGCGAGATGCCGTCGATGCCGATGAGGGCGGCCGTGATCGCTTTGGCGGTGCTGGCGGTGCCTGCGCTCGGCCTGGCCGCGGACCGCAATATCGAAAGCGCGATCCTGCTGGCCGCGTTGGCGGCGATCCTCGGCGCCGCGACGGCGGCGATCGTGCTGGCGGATATCATGGCGCGCCCGCTGGTCGAAATCGCCCGCGCCGTCCGCGACCTGGCGCCCGGCGAAGTCCGCGCAACCGGCTGCGAGGACGACGAGCGGCGCGACGACGTCATCGCGCGCGAACAGTGCGCACGGCGCATATCCATCGTCATCGGCGCGGCGCAGGCGGCGCCCCGCCCGCACCCGCCGGACGCGATCGCAAGCGCGAAGCCCGCGGCGGCGCGCCGCTACCGGTTCGTGCCGGCGCCGACGCTCGGCAACCTCGTCGACATGCTCGTGCCGCCAGACGATCGCGAGCGACACCTTGACGAGCGCGCGCGTGGCATCAAAGGGGGGCGCGCGGCGCAATGAGGCCGACGGCCGAGGACGACGAGCGGCGCGACGGCGTCATAAGCAGAAACCTCGCGGCGGCGCGCCGCCGTCGATTCGTGCCCGCGCCGGCGATCGGCAACCTTGTCGACGCCCTCGTCGTAGTGGCGGCCGTCGTGCTCGGATCGCTCGCCTATTGCCGGGTCGACCCGGCAATCCTGCTCTACGGAGCCGCCGCGGTCTGCGTCATCCTCGTCCTGATACTTCTGCTGGCGCATGTCCTGACGCGGCCGCTGGTTCAGATGACCGGCGCGGCGCAAATTTTCCCGCACGACAAGTTTCCGCGCGCGCCGACCCCGGTCACCGGAACATCCGACAGCAACCACGCGAGCGTCCGCTGAAAGGGAGTGAGCATGACCGGCGCAAGGCGCGGCTATGAAGCGCGCGTCATCTGAAAGTGCAGCCCGGCACGCTTTTGCAGATAACCGATGACGCTGAAAAGGTTCTTGGCCTGAGGGTTGCCGCGCGGCCCGAACATGCGGATCAGGCTTTTGGGCTGCGTGCCGGTCGCCTGGCCCAGTTTCTCGAAACCCACCGTGGCCTTGATTGTAGTCGCGCAGGACCGTCTTGCCGGTCTCCACGTCGCCGGCGAGCATCGCCTCAATGCCCTCGCGCAGCAGCGCCTCGGCGAACGCCGGGTCTGTTGCGACATGGCGCCGAACCAGTTCCTTAAGGCTCTTTGTCCGTGCCATCATCGACCTCCGGTCATAACCTCGCACGCTTGCTTCGCTTGTAATCCTGCCAGTGCCCGATGGCCGCATCGATGTCGCGCTGCTGTCGTTTCTTCGTGCCGCCGGTGAGAAGGATCACGAGCGTCTCTAGCCGGTGCGGCGCAACGAGTACGTAATATTTCTTAAGTACTCCACACAAGTATCGACACGTATATACTTACATTTCATTTCAAATTAAGCAAGGGTTAACCATGAAACATCATCTCTCCTTGATCTTCCATTTGTTTGACGGGGGACTGTTATGAAAAGCCGCGCCGCCCTGCTGATGGCCTTGATCGCAGCGATGCTGGCCCCCGGCAACGCGACGGCGGCCACCACGACGGCCACGTTTCAGGTCCGCATCACGATTGCCTCGGCGTGCCAGGTCACCTCGGCCAACGATCTCGATTTCGGGTCCCAGGGCGTGCTCGGCGCAAACGTCGATGCACAAACAACGCTCAGCGTCACGTGCACATTGGGCACCTCCTATAATGTCGGCCTGGACGCGGGCACGGGCGCGGGCGCGACGGTGGCCGTGCGCAAGATGACCGGGCCGGCGGCGGCCACGGTCAATTATTCGCTCTATCGCGATCCTGCCCGCCTGCTGGTGTGGGGCAACACGGTCGGCACCGATACGGTGCCGGGTGTCGGCACCGGCCTCGCCATATCCTCCCTGGTTTACGGACGCGTGCCGGCGCAGGCGACGCCCGGTCCCGGGCTCTATACCGACACGATCACCGTCACGGTCACGTTCTGAACGCCCGGTTCGATCGAACAGGTGCCGCCATGCGCAGAGCCTTGGCCGCAGCCGCCCTCCTTCTCGCCACGCATGCGGCGGCGGACGCGACGTCGGTACGGGTGTCGCCGATTCTCCTCGAGGTCGTCGCGCCCGGCAGCGCCACGACGCTGACCCTGCGCAACGACAATGACCGGCCTCTCGATGTGCAGATTCGGATTTTCCGTTGGCGCCAGTCGAACGGCGTCGAGCGCCTCGAGCCCACCACGGACGCCGCCGTCAGTCCGCCGATCACGACGCTTCCGGCCGGCGTGGAATATCTGGTTCGCGTCGTCAGGGTGACGCACCGTCCGGTCGAAGGCGAGGAGAGTTATCGCGTCATCGTGGACGAGCTTCCCGACCAGGGCGCGGCCCGTAACGGGCTCGTCAAGCTCCTGCTGCGCTATTCGATACCGGTTTTCTTCGTAACGCCCGCGGCGTCGGAGGCGCGCGTCGCCTGGTCGATCGATCGCCGGGGCGGACATGTCATCGTTGCCGCGCGCAATTCCGGCGGCAAACGGCTGCGCATCTCGAACCTGAAACTGCGCGATTCGCACGGAGCAGCAATGTCGTTGCATGACGGGCTCGTGGGCTACGTGCTCGGCGGTGCCTCGATGCGCTGGTCCTTTGGCAGCGCGCACGGCGGCAAGGTTTCGGGAGACACGATCAAGCTGACCGCCGACACCGACTCGAGGCCGATCGATGCGACGGTCAAGCTCGG
>Ga0099828_10004028_pt1 | contig 10327 bp, 8 predicted proteins | sample CZO8metaG_2_FD_79338 | JGI IMG/M metagenome (GOLD analysis project Ga0099828, IMG submission 79338) | Vadose zone soil microbial communities from the Eel River Critical Zone Observatory, Northern California, USA - CZOApr15con2H1.8 metaG | ecosystem: Environmental > Terrestrial > Soil > Vadose...
CTCTACGCCCAGGACGCCGTTATTCGCCAGGAGCTGGCCGACGCCAGCGGAAAAGCAATTGGCGGCAGCCTGGCGCTGGGCCCGTTTGTGGTGCCGCCATCACCCGCGGCGGCACCCGCCGGCGCGCCAGAGGTCCAGTTTGGCGATGGGATCGAGCTGCTACAGCACCGCTCCTCAGCGGCCGCCGGACGGCTGCAGCTGGACCTGATCTGGGGCGCGCGGGCGCAGCCATCGAAGGACTACACCGTCTTCGTGCATCTGCTCGACAGCGGCGGCAAGGTGGTCGCTCAGGCCGACACCCAGCCCCGCGACGGCGACTTCCCGATTAGCCTGTGGCGGGCCGGAGACCGCGTGGCCGACAGCTACAGCCTGCAGGCGGCGGCGGGCCACTATTCGGTGGAGGTGGGCCTCTACTATCTCCCCACTCTGCAGCGCCTGGACGGCGGCCCCCTGCGGTTCGAGGTGGATATTGGCTAGGCCGGAACGCCTTTTTGTCATGCCGGAATACCCTTTGTCATGCCGAACGCAGTGAGGCATCCGTAGCACCGGAGCGGATTCCTTGCCTCACTCGGAATGACAAAGGCATGCTTTATCTCGTTCCTATGTCACGTATGCACCGAATAGTTCTGACCCTCAGCCTGGCCGTCCTGCTCATGACCGCCTGTGGGGGCGTAGGCGCCCCCAAGCTGAGCCCGCTGTACGGCTTCGCGGCCCAAGTCGTGGCCGGACAGGCCGACAACAGCGTGAAAGCCACCCGCGCGGCCGGCTTCGGCTGGCTCACCCAGCAGGTCCGCTGGGAAGGCCTGGAGCCCAGCCAGGGCGCCACGATCGACTGGACGCAGCTGGACACGGCAGCCAACACCGCGGCGGCGGGCGGTGTCAAGATGATGTTCAGCGTGGTGGCGGCGCCGCAATGGGCCGCGGTCCAAGGCGCGCAGTTCCCGCGCGAACCCGCCTTGTTCACCCCTTTCTTGAAGCAGATGGTCACGCACTTCAAGGGCAAGGTGCAGGCCTACGAGATCTGGAACGAGCAGAACTTCGCGGTCGAGGTCGGCAAAGGGCAGATCAATGCCGGCAACTACGTTGAGCTGCTGAAAGCCTCGTACCAGACCATCAAGGCTATCGATCCGAACATCGTCGTCGTGTCGGGCGCACCCACACCGACCGGCGTCAACGACCCGAACGTCGCCATCGACGACGCGACCTATCTGCAGCAGATGTACTCCTACCAGGGTGGCGCGGTGAAGCAGTACTTCGACGTGCTGGGCGCGCACCCGGAAGGCTACGCCAACCCCCCGGAGGAGAACGTGGCTAACCACACCCAAACCAATTTTGCCAACCATTCGAGCTTCTTCTTCCGGCGGGTGGAGGACTATCGCGACATCATGATGAAGGCCGGCGACGGCGACAAGAAGATGTGGGCCACCGAGACCGGCTACAGCTCCAACCCGCAGGCGCCGACCGGCTACGAGTACGCCCGGACGCTCTCTGAGCAACAGCAGGCGGATTACCTGGCGCGCGAGATCAAGTACGCGCGCACCAATTGGCCCTGGATGGACGTGATGTTCATCTGGAACCTCAACTTCCAGGCCGTCGTGCCGCAAACGGACGAGAAATGGGGCTTCGCCGTGCTCAAGCCCGATTATTCGCCGCGGCCGGCGTACACCGCCCTGGCTAAGATGGCCAAGTAGCCACCGTCCGCCCGCGATCACGTGGACGTTCCCGCCTAAGCGGGCCGCTACACTCCAGCCGTGCGTAGCCTGGGGCTCGCCGTGCTGGCGCTGGCGATAGCGATCGTCGCCGCGATCAGCTGGTCGGCCATTCGGCTGGCTGAAGCTTCCACCCGGCCGCTCGCCTTCCAGGCCCCGAGCGGGGCGCAGCGCATCCTGATCCTGGGCTATGGCGGGGGCGATCACCTCGGCGCGTACTTGAGCGATTCGCTGGTGCTGGTCATGCGCGACGGCTCGAAGCAGGCGGAAGTCTCGATTCCGCGCGACCTGTGGGTCCAGCTGCCGCCAAATTCGGGCCGCTATGCGCGCATCAACGAAGCCCTCCAGGATGGCTACAACGCCGGCAGCCCTGATACGGGCGCTGAGCTGGCCGCGCGCAAGGTGGCCGAAGTCACCGGCCTGACGGTTACCGGCTGGGTGCTGCAGGACTTCCAGGGTTTCCGCCAGCTGATCGACGCCCTAGGCGGCGTGGATGTGGACGTGGCGCGCAGCTTCTCGGCGCAATACCCGGTGAACGACAATCCGGATGTGGACGCACGCTGGAAGGTGATCCACTTCAACGCCGGCCGGCAGCACATGGATGGTGAGCAGGCGCTGGAGTTTGCGCGAGCACGCTACGCGGACGTGCCCCAGGAGGCCAGCGACTTTGCCCGTGCGGCACGCCAACAGCTGCTCATCGGCGCGGTTCGGCAGCGGCTCGCCAGCCCGGCCGGCGGCCTGCACTTCGTGGCCGTGGCGAACGCGGCGCCTGGGGCGGTTCGCACCAACCTGTCGCCGGTCGAGCTGCTGGCCTTCCTGTCGGGCTTCCGCCCGGAGCAGGCCAAGCACATTTCGCTGGACAGCGTCGTGGTCGACGGCCGATCGCCCGACGGCGCGCAGATCCTGCTGCCGCGGAACGGCAATTACCAGCTCATTTCCGAGTACGTCCGAAGCCAGCTGGCATGAAGGACGTCATCGGCGGCAGGTACCAGGTCCTGCGGCGGCTGGGAAGCGGCGGGATGGCCAGTGTGTACCTGGCTCACGATCCGCTGCTCGGCCGCGAAGTAGCCATCAAAGTACCTCGCCTGGACGGCGACGGCGAGACGGACGACGAGGATACGCTGCGGCGGTTCGACGCCGAGCTGCGAGCCATCGGCCGGCTCAACCATCCCAACGTAGTGACCATCTATGACGGCGGCCAGGAAGATGGCATGCCGTACCTGGTCATGGAGCCGGTCGAGGGCGACAGCCTGGCCCAGCTCATTCGCCGCGAGGCGCCGCTCCAGCCTGAGCAGGCGGTGGACATCGCCCGCCAGATCGCCGACGCGCTGGCCTACGCGCACCGCCAGGGCATTGTGCATCGCGACGTGAAGCCGCAGAACGTGCTTATTGACGGTTCTGGTCGTGTGAAGGTAACGGATTTCGGTATCGCCAAGAGCTCGGAGCTGACCCGCACCATGACCGGCACATTGCTTGGCACGCCCAGCTTCATTGCCCCCGAGGTGCTGACCGGCGAGGCGGTGACGCCGGCCGCCGACATCTACAGCGTGGGCGTGGTGCTGTACCAGATGCTCACCGGCCATGTGCCGTTCGAGTCGGATAACCCCATCGCGGCTGCTGTGCGGAGCCAGCGCGAAGACGCGTCACCGCCCTCGGAGGTCACGCCGCTGCCAGCCTGGCTGGACGCCGTGGTGCTGCGGGCCCTAGCGCGCGATCCGGCCGAACGCTACGCCAGCGCCGAGCAGCTGGCGAAGGACCTCGGCGCCCAACATGCGCCGGAGCCGGGAGTCGGGAGTTGGGAGTCGGGGCTCGAAGAGACGATCCGGTGGCGACCGATTCCCCGCGATCGGCCTGGCAGCGCCGTGGCCGCCTATCGGTCTGCATCACCGCGATCGTCCGGCTCCCGACCCCCAACTCCTGGCTCCGCACGCCAACGCCGGCGCCCGCGGATCGCGTGGCTGCTGCCGGTCATCGTCGTGGGACTGATCGGGCTAGGTGTGGTATTCACCATCACGCACACGCCAGGGCAGGGCAGCGCGACACCCTCGCCAAAGGCGCCGCCGCCCAGTGGCGCGCCGAACCTGCTGACCAATGGCGGGCTGGTCACCAACGGACCGCAGCCGAGCGGCTGGCGACTGCAGGTCTTCGAGGGGCGCGAGCCGGTCCGCACCTGGCACCCCGGCGGTCCCACCAACGCCGATCGCGAGATCACGCTGGAAAGCGCCTCCGGAACGGACAGCGCGTGGATCGGCAACGACGTCAGCGTCGAGCCAGGCTGGAAGCTGACCCTATCTGGCTTCATCCAGACGCAGGGAGTGCCGGGTGATGGGCCCGGCGCGGCGCTGTGGATCGTCTGCCAAGGCCCGGACGGCAAGCAGTCAGGCCAGGCAAGCAGTCCGGCGATCCGCGGCAGCACCGGCTGGTCGCAGGTGCAGGCCCAAAGCGCTGTCCCAGCCGGCAGCGCGAGCTGCCACGCCCAGCTGCGCCTGGGCGCCTCCGGCAGGCCAACCACGGGCGTGGCCGAATTCAGCCGGATCGCGCTCGTGGCGAATTGACCTCTTTGTCATGCCGAACGTAGCGAGGCATCCGTAACCTCGTCGGCGGATTCCTCGCTGACGCTCGGAATGACGAGGGGGATTGTTACAATCGCTGCCGCATGAAGCGGCTGCCCGTTGTGGCCGGCGCACCGATTGGCGCAAGCCTGCCCTTGCAGGGCAGCCTTCCAAGGAGCTTCCCGTGGCATCTGTTGTGGCGGGCGTCGGTGTGCCTGATGGCAGCCTTTCTGGTGTGCTGCGCCATCGGCGCCTACATCGGCTGGACCCTGAGCCATCCCGGGCGCAAGCCGGTGGATGCAACGCCGTTCGGCTTCAGCTATCGGGACGTGCAGTTCGCCAGCGTGGGCGACCACCTCAAGCTGTACGGCTGGTTCCTGGACGCGAGCTCCGACAAGACGGTCATCATGGTGCACGGCTATCGCGACAACCGGCTGCAGCGGACCGTCCCGGCGCTCGACGTGGCGCGCGGGCTGGTGGATCACGGCTACAACTTCCTGACCTTCGATCTGCGCAATTCCGGCCAGTCGGAGGGCAGCCTCACGACCATTGGCGTCCAGGAGCAGCGCGACGTGCTGGGCGCCCTCAGCTACGTCAAGAGCCTGGGCACGCCGGGCCGCCACATCGCGCTGCTGGGCTATTCCATGGGCGCGGCCACCGCGCTGCTGGTAGCCGGCCAGAACAGCGAGGTGCAGGCGGTCATCTCCGACAGCGCCTTCGCCGATCTGTATCCGTACCTCGAGGAAAACCTGCCGGTCTGGAGCCATCTGCCGGCCTTACCGTTCACGCCCTTGATTCTGGGCCTGGAGCCGGTCATCACCGGCGTAGATCCGCGGCTAGCCGGGCCGGTGCGGGCTGTGCCGCTGATCCAAGTGCCCATCCTGTTCATCCACGGGCTGGCCGATAGCCAGGTGCCGTACCGCAACAGCCAAGCGCTGCTGGCTGCCGCCCGGAACGCGGCCGATCAGCTGTGGCTGGTGCCCGGCGCCGATCACGTCAAATCCTTCAAGATGGACCCGCGAGGCTACTGGGATCACGTCTTGCCCTTCCTGGCCAGCGCCCTGAGATAGTTGGCGAGCGAGCTGCTAGCCCTCATCCTCGCCGCCGGCCAGGGCACGCGTATGAAGTCGAGCCGGCCTAAGGTGCTCCACCGCGTGGCGGGCAAAGCTATGGTCGATCACGTTGTCGACGCCGCCCGCGCCGCGGGCGCAACGCGGATGATCGTGATCGGCGGACATGGCCTCGACCAGATGCGCGAGCATTTCGCCGGCAGCCAGGTTGAGCTGGTAGAGCAGAAGCCGCAGCTGGGTAGCGGTCATGCCCTTCAGCAGGCGCTGCCACAGCTCAGCCAGACCGGCGGAGATGTGCTGGTGCTCAATGGCGACGCGCCGCTGATCGAGCCCGACAGCCTACGGCTGCTGGTGGCCGAGCACCGCGATGCGCGGATGCAGGTCAGCTTCCTGGCGGCCACAGTCGATGACCCGCGACGGCTGGGCCGCGTGGTTCGACATGATGGCCGGGTCCGAATCGTCGAGTGGGCAGATGCGAGCGAGGACGAGCGGCGCATGACCGAGGTCAACGCCGGCATCTACTGCTTCGATGCCGTGTGGCTGGTGAAACATCTGCCCAAGCTCAGCAAGAGCCCCAAGAAGGGTGAGTACTACCTCACCGAGCTGGTAGAACGCGCCGAGAAAGTGCGGGTGGTGCAGGCTGGCTCGCTGGCTTCGTGCGTGGGAGTCGATACCCGGCAGGCGCTGGCTGAAGCCGAGCGGATCATGCAGGAGCGGCTGCGCGGCCGCTGGATGGACGAGGGCGTAACCTTCATCGATCCCCAGTCCGTGTTCCTCGACGGCGCCAGCCGCCTCGGCCGAGACGCGATCGGCTACCCGAACACGACGATCGAGCGCTCGGACATCGGCGAGGGCTCGATCGTTGGCCCCGGCAGTCGCATCCAGGACTCGCGCATCGGCGCGCGCTGCGAGGTCCGCGAGTCAGTGCTGGAGGGAGCTGTGCTGGAGGACGAGGTGGCGGTCGGGCCGTTCTCGCACCTGCGGCCGGGCACGTATGTGGAGAGCGGCGCCAGGCTGGGCAACTACGTGGAGCTCAAGAACGCTCGCGTGGGGAAGGGCACGCAAATCCACCATTTCAGCTACACCGGCGACGCCGAAGTTGGGCAGCGCGTCAACATAGGGGCGGGGACGATCACCTGCAACTACAACAGCGAAACGGAGGAGAAGAGCCGCACCATCATCGGGGATGACGCTTCAACGGGGTCTGATACTCTGCTCGTTGCACCCGTCACACTCGGCGCCGGAGCGATGACCGGATCGGGGGCGGTGGTTACGCGGGACGTACCACCGAACACGCTCGTGGTGGGCGTTCCGGCGCGCGAAATCCGCACGGTGCGCAAAGGAGCTGCCAAGCATGGGCACTGAGGAACGCGCACCGATCAAGCACACTGCCGGCGAGGCAATGATCGTGTCCGGCACGTCGCACCCTGACCTGGCGCGCGAGATCTGCGATCTGCTCAGCCTAGCTCCCACGCCAGCCCTGGTGACCCAGTTCCGGAACGAGGAAACCCGCATCCAGATCGAGGAGAACGTGCGCGGGGCGGACGTGTTCGTGGTGCAGTCGATGTGCTCACCGGTGGACCATCACATCATCGAGGTGCTGCTGATGATCGACGCGCTGCGGCGGGCGTCGGCGGCGCGTGTCACCGCCGTCATTCCCTATTTCGCCTATGCCAAGCAGGAGAAGAAGATGGCCGGGCGGGAGCCCATCTCGGCCAAAGTCGTCGCCAAGCTGATCGAGACCGTCGGCGCCGACCGGGTGCTGACGATCGACCTGCACGCGCCCGCCATCGAGGGCTTCTTCGACATCCCTGTGGACCACCTGCGGGCAGCGCCGCTACTGTCCAGCGCCTTTCAGCGCATCCGGACCGACCGCGAGGTGGTCGTCGTCTCACCGGACGCCGGCGGTGTGGCCCGGGCCAACGACTTCCGGGCCCGCATCGGCTCCGAAATGGCCATCATCTCTAAGACCAGGCCGGCCACCGACGTGACCGAAATCATCGACATGGTGGGCGACGTGCGGGGCAAGGTCGCCGTCATCGTGGACGACATGATCTCCACGGGCGGCACGCTGGTCGATGCCGTGGAGGCGGTTTGCCGGCGGGGTGCGCATGAGGTCTACGCCTGCGCCACCCATCCGATCTTCGCGGGCGACGCGTTGGAGCTCATTCACCAGTCGCCGCTCAAGGGACTCATCACCACCAACACCATCCCAGTTGCGCAGGACCGGCTCAACAGTAAGATCACCGTGTTAACCGTGGCCCCACTCTTGGCGGACGCCGTCGCGCGCATTCACGACAACCGCTCCGTAAGCGAGCTGTTCAATTAAGGGCAGTCCACAGGCCATAGTGACAACAATTTTCAGGGCGGTGAACCCTTTGCCCTCTACCCTTTGCCCTTTGCCCTGTCGGGGGCGCTGAGGGGTGGAGTCCGACAGTACCTGGTGGCAGTTCCTTATTTTGGGGATCTGCCTCCTGCTCGCTATATTCGCATCCGCGGCCGAAACGGCGCTCACGTCGCTGGGACGAATCCGCATCCGGCACCTGGCCGAGGAAGGCAACCGCGCGGCTCAACAGCTCCAGCACATGCTCGCCAACCCGGGAGACTTCCTGTCGACCATCCTGGTTATCAACAACGTGGCCATCATCGTCGCCTCCACCCTGACCGCGCTGCTGACGGTCAAGCTGGCCAGGTTCGACAACGCGGAAGCAGTGACGACGGCGGCGCTGTCACTGTTCATCCTGGTTTTCTGCGAGATCACGCCCAAGACCATTGCCATCCGGCACTCGGAATCCTGGGCGCTGCGGCTGGCCGGACCGGTGCGCGCCACATCCTGGCTGCTGGGCTGGCTGGTGCGCATGCTGTCGGCTGTCCCGCCGCTGATCCTGCGGCTGTTCGGCGCTGACGCTGGGCCCAAGAGCCCGTTCGTCACCGAGGAGGAGATCCGCTTCCTGGTAGGCACCGCCGAAGAGGAGGGGGTGATCGAAGAGGCCGAAGAGCAGATGATCCACAGCATCTTCGAGTTCGGCGACACCACCGCCCGCGAGATCATGGTGCCCCGAGTGGACATGAAAGCCGTGGAAGTCGACACGCCCATCACCGAGGTGGTCGACCTGATGCTCCAGGTGAGCCACTCGCGCATCCCGGTATTCGAGGAGAACGTGGACAACATCGTCGGCACGGTGTTCGACCGCGACCTGTTCAAATACCTGCGCGAGCGAGAAACGGACGTGCCGCTGCGGGACGCGGTGCGGCCAGCCTACTTCGTGCCCGAATCCAAGAAAGTGGACGAGTTGCTGCGCGAGCTCCAGAAAAACCGCGTCCAGATGGCTATCGTGGTAGACGAATACGGCGGCACCGCCGGCCTGGTCACGATTGAGGACATCCTGGAAGAGATCGTGGGCGAGATCCAGGACGAGTACGACGCCGAGGAAGAGCCCATCCAGGAGCTCAGCGAGAACGAAGCGGTGTTTAACGCGTTAGTCAACATGGACGACGTGAATCGCTGGCTGGAAATGGAGCTGGAGGCCGAAGACGTTGACACGCTGGGTGGCTACGTCTACTCCCACTTGGGCAAGATGCCGGTCAGTGGCGACGAGTTCGAGGTGGACAACGTCAGCTTCAGCGTTGTTTCGACGGTGGGCCGGCGCATCAAGAAGGTACGCGTCGTGAAACACCCGCCCGGCACGGAAAACGGCCGGGACGATGCCGCTCTGGCGGAATAGCCGTGCCTGAGGGATTCCACCTCTACAAAACGGAGGCGGTGGTCCTCGATCGCAAGGACTTCGGCGAGGCCGACCGGCTGCTGACGCTGTACACGCCCGGCCTCGGCAAGGTGCGGGCCATTGCCAAAGGCGCCCGCCGGACGACGAGCCGCTTGTCGGGACACATCGAGCTGTTCACGCATACCTACTTGTTCCTGGCCAGCGGCCGCAACCTGGACATCATCACCCAGAGCCAGCTCATCCACAGTCACGAGCGGCTGCGTGAGGATCTGTGGCGCGCGGCCCTCGGCTTTCACGTGCTGGAGCTGGTGAACCACTTCAGTGAGGAGCGCCTCGAAAACCCCGGCCTGTGGGAAGCGCTGCTGGGCGTCTTGAGGCGGCTTGATGGGGGCGAGTCGTCAGTCGTCAGTCGTCAGTCGTCAGTCGGTTATGAACTGGCTGTAGCTGAGAGCAAAGCAGAATACATCACTGACAACTGTCGCCTGACGACTGACGACTTCACTGCCGAGCTCGCCGTGCGCTTTTTCGAGGCGGAGCTGCTGGATCACACCGGGTACCGGCCGGAGCTGAGGTGCTGCACGTTGTGCCGGGAGTGGCTGCAGCCGGTGGAGAACTACTTCCATGCGCCCTCGGGCGGGATGCTGTGTCCGCATTGCGCCTCGGGACATTCCGGGCTGCTGCCGTTGGCAGTTGAGTCCGTAAAGGTGCTCCGGCTGCTGCAGGATGGCGACTACGGCCTGGCCAGCCGGCTGCGGCTGGTGGGCGGCACGCTGCGCGAGATGGAAACGACCATGCGCCGCCACCTGAGCCATGTGCTCGAGCGCGATCTGCGCGCCGCTCACCTGGTCGACGAGATCCGCGTCCTCGGATGAACCTGCCGTTTCCCTGGGGGGAGCGGACGTGCGTGATGGGCATCCTCAACGTCACGCCCGACTCGTTTTCGGGCGACGGCGTCCTCGACGCGGGCCGACTCGTCGAGCACGCGAAAGAGATGATGGCCGCCGGCGCGGACGTGCTGGACGTGGGCGGCGAGTCCACGGCCTACTGGCGAGCCGGCTATCAGCCGGTGTCCGCGGAGGAGGAGCTGCGACGGGTGCTGCCCGTCATCCAGCGGCTGCGCCAGGAGCTGCCGAACGCCCCGGTCTCGATCGACACCCGCAAGCCCGAGGTGGCGCGCCAGGCCGTCGCCGCCGGCGCCTCGTGGCTGAACAACGTCGAGGGCATCTGGGACGAGGGCCCGATGGCGGAGGTGGCGGCCGAGCACGGCCTGC